>Ga0255363_100015_pt1 | contig 114375 bp, 106 predicted proteins | sample GFST100metaG_FD_186007 | JGI IMG/M metagenome (GOLD analysis project Ga0255363, IMG submission 186007) | Peat soil microbial communities from Stordalen Mire, Sweden - G.F.S.T100 | ecosystem: Environmental > Terrestrial > Soil > Wetlands > Peat | place: Sweden: Norrbotten County, Stordalen Mire... | reverse complement strand
GACCCCAGCCGGCTCGTGCGGGCACCCCTCCCCGCAAGCCTCTGCGCCATCCAGACGAAGTTCTGGAACGTCCAGAATCTCCCCGCCGCCTTCCGGCGAGCCAACTCTCGTCGACTGCAAGAACTCACGAACAGTACCGGCCCATCCATGATCAGTCCTCTTGATTGCAGAGATATGTAGACCAGCGGCTTTCGCGAACAAGTGAACAACCAGGGTCGGACGGAATCCGCAAAGTGCGACTTTTTTGCTGGACGGATGTATCAGCGGGCTGGCACCGCCGGCTAGTCGGCGACGGCCTCGCCTGGGCCGCCCAGCTCGGGATCGGCGTCCGCGCCGTCAGTGTTGAGCGTCCCAAGAGCTTCGACGTCACTGCCCTGGCCGTCGGGCCGCGCCGGACGCGACCACGGATATCCACGCCGCAAGCCGAGGTAGCCGCCCAATCCGAAGTAGCAGACCAGTAAAGCCGCCGCTTCGACCAGGCCGCGGCCACCAGCCCGGGCAAGGCCGCTGTTCACCATCCCCACCGCGGTCGTAGCCAGCGCGAGCACGACGGCGCTCGACACCGCGATCAGGTCGGAGGAACGGTTGGAGCCGCTGACGGCCGCGCCCAGGGCGAGGTCATCCGCGAGCAAGCCGCAGCCGCCGTCGAGCAACGGCCGCCGCCGGGCCGCGTAGAGCACTGCGGGCAGCGCCGCCAGCTGCGCGAGCGCCGCAGCCAAGGCCACGCCGAGCACATACCACTGACCGCTGGGACCGTAGGGCCAGCCGAACCAGTTCATCCCCCACTTACGGAAGTACGACCAGTCGATTTGCCAGACCAAGCTGACGGCGACCATCAGCATCGCCGTTGCGCCCGCGATCAGCGCCACCGCAGCGCGGCGATTCAGGACCCGCGCCTCGGCCGTCGAGATCACTGGCACCCGCCGCAGCCGCCAGGCCCGGGCCAGCGCCAGCAGGCTGGCCGCGATCGCGATCTGCGCTGCCAGAGCCATCAGCGCCACGCTGGCGCGGAAGATGAGCGATGGGCTCGACGCCCGATAGACCTCGTAGCCGCCCCAGCCCGCCAGTCTCCCGCCATCGAAGAACATCGCGATCAGTAGCGCCATCGCCCCGCCGACCAACAGGAACGCTCGGCAGGCGGTGCGCCGGGCGAGGCTGGTGCCGTAGCCATCCGCGAACTCGCCCGCAATCAGCTCAGGATCACCGAGGTCCGCCATTGGATCGCACTCCATGTGATCGGCGAACTCGGCGGCGATGCGGCCGCGCAAGCCGCCGCTGAATCCTCGACTTTGCAGCTCGGCGTCGAGCCGACCCAGGTATCCGCTCATGACATCACCGCTTCGATCGTGGTTGCGAACCGCTGCCAGCGCTCGCGGCTGACGTCGAGCTCGCGCGACCCTTTGCGCGTGAGCGAGTAGACGCGGCGTTTGCGACCGCTGACCGCCGACCACTCGCTGTGCAGCAGGCCCGCCAGCTCGAGCCTGTGCAGCGCCGGATACACGGTGCCTTCCGGCAGCGCCAGCTCACCACCACTGCGCCGCTTGATCTCCTCGATCACTGCGTAGCCGTGGTTCGGCCCGGATGCCAGCACCGCCAGGATCAGCCCGTCGAGGTGGCCTTTCAGCTCATCGGCTTTCATACCTAGCGACGCTATACCTAGCGCCGCTAGGTGTCAAGCCGCCCGCTAGTCGCCCGCAAGCCGCCCGGCCGGCGGCGCGGATCAGTCCTCGTAGGGGATGAAGTCGGCCTTCACGGCCGCGCAGACGGGGCAGCGCCAGGTTTCGGGCACGTCTTCGAAAGCGATGCCGTGCGGCAGCTCATCGCGGTCGTCATCCCCATCGGCACCGGCACCGGGGTCATACACGTAGCCGCAGGCTTCGCACATCCAGCGCTGCATGGCGCCGAGCGTAGCGCCGCCACCCCGCGCGCTTACAAGCGGCGACGACTCGCGACAGGTTTTCCATGGCATTTCTGGAAAACCTGTCGCGAGTCGCGAACAAACGATGTAGGGGCACGGCGCGTCCGCGCGGAGCGTCGATTTCACTCAGCGGCGCGCCAAGCTACCTTCGGGCGCTCGACACCAGGCGGCAGGCGGCCCTCATCGGCAAGCTTGTCGAGGTGCGCGGCCAGCGTGATCGTCGCCGCCGTCTGAAGCTCCCAGGGTGTGCCCGGCCAGGCGGCGGCGAGCAGCTCGTCGACCCGCCGCAGACCGCGGCCGAGGGCCTCGACCAGCGCTCGCTCGCGCGCCAGGCGATGGTCGATGTACTCGCCGAGCTTGGCGTCGGCGTCCAGCACCAGCGGGCCATGGCCCGGAGCGATCAGGCGCGGATGACGGTCGCGGGCGCGCTGCAGGGCCGCAAGATAGCCGGCCAGCGCGCCCGGGTCCGGGGCGACGAAGACGCTACCCGAGCCGGCGACCGCATCGCCGCTGAACAGCACGCCGTCATCGGTGAGGAAGGCGATGTGATCGGGCGTGTGGCCCGGCATTGCCAGCACCGTCAGCGGCCCGATCCGGTCGCCGTCGTGCAAGTCGATCCGGGCCGGCGCCGCGAACGCCGGCTGGTGAGAGCGGTTGGCTGCTGCCGCAGCGGCGGCAGCAGCGGCTTCGTGTGCATGGCGCACGGGATCCCGTACGGCCGCAACCGGCACAGGTGCAAACCGCCGCGCCAGCTCCCAGGCCGCGTCCGCGTGGTCGAGGTGGCGGTGCGTCAGCAGGATCGCGCCGAGCCCTTCGCGCACGTCGATCTCGGCGCTGACGGCGTCCAGGTGCTCAGCCAAGTTCGGCCCGGGATCGATCACCCAGGTCGGCTCGCGGCCGACCACCCAGGTATTGGTGCCGCTGAGCGTGAGGGGGCCGGCGTTGCCGGCAACCAGGCCGACGATGTCGTGGCCGTCGACGTCGATTCGGTTCACCCGCCAAGCATCGCACGTCACGCCACGCAAACCCGTGGGCACGATCAGGGCCGCTGCTTGAATGGTCAACTAATGAGCGTTGACAAGCCACATGCCGACCAGCATGGCGACGAGGATTCCGGCATCCGCGGCGAGGACGCGCGCCGGCGTCTGCGCAACGGGCTGATCTGGCTGTGCGTGCTGCTCGCGATCGTCGTCGGCCTGCTGCTGGCGATCCCGAGGCTGCACGAAGTTGGCCGGGCGATGTTACAGATGTCGCCGCCCTTACTGCTCGTGGCGGTGCTGTTCGAGGTGCTCTCGAACCTCGGCTACGTCATCTGCTTCCTGCTCGTCTTCCGCCAGCTGCCGTTCAGGCTCGGGGCCCGGGTAGCGCTTGCGGAGGCCGCCTTCGGCACGGCGGTGCCGCTCGGCGGCGCCGGCAGCGCCGTGCTCGGCGCCTGGCTGCTGGTCGAGCGCGGCGCGCCGCGCGGCAAGATCGCGGAGCGTTCCGCGGTGCTGTTCCTGCTGACCAGCGGGATCAACGCCCTGACGCTGGGGATGGCGGGCTTCGTCGCCTGGACCGGCGTCCTGCCTGGCCGGCGAGCGCCGCTGCTGACTCTCCTGCCGGGCGCCGTCGGGCTCGGCGTCTGTCTGTTCTTCCTGGCGTTGCCGCCGCTGACCGGCGCGCTGGGGCGCGCCGCAGTCCGCGGCGATCGGGGCATGGCAACGGTCGCGCAGAGCCGCGGCGGTCGCTGGGCGACAGTGATCAGCGAGACGATCCGCGACACCGCCAGGGCGATGTTCACGCCGAACTGGAGGCTGCTCGGCGCCTGGGGCTACCTCTGGTTCGACATCGGCGTGCTGTGGCTGTGCTTTCAAGCGATCGGTGCGAGCCCGCCGCTGACGACGATCGTGCTCGTCTACCAGATCGGCTACCTATCGAGCATGATCCCGATCCCCGGGGGCATCGGCGTGCTTGACGGCTCGTTCGTCGGCCTCTTCACGCTCTACGGTGTGCGCGTCAACAGCGCGATCGCGGCGACGCTCGTCTATCACGCGATCGCGCTGTGGGTGCCGGCGCTGTGGGGCGGCTTCGCGTTTCTACGGCTGCGTGCCGATAAGAGTGCCACCGCGCTGCAGCGGCCCGGCGATGACCGCTGAGCATCCGGTGCCGGACGCGCTGAAACGCCCTCTGCCGGCCCTGCGAAAACCTCGTCGGCTTAGGCGCCAGCGATTCTGGCAAGCTGGATCTGTAGCCGCCGTGCGATCACCGGCAGCCGAACGCCGGCAGCCCGATCACCGGCAGCCCTAACGTCAGCAGAAATCAGGCCCCGATGAGTCAGCGCACCGCCACCTTCAGCCGCGATCCGCAAGCCAAGCGGTTCGCGGTGATCGACCTCGGCTCGAACTCCTGGCGGCTGGTCGTCTTCACTTACAGCGCCGCCGGCTGGTGGCGCCACAGCGACGAGCTCTACGAAGGCGTCCGGATCGGCGAGGGGATCGACAGCTCCGGCCGCCTCGCGGAGGACGCGATCGAACGCGGGCTCGAGACCCTGCGCGTCTTCCAGCACTTCTGTGCGGCGGAGGGCATCGACCCCGACGACGTGAACGTGTTCGCCACCAGCGCGATCCGGGACGCGACCAACCGGGCCGACTTCCTCGAGCGCGCGCAGGCAGTCGCCGGCTACGAGGTGCACGTCCTCTCCGCGCGAGAGGAGGCTCACTACGGCTACGTCGCCGCGATCAACACCTCGACGATGACCGATGGCGTCACGCTCGACATCGGCGGCGGCAGCATGCAGCTCACGCACGTCGTCGAGCGCCGCGAGCAGGAGTCGGCTTCGTTGGCGGTCGGCGCCGTGCGCATGACCGAACGCTTCTTCGGCGACCAGGACCCGAAGCGACCGGCATCGAAGCGCGACCTGCAGCGCCTGCGTCGCTACCTCGAGCGGCAGCTCGACAAGTCGGCGCCGTGGCTACGGCAGCGCGGCGGGGCGCTCGTCGCGAGCGGCGGTGCCGTCCGTAACCTCGCCGAGGCCAGCCAGCGGCTCGAGCTCGGCGTTTCGGGCGCGGCCGACATCGGCGTCCAGGGCTGGACCCTGACCGCCGATGCCCTCTCCGAGCTCGTCCACCGGCTCGCACACCTGCCCGCCGCCGAGCGGAAGACTATGCGCGGCATCAAGTCCTCGCGTGGCGACATCATCCTCGCCGCGGCCGTGGCGCTCGAGACCGTGCTATCCGTCGGCGGCATCGACGGCATGGAGGTCACCGAGGCGGGCTTACGCGATGGCATCTTCTTCGCCCGGGCGCTGCTCGACGAGGACCATCCGCTGCTTGATCGGGTCCGCCGTACGGGCGTGCTGAACCTCGCGTTGCAGACGCAGCCCAGCCTCGCCCACCCCGAGCGCGTCGCGGAGCTAGCGCTGGCGATGCATCGCTCGCTGGCCAACGCCGGCCTCTTCAAGAGCAAGCCAGCCGAACGTGCCCTCCTGTGGGCGGCGGGGATGCTGCACGACATCGGCATGACCATCTCCTACGACGACCACCACAAGCACTCCAGCTACATGATCCTCAACAGTCCGCTGCCCGGCTACAGCCCCCGCGAACGCGCCCTGATCGCGCAGATCGCCCGCTACCACCGGAAGGGAACGCCGAAGCTCGGGGCGTGGTCGAAGCTCGCGGTGCGGGGCGATGTCGAGCTTGTGAGCCGCTGCGCGATGTGCGTGCGCATGGCCGAGCACCTCGAACGCGGCCACGACCAGTCGGTGAAGGATGTGGTGCTGCTCGCCGACGATAACGGCGCCGCGATCCGGCTCGAGGGCGACGGCGACATGGCACTGCCACTCTGGAGCCTCGGCCGCTACGGCGACGACGAGGCCTTCCAGCAGACGTTCGGCCGGCGACTGCTGATCGATTCGCCCGCGCGTGTAGTAGCCGGCCTGGGCTAGTCGTACTCTTGCCAGTGATGCTCTGGCTACTTCGACACGCACAAGCCGCTCCCGGCACCCCCGACGCAGCGCGACCGCTGACCGAGAAGGGACGTGAGGACGCCCGTGCCGCAGGCCTGGCCCTGGAACGGCTGGGCGTCAGACTGGACGCCTGCTTGACCAGCCCGAAGGTACGGGCCGTGCAAACCGCGGAGCTTGCCTGCGCGGCGCTAGAGCTGCAGCCCCAGACGGCCGCCGCGCTGGCCGACGCGCACTACGACCCCGAGGTCCTCGCCGCCGGCCACGGCGACACGATGCTCGTCGGCCACAACCCCTCGATCAGCATCGCCTTACAGGATCTGACCGGCGCCCACTCCAGCCTCAAGAAAGGCGGCGTGGCCGCGATCGAGGAGGGAGAGCTGGTGCTGCTCCTGGGACCGCGCGAGCTCAGGGCGCTCGCGTCCGGAGGCGACGCGTGAGCGAGCCAACACCCGGGCCCGCAGCCGGCGCTGCACCCGGTAGCGCAACCGCCAGCCCGGCTAACGGCGCCGCCGGAGCCGCGCCCGAACCAGCGGCAACAGCCGACACCGCGCCTGTGGCCGCAGCCGACTCCGCGCCTATGGTCGAAGCCGACACGGCGCCTATGGCGGCAACCGCAGCCGACGGCGCGCCCACCGCGGAAGGCGTGAACCTGCGCGATCCGCACCTCTACTTCAATCGCGAGCTCTCGTGGCTCGACTTCAACGACCGGGTCCTGCAACTCGGCGAGGACGAGCACCTGCCGCTGATCGAGCGACTGAAGTTCATCGCGATCTTCAGCTCGAACCTCGACGAGTTCTTCATGGTCCGGGTCGCGGGCGTGCACGAGCAGATCGAGTCCCGCGTCCCCGCCCACACGCCCGACGGCCTCTCGCCGGCGGATCTGATGGAGGCGCTGGCGGCAAAGACGCGCAAACTCGTCGACCGGCACTCGCGCCACTTCACCGAGGCGATCCTGCCCGCGCTGGCCCGCGAGGGCATCGTGATCGCCTCCCCCGATGAAGCCGGGATCAGTAAGGAGGAGGTCGCCGCCCACTTCCGCGAGCACGTCTTCCCGACGCTGACCCCGCTGGCGATCGGCCTGGGGCGGCCGTTCCCCTACATCTCGAACCTCTCGCTGAGCCTGCTGGTGCACCTGCGCGATCCGGCCAGCGGCACCGAGAACTTCGCCCGCGTCAAGGTCCCGAAGGAGGTTCTGCCGCGCTTCGTCGAGCTGCGGAAGAACGTCTTCATCCCGCTCGAGGAAATCATCGCCGCGAACCTCGACACGCTGTTCCCGGGGATGGAGGTCGTCTCTTACGGCCTCTTCCGGGTCACGCGCGACGCCGACTTCACGGTCTCGGACGAGGCCGACGACCTCCTGGCAGCGGTTGAGCATGAGTTGCGCCAGCGCCGCTTCGGCGAGGTCGTCCGGCTCGAGGTCGGCGCCACCATCGAGCCGAGCGTGCGCGCTCGGTTGACCGACTGGCTGAACCTGAACGAGAACCAGGTCTACGCGGTGGACGGACCGCTCGATCTGACGGACCTGTGGCAGATCGTCAACACCGACGGGCACGATGATCTCCGCCAGGCCCCCTGGACACCGGTGACCCACCCGAAGCTGCGGCCCCGCTCGGACGACACCGGCGACGAGGTCGACATCTTCGCGCGCATGCGCGAAGGCGACTTTCTCGTCCACTATCCGTACCACTCGTTCGCGTCGAGCGTGGAGCGCCTGGTGATCCAGGCCTCCGAGGACCCCGACGTACTGGCGATCAAAATGACCGTCTACCGCACTTCGGCCGAGTCGGCACTGGTGCCGGCGCTGATTACCGCCGCCGAGAACGGCAAGCAGGCGGTCTGCATGGTCGAGCTGAAGGCTCGCTTCGACGAGCGCCGCAACATCCGCTGGTCGCGCGCACTGGAGGAAGTCGGCGCCCACGTCGTCTATGGCATCCCGGGCCTGAAGACGCACGCGAAGGTGATCCTCGTGGTCCGCCAGGAGCATGGCCGGGTTCGCAACTACGTGATGATCGGCACCGGGAACTTCCATGCGATGAACGCCAGGCTCTACGAGGACTTCGGGCTGTTCACGACCGATCCCGAGATCGGCGAGGACGTCGCCGACATGTTCAACTCGCTCACCGGCTACGCCCATCCTCAGCAGATCCACAAGGTGCTCGTCGCCCCGAATAACATGCGCGGGCCGCTGACCGAGCTGATCGAACGCACGATTGCGGCGAAGCTCGCCGGTCAGCCGGCGCGGATCGTGCTGAAGATGAACGCGCTGGTCGACCGCAAGTCGATCGAGGCGCTCTACCGCGCCTCGCAGGCTGGCGTGCCGATCGACCTCAACGTCCGCGGCATCTGCTGCCTCGTGCCCGGCGTACCGGGGGTCAGCGAGACGATCAACGTCGTCTCGGTGCTCGGTCGATTCCTCGAGCACGCCCGCATCTTCTCGTTCACGATCGGTGACGAGCACATCATCTACATCGGCTCGGCCGACATCATGCCGCGCAACCTCAACGCCCGCGTCGAGCTGGCGGCGCCGATCGAGCAGCCCGAGCTGCGCGCCGAGCTGACCGACACACTCGAGCGCTGCCTGGCGGACGACAGCGGCGCTTGGGTGCTCGCCGCCGACGGGACTTGGAACCGCCGCCAGGGCCGCACCCGCTCGCTGCACGATGAGCTGATGGCAAGGACGCTGGCACAGCTCCCGGCCAGCGCCGAGTACGACTGATCGAGCTTCTGGGGGTCGCGGCCCGCTGGCCGCGACCCCCGCTTAGGTCGCCTACCTGTCAGCCCGCGGTCGGCGCCGTTGCCGGACGCTCGCCGAGGGTCAGGTTGATCTGTCGCGTTGACTTCCCGCTGCGCTTGACGGTGAGCGTTACCTTCTGGCCAGGCGTGTAGTTGCCCAACATCGCGATGAAGCCGTCGGAGGAGGTGACCGCGTGACCGTCGATCTTCGTGATCACGTCACCGCCCTTCAGGCCCGCCGTCTGCGCCGGCGAACCCGCGACGATCGAGCCGCTGCCCTTCCCGATCTCCGCGCCGCCGGTGTAGTCGGCCACCAGGCTGACGCCGAGCCACGCGTGCTTCACCGTCTTACCGGCGATGATCGTGTTCGCGACCTGTACGTCGGTGTTGCCCGGCGTCGCGAAGCCGATGCCGTCACTCTCGTCAGAGTTCGTCTCGATTTGGTCGTTGAGGCCGATCACCTCGCCGGCGGCGTCGATCAGCGGGCCACCGGAGTTACCGGGATTGATCGACGCGTCGGTCTGGATCGCACCCGAAATCGAGTAGTTGTTCGGCGCCGTGATCGGGCGGCCGACCGCACTGACGATGCCGGAGGTGACCGTGCCGGGCAGCCCGAACGGGCTGCCGATCGCGACCACCGGGTCGCCGACCTTGACGGCGGTCGAGTTCGCGAAGCCGATCGGATGCAGCTCCGACGCTGGCACATCGACCTTGACCACCGCAACGTCGCTGGAGGCATCGGTGCCAAGCACCTTCGCCTTCGCGCTGTAACCATCCTCAAAGTTCACCGTGACGCTGGTCGCCCCGGCGACGACATGCTCGTCGGTGACGATGTCACCCTGCTTGTCGTAGACGACGCCGGCGCCTTCGTCCTCTTCGACCTGATCGCTGGGGGTCGAGAAGAAGCCGTTACTCGAACTCTTCTCCACGGCCTTCACGGTGAGATCGACAACGCCGTTGATGTCCCGCTTGTAGATGCCGTTGATCGTGTTTGCGTTCGAGCCTGAGCTCGCGAACGATGCAGGGACCGAGCCCGACTGGGAGACAAGGTCTGTGGTGACGGTCTTCGAGCCACCGCCGGCCACCAGCAGCGTCAGAACCGCACCGACCACGCCTGCCGCCACAACCGAAATGGCTGTCAATAACTTCTTCATGCCTGTTTCGAGCTCCTGTCAGATGCGATTGCTGCGGTGTGATCCCTGCTTCCCTATGAGAACAGGTGAAGCTGAGAACTCGGTAAGAGCGTGTGGCGCCCGCCGTCGGCGGGCGCCACACGCTCTTCATGACAGCCTACGATGCCGCGGCCGTACTGGTGCCCGTACTCGCTCCCGGGGCGCCGCTGCTCGGCCGCAGGATGCTCATGCACTTCTGCGCCGCCGCCTGGAACTTCTTGTTGCTCTCGATGCTCTTCGGGAAGAAGCCACCGCCGCTGGTCTTGCTCGCCTTCGGCATCTGCGGGTAGCCGTTCTTCCGCACGCAGGTGACGAACTTCGTTAGCGTCGCGGTCGAGTAGGTCGTGCGACTCGTGCCGCCGGCGGCACGGTATGCGCCACCACCGAAGGAACCGCGCACCTGATACTTGGCGCACGCCTTGAACGCGGCTTCCTCCTTCGCGCTGCGCTTGCCGCCGACGAAGCCGCCCGCGCGCCCGCTGGCACCGGTCGTGCCGGTACCCGACGGCGGCGTCGCCCCAGCGGGAGCCCCGGTCACGGTGCCGCTCGGCGGCGTCGCGGTGGTGCTGGTACCGCTGGGACGACCGCGACCACCGCTGAAGCCACCGCGCGCGCCCACCGAGATCGTGACGCCGTGCTGCTTCAGGCACGCCGCGAACTTCGCGCTGCTGCCCGATTTGCTGGCGCTGGTCGTCGTGCCGGAGGACGCGGAGCTGCTCTTACTCGAGCCGCCGCAGGCGGCGATTGCAGTCGCCGCCAGCAGTGTTGCCGTGATCGCACCGGCTGCCCGGAGCTGCCGGCCGGTACCGGCAAGAGTGATTGGGCGTGTGAGCTTCACTGGAACCCTGCTTTCTGTCTGCGTCGCTGGAGGTGGCGTTTGCCGGTCGCGTCAGTTGCCGAACAGCGAGCTGACCGAAGAATCGCTGGAGGTCGAGCCGCTGCTCGAGGAAGTGCTGGAGGATGAGCTGCTCGATGAGGAGGTGTCACCCGAGTCGGTGAGCGAGGTCGCGTCGATCACGCCGCCGGAGCCGCTCGCTCCTTCGATCACCACCGAGTCGCCGGGATAGACCTTGCCCTTGGCGACCGAGATGGTCTTATCGATCGTGGTGTCACCGAGCAGCTTCACCTTGACGGTGTTCCCACCGGTCTCCTTGACGTAGAGCGTGCTGCCGTCGATGCTCGAGACCGTGCCGGTGGTCCCGCCGCCGGCAGCGCCGGCGCTGCTCCTCGAGAAGCCGGGGAAGCTCGTGCGCGAGGACGTGGAGCTGCCGCTCTTCGTGCTCGAGAGGCGCGACGTGAGGGCGCTGGCGATGCTCGATCCGGTCGAGCTGGCGTGACTCTTCTCGACGCGGATGCCGACGTAGAAGCCGATCGCGCAGGCGAGCAGCGCGAGCGCACCGGCGCTCCAGCCGGTCAGGAACCGGCGCCGCGGCCGACCCGGCATCTGGCCCCCGATCTCGTCCTCCGTGTCGAGCACGTCAAGGTCGTCGTCCGCGCCGGTCGCATAGGGGGTTTCACTCATCTTCTTCCCTTCGGGTGGGTGCATCGGAGGCACGTGTATCCGTTTCTGTCCAGCTCTACTCGAACCGCAGCGCGTCGATCGGGCGCATGCGAGCGGCACGCGCCGCCGGGTAGGTCCCGAAGAACAGCCCGATCAGGACCGCCGCGCCGAACGCCAGCACGACCGAGTACGGCGCGACAACCGGCTGCACGCCGGCGATCTTAAACCGGCTGCCAATTAGCCCGGCCGCGACGCCGGCGACGCCGCCGAACACGGATACCAGCACCGCCTCGATCAGGAACTGGACGAGGATGTCCGCCCGGCGCGCGCCGACCGCCTTACGAATCCCGATCTCCCGGGTGCGCTCGGTCACCGATACCAGCATGATGTTCATCACGCCGATGCCGCCGACCAGCAGCGAGATCGCCGCGACCTCGGCCAGCAGCGTCGTGAACACCTTCGAGCTCGAAGACGAGGCCTCGACGATCGAGGTTTGGCTGGTCACCTCGAAGTTACTGTCCGACGTGGAGCCGGTCGTCGTGGAGCTGGTGGTGGTCACCGGGTCAAGCGCGTTGAGGACGTCCTCGACCTCGGTCTGAGCCGCATCGAGCGCCTTGCTCGACTTCGCCTGCACGTAGATCTCGTTGATCGAGCTGTAGCCGGTGAGGATGTCCTCGGTCGCCGTCAGCGGCGCGAATGCCACGTCGTCCTCATCGCTGGAGCCGCTCGACCCCTTCGAGGCGGTCACGCCGATCACCTCGAAGTCGGTGCCGCCGATCGTGACGGTCGCACCGACCGGATCGGAGCTCGAGAACAGCTCCTCGTCAACCTCCGGTCCAATCACGAGCACGTGGGCATGGCTCTTCTCCTGTGCCTTCGTGAACCACGTTCCCTCAGCAAGGGTGTAGTTGCGGATCCCCTTGTAGGCGGGCGTCGTGCCGATGAAGGAGCTTGGCTCGAAGGTCGAGTCGTCGTAGGTCATCGTGACGTCGGAGTCGGTGGCGACGGGCGCGACGGCACCCACGTCGGGCGCCTTGAAGTGGTTCTGGATGGCGTTCGCCTCAGCCAGCGTCAGCGTGGAGCTGGAACTGGCGCCGAAGCCGCCGGTCGTCGGCGCGGCCGTTACCGTCAACAGGTTCGAGCCAAGCGAGCTGATCTCATTCTGCACGGCCGACGACGAGCCGGTGCCGACGGCCAGCAGCACGATCACGGAGCCGACGCCGATCATCAGCCCGAGGATCGTCAGGCCGGAACGCAGCTTATTGGCGGCCAGGCCCGTGAAGGCCACCGACAGCGCCTCCCTCACAGCCGCACCGCCGCGTCGTGGGCGATCGGCTCATCGTCGACGATCACGCCGTCGCGAACCCGGATGATCCGGTCGGCCCAAGCGGCGACGTCTTCTTCGTGCGTGATCAGCACCACGGTCCGCCCATGCTCGTGCAGGCCCTTGAAGATCATCAGGATCTCATCGGTCGAGCGGGTGTCGAGGTTCCCGGTCGGCTCATCGGCGAGGATCAGCGCCGGGTTGGTGACGAGCGCCCGGGCGACGGCGACGCGCTGCTGCTGTCCGCCCGAGAGCTCCGAAGGCATGTGGTCCGCGCGATCCCGCAGACCCACCGCGTCCAGCGCCGCCAGCGCCCGGGCCCGGCGGTCCGGCCGCGACACGCCGCCGTACATCATCGGCAGCTCGACGTTCGCCACCGCCCGCGTGCGCGGGATCAGGTTGAACGCCTGGAAGACGAAGCCGATCGAGCGGTTGCGGATGTCGGCCAGCTCGTCCTCGGCCAGCGCGCTGACGTCAACCCCGGCAAGCCTGTAGCTGCCGCTCGACGGCACGTCGAGACAGCCGAGGATGTGCATCAGCGTGCTCTTACCGCTGCCCGACGGTCCCATGATCGCGACGTACTCGCCGCGCTCGATGTCGAGGCTGACATCGCGTAGTGCCTTGACGGAGATGTCGCCGATGTCGTAGACCTTCGACACATCACGCACTTGGATGACCGGAGCGCGCCGGCGTGTAGCGGCGGCGGCGCGCCGGCCTTCAGCGGTGCCGTCTGCCGGCGGTCGGCTCACGGAGCGCCCGCCCCCGAGAAGCCACTGCCCGAGGCCCCACCGGCCAAGCGTCTGTAGCTGCCCGCACCTGAGCCGAACGTGCTGCTGAGCGAGCCCGAGCTCGAGCTGCTCGAGCTCGTCGTCGAAGTGCCGAGCGACGGCAGCGTCTCGGTGATCTGCAGCTGCTGTCCGGACTTCAGACCGGCGGCGATGACCGCCCGCGTGCTGCCGCGTAGGGCTACGACGACCGTCTTACTGGTCGTCTTTCCGTCTGAGCCCACCAACTTCACCGTGGCGCTGGCGCCGGTGCCGCTGAGCGCCTCCGTCGGCACGGTGACACCCGAGGCCTGGTCGGTGACGATCGTCGCCGACGCGCTCATGCCGGGCAGCACCTTCGAGTTCTGTTGGTCGATCGTGATCGTCGCGTCGTACTCGACGACGTCCTCATCGCTGGTTCCGAGCGGCGAGATCGCTGTCACCTTACCGGCGAGCTCGACGCCGCTCAGCGCGCTCATGTCGACGGTCGCAACCTGCCCTACCTTCACCGAGCTGATGTTCGCTTCCGTCAGCTCGACCGTCATCGTCATCGTGTGCGAGTTCACGATCTCCGCGAACTCCGAGCTCGAGGTGCTGCTCGCGGAAGAGCCGGCGGTCGTCCCGGTCGAACTCTCGCTCGACGAGGACGTGGAGTCGCTGCTCGCCGCCGAGTTGGTGCCGGAGGACACCGATTCGCCGACGCCGGTGTCCGCGAGCGAGGCGATCTCACCGGCGACCGGCGCGTAGAGCTTGGTGTTCTTCACCGCCTGCTCGTCGCTTTTCACGGTCTCCTTGTCCTGCTCGACCTGCAGCTTGTCGGCCGCGACCGTGGAGGCCGAGACGGTGCTGGTGGTTGTCGCCGCGGTGGTCGTGGTGGCAGTCGTGTCGGTGCCGCCGGACGTCGAGCTCGAGGACTTGCGGTCTGCCGTCTTCGTGCTCTTCGTTGACTTCGTGACGCTCTTCTTAGTGGCCGGCTTCTGCGTCGACGTGGTGCTTGTGTTCGTGTCGGTCGAGCTGGTGGTGGAAGTGGTTGTCGTCGTCGGCATGGTGACCGTGTCGGCCACGAACTCGGCGCGCGCCGCGATGGCGGTGTCGTCGGCGGTCTCGCTGTCGCTCGACGTCGTGCTGTCGTCGTCGCTGCCGTCGCTGCCGGTGGAGCTGCTGGTCGACGACGTCTCCCCGTCCTTCGCCTCGGTCAGCTCCGTCTCGGCCTCCTTCAGCGACAGCTTCGCCTCAGCCAGCGTGAGCTTTGCGGTCGTCGGGTCGAGGGTCGCGAGCAGCTGGCCTTTCTTGACCCACTGCCCGACCTTCACGTCGAGCGTCTTCAGCGTGCCGCTGGTGCCGAAGTTCACGTCCTCCTCGACCCCGGGCTCGACCTCGCCGGTGCCGCTGACGGTGCTCTGGACGACGCCGTTCTCAGCGGTGACGGTCTCCTCCTCGACACGGGCAGAGCTGCTCTTAGTGCCGAGCTGCTCGATCCCGAGGATCACGATGACCACCGCAACGACGGCGATCACGTACACGTACCAGCGCCGGCCCGAGCCGGCCCTTCGGAAGCGGCTCACCATGCAGTCCCGGCGCCGCTGCGGGGCCGCCTCCATGCGGTGCTGCGCGAGCTGGTGTCGCGACGTTCACGAACTTGGTTCATAGCGGAGCTTCACGCTAGATGTGACTGCTAAGAAGTTCGTTGCCGGGCCTAAGAGTTCGGTTAGAGGGGCCCTGCAAACGAGCGGTCAGCCGGACCGCTCATCTCGCGGGCCGCGCCAAGCTGCTTGGGATCCCGCAGGCTGAGCGGTCAGCCGGCCGCGAGCGGCGCGCCGCTCGGCTCGACGTCCGCCGCCGCCGGCAGCGTCACGAGCACCCGCAGCCCACCTTGCTCGCGCGCGCTGAGCAAGAGCTCGCCGCGGTGGGCATGCACGATCGAACTGGCCAGCGAAAGCCCAACGCCGAAGCCGGGCACCGAGCGGTCGAGCCGCCGGAACGGCCGTGTCAGCTCGTCCACGTGGTCCGGCTCGAGCTTCACGCCGTCGTTCTCGATCCGCAGCTCGACGCTGCCGTCAAGCTGCCGGGTGGAAACCATCACGGCGCCGCAGTTACGGTTGTGGACAACCGCGTTCTGCAGCAGGTTCGTCGCCATCCGCTCCAGCAGCGCCGGGTCACCGGCGGCGCGGATCGGCTCGAAGTGCTCGGTGATCGTCAGCGATCGCTCGTCCGCTTGGGCACGCAGGTTCGCGAGCGCAGACCTAACCGTCTGGTTGAGGTCGACAGCCTGGGTGTTCACCTGCCCGGACTCGCTGCGGGCCAGCGCCAGCAACGACGCGATCAGCGCCTCGCTGCGATCGATCGTCTCCAGCACCACGTCAGCCATCTCGCGTAGATCGTCCACGGACACGTCCGGGTCGGCAAGGGCCACATCGATCTCGGTGCGCATTATCGCCAGCGGCGTCCGCAGCTCGTGTGACGCGTCGGCGACGAAGTGCCGCTGGCTCGCGAACGCGGCGTCGAGCCGCTCGAGCATGCCGTCGAAGGTGTCGGCCAGCTCCTGCAGCTCATCCGCGGGCCCTGCCAGAGCGATGCGCTCGCCCAGGTTCTCGCCCGACACCCGCCGGGCGGTGGCGATGATCGAACGCAGCGGCGCCAGCGCCCGGCCGGCCAGCAGCCAGCCGGCGATCACCGACAGCGCGGTGACGAGCACGAGCACGACGATGTACTCGATCGCAAGGCGGTGCAGGGCGCTGTTCGCAGCCTGGTCGTAGAGGGCCGAGACGAACTTATCGATCTGGCTGACCGAGTGGCCGTTCGCGGCCGAAGGCCGCTGCAGGCCGTGGCTCAGGGTGTGCGCAAGCTGGCGCGACTGGCGATGGAACTTGTCGCCTTCGAGCATCGTGCGCCGCACCAGCAGGTAGGCAATCGTCAGCAGCGTCGTCCCCGTCGCGAGGAACAGGGAGCTGTACATGACGGTCAGGCGCATCCTGATCGTTCGTGAGCGTCGTGTCCGTGCCACCCGACTTATCCTCCGCGACCCTGAGCCATCAGCGTGGCCGCACACCCATCGTCAGGCCAGGCGGTAGCCGGAGCCGATCACGGTCTCGACTACCTGGGGCTCGCCGAGCTTGCGCCGCAGCGTCATGATCGTCATCCGCACCACGCTGGTGAACGGATCCGCGTTCTCGTCCCAGGCGCGCTGCAGCAGCTCCTCCGCCGAGATCGTGGCCCCGTCGGCCGACATCAGCGTTTCGAGGACCGCGAACTCCTTACGCGTGAGATCGACCTCGTGGCCGCTGCGGGTGACGCTGCGCCGTGCCGGGTCGAGCTCCACGTCACCGTGCGTGAGCACCGGCGGGCGGCTGGGCGCGACGCGCCGCGCGAGCGCCCGGATGCGGGCGACGAGCTCCGCGAAGCGGAACGGCTTGGCGAGGTAGTCGTCGGCGCCGAGCGCCAGTCCCTGCACCAGGTCCTCAAGCTCGCCGGCCGCCGTGACCATGATGATCCGCGTTTGCGGCGAGTCGTGCCGGACCGCCACGCAGACCTCGTCGCCGTGCACGACCGGCAAGCCGCGGTCCAGCACGATCACGTCGTAGCCGACCATTCGACACTTCTCCAGCGCGTCCTCGCCGTCGCCGGCGATGTCGACCGCCATCCCCTCGCGCCTGAGCCCGCGCGCCATCGCGTCAGCCAGGCGGGTCTCATCTTCGGCAATCAGAACTCTCATGCTCAACTTCCGAGATTAATGCCTGTCGCAAGCGCCGGCGGCAAGCCGTCGCCGCACCACACGATCTGCCCCATCGCTCCGGTGCTGAGCATAGAGAGAGGGTCGGCCAGCGGGCCGGCCCGCAGCAACCGCCAGCGACCCTTAATCTGGAGGAATGCTGATTCGCGAAGCCGATCCCGATCGCGATGCCGCCGACGCGGTGGCCGTCTACGCACCGTTCGTGAGCGACTCGGTCACGAGCTTCGAGGAGCAGGTGCCGAGCGAGGCGGAGTTCCGCCGTCGCATGAGCGTCCACCGCCGCACCCACGCCTACCTGGTGGCCGAGGACGAGGGCCACGTGGTCGGCTTCAGCTACGCCGGCTCGTTCCGGGAGCGCACGGCCTTCCAGTGGACCTGCGAGACGTCGATCTACATCGCGCAGACCCACCAACGGCGCGGCCTGGGACGACTGCTCTACGGCACCCTCTTCGAGCTGCTTGCCCAGCGTGGCTATCGCACGCTGATGGCGAGCATAACGGTACCCAACCCCGCCTCGATCGGCCTGCACGAGGCTTGCGGCTTCACGTTGGTCGGCAGCTTCCCGTACAACGGCTACAAGTTCGGCGAGTGGCGCGAGGTCGCCTGGCTGACGCGGCAGATCGGCGACTCGGGCTCGCAGCCGCCGCCCCTGATCGGGCCGCCGGTCCGGTTGCCGCAGCCGATCACAGTGCCTTGACGATGTCGCTCAGCGTCGAGCTCTGACGGCCGTCCGCGGGCGCCGGCGCGTCCGTCATCCGGCGCCCGGCCAGCTCGAGGAACAACTTCGGCTCGAGCTTCGCGAACAGGTTTGCGAGCTCACGGCGGTCCTCGGCACCGAGCCGCCGCGGGTCACCGTGCGCCGCGCGCAAGATCACCACGATCCGGCGCCGCTCGGCGACCGTCAGCCGCTCGAAGTGCTGCCGGGCGAGCGCCAGCACCTGCGCCAGCGCCAGCAACTGCAGTGGCGAGAAGCGCCCCAGCAGCGGGACTTTCCGTAGCGCCCGGCGAGCGACGACGCCGACCAGTGGGGTCGTGATCGCGATCACGCCGGCGCTCGCCGGCGACCGCAGCGCGTCTTCAAGCAGGTCGCGTGCGTCGCGGACGAGTGCGGCCAGGCGCTCCACCGGCGTCTCCGGTGCGGTCCCGACCGTCATCACGACACCTGAATCCCGGCGACCGTACGCGTCGCGCCGGCGAGCGCCCAGATCGCGTCGTTGCCGAGCGGGTAGCGCCGCGCGGCACCGTCCGCCAGCAGTTCGAGCAGCGCGCGCTCGGCGCCCTGGCGATCCGGTGCCACCAGGTTCGGCGCCAGCAGCGCCGCCACCTCCTGCGTGCTCAGTCCGAGCGGGAAGTGCTCGAGCAGCGGCAACGGCGTTTCCGGCGGCTGCCGGCGCGTGAGGGTGGGATCAAGGTTGGCGACCGCCGCGTCGTACGCCTCGACCGGCTGGAAGCCGCCCACTATCAGGCGCTTTTCGCCGGCCTCGAAGATCACGCTCGGGGCGGTGTAGCGCTCGCTACCGTCGCTGTTCGCGGTCTTCCCCTGCAAGGCCGCCGGGGTCGACGCCGCCGAGCGAGCCCGGCGCTTGTCACCCTCGTAGGCGGCGAGCACCTCGGGCGCGTCGACCGCTGCCACCAGTGCGGCCGGGTCGACGCCAGGTGTGGCCGGGTCGACGCCGGCTGCGGCGCCCAGCATCGCCTGCAGTTCGTCGTCCTCGTCAAACAGCAGCGGCGTGTTGAAGTTCGCGAGCTGCAGCGCCCGGAAGACCGCCCACTCGCTGCCGGGGTCACGCAGCCGGGCGGCGATCACGGCGCGGCAGGCGCGCGCGGAGGCGCTCAGGCGCGGCTTGCAGACGCCCCCGAACGGCATCCCGTAGCGATCCCGGAACTCAATCTGGCCCTGCGCCATCCGCAGCGCCGTGTGGCCGCTGCGGGCGTACCGACTCGGATCTTCACTGAGACCGATCAATACGAGGTCCCAGTCGATCTGGTCGCCGTAACGCCACTCGATCACGCGCAGCGCGGGGCTGGCGGAGTAGGCCCACGGACAACTCGGGTCGCTGAACAAGGTTGCCTTGATTCGCGTGCTCATATCCCGATCGTAGACCAGTGATTCTTCGGATCTTCTTCGCCCGAATCGACACCAAGACACACCGATCGTGATGTATTGATGCCATGAGCGCATCCAGCGAGACTCCGCCGATCAGCTCAGCGGCGAAGCAGCAACAATCGGGGGGCCGATTCCAGAGCAGCGAGACCGTTGCACTCGAGTCGCTGCCGACCAGCACCGTCGGTGCGTTCGAGCAACTCGACTACGCCTGCCGCAGCCGCGCGATCCCGCGTGCGATCGCCTTACCGGGTCACTACATCGCCTTTCGCGATGCCGGTGGCGCCGAACAGGTGGTCGAGGTCGGCGATCAGCTCGTCCACCTCGGCCGCTCGCGCAACGCCGAGATCAGGATCGAGGACGTCCATGTCTCCCGCCGTCACGCGATCCTGACGCGCCGCGCGGACGCCGTCCGGGTCCTCGACGACGGCAGCTCCACCGGAACCTTCGTGAACGGCCGGCTCGTGATCGCGGCGAACCTGGCCGACGGCGACGTGGTCCGGCTCGGGACCGTCAGCTTCACGTACCTTCTGATCCGCTGAGGCAATCGCCGGCCTATCTTGACTTTTTCGTTCTTTGGCCCGCCAGGTACTCATTTGATACCTGGAGGGCCAAAGAACGAAGCGATGAATGGCTGGACCCGGCGAGTCGAGGCTTAGGTCGGCGACCCGGCCCGCCACGCCCCGCTTCGCCCCGCCACGCCGAGGGCGCACCGATCCGGTCCGAGCAAGCGGCCTTGCCGGATTTGCAATGTCGCGGGCACTGGGCAACACTGGCTGAGCCGCCGTCAACCGATGGCGGCAGAGCCAAATGGAAGCGAAGATGGAGCCGCTCGAAGGATCGATTTCAGAACCGCTCACGCCGGCGTTGCCGAAGATGCCGGAGTTCCACGGCACGGGCGCCTCGCCGCTGTCGGGCCGCAGCCCGTTCCCGCTGATCGCAGGCTACGGATTCCTGTCCGACTGCGAGACTTCCGCTCTGGTCGCGCCGAGTGGTGCGATCGAATGGCTGTGCCTGCCACGGGTCGATTCGCCAAGCGTGTTCGGTGCGCTGCTCGATCGTGACGCGGGCACGTTCCGGATCGGCCCATCCGGCGTCAGCGTGCCGGCGGCACGCCGCTACCTGCCCGGGACGATGGTGCTGGAGACCTCGTGGCGCACCGGCTCCGGCTGGATCATCGTGCGCGACTCGTTGCTGATCGGCCACTGGCACCACCAGAACGAGCGCTCCGGGACCCACCGTCGCGCCCCCACCGACTACGACGCCGACCACGTGCTGCTGCGCACGGTGCGCTGCGTCAACGGCGAGGTCGAGCTGCTGATGGACTGCGAGCCGGTCTTCGACTACGGCTCGAAGCCTGTGCAGTGGAGCTACACCGGCCCCGGCTATCACGACGGCGTCGCCACTGCCGAGGGCTCGCCGATCCGGCTCGGCCTGCACACCGACCTGCAGCTTGGCTTCGAGGGCCCGCGCGCGACCGCGCGGCACCGCATGAAGGAGGGCGAGTACCTGTTCTGCGCCCTGTACTGGTCCGAGCACGCGCCGCCGGAGGACATCGACGAGGCCTACGAGCGCCAGACCTGGACCGCCCATCACTGGCAGCACTGGCTCGATCGCGGAGTCTTCCCCGACCACCCCTGGTGCGCGTATTTGCAGCGCAGCGCGCTGACGCTGAAGGGCCTGACCTACGCCCCGACCGGCGCACTGATCGCAGCCGCGACGACCTCGCTACCGGAGACGCCACAGGGCGAGCGCAACTGGGACTACCGCTACAGCTGGATCCGCGACTCGACCTTCATGCTCTGGGCGCTCTACACGCTCGGCTTCGACTGGGAGGCGAACGACTTCTTCTGGTTCATCGCCGACGTCGCCGGCGGTAAGAGCGATCTCCAGGTGATGTACGGCCCCGGCGGCGAGCGCAACCTCGAGGAGCGAACGCTCGATGGGCTCAGCGGCTACGAGGGCGCAAAGCCGGTGCGTGTGGGCAACGACGCTTACCACCAAGAGCAACACGACGTCTGGGGTGCGCTGCTCGACTCGATCTACCTGCACACGCGCTCGCGCGATGCGCTTGACGAGCGCATCTGGGTGATCCTCAAGCGCCAGGTCGAGGCAGCGATCGCGCACTGGCGCGAGCCCGACCGCGGCATCTGGGAGGTGCGCGGCGAGCCCAAGCACTTCACCTCGTCGAAGATCTTCTGCTGGGTGGCGTGCGATCGCGGCGCCCGACTGGCGGAGCTGCGCGAGGACTACGAGCTGGCCGAGCGCTGGCAGGCGGTCGCCAACGAGATTCACGCCGACGTCTGCGAGAACGGCGTTGACGAGCGCGGCGTGTTCGTCCAGCACTATGGCTCGAACGAGCTCGACGGAGCGCTGCTGCTGGCGCCGCTGTTGCGCTTCCTGCCGCCCGAGGATCCACGCATCCGCGCCACCGTGCTGGCGATCGCCGACGAGCTGACTGACAATGGGCTGGTGCGGCGCTATCGCAACAACGGGACCGATGACGGCCTCCACGGCCAGGAGGGGAGCTTCCTGATCTGCTCGTTCTGGCTGGTGTCGGCGTTCGTCGAGATCGGCGAGCTGCGGCGAGCGCGCGAGCTGTGCGAGCGCCTGCTCGGCTACGCCAGCCCGCTCGGGCTCTACGCCGAGGAGATCGATCCGCGCAGCGGGCGGCACCTCGGCAACTTCCCGCAGGCGTTCACGCACCTCGCGCTGATCAACGCGGTGATGCACGTGATCCGCGCCGAAGAAGCACTCAGTCAGATCTAGAAACAGGTGAACATGACCTCAGCTGTGCAACCAGTCGACAGCGCGCATGCCGCGCTGCTCGTGATGGACTTCGAGCCGTTCATCCTCGGCCGCCTGCCCGACGACACCGCGGTGGTGAGCGCCGCCCAGCGGGCGCTGGCCGCTGCCCGCGCGGCCGGTGCGACCGTCGGCTATGTGCGCGTCGCCTTCGCCGACGGCGACAAGCCCGGTGGAGCGATGGCCCGGCGCGTCGGCGGCACCGTACCGCCGCAGATGCACGCCGACGCCCCCACCACTCAGATCGACGCGCGAGTGGCACCGCAGCAGGGCGAGATCACCGTGCGCAAGATCCGCGTCGGCGCCTTCAGCACGACCGACCTGCACGCGCAGCTCCAGCGGCGGAGCGTGGACACGCTCTTCCTGGCCGGTGTCTCGACCAGCAACGTGGTGCTCTCAACCGTGAGAGCCGCACTTGACCTCGACTACAGGGTGATCGTGGTCAGCGACGCCTGTGCCGACCGCGACTCGGAGCTACACGAGCTGCTGATCACGCATCTCTACCCGAAGCAGACCGACGTGATCGAGTCTGGCGATCTGGCCGGGCTGCTGCAGTAGGGAATCCGTTCTGGAATGGGTGCCGGCCCGCTGGCCGGCACCCGTGTAGCGGTGGACGCGCACCGATGCAACCGGGGCGCACCCGAATACGGCCAGGGACGCGCGCCAGGTTTGCAGGGCTGCGCGCCAGGTTTGACTGACAAGGTTGCGCGGCTTAGGATGTGCCGGTGCGCGTATCGGTCCTTGACCAGTCACCAATTTCCGAGGGTGCAACTGGCGCCGAAGCAGTTCGTAACACCATGGATCTCGCCGCACTGGCGGATCGCCTCGGCTATCACCGTTTCTGGCTCTCCGAGCACCATGGCACGCCGATGCTGGCGGGGCCGGCGCCAGAGCTGCTGATCGGCCCGATCGCGGCGGCGACCAGCCGGATCCGGGTCGGCGCCGGCGGTGTGATGCTCCCGTACTACAGCCCGCTGAAGGTCGCGGAGCAGTTCTCGTTGCTGTGCGCGCTCTACCCGGAGCGGATCGACCTCGGTGTCGGCCGCGCGCCTGGCACCGATCCGGTGACGGCGTTCGCCCTGCAACGCGACCGCCGGCAGGCGGTACCTGACGACTTCCCGAGCCAGCTCGCCGAGCTGATCGGCTACCTGCGGGCGGAGCTGCCGGACGACAATCCGTTCTCGCGGCTTGCCGGGACGCTGCCAGGCCACCCGGCGACGCCCCAGCTCTGGCTGCTCGGCTCCTCCGGACACAGCGGAGGCTGGGCCGGTGACATGGGGTTGCCGTACGCGTTCGCGGACTTCATCAATCCCGCCGGCGCCGAGTTGGTCGCCGGCTACCGGCGCAGCTTCCTCGCGGGGCAACATGAGCACGCGTCGTACGTCGCCGTCGCGGTCTGGGCGATCTGCGCCGAGACCGAGGATGAGGCGAACGAGCTTGCGGCCTCGATGCAGATGGCGCTGCACCTGCTGCGGCGCGGGCGACCGATCCCGCTGCCGCACCCGCGCAAGGCGATCGACTTCCTGCGCTCGGTCGGCCAGGAGAACGAGCCGCTCAGCGGGCCGGGACGGCGGATGGTGGTCGGCGACCCACAGCAGGTCCGCGCCGGGCTCGAGGCGGTCGCCGCCGAGTACGGGGCCGACGAGCTGATCGTCGTCACGACCACCTACGACCACCAGGCACGGCGACGCTCCTACGAGCTGATCGCAAGCGCGCTCGAGCTGACGGCAGACGACTTCACGAAGACGACCGCCGCCGGCTGTGCAGCCGCCTGAGGCAGGGTCCGCCGGCTAGGTTTGGCGCCCCGCCGGCCGAGGCCCGCGCCGGGGTCGGTGCCACTGCCGGGGCCCGCGCCGGGGCCCGCGCAACTGCCGGACGCCCGCCGCCGGCGTGAGTCAGCTCCCCAGCGACCGCTGTGCGGCGACGAGGAATCCGCGCGCGACCTCGTCGGCGATCGCGTCAGGCAGGAACGCCGGCAGGTTCAGGGTCGCGTGGAGCTTCACCTCGAGGCTCGTGCTCTCCGCGTCGACCGCCTCGAGCTGCCAGCGCACCTGGAACTGCTCGGAATCGTGCTCGTCGTCGGCCAGTCGCTGCAGCAGGACCGTGCGCGGCTCGTCGAGGGCGAGCGTCAGTGGCAGGTCGTGGTTGAACTTCAGCGGGCCATAGGCGAAGGTGAGCGCTGCGGCAACCGCGGCCGGCTTGCCGTCTTCGTCCCGCGCGGTGACGGTCATCGACCGCACCGTCTCGGGATACCACTGCGGGTAGCTCTCGAGATCGGCAAGCTGCTCAAAGCAACGCTCGAGCGGTGCCGCCGCGGTGCCGGTCGCGCTGCCTTCGAATACCTTCATGTCTTCATTCCCTCTTGCCTGTAGTTCTCGGCGCGCACCAGTTCCATCGCGCAATCGGCATCGTAGGCTGCCAGGTCCGGGAACAGCGCGACGATCGCGCCGACGCAGACCACGCACGCGGCACCGCCGATGATGACCGAATCGAGCGCGCCGACGATGCCGGCGACCAGACCCGACTCGATGTCGCCGAGCCGCGGACCGCTCGTGACCACCAGGCTGTAGACCGCCGAGGTGCGCCCGCGCAGCCGGTCGGGGGTCAGCGTCTGCGTGATCTGCGTGCGGCAGACGGCGCTGATGCCGTCTGCCCAGCCGGCAAGCGCCAGCAGCGCCGCCGCCAGCCAGATCGAGCTCACCAACCCCGCGCAGAGGATCGACAGCCCCCAGAGCAGCACGCAGCCGATCACCACACGGCCGAGTCGGCTCACCTCCTGCACCCATCCCGATACGAGCACGGCAAGCGTCCCGCCGACCGCGAGCGCGGTGTAGAGCAGGCCGGTGCCACCGGCGCCGGCGTGGTAGACGCTGAGCGACAGAACCGCGAACAGCGCCCGTGGCATGCCGAAAGTCATCGCATTGATATCGATCGCGAACGAGCCGGCAATCGCGCGACTGCGGACCACGAACCGCAGGCCCTCGCCGATCGCCCGGAGCACGGGCAGCCGCTGTCCGGCCCCAATCGGCGGCTGGGGACCGATCGCGATCGCCGCCGCGATCATGCCGATGCCGCTGAACGCGTCAATGGCGTAGATCCACTGCACGCCGACGATGCCGATCAGCAGGCCGCCGAGGCCGGGCCCGACGATGCCGGCTGCCTCATTGAGCCCGTAGTTCAGCGTCAGGCCGCTGCGCAACAGCTCCGGCCCCAGCAGGGTCGGCACGACCGCGCTGCGGATCGCTCCCGCCAGGGCAATGGCGCCTGCCAGCAGGCCGCCCAGCACCAGGATCGCGAGGACCGGCGGCGTGCCGACGAGCGACAACGCGAACAGGATCGCGGTGACGGCCATCACCACCGTCTGCGCCACGACCAGGATCGGGCGCCGGTCGCGGCGATCGGCAAGCGCGCCGCCCACCAGCGAGACGACGATCATCGGCCCGAGCTCGAACGCGCCGAGCAGGCCGACAAGCGTCGCCGAGTGCGACAGCACGTAGATCTGATATGGCAGCGCGACCATCGCCGCCTGGGCGCCGAGCGAGGTCACGACCTGACCGATTGCCAGCCAGCGAAACGGCCGGGAGCGACGTGCCGGCGTCAGATCGAGCGCCAGGCGACCGGCCAGGCGGCGACGTTGCCCGCTCTGACCGTCGTCTTCGTGCTCGTCGCCTCCTGCGCCCACCGACTCCACGGTACTGGGGCGCCTGCGGAGCCGTGCAGCCAGCAGTTCGCCGTGCGGCAGGAGAACGCGATCGACTTGAACTCGCTGGTGCGCGTCCAGCAGAGCGGCTGAGGCCTTGCCGGTAGGTTCGCTGGCAGGCGCCGCGGGGCGGCGGATAATCGATCACCATGCTTGCCGTCTACGTAGATCAGTTCGATCCCGACGAACCGCTGCGGGGACTACGCGTCGCTGAGCGACCGGAGCCCGAGCCGCGCACAGGCTGGCGCACGATCAGTGTCCGCGCGGCGGCGCTGAACCACCACGACATCTGGTCGCTGCGCGGCGTCGGCCTCGCAGCCGAGCGACTGCCGATGATCCTCGGCTGCGACGCCGCCGGCGTCGACGACGGCGGTAACGAGGTGATCGTCCACGCGGTCGTCAGCAGCCCCGACTGGCGCGGCGATGAAACCCTGGATCCACATCGCTCGTTGCTATCGGAGCGTCACCAGGGCACGCTCGCGCAGCGCGTCAGCGTCCCGGCGCGCAACGTCGTGCCGAAGCCGCCGTCGCTGTCGTTCGAGCAAGCCGCCTGCCTGCCCACGGCCTATCTCACCGCCTACCGGATGCTGTTCACGCGGGCTCGCGTGCTGCCCGGCCAGACGATCCTCGTCCAGGGAGCCGGCGGCGGACTTGCCAGCGCGCTGATCGCGCTCGGAGCGCACGCCGGCGCTCGCGTCTGGGCGACGAGCCGCAGCGAGGCGAAGCGCGAGCTTGCCCGCGCGCTCGGCGCCGACGCGGTCTTCGCGACCGGCGAGCGGCTGCCCGAGCGCGTCGACGCGGTGTTCGACTCGGTCGGTGCGGCGACGTGGTCGCACTCGCTGCGGGCGCTGAAGCCGGGCGGGGTGCTGGTGACCTCGGGGGCGACCAGCGGCGACCCGACGCCGGCCGGGCTAAGCCGCATCTTCTTCCTCCAGCTCTCCGTGGTCGGCTCGACGATGGGCACGCGCGATGAGCTCAGCCAGCTGACCGAGTTCGTCGTCCAGCACCGAATCGAGCCGTTGATCGACCGGACGTTGCCGCTCGAAGAGGCGCGCGACGGCTTCGCGGCGATGCTCACCGGCAAGCTGCAGGGGAAGGTCGTATTCACCGTCTGAGCGCGACGCGAACTGGCGGCTGCGCGCTCCGGAACGGCGTCTGAGCAGCGGCTCAGACGCCAAGACCGCCGAAGACGGCAAACGGGTTCGGTGGCAGCTCCGCCTCCGCGGACTTACCGGTGCCTTCGACCGTGACCTCGGCGCCGTCCGGCACCTGCGACTTCAGGCTCTCCGCCAGCTGCTCCGCCGCTGGCTGGTCGGCGGCGCCGATCAGCAAGTAGTGCCAGCGTCGCAGGTAAAGGATCCCCTGCGCCTGGAGCTGCTGGGCGAAGGCCACCGTCTCGTGCCGCGTCGGCAGCTGCACGCGCACCTCGAACTCGGCGTAGCCAAGCTTCTGCGACTGCTCGTCCTCCTGGCGGGCGAGCTCGGCCAACTCGCCGCTGAGCGCCTTGCGCTCCTGCGGCAACGGCGCCGCCGGGTCCTCCCACTGCTGCGCGACCGGATGCCAGTGGCGTAAATCGGTTCTGACCGAGAAGCCGTGCTGCGCGGCAAGCGTGCTCACGGCCGCGCCGGCTGCGTCCGCCTGCGAACGGCTGCCGGCATAGAGGAACACCCGGTCATCATCGACCGATACGACCACTCGCTCACCGGCGGCGGTCCGCAGTTCATGCTCGAGCTTGCCGCCGCGGATCTGCTCGCCGATCTCGGCTGCGCGCCTGGCGTCGTCGAGGGTAACCAGCACGCGCCAGTCGTCGTTCATCTTCGTCATGACTCGGCAGTATCACGGATCGTAAGATCGAACTCCAGCTGCAGGGCGCTCGGCGTCGCCGGTTCGTTCGTCGCCCGCGGACGGCCGCGCTTGCTCCAGTGCGTGACGACATCGTGGGAGCGGCAGCTCCGGTAGGAGATCCGCCGGTCCAGAGGCTGGATCGCGAGCCCACCGAGCTGGGTTCCGGTGACGAGCGCGTAGAAACGTCGCCCGAGCCGGTCGACCTCGACGATGTCGCCTGTGCCGATGCCTTCGAGCCGCATATGCAAGCAGCTTACGAGAACTGACAGGCGAACGTATGTTCCGTCTGCGAGTAGCGCTTGAATACGGCGTCGATGCTTCAGCTGCACCGTGCCACTGACGCCGCGCCGCTTGCCGCCGAGCTGGCGACGATCCTCGCCCACCCGAGCGGGGATCCGTTCGCGCCACAGGTGGTGGCGGTTCCCGCGCACGGACTCGAGCGCTGGCTCGCACAGCAGCTCGCTGCGCACCTCGGCACCGGACCCGGCGCCGGCGACGGGATCTGCGCGAACGTGGAGTTCCCGCTGCTGCCGCGGCTCATCGCCGACGTCCTGGCGACTGCCAGTGGCATCGACCCGGAACGCGACCCGTGGCGGCCGGAGCGGATGCTCTGGCCGCTGCTCGAGGTCGCGGAAGCGTGCGCCGAGCAGCCGTGGATGAAGCCGTTGACGCTGTACCTGCAGGGTGCCGAGGGCCGGCGACTCGGCACGCTGCGGAAGATCGCCTACCTCTACGACAGCTACGCGGTCTACCGCCCGGAGCTGCTGCGGCGCTGGGCGGGCGCCGCGCTTGAGACCGGCGAGCGTGACAGCTGGCAGCCTCAGCTCTGGCGGGCGCTGCGCGAGCGACTCGGAGTCGCCAGCCCCGCGGAGCGGCCCCCTGATGCAAGCGCCGCGCTGAGTGCCGATCCGACGCTGCTGGATCTGCCCGAGTGTTTCGCGGTGTTCGGCGTCTCCCAGATCGCCGCTTCGCAGCTTCAGCTCCTGGCGCTGCTCGCGCAGGCCCGGACGGTGCACCTGCTGGCGCTGCATCCGTCGCCAGCGCTGTGGCAGCGGCTCTCTGTCGACGCCCAGACGCAGCCGCGCAGCCGGCTGCTCGCCGCCTGGGGTCACGAGGCCCGCGAGTTGCAGCAGGTGGTGGACGCGGCCGAGGTCGACGGGGGAACAGCGGCGAACAGTGTGGCTTCGTTGGACGACGCGGCTTCGTTGGACGACGCGGCTTCGTTCGACGACGCGGCTTCGTTCGACGACGCGGCTTCGTTCGACGACGCGGCTTCGTTGGACGGCGCGGCGAACGGCGCGGCGGCAGACACGCAGACGGGTCGCCAGCCGGTGACGTTGCTCGCGCGGCTGCAAGCCGACATCGCCGCTGACGTCGAGGCGCCGGGCGCGCCACGCGCGGACGGGCAACCGGACCTGCGGGTCCGGCTCGCCGCAGACGATCGCAGCATCGTCGTCCACTCCTGCCACGGGGCGGCGCGGCAGGTCGAGGTGCTGCGCGACGAGATCCTGCACCGCTGCGCCGCCGACCCGACTCTGGAGCCACGTGACGTGCTCGTCCTCTGCCCCGACGTCGAGCGCTTCGCACCGCTGATCGAAGCGAGCTTCGGGGCGACGTTGAGTCCACCCGCCGCTGGCGCCGCGACGCGCGAGACGGTCGCATCGGCCCCCGCGTTGCCGACGCGCATCGGCGACCGGCCGCTACGGCAGACGAACGCACTGCTGACGGTGCTACAGCGCCTGCTGGAGCTGCCGACAAGTCGGATCACGGCGACGGACCTGCTCGATCTCGCGGACCGCGAGCCGGTCCGGGCACGCTTCCGCTTCGACGACGAGGACGTCGCCCAGCTCCGCGAATGGGTGCGGGAGAGCGGTGTCCGCTGGGGCATCGACAGAACGCACCGGACGCCCTATAAGCTGGACGGTCTCGATCTCGGCACCTGGCATTTCGGTCTGCAGCGACTGCTGCTCGGCGTCGCCGCGGACCCGGAGGCGCTTGTCGGCGGCGCACTCGGGCTCGAACATGTGGGCAGCTCCCAGATCGAGCTGGCGGGCCGGCTGAGCGAGCTGGCAGCGCGTGTCGCCGGCGCCGTCGACGCGTTCACGACGCCGCACGCACCGGCCGCCTGGGTCGGTGTGCTGCTGAACGCGGTCGACAGTCTGACCGTCACCGCGCCGGAAGACGACTGGCAACGCTGGCAGCTCCGTCGCATCCTGCGCGAGCTCGCCGACGACAGCGGCGGGATCGAGATCGAGCTCACGCTCGCGGAGGTCCGGGTGATGCTCGACGAGCGGCTGCAGCTGCAGCCGGCCGGCGGCAGCTTCGGCGGTGGCGAGCTGGCCGTCCGCGCGCTGGCGCCGATGCGGGCGACGCCGCACCGGCTGATCTGCCTGCTCGGGCTTGACGACGGCGCTTTCCCCCACTCACCCCCCCACGACGGCGACGATCTGCTGCTGGCGGATCCACGACCCGGCGACCGGAACTCACGGCATCGCGACCGCCGGTTGCTGCTGGAGGCGATGATGGCTGCTCGGGAGGCGCTCGTCATCACCTACGCCGGGCACGACGAGCGCACCAACGCCGCGCGCCCGCCCGCGATCCCGGTCGGCGAGCTGCTCGACGTGATCGACGCGACGGCGCGCTGGCAGCGTGACGGGCGACCGGCCGCCGCCCGCGAGCAGGTGCTGGTAGTCCACCCGCTGCAGGGGTTCGACCCCGCGAACTTTCATCCCGGCGGGCTAATCGCGGGCGGGCCGTGGGGCTTCGACCCGGCGGCTCTGGCGGGAGCGCGGGCATCGCTGCAGCCCGCTACGCCGGTGGGAGCGCTGCTGAGCGAGCCGCTCGAGCCGCTGCCGGAACCGGTCGTGGTACCGCTTGCGGATCTGACCCGCTTCCTGCAGTCGCCGCCGCGGGAGTTTCTGCGCCAGCGGCTCGGGCTGCCACGCGCGCTCGAGCAGGACAGCGGGAGCGACTCCCTGTCGATCGAGCCGGACGGCCTCGGCGAGTGGCAGATCGGGCAGCGCCTGCTCGACTCGCTGCTTGCCGGGGCAAGCGTCGAGCAGGCGCTCAGCCGCGAGCGTGCCCGGGGTCTGCTGCCACCGGGCAACCTCGGTGAGCTCCTGTTGCGAAAGCTACTGGCGCGCGTCAGCGCTCTCGTCGCTTGTGCGCGCGAGGAGCTCGGCGAGAGCCAGAGCCTCGGCGAGGCGCGGGATCTCGGCGACGGGAAGAGCCTCGGCGAGGCGCAGAGCCGCTCGTGGCAACCGACCGTCGTGCTCGACGACGGCGCTCGCGTCGCCGGCACCGTCACCGGCGTCAGCGGCACGCTGATCGTCTCGGTCGCGTACCAGCGGCTACGACCGGCGGAGCGGCTGGCGGCCTGGGTCCAGCTGCTGGCGCTCACGGCCGCCTACCCGGAGCAACCGTTCGAAGCGGTCACGATCGCCCGTGCCGAGACGGGCGAGGGGCTGACGGTCGCGCGAATCCCGACCCTGTCCGATGACGCCGAGGAGCGCAGCGAGCTTGCTCGCCTCGAGCTGGCGGAGCTGGTGGACCTCTACCGGGACGGCATGCGCGAGCCGTTGCCGCTGCCGCCCGGCAGCGCCGCCGCCTACGCGCAGGCATGGCGGCGACATGAGCTCTCGCCGAGCGCCGAGGACCCGCTGGCGGCTGCCGATCGCGAGTGGCGCTCCAGTTACGAGCACGACGGCGAGGATCACGACGCTGAGCTGGCACTCGCGTTCGGCGGCGCCTCACCGCTGCCTTACATGCACGACTACGCGCTCGCGCTGTGGTCCCCGCTGCTCGAACGCGAGACGTTGAGCCGGCGCGAGCCAGGGACGCACCGCGAGCCGGGGACGCACCGCGAATCAGGGAGCCGACCATGAGCGCGACGCCACAGCCGGTAGGCGACGAGGAGTTCGACCTCACCGGGCCACTGCCGCCGAGCGGGATCACCGTGCTCGAGGCAAGCGCCGGGACCGGCAAGACCTACGCGCTCGCGGGGCTCGCCAGCCGCTACGTGGCCGAAGGGGTGCGGCTCGACTCGCTGCTGCTTGCGACCTTCACACGCCAGGCGACGGGCGAGCTGCGCCAGCGTGTACGCGAGCGCCTGGCACTGACCGAGGATGCGCTGCTGCGCACACTCGACGGCGACCCGGTTGCCGGCGACGACGAGCTGCTGGAGCTACTGTGCAGCGGCTCGCGCGACGAGCTCGAGCTCCGGCGCCAGCGCCTGACCGCGGCGCTCACCGACTTCGACGCGGCGACGATCGAGACCACGCACAGCTTCTGCCAGCGGATGCTCGCGGAGCTCGGAACGCTCGGTGATCTAGACCCGGACGTGAGCTTCCTCGACCGGCCCGACACGCTGCTCGAGGAGGTCGTCGACGATCTCTACACGCGGGCGTTCCAGCGACAGAGGGCGTGGGCACAGCCGATCGGCCGCGAGACCGCGATCGCGATCGCCCGCGCCGCGACCCGGCACCCGACGGCGACGATCTACCCCGAGGCGCCGCGCGAGCAGACACCGGCCGTGGTGCACAGGTGGCTGGCGGAGTGTGCTCGCGCCGAACTGAGCGAGCGCGAGCGAGCGCTCGCGGTGATGACCCCGACCGACCAGCTGACGCGGCTGCTGGCGGTGCTGAGAGGCGGCAACGGCGAGCTTGCCGCCGCCCGCCTGCGCGAGCGGTTCAAGGTCGTCCTGATCGACGAGTTCCAGGACACCGACCCCGAGCAGTGGGAGATCCTGCGGCTCGCGTTCGCCGGCGCCGGAACCCGGCTGGTGCTGATCGGCGACCCGAAGCAGGCCATCTACGCCTTCCGCGGCGCCGACGTCTACACGTATCTGGCGGCTGCCCGCAGGGCCGTGCGCAAGGCGACCCTGGTCCACAACTACCGCAGCGATCCCGGCCTCCTGACAGCGCTGAACGCGCTGTTCGGCGACGCCCGCCTCGGCCATCCGGAGATCCCCTATCGGCCGCTGCTGCCGGCGGGCGGGACGGCGAGCAGCATCACGCCAGGCGACGACGCCGCTGCCGCGAGTGCCGCGGCGGCCGTCGGCGCGGACACGCTGACGCCGCTGCGGATTCGCGTTGTCGCATCGGGTGAGCCGGCGATCGATCACACGCCTTCGGGGAGGAACCAGGACACGACCCAGACGCGCGCGTTCGTCGCCCGCGACGCGGCCGGCGACATCGCCACCGCGCTGGCGAGCGGCACCACCATCGCAGCCGGGAGCGGCGCTGACGCGTCCGACGGCGGACGGCGGCTCGCGCCGGGCGACATCGCGGTTCTCGTACGCACGCACGCGCAGGCGCGAATGATCCAGGCGGAGCTCCTGCGCCAGCACGTACCCGCGGTGATCGCCGGCGCCGGCAGCGTCTTCGCCACCGAGGCCGCAACCGATTGGCAATGTCTGCTCCAGGCGCTGGAGCGGCCGGCCGATCGTCACCGCGCCGCGGCCGTTGCCCTCAGCGTCTTCATCGACTGGGACGCGAACCGGCTGGCGAGCGCCGATGAGCCCGAGCGCGAGCGACTGCACCTGCTCTTACACCGCTGGTCCCGAACCCTGCGCGAGCACGGCGTGGCCGCGCTGATCGAGGCGCTCATGCAGGAGCAGCAGCTCGCGGCACGGCTGCTCGCCCACCCCGGCGGCGACCGCCGGCTGACCGACATCCAGCACATCGGCGAGCTGCTGCACGCGGCGATCTCCAGCGGGCAGATCGGCGCCGGCGGCATCTCGGCCTGGCTGCGGCAACGCCTGGACGCAGCCACCAGCGAACGCGCCAGCGACGAGCTCACGCGCCGACTCGATACCGACGCGGCCGCAGTCCACGTCATGACGATCCATGCGAGCAAGGGGCTCGAGTTCCCGGTCGTCTACTGCCCGTATCTGTGGGACGGGCGCCGCTACAGTCCGGGCAGCGCGCCGGCGGGCTTCCACACCGCTGACGGCGAGGCCGGGCGCGCGATCGACGTGGCCCTGGAAGGGGCCGAGTTCCAGAAACACGCCGAGCAGCAGCTCGACGAGGAGCGTGGCGAGGAGCTGCGGCTCGCGTACGTTGCCGTGACTCGCGCCCGCCACCAAGCGGTCCTCTGGTGGGCTGGCGGCCCCTTCTACGCGTTCGAGTCGCCGCTCGGCCGGTTACTGTTCGCGTGCGACGCCGCCGGCAACGTCGCCACCCGGGCGCCCCGGCAGCGCCCGACCCCGAACGCGATGGGCGCGCGGATGCGCGAACTCGTGCAGCGCGCACAGGGCACGATCAAGCTCGAAGCCGCGAGACTGAGCGCCGGCGAGCCCGAGCCGGACTACACGGTGGCACACGACGACGAGCTGCAGCTCGCGCGGCTGGACCGGAGCTTCGACGCAAGCTGGCGGCGGATCTCCTACTCGGCGATCGTCGCCGGCGAGAGCCGCGAGCGTGGCGGCGTCACCAGCGCCGCGGTCGAGTCACTGGCGGCCGAGGACGAGGTGATCGGCGCGGCCGCTGCCGCGCCGAGCTTGGAGGGTGGGGCCGCCGAGCCGAACGCCGGCGGCGAAGGCGAAGGCGAGAGCGAGAGCGAGGGCGAGAGCGAGGGCGAGAGCGGGTTGGTACGGGACGGCGCGACGCCGCTACCGCTCGCGGCGATGCCCGCGGGGCCGCTGATCGGCACGATCGTGCACCGCGCGCTCGAGCTCGTCGAGTTCGACGCCAGCGATCCACAGGCCGCCCTGGCCGCCGCGCTCGACGACGCCACCGCCGGCGCGCAGCCTTTGCTCGGAGTCGACCTGCGGACGGCCGCCGCCGGGCTCGCCCTGGCGCTCGGCACACCGCTGGGCGGCGCACTCGGCCCGCTGTCGCTGGCCGAGCTGCCGCGCCGCGACCGACTCGACGAGCTGCAGTTCGAGCTCCCGCTCGCAGGCGGCGAAGATCCATCGGGCAGCGTCACGCTGACAGCGATCGCAAAGGCGATCGAGGAGTTCAGCGACGCCGACGATCCGGCGCACGACTATGCCGAGCGGCTGCGCAACCCTGCACTCGTGGGCCGTTTCCGCGGCTTCATGACCGGCCGGATCGACCTGGTCGCTAGAACCGACGACGCCTCGCTGAGTCGCTTCCACGTGGTCGACTACAAGACCAACTGGCTCGCCGCTCCCGGCGAGCCGCTGACAGGCGAGCACTACCGCCCAGCCGCGCTCGGCGCCGAGATGCGGCGCTCGCACTACATCCTGCAGGGTCTGCTCTACGAGGTCGCGCTGCATCGCTACCTGCGCTGGCGACTGCCCGACTACGCGCCGGACCGTAACCTCGGCGGGATCCACTACCTCTTCCTGCGCGGCATGACTGGCCCCGACGCCGATGCGCGCGAGGCGACCGGTGTGTTCCATTGGCAGCCGGCGCCGACGCTGATCAAGAAGCTGAGCGAGGTGCTCGACGGTGAGTGAGCGGGCAGGAGAGGATCGGTTCGCCCCACGGCTTGCACTCGGCGCCGGTGGGCTGCTGTGGACGTTCAACGCAGCCGGTGTGCTCGACGCGGCCGACGTGCATGTTGCGGACACGCTCGCGGAGCTCGGCGCGATCGCGGACGAACGGGTGACGCTCGCGGCGGCGCTGGCCGTGCGCGCCGTCCGGGCCGGCAGCGTCTGCGTCGACCTGAGCTCGGTCGCCGGGACCGTGCCGATCGACGCCGCCGGCAGCGCGACCGGCGATGGCGATCCCGAGCCCGGCGCGGGCTTGCCCTGGCCGAGGACGGAGAGCTGGCTGCAGGCGGTCGTGAGCTGCTCGGCCCTGGTGGCGACCGCGGAGCCGGGGGCCGTGGAAGATGTGAGCGCGGCGCCGCTGCACCTCGACGGCTCGCGGCTCTACCTGCAGCGCTACTGGCGACTCGAGCGAGAGCTGGCGGCGGCGCTCGCACGGCTCGCGCGGCGACCACCACGGCCAGTCGACAGCGACCTGTTCGACGAGCTGCTGGCCGGACTCGGGCCGATCGCCGAGGATGACCGCGTCAGAGCGGCGCTCAGCGCCGCCGACCGTCGCGGCCTGACCGTGATCGTCGGTGGCCCGGGGACCGGTAAGACGGCAACGATCGCCGCGCTGGTCACGCTGCTGCGCGAGCTTGCCGAGCGGATCGGCGAGCCGCAGCCACTGATCGGACTCTGCGCCCCGACCGGGAAGGCCGCCGCCCGCCTGCGCGAGACGCTCGCCGAGCACAGGGCCGACGGGCCGGATGACATCCAGGCAGTCACGCTGCACCGACTGCTCGAATGGCTGCCGGGCGACCGCTTCCGTCACAACGCCGAGAACCGACTCCCGCATGACGTCGTGATCGTCGACGAGTCCTCGATGGTGCCGCTCACGCTGATGCACAGCCTCGTGACCGCGCTGCGGGACGACGCCCGGCTGGTGCTGGTCGGCGACCCCGATCAGCTCACGGCGGTTGAGGCCGGGGCGGTCCTGCGCGACATCGCCGGGCCGGCCGCGACGGCTGCGTCGCCCGGGGTCGCGCAGGACCACCACCCCGGCTTCGCGGGCGGCGTCGTCGTGCTGTCCCGTGAGCACCGCTACGGCCACGAGATCGCTGCCCTCGCGGATGCGGTGCGCCGTGGCGACGCGGAGCTGGCGCTGACGCTGGCGGCCGCGGCTGAGAGCGGAACGGGTGGCGATGCGACTGGCGACGAGAGTGGCGCTGCGCCGATCCGCTGGATCCAGATTGACGCGGGCGCGAGCGCGGCGGCACCCGCCCTCGCGCCGGTGCACGATGTCGCGCTGGCGGCCTTCGCGCCGCTGATCGGCGCCGCCCGGGCCGGTGAGGTCGCGGCGGCGCTGACCGCGCTCTCATCGTTCCGGCTGCTGTGCGCCCACCGCCACGGTCGCTATGGCGTCAGCGGCTGGCGCACGGTGATCGAACGCTGGCTGCAGGGCGCGATCCCGGGCTTCGTCCCAACTGCGACGAGCGCCCCTGGCTACCCGCTCACCGCGATCGCCAACGACTACGAGCTGCACGTCAGCAACGGCGACAGCGGCGTGATCGTCGCCGGTCACGGCGCCGTCTTCGACCGTGACGGGGAGCCGCTCGTGGTCCCACCCTCCCGGCTCGGCGCCGTCGAGCCGTTGTACGCGACGACCATCCATCGCAGCCAGGGCTCGCAGTTCGACGTCGTCGTCGTGATCCTGCCGCCGCCGGGGTCGCCGTTGCTCACCCGCCAGCTCCTCTACACCGCGATCACACGAGCGCGGCAACAGCTGCTGCTGGTCGGCGAGCCGGCGTCGCTGCGCCAGGCGGTGCAGCGGCCGATCAGCCGCGCGACCGGGCTGCAGCAGCTGCTCTGGGGCGAGAGCGCGGGCTAGTCCCGGCGGGCTGAATCCGGTGTGCCGGTTCCCGCCGCCTAAAACCGTGGCGTTAGAACCGGCGCAAGGTCAGCGCGACGCCGACCCACGCGTGCTTACCGATCAGGCCGGGCCGGGCAAGCGGCACGCCGGCGGCGTGGTAGTCGACGCGCGCCCTCGCCTCGATGTGCAGGTGGTCGGCGTGCTCGATCACAGTCACCGGAAATGTCAGTGGCAGCTTATAGCGCTGCAGGTGCAGGACCCCGTTCGCCGTCATCCGTGGCTCGTCCACGATCCGCTCCTCCGGCGCGCGCGGGGCGAGACCGCCGAGCGCAAAGGTGATCCAGGGATACGCTTCCGCGTCCAGGAACTCCGGGGCGCGGAGAGAGTCGTCACGACGATCGATGCCGGTCTTCACCGAGGCGGTTGCCACGCGTAGCTCTCCGGTCGCAGCGCCGCCCGCGGCCACGTGCAGCTCGCCGGCGAAGGCGTTGAAGTAGCCATTCACCGGTAGCAGCCCGAAGCCGGTACGAGCCTTGATGTTGACCGCGCTCGAGTCCGGATCGATCCGCCAATCGCCGCCCGGAACCTGCTCGGTGACGACGCGGTGATCCCGCGGCACAGCCGTTTCGTCTTCCAATGCCCTCGCCATCTGACTGGACCGGATGCTAACCGCTCGCAGCACGGCGCCAGCCGGTGAGTTGACACGCCCAGGGCAGGTCGGTGCGCCGCAAAGCGGAATCTCGAGTTGACATCGCCGACGTGATGGTGTACATGTTATATACATGTCTTATAGTCCTACGTTGGGAAAGCGATCCCGCATCGTCGAGGCGCTTGCCAGCGCCATCCGCAACAACGAGCTGCGGCCCGGCGACCAGATCGAAGGCGAAAATGAGCTGGCGCGTCGCTTCAGCGTCTCGCGCGGCACTGTCCGGCAAGCGCTGGAGGAACTCAAGCGACGCCGACTGATCACTACTCGCCCCGGTATCGGTTCGTTCGTGACCTTCGACGGCGTTGCCATCGACCAATCGGTCGGCTGGGCGCGAGCGCTACAGCAGGCTAGCGGTGAGGTCACCACCGAAGTAATCGACATCGTAACCCTCCCCTGGTCGGCGACTGACCTGCCCGCACAACTCGGCGCCGCTGCGGCAGCGCCTGCGGCGGTACGCATCCGCCGCGTACGAAGGCTCGCCAACACGACAGCGATCTCCTACGAGACCTCGTTGGTTCCTGCCGTTGGCCGACTGGCCGAGTTACCTTCCACTGGCCTGACGAACGGCTCGCTATGGGACACTCTGGCGCAGGCAGGCCTAAGCGTCGTGAGCGCCAGCCAGCAGATCAGCGTCGTACGACTCGACGAAGCCGACGCCGAGGTCCTCGGGCAGGCACCCGGCAGCGCCTTTCTTTGCACCGAACGCACCTCCTACGGCCGCGATGGCGGCTTCGTCGAGCAGGTCGTCTCGCTGCTGGATCCCGACCACTTCCGCATCGTCGTCAATTTTGGCGACAGTGCCAGCGGGAGGGAGGATCAGTGAGCCCCAGAATCGCCCAAAGTGTGCTCGCGGACCGCGCGACCGGCGTTCTCCTCGGTCTGGCGATCGGGGATGCACTGGGCATGCCCACACAGTCGATGAGTCGCAAGCAGATTACCCTGCACTACGGGCCGATCGATAGACTGCGCGACGCCGTCGCCGAGCAGCCGATCGCTCCCTCACTGCAAGCCGGGTCAGTCACTGACGATACCGAGCAGGCGCTGCTGCTTGCCCGCTTGCTGATCGAGGGGCGCGGCCGCATCGAGCCACGACGCTTCGCGGATGCGCTGGCGGAGTGGGAGGCCGACATGGAGGCGCGCGGCTCACTGGACCTGCTCGGCCCCTCCACCAAGGCGGCGATTGCCGCGATTCGGGCCGGCGCCGGACCGGACGACGACCCGGGGAAAAGCGGCACCACCAATGGAGCGGCAATGCGCATCGCGCCGGTCGGAATCGCCTTCCCAGTCGCGGGCGGCCAGCTGGCGGCAGCCGTCGTAGAGGCGTCGAAGCTCACGCACAATACCGGCCTGGCACTCGGCGCGGCGGGCGCGGTGGCAGCAGCCATCTCCAGCGCCCTCGACCATCCTGACTGCAGCGTGCGCGACAGCACGCAGGTCGCGGCGCAATTCGCGGCGCAGCTCGAGGACACCGGCAACTGGGTTGCCGGCGGATCGATCGGTGTCCGCATCGGCTGGGCCGCAGAGCTTGTGCACGACCTTGCGCGGGACGACGTACTGGATGTCATCTCCACGATCGTCGGCACTTCGGTGGCCTCGCAGGAGTCGGTCCCCGCTGCGTTCGCCTTCGCTACGAGATTCGCCGACGACCCCTTTCAAGCATTGTGCTTGGCGGCACAAGTTGGTGGCGACACCGACACGATCGCCGCGATGACGGGGGCAATGCTGGGCGCGCACTACGGAGTGTCCGCTTGGCCGACCGCGATCGTCGAGGAGGTCGTCAGCGTCAATGGACTCGAGCTGGCGCCACTGGTCGACAAGTTGCTGGCGCTGCGCCAAAGCGCAGCTGGCCACGTGACTCCCTAGTGGCAAGCACGCCTACGCGCAACCGCGCGCCTACGCGCAACCGATAACCGCCCGCCTGTCGGGCTTCAGGGACCGGACAAGACCCACCCAGTGGGTTAGGGCGCCGCCTGTCTGTCGACGGTGCCCGTGATCACCAACCAGGAGGAGAGCAACACAACATGACGCAACTGAGTACAACAAGCGAAGCGCCGGCTCCCGACGCGAGCGCGGCCGGCACGATCGGTGCTGAGGGTCCCGCGAGCGGTGTCCGCGCCGGACACATCGAGCAGCGTGGCATCGAGCCGGTCCCCGCAGCGGAGCGCACAGGTCGGCCGCTGCAGCTGTTCTGGGTGTGGTTCGCGGCCAACGTCTCAATCCTCGGCTTGCCACTGGGAATCACTCTGATCCAGAGCGGCCTCAGCTTTTGGCAGGCGATCATCGCCGCGGCAGTCGGCTCGTTCGGCTCCTTCGCACTGGTCGGCGCAATTTCGATCGCCGGCCGGCGTGGCCACGCGCCGAGCCTAACGCTCTCGCGCGCCGTGTTTGGCGTGCGCGGCAACATCGGCCCCACGCTCGTCTCACTGATGTCGCGCCTCGGCTGGGAGACGGTCAACACGTCAACCGCCGCGTTCGCCTTGCTGGCGCTGTGGAGCGTCTTCTTCGGCATCAGTAGCGACGCCAAGGATGTACCCGTCGTCACCGTCATCAGTATCTTGCTGTTTGTCGCTTGCACGGTGGCGGTAGCCGGGCTGGGTCACGCAACGCTGCTGGTGATCCAAAAGTGGGCCACCTGGATCTTCGGGGCACTCAACATCGTGGTCGGCATCTACCTGCTGACCCACGTGAATTGGTCGCATGTGGGAGCCGCCCACCCGGGTAGCACCGCCGCGCTGATCGCCGGGATAGGCACAATCGCCGGTGGCACCGGCATCGGCTGGGCCAACGCCGGTGCTGACATGTCGCGCTACCAGAGCAGCAGCGTGCGTGGCTGGCATCTAGTCGCAAGCGCAGCCGCCGGCGCTGGCATCCCGCTGGTGCTGTTGATCTCGCTGGGCAGTGTGCTCGGTGCCGGCGATGCGCGGGTCGCTGCCGCTGCCAACGGTCCCGTGGAGGCTCTCGTTCACGTCATGCCCACGTGGATGGCAGTCATCTACCTGCTGACCGCCTTCGGCGGACTGCTGGTGAGCAACCACATGTCGGTCTACTCCGCCGGCCTGACCACACTCACGCTAGGCGTGCCGATTAGACGCGTCTACGCCGTGGTCGTCGACGTGGTCGTGACCACCAGTGGCGCGATCTACTTCACACTTATCGCCAGCAATTTCTACGATCCGTTCGTCGCCTTCATCGACTTGCTCGCTGTGCCGATCACTGCCTGGGTGGGCGTGTTCCTCGCCGATATGATTCGCCGCCGCGACTATGGCGGCGACGATCTGCTTGACCTATCGCGCCGCGGGCGTTACTGGTACAGGGCAGGTGCCGAATGGCGCGCACTGGCGTGCTGGGCGGCAGCGATCGTGGTCGGCTACCTGTTCACACGCGCCGGACCAACTGATAGCTCCTGGTTCACCGGGCCGCTACACCACACCTGGATCGGCCAGAATGGCGCCGGCTGGATCGCCACCTTCGTGGTCGCTTTCCTCGGCTACCTGGCGATGGGTGGTGCACGGGTTCGCGGAGGGCGGCGATGAGCGCCGCCCAAGGCCGGGTTCTACATACGGGGCAGGCGATCGTCGACCTGGTCATGGAGGTCGACGCGTTGCCGTCGCGCGGCGGCGATGTGTATGCCGATCGGTTTTCCCTCACCGCCGGTGGTGGTTTCAATGTCATGGCCGCCGCCGCCCGTGATCGCGCCGAGGTCGTCTACCTGGGCGCGATCGGCAGCGGCCCGTTCGGAGAGATCGTGCGCGATGCCCTCACCCGCGAGGGCATCGCAGCCCCCGCGCCACCGGTGGCCGACACCGACACTGGATTCAGCGTCGCGATCGTCGATCAGGGCGCCGAGCGCACCTTCGTATCCGCCCTCGGTGCCGAGGGCCAGGTGGGCCCCGAGCATCTGCGCGTCGTCACCGTTAGCAGCGAGGACATCGTCTACGTGACCGGCTACTCACTGGGCCACGAGGCCAACCGCGCCGCACTACTAGGCTGGCTGCCGAAGTTACCGGCGCGCAGCTGTGTGGTCTTCGATGCTTCGCCACTGCTTGCGGAGATCCCTGATTGTGCCTGGGCGATGATCTGCTCCCGAGCGTCGATCTGGACTTTGAACGCCCGCGAAGCGCAGCTCGCGCTGGCCCGCCTTGGCGACCACACCGTGGCCGATAGCGATGCGAACAAGCTGGCCGAGGCACTTGCCGAACTTGTACCAGCGACGGTACTTGTCCGTGATGGGGCGCGCGGCACACACCTCGCCCGGGCGGGCGCGGCTCCGTGCCACGTACCTGCCCACCCGGCGCGTGCCGTCGACACCAACGGCGCTGGCGACGCACACACCGGCGTGCTAATGGCCGAGCTTGCGAGCGGTGCTGACCTGCTGCTCGCCACCCGGCGTGCCAATGTCGCCGCCGCGATCTCCGTCACCCGTCACGGCCCCGCCACCGGCCCCACGCGCGAGGAGATCGATCGCGAGCTGCAGCGCGCCGAGCAGCGACATTAGGAGCTGCCGGGCTCAGGCAATGGCTGGGGTCGACATGAGGCACCCTGCCAGCCTCGCCGAGCAACCAAGCGCCAGCCGCGCGCGGTGAGCCTTGAGCCCGGCCAGATGGCCGGGCTCAAGAGCATCCCGACAGGGATCACCACTGACTACATACGTCCCAGGACTTGATTGAGTGTCTGCCTGGGTGACATGACACTCCCGATCACCGTGACGGGCCGCCCGCCGGAGCGAGCGCGTTTCGCGGCTGGACCTCACGGCCCCGATCGAGTGGGCAATCCGCCGGATGGCACAGGTTAGCGAGTGCGCGGCGGATTGTCCTGCGTCCCCGTCTCGGACGCCGCGCTTGAGCCGCTGCCCGGCCCATCGGGCGCCGCAGCGGCGGCGCCCGCAGTCGTGTCCGAAGACCGGCCGGCCGCTGGCCTGCCAGCGGGATCCGGTGACGAGGCCGACTCAGGTTCGTCCGGTTCGTCGGGTGCCGCCAACGCTGCAAGTGCAGAGGCGTAGACGCTCGGTTTCTCGCCCGCGACGGAGCCGGTCTGCAGGCGTGCCGAGTAGATCGAGGCCGAACCCAGACCACGAGCGATCGCGGTCGCGCCGGCCACCGCGATCAACGTCGGCACCAGCAACGTCGTCATGTGCCCGGTCAGCTCCAGCACCAGCACCGCGCCGGCAAGCGGGCCCTGGATCGCGGCTGCCAGAAACGCCGCGCAGCCGATCAGGGCGTCGACGCTAAGCGGTGACCCGGGCCAGAGCTTCAGCCAGAACCAAGCGACAAATGCCGCCAGCAGCACCCCGACCGACATCGTCGGCGTGAACAGGCCGCCGGGCGCGCCCGAGCCGAGGCAGATGGTGACGACGAGGGGCTTGAGCACCAGCAGCACCACGATCAGCCCGAGCGACAGCTTGCCGATCAGGACCAGCTGGACGATCCCGTGGCCGTTGCCGAGCAGCTGCGGGTATTCCAGCGAGAGCAAACCGAGGACGGCGAACGCGATGAACGGCGCCAGGTAGCGACCGGCACGCCGTGGCTTGACACGGTTCGCCGCCGCGATCAGTCGCGTCCAGCCGTAGGCGGCGCAGCCGGCGATCGGGGCGATCAGCACCGCGTAGCCGATCTGCGAGGCCGTAAAGCGCTCGACCGGCACCTGGTAGAGAACATGCTGGCCGATGATCAGCCACGAGACCGCAGTCGCGATCGACGACGTTAGGAGCGCCGGCAGCACCAATGGCAGCGCCAGCGTGCCGAGCATCACCTCGAGCGCGATCAGGGCGCCGCCCAGCGGCACGTTGTAAACCGCCGCGAAGCCGGCGCCGGCGCCGCAGGCCACCAGTAGTCGCCGTTGCCAGACCGGCAGGCCGGCGCGCTCGGCGAGCTGGCTGGCGCTGGCCGCGCCCAGCAGCTGCGGCGCCGCCTCGCGGCCGAGCGAGACGCCCATGCCGATCGTGACGATTGAGATCACGCCACGGGCGATGCTCGACAGTAACGGCAACCGCCCCGAGCTGAGCCAGATCGCCTCCGTGATCTCGACGCCGCCGGTCGACGCGCGCCCCAGCGCCCAGAGACCGGCAACCACGATCACCGCTGCCGCCAGCACCGACACGAGCCGCCGGTACGGCGGCGCCGCGCTCGCCGCCTGCAGCACACCGGAGGCGTGCGGCTGACTGAAGGCCACGTGCTCGACCAGGTGTAGCAACTCCATCAGCAGGCCGCCGCCGAGACCCGCGATCACGCCGATCAGCACCAGCGTCATCCAGAAGCGCGCGCTGTACGACGCGACGATGCCAACGCCGGAGATGTTCGGCTGCAGCGACCGCCAGCGATCCCGACCGTGTCCCTGGCGCGCAGTGCCATCGGAGCGATGCCGCACAGCCAGCGATTCTATGGGCAAGCCGGCGCGTCACGCCAGTGCGGCGGCCGCGGACGCCTTGCTCCGTCGCCGCCTGCACGTCCCGCGACCGTGGGAGACGCCTCGCTGACGGCTAACGTGAGGCAGGTGCGCTTGCTTGACGACCAACCGAACGTCGCGCTACGCGAGAACGCGGCCGGCGAGCCGGAGCTGGTGCTCGCCTTCCCCTACGACGCGCTGCTGGTCGCGGCCGTGCGGACGCTGCCAGGCCGCCGCTTCGACTGGGAACAGCACGAGTGGTCGGCGCCGGCCGACGGCTGGGTAGCCGCCAAGCTACAGGAGATCTTGAGGCTCTGGCCCGACCTGACCTGCAGCGATGAGGTCGAGGAGTGGCTCGGCTCGGTTGAGCGCCGCTGGATCGGGCACGTCCGCACGACCCGGCACGACGGCCACGGCTGCTTCGCGCTCGACACGCTCGCCGGCACCCCGCCCGCAGCGGTGCTGGACGGCGCGATCGAGCACGAAGGACGGCTGCTGGCGCCGCTGACGCCGCAGACGGCGGCGGCGCTGTCCGAGCTCGACGATGCCCGCTTCAGCATCGGCGCCCGGCGCTGCATCGAGGCGCTCGAGCAGGGCGAGGAGCCGCCGCCGGCCCGGCTGATCCTGACCCGCAGCGTCGCCGGCGAGAGGCTCGTGCTCGAGACCTTCTGGGACCCGGAGGCGCTCGCCGCCTTCGAGCAGCTGCCCGGCGTCGCCCACACCGAGCTGGCCCTCGACGCCTGGATCATCGATCAGCTCGACGCCTTCATCACGTTGCACGGGGTCGAGTGCAGCCCTGCCGCCGCCGAGGGGCTGGCCGAGCTTGCCGCCGAACAGCGCGCCGCCCAGCGTGCCGTCGCGCAATCGCGCGCGACCCAGGCCGAGCCGATCGCGGAAGTCGCCTCAAGGCTCGGCGGTGAGCTGGCGCCGTTCCAGTGGGTTGCCGTCCGCTACGCGCTGGCGGCGCGCCGGACCTTCCTTGCGGACGAGCAGGGCCTCGGGAAGACCGTCGAGGCGTTGGCGGCGCTCGAGGCCGACGACGCCTTCCCCGCCGTCGTCGTCTGCCCAGCGTCGATGAAGCTCACGTGGCAGCGTGAGGCAGCCCGCTGGCTGCCTCACCGGACCTGCACTGTGCTCGAAGGCCGCGGCTCGGTCCCGGATCCGGGCGCCGAGATCACGATCCTGAACTACGAGATCGTCGAGGCGCACCAGCCGGCGCTGGCGCGGCGCCGCCCGCGCGCGCTGATCGCCGACGAGTCCCACTACTGCAAGAACCCCCACGCCAAGCGGACGAAGGCGGTGCGTCGGCTGGCGGAGAGCGTCGCCGCCGACGGCCTGCGCCTGGCGCTGACCGGGACACCGGTGCTGAACCACGCCGACGAGCTGATCGCCCAGCTCCGCGTGATCGGTCGGCTGCAGGACTTCGGCTCCGGCTCGAGCTTCAGCCGTCAGTTCGCCGGCGAGCTCAGCGAGGAGCGGTTGCACTGGCACCTGCGGCGACATTGCTTCGTCCGCCGGCTGAAGTCCGAGGTGCTGCCGCAGCTCCCCGCCAAGCGCCAGGTGGTCGTGCCGGTGACCCTCTCGAACCGCAAGGAGTACCGGCTCGCCGAGGACGACGTGATCGCCTGGCTGCGCACGCAGCCGCTGGACCTGAAGGAGCTCGACGCGAAGATCGCGGCGACGCTGCGCGCGCAGCGGCTCGCGCAGCTCACGGCGCTGCAGATCCTGGCCGCGCGCGGCAAGCTGGCCGCGGCGCTTGCCTGGATTCGGGACTTCGTCGAGACCGGCGAGCCGCTGGTCGTCTTCGCGCGGCACGTCGAGGTGCAGCAGGCGGTGATCGAGCGCTTCCCCGACGCGCTGCATCTGCGCGGCGAGGACTCGCTCGCCGCCCGCCAAGCGGCGATCGCCAGCTTCCAGAAGCCGGACGGGCCAGCGCTGATCGTCGGCGCCACCCGCGTCGCCGGTCAGGGGATCACGCTGACGCGCGCGTCCAACGTCTGCTTCCTCGAGCTGGAGTGGACCCCGGCACTGCACGATCAGGCCGAGGACCGCTGTCACCGGATCGGCCAGCACGACGCGGTGACGGCCTGGTACCTGTTGGCAGCCGACACGATCGACGAGACGATGACACGACTGATCCAGCGCAAGCGGCAGGTGATCGACGCGGTCACCAACGGCCGCGAGCTGCCCGACGGCGGCCTGCTCGACGGCGTCGTCCGCGAGCTGCGCGACGGCCAGCCGTTCCGCCACCTGCACGCAGTTGCCGGCGACCGCGACGCCGACGCCAAGCTGGCCGGCGATGCGCGCCGCCGCTGGCGCCGGGGCGCTCCCGATGCCGGACTGGCCGAGCCGGCCTAGCCGGCGACGGAACGCACCCAGCCCAGATCCGAGCAGAGCGGCGGAGCGCCCGGCCGGGGTGAGACCGACCGAGCGCTCCTTACTCGGGAGGCTTACTTCACGGCGATGCGATGCGACACCCGCAGGGTGCGCTCGTTCGAAGCGAGGTACACCACGCGACCGCCGGTCGCGAGCTTCCAGGCCGACTTCGCGGTCGACCAGTACTGCAGCTGGCGCTTGGGCACGACCAACGTGATGGTCTTGCTCCGGCCGGCGGCCAGACTCACACGGGTGAACGCCGCCAGCGCCTTCTTCGCGAACTGGACGGACTTCGCATGGTGCTTCGGCGCCCCAAGATAGATCTGGGGAACTGTCGCACCGGCCACGGAGCCGGTGTTCTTCACCTTGAAGGTGACCTTCACCGTGCCGGCCTTTGTCAGTTTGGTCTTCAGGCCGCTGTAGGTGAACTTCGTGTATGAGAGCCCATAGCCGAAGGCGTACAGCGGCTTCTCGCCGGTGGCGTCGAAGAACCGGTAACCGACGTCGATGCCCTCGGAGTAGGTGGTCGTGCAGCTGGTGGTGCTGACATCCGTACCGCCCTGGCTGCCCAGGCTGCTGCAGAGCTGACCGCTCGAATCAACGCCGTCCGTGGTGCGATCCGGATGCTCGCTCTGGTGCGCCACCTCCTGATCGACGTTCTTCGGCCAGGTAACGGGCAGCCGGCCCGACGGATCCGAGCGACCCATCAGCAACGACGCGGTTGCGTAGCCGCCGCCGTCGCCCGGATACCACATCTCGAGCACGCTGCTGACCTTCGAGCGCCATGGCATCGCGACCGGCTGGCCCGTGTTCAGGACCACGATCACATGCTTGTTGACCTTGGCGATCTGTTCGATCAAGCTGTCCTGACTCTCCGGCAACGGCGCGGAGAGGTCGCTGGAGTCGTCGTCCCAGGCGAACACCACGGCGGTCTTGGCAGCCTTCGCCGCCTTCACCGCGGCGTCGGTGTTGGCCGTGATCTGCGACGGGGTCACCCATGCCAGGCGCACTTGCACCGGCCGGCCTGACACGTCAGCGCTCTCGGCGACCGTGACGGTGTGCGAGCCCGCGCTCAGCGTCATCTCGGTGCGCTGGTTCGCGAGCCCATCGGTGGTCGGCACAGGGCTGTTGCCCTCCCCCGGGTGCACAATGCCGTAGCGCGGCGCGGACAGCATCGGGTAGAACGCCGCGCCGGCGTCGCCGACCACGTTGCCGTCGACGGTCAGCGCCGCAGTGCCGCCCATCGACTGCATGTTCACCCAGTACTCACCCGTGCTCGGGACGTTCAGCGTGCCGGTCCACGTGTAGGAGTCGCCTGCCGCCAGCTCCGTGCCGGCGGCCTTCGTGGCGTCGATCTGTGCCACGCCCTGGCTGGTGCTGGTCGTGTCGTTGGTCAGCGTCAGGCCCGAGAAGTCAGCCGCCGGGATGGCGGTGCCGGTCAGATCGTCTGCGACCGCATACTTGATGTGCGACTTCTTGTACTGCTTGCGCAGCACCTGCAGCGTGCCGGTTTCCTCAGAGACGAAGCCGCCGGCCTTCTCGCCCATGCCGTCGCCGGCGATGTCCTGGCCGGCGCCGGGGCCGATCAGCGCGATCGACTTCAGCGAGCCGGACTTCAGCGGCAGCGCATGATTCTTGTTCTTCAGCAGCACCGCGCCTGCCTCGGCCGTCTTCTCGACGACCGTCTCATCGCTGTGCTTGGCCTCGGACGTGACCTTATGCTTCGAACTCCCAGTCAGTAGGCCGAAGCGGTCGTACTCGTAAAGGATCCGGCCGGTGGCGGTGTCGATATCGCCGGTCGTAATCGTACCGGCGGCCACCGCACTCTGGATCGCGGTCGTCGTGTTGTAGTCGGCCATCATGCCCGGCAGCGGCCCACCCGAGCCTGGCATGTCCAGGTCGAGCCCGTCGGCGAGGAAATCGGTCCCGTGGTCGGCGCCCCAGTCCGACATGACGAAGCCCTTGAAGCCGAGCTCCTTGCGCAGGATCGTAGTCAACGTGTCCTTGTTACCGCACGCGTAGGCGCTGTTGAGCGTGTTGTAGGAGCACATGATGGACGCGACACCGGCGTTGACCGCGTAGCTGAACGGCTCCAGATAGATCTCGTGCAGGGTCTGCTGATCCACGTCGACGCTGTTCGAGCCCTCGTAGGCGATGTAGTGCTTGGCGTCCGCCATCACCCTCTGGCCCTGGATGCCGGTGATCTCCGACGCGCCAATGACCCCGGTCAGCAGCGGGTCCTCACCGAACGTGTTCCAGCCACGGGTGCCGTCGGTGTCGCGGTCGATGTTGATGAACGGCTCGAGCGTCACATCCTGGCCGAGTGCGCGAGCGTCGCGACCGATCACGGTGCCGTTCTCATGCGCGACCGTGCGGCTGAAGCTCGCCGCCACGCCCATCGTGTCCGTCAGCGCCGTCGAGTCCTGCTTCGTGGCGACTCCGGGAGGACCATCGGTCAGCTTGAGCGATGGAATCCCGAGGCTGGGAATCCCGGCGATGTAGCCCGCCTGGTACTGGTCGTCCGAGCCGGTCGCTTCCGCCGCACCGTCGATCATCGTGATCTTCTGCTCCAGGGTCATCTTGCCCAAGAGCTTCTGCACGCGCTTGTCCGCGCTGGCGCTAGTGGCCGTGGTACCGCCTTTCACGATCGGCTTGCTCTTCGCGGACGCGGCCGGCGCCCCGAGGGCCGATCCGGCGCAGGCGAGCGCCATCACCGCGGCACAACTACCGAGCCCACGTGCGCGCCGCCGGATGGCAGCGTGCGCCGAGCCCTGAGCGCATCTCACGCTCATCTCCTCACCTTCTCCCTAATCGATGTCGGGTGCGGAGACCGCACCCCGCTACGAGTCGTTGGGCCGGTGGCCAGGTGAGCAATCCCGCACCCGAGCACACAGCCGTTCGCGCCGCTTAGCAGCCGGTACGCAGCGCGTAGCGCTTTCCCTTGCCAGGGCCAATCGCTCGCCTACACGTGGGCACATCGTTCACCCGCAGAGCAGCACCCCAGAGCAGCACCCTGGTACACGCAGCCACCTATTTCGCTCCTCTCCCCCTTGGCGGACAGCGATGCCCGCCAACTTCAACTACGTGCCGCCCCGGTCAGTTTCCGCAGCTGCACCTTCGGCGTCAGGGTCATCCCCTTGACCAGACGGTGTCAGGCGCATCGCGCATGCGCAAGCGCCGATCATCCGAAGGGATGAATTAGAAGCCAGAATCACAACTCCCGGTTGAGGCCGTGCGCTGCCAAAGCTGCAAGTACGGCGGCGACGAGAACGTTTGCTCACACTCGACCGGAGCGAGTCCGACCGTCACTGCAGGCGACGGCCGCCGGCGGGATCATTCAGCCACGATGGCCGCTCAGTCTCCCCGCATCGCACAGTTCGCCCGCCGCTGGTGGCAGAGCGATCCGCCGGCGCTGATCCTGAGCTTCGGGCCGCTCTGGACGTTCTTCGGCGCGCTCGCGGTCAGCGACGCACGGAGCGCCGCCGCTTCGATCGTGGCGCTGGGTGGCATGACCATGCGCCGGCGCGCGCCCTGGGTCGCGCTGGTACTCGTCGTCGCGGCCGCAGCCGCCGCGCCGGGCGCGATCGGACTCGCCACCGGAGTCTGCCTGGTGCTGTGGACTCTCGCTGGGCGCTGTTCGTGGCCGCAGGCCGTGGTCATCTGCGTCGCGACAGCCACCACGCAGGTTCTCGTCGGGGTGCTGACCGGGATCTTCGAGAAGCTGCCTGGCCCCGGCTCGAACTATCCGATCTTCGTGACCTGCACCGCGGCGGCGGCGACCGCCGCTGGGCTGTATTTCGCAGAGCGCAACCGTGCGATGTCCGCCCGGATCGAGCGCGCGGAACGCCTGGAGCGCGAGCAGGAGTTGCTCGCCGAGCGGGAGATCTCGCGAGAGCGAATCCGGATCGCGCAGGAAATCCATGACATCGTGGCCCACACCGTGTCGCTGATGGTCGTACAGGCGCAGGCGACCGGCGCGGCGAGCGACAACCCGGAGGTGAAGGCCGCCACCCGGCAATTGGCCGACCTGGGACGCCAGGCAATGCGGGAGATGCACGCCACGGTGGGGCTGCTCCGCGGGTCTGAGGCGTCGGCACCGCTGTCTCCCCGACCTGGGCTGCGGGAGCTGGATGAGCTGATCACCCGGGCTCGCGACGCGGGCATGAACGTCGGACTGGTGCGCCGTGGCACCCAGCGTGAGCTGGCGCCGACCGTCGACCTCTGCGCGTACCGCATCATTCAGGAGGCGCTCACGAACGTGCGCATCCATCAGCCGGCAGGCTGGACGCAACTGCAGGTCAGCTACGAACCTGACGGACTGCTGCTCGAGATCGTCGACCGGCTTCCGGCCGCCGTGGCGGCGGTCAGCACAGCTGGGAACGACGTGAAATCCGGCCACGGACTGGTCGGCATGAGGGAGCGCGCGGAGCTGTTCGGCGGTACGCTCACCGCCACGGAGCTCGACGACGGCTTCCAGGTGCGTGCGTTCCTCCCCTACGAGGCTCCACCACAATGAGCCCCGTCACCGTCGTCATCGCCGACGACCAGCCGCTCATGCGCGCGGGATTTCGCGTGGTGCTGGAGGCCAACGACATCACCGTGCTCGCCGAGGCCGCAGACGGCGTCGCGGCCGTACGCGAGGCCCGCGAGCACAACCCGGACGTAGTCCTGATGGACATCCGGATGCCAGTGATGGACGGGATCGAGGCGACCCGTAACCTGCCGCGGGCGAAAGTGCTGATCCTGACCGTCTTCGGCTACGACGAATACATCATCGAGGCACTCCGAGCCGGTGCCTCCGGCTTCCTGCTGAAAGACGCTCCGACGGAGGAGGTCGTGGACGCCGTTCGCGCGGTTGCTGCTGGCGAGGCGGTCCTCTCGGCGCCGGTCACCCGCCGGCTGCTCGACCAGGTGGCGCGGCGTCTGCCGCCGCCGTGTACGCAGGCGCCAGCCGAGCTGCAGCAGCTCAGCGACCGCGAGCGAGAGGTGCTCCAGCTGATCGCGTCGGGGCTGACCAACACCGAGATCGCCGTGGCGCTGTTCCTCTCCGAGGCGACGGTCAAGTCCCATGTTTCGCACCTGCTCTCGAAGCTCCACCTACGGAACCGCGTGCAGGCGGTCATTTACGCCTACGACGCCGGCCTGGTGGCGCCGAAGCGGTGATCGGCGCCACACGCGACAGGTTTTCCAGAAATGCCATGGAAAACCTGTCGCGTGTCGATGGCTGGTGGACGGCGGGAGCTCTGCGCACGCCGCCGCCCACCAGCGCAGCCGGGGCTACTGCTTACTGACCCGGATCTGGAACTCCGCGGTGAACTCGGTCCCCGGTGCGGCGAACGGCAGGCGCTCGCCGGCGACGAACGGGTCGACCGGCGCGGTCATCGGCTCGTAGCAGATGAAGTCCGAGGCCTTGGCCGCGTAGACCTGCGAGACCGGGTAGGCGTCGCCGAACGCCACCTCGACGCGCCGGCGCTCATCGGCGAGCGCGAACACCGCCTCACCGCCGCCGCCGGTGGCCTGCCCAGCGCTCCCGCCTGCGGCCTCGCCGTCGGTCGTGTAGAGACGGTCGAAGCTGGTGTCGAAGGTGCGGTCGCCGAACGGGCCGTCGAGCTCGCCCGGGGCGATCTCGACGCCCTCCCCGGTCGGCAGCAGCTGCTCGTCCAGCAGCGCCTGGCGGGCGACCGGCAGCTCGAGCTGCCAGCCGCGTCGATCCGAGCCGGGCAACGTCAGGTACGGGTGGAACCCGAACGCGATCGGCACCGCCGTATCGCCGAGAGGGATCACGGTCAGCGCGATCGTCAGGGCGCTGTTCGCAAGCGCGGCGCTGTAGCGGACGCGATGCGCGAACGGGAACGCCGCCATGTACTCGGGCACCGCCCCGAAGTCGAGCTCGGCGGTCAGGTGGTCGCCCGCGCTGTCCACCACCTGCCAGTGCGGCGAGGCCGCCAGCAGGCCGTGGATCGGGCGGCCGGTCGGCGGATCGCCCTTCACTACCGGCGAGGTTCGGTCGAGCGTGACCGACTGCCCTGCGAGCGAGTACCCCCACTCCCGCAGCCGGTTCGCCCACGGGTGCAGCAGCGGCAGCGCAAACGTCGCGCCCCGCTGCTCGTACCCGGCGACACCGCCAAGCTGGCCGAAGAGCTCCTCGCCCTCGTGCCGCAGCGAGCTGCCGATCATCCCCAGCTCCGGGATGAAGGTCGCCTCGAGCGGCGCGCTCGCGTCCTTAATCGTCACCGCGCGCGCCACCTCCTCACACGACATCGATCAGCGCCTCGAACTGCTTGTCGGTCAGCTTGATCGCGGCCGCCTTCAGGTTCTCCTCGAGGTGCGCGACCGACGAGGTGCCGGGGATCGGCAGCATCACCGGCGAGCGCCGCAGCAGCCACGCCAGGGCAAGCTGCGATGGCGTTGCACCGGTCTGCTGGGCGAGCGCATTGAGCGGGCTACCCGCGCCCAGCAGTTTGCCGGTGTCGAGCGGGAACCACGGGATGAAGCCGATGCCCGCCCGCTCACAGTGCTCGAGCAGATCCTCCGCCTTGCGGTTGGCGAGGTTATAGAGGTTCTGCACGGTCACGATCGTGGCGTACTTCTGGGCCTCGACAAGCTGCTCGACGGTCACCTCGGAGAGACCGATGTGGGCGATCTTCCCCTCCTGCTGCAGCGCTACCAGCTCGCCGATCTGCTCGGCCAGCGGCACCTCCGCGTCGATGCGGTGCAGCTGGTAAAGCGGGATCTGCTCGAGCCCGAGGTGGCGCAGGCTCAGCTCGCACTGCTGGCGCAGGTACTCGGGACGGCCGACCGGCATCCAGATGTCCGGACCGTGGCGTGTGAGCCCGGCCTTGGTGGCGATCACGAGCCCCTCCGGGTAGGGGTGCAGCGCCTCCTTGATCAGCTTCTCGGCCACGAACGGCCCGTAGGAATCGGCGGTGTCGATGAAGTTGACACCGAGCTCGACCGCGCGCCGCAGTACGCGGACAGCCTCGGCGGGGTCCTTCGGGTCGCCCCAGATACCCGGTCCGGTCAGCTGCATCGAGCCGAACCCAAGGCGGCGCACCGGCAGCGTGCCACCGATCTTAAAAGTGCCCGCGGCGGCCACGGGCTCACTCTGGCTCATCTGTCCTCCTCTAAGGATGGCTACGAAAGTTGCACGCCAGCGGTGACCGCCGGCTCGGTGAAGTGGGTGACGACGGGATCGGCGGCGAAGCTGGGGCCGATCAGCGCCCGCCAGCGCGGGAACCGCTGGGAGCCGCGGAAGCCCTCGGTGTGGGCCGCGAGCGTCTCCCACTGGTTCAGCAGCAGGTACGTCGACGGGTCTTCGATGCCACGCCGCAGCTCCGCGGAGTGGAAGCCCGGCGACTGGGCCAGCAGCGCGGTGCCCTCATGCACCGCCTGCTCGAACTGCTGCTCGAAACCGGGCTTGATCGTGAACACGGCCTGCTCGACGATCATCTTCGACCTCCCTTGTCGCAGTCACACCGATAGCGGTTGCATCGCCCAGCGGGGCGAGACAACCGCGAGCCGCTCGAACTTCGACCAAGGTCGAACCGGCCCGCAACTACTTACGTTAAACGCTGGCGTGGGTGCCGGCTGCCGCTGCTGCGACCGCACGCTCGACCAGGGTCACGTCGCGCACGGCGCCGGTGTCGGCCGAGGTGGCCATGACCGCGTAGGCACGCAGCGCCGGCGAGACCACGCGATCGCGGTCTGGCACATAGCCGCCGGTCGCCTCGAGCGCCTCACGCCGGGCGGCCAGCTCTTCGTCGGAGACGTCGAGCGTGAGCTTGCGATTGGGGATGTCGATCGCGATCGTGTCGCCGTTCTGCACCAGCGCGAGGTTGCCGCCGGACGCCGCCTCGGGCGAGATGTGGCAGATCGAGAGCCCGGAGGTGCCGCCGGAGAAGCGGCCGTCGGTGATCAGCGCACAACTCTTGCCGAGCCCGAGCCCCTTCAGGTAGGAGGTCGGGTAGAGCATCTCCTGCATGCCGGGACCGCCACGCGGGCCCTCGTAACGAACGACGACGACGTCGCCGGCCTTCACGGTGCCGTCGAGGATCACGTCGATCGCCTGCTCCTGCGAGTCGACCACCACGGCCGGACCGCTGAACGTGAGCAGCGAGGGATCGACACCGGCGGTCTTCACGACCGCGCCGCGCGTGGCGAGGTTCCCGTAGAGGATCGCGAGGCCGCCGTCGGCCGAGTAGGCGTGCGCGACGTCGCGGATGCAGCCGGCGGCGGCATCGCCATCGAGCGACTCCCACCGCTCCGACTGCGAGAACGCCTCGCTCGAGCGCTTGCAGCCCGGCGCGGCCTCGAACAGTCGGGCCGCCGCGGGCGACGGCGCGGCGGCACGGACATCCCAGGCGGCCAGCCACTCATCGAGGTTCGGCGCGTGGATCGCGTGCACGTCGCGGTCGAGCAGACCGGCGCGGTCGAGCTCGCCGAGGATCGCCGGGATGCCGCCGGCGCGATGCACGTCCTCCATCAGGAAGGGGCTGCTCGGCGCAACCTTGCAGATGCAGGGAACGTGCCGGGAAAGCTCGTCGATGTCGTGCTGCGTGAAGTCCAGCTCAGCCTCCCGGGCGGCCGCCAGGACGTGCAGCACCGTGTTCGTCGAGCCGCCCATCGCGATGTCCATCGTCATCGCGTTGGCGAACGCCGCACTGGTCGCGATCGAGCGCGGCAGAACGCTCTCGTCGTCATCCTCGTAGTAGCGCCGGGTGAGCTCGACGATCTTCTCGCCGGCGGCCTCGTAGAGCCCGCGCCGGGCCGTGTGTGTGGCCAGCAGCGTGCCGTTGCCGGGCAGCGCCAGGCCGAGGACCTCCATCAGGCAGTTCATCGAGTTGGCGGTGAACATCCCCGAGCAGGAGCCGCAGGTCGGACAAGCAGCCTCCTCGATCCGGAAGAGGTCGTCGTCGGAGACGTCCGGGTTGACCGCCTCGGACATCGCGTCGATCAAGTTCAGGCCTTTCCGGACCTTCCCGTCGACCAGCGTCGCGGTACCGCCCTCCATCGGGCCACCGGAGACGAAGACCGTCGGGACATTCAGCCGCAGCGCGGCGTTGAGCATGCCGGGCGTGATCTTGTCGCAGTTCGTGATGCAGACCAGCGCGTCGGCGCAATGCGCGCGCACCATGTACTCGACGCTGTCGGCGATGAGCTCGCGCGACGGCAAGCTGTAGAGCATCCCTGTGTGGCCCATCGCGATGCCGTCGTCGATCGCGATCGTGTTGAACTCGCGCGGGATCCCGCCGGCGCGCTGGATTGCCTCGGCGACGATCTTCCCTACAGGCTGCAGATGTACATGCCCCGGCACAAACTGCGAGTAGGAGTTGGCGATGGCAATGATTGGCTTGCCAAAGTCTTCGCGGGCGACGCCGGCGGCGCGGAGCAGAGCCCGGGCACCGGCCATGTTGCGGCCGTGAGTGACCGTACGGGAGTTCAAAGCGGGCATGTGCCATAGGGTACATGGCTTCCGCGCCATGCCCGCCAGCAATTCGACAGCCGTTCGGAAGCTCGGGCGGACCCGCTTCGGAAGCTCAGCCGGGGACCCTCGGAAGCTCGAGCGGGGTTCCGTTCGGAGATCCCGCAAGCCCCCGGTGCTGCATCGCGCACGGACCGTGGTTCCGTGCGCGTAAGCAGAACGTGACCGAATCGGATTAATTCGATAGTGAGAGTAGCGATGCGGCCCCGATCAATGAGACAATGCCCACATGAAGGGGGGATCTGATGCCGCCGAGCCATTTGCGGGGAAGCGACCGGCGACGAAATCCGTGAGTCGGGAAGCACTGACGCCGGATCACCCGGCGGTGGTCGAGGCCGTGCTCGGCGCGAGCCGCGTGCTGGTGGCGGTTGCGGCGCGCTCGCTCGCGGACGTGGCCGAGGAGGTCACCCTGCCCCAGTACCGCGTGCTGGTCCTGCTCTCGTCGCGGGGACCACAGCGAGTGCTCTCGCTGGCCGAAGCGCTGGCAGTGACGCCCTCGACGGCGACACGGATGTGCGACCGGCTCGTCCGCAAGGGCCTCGTGCGTCGCCGCACCGCGCGCAGCGACCGACGCGAGGTGCGGATCACGCTGACCGCCGACGGCCAGGCGCTGGTGGACGAGGTGACCCGCCGTCGCCGCGTCGAGATCGAGGAGATCCTGAGTAAGATCCCGGTCGCCGACCAGCTCGCGATCGTTGCCCTGTTCGACAAGCTGACCACGGCCGCGGGCGAGCGTCCCGACCACGACTTCACCAGCGGCTGGGACCTGTAGCGGACTTGCGTCACGGCGCGCCCGCTGGCGCGCCCTCGGAGGGAGCCCTGTTCTCGGACTCGGTCCCGGCCCAGTGCCCCGAGAAGGAAGCTCCCGCCGCCGGGGGCCTGACGATGGCGAACAGCGTCATCGACGAGCGCAACTTCAGCGCGTCGATCGGGCCGAAGATCGCCTCCGCGCTGGGGGCTCCGGCTCCAAGAACCGCGTCCGCGCACTCCCCCAGGCGCGACCCGAGCAGCGAGTGGCGCAGGTAGGCCCGTGCCTCGTCCGCCGAGGCGATCGCGTAGCGCTGTGAGATCGGCGAGCGGCCCAGCCCGGCGATCTGCGGGAACACGAACCACATCCAGTGGCTGCGCTTACGGCCCGCCCGCAGCTCCGCCAGCGCCTCTTCGTAGACGCCGCCGAGCTCCTGCGCCTGGACGAACCGCTCAAGGTCGAAGGCTCGGTCGCTCATGTCGTTATCAAATCTACGCGGGACGCATGGCACGGTGCGTCAGGCCGGCTGAGACGGCCTGTAGCGTTCGCACCAGCGATGACCGACTCCAACGTGGCACGCGCAACCAGCGGCGATCCGGGGGCCGTCGTGCCGGCAGCGGCTGCCGCGACGACGCTTGTGTTCGCCGCGCTCGGAGTCGCCAACGCGAGCTGGGCGGCGCGGATCCCCCAGGTCAAGGCCCAGCTCGGACTGAGCACGACGGCACTTGGCTTCGTGCTGATCGCCCTGGCGCTGGGCTCGATGGTCTCGTTGCCGCTCGCGGGCACGATCATCACGCGCTACGGCAGCCGGCGTTCGCTGGGGTCGGCGGCGCTGCTGGTGAGCGCCGGCTTGACGGCCGCGGCGATCGGGGCGGAGCTGACCCCTGCAGTCGTCTTCTGCGGGCTGCTGGCGATGGGCATCGGCAGCGGTCTCTGGGATGTCACGATGAACGTCCACGCCGCGCGCGTGGAACGGCTGGCGGGACGGACGATGATGCCCCGCTTCCATGCCTGGTACAGCATCGGCACGGTCGGCGGTGCCCTGCTCGGCGTGGTGATGGTGGTGCTGCGCGTCCCGGTCGACGTGCACCTGGTCGCGATCGCCGTGCTCGCGGCGGTCGTGGTGCTGCTGGCGCTCTCGCGCCTCTTGCCGGAGGGCACCGCGGTGCCGCTGCGGAAGCCGACCTCGGCGGCGCCCGCGACTCCCAGACCGGCACCGGCACCGCGGGTGTCGCTGCGCCAGCTACCGGGGCTGCGCCGCCGAGCGTTGCTGATCGGCTGCCTCGTCGCGGCGTTCGCGTTGGCGGAAGGGTCCGGCAACGACTGGATCAGCGTGGCGATGATCAGCTCTCACCACAGTCCCGCGGCGCTTGCAACCGCGACCTACGGCGCCTTCCTGGCGGCAATGACCGCCGGCCGCTGGAGCGGCCACCGGCTGCTCCAGCGCTACGGCCGCGTCTTGACGCTCCGCTGCCTTGGCTTGCTCGCGATTGGCGGCCTGGCACTATTCATCTTCAGCGGCCTGATCGTCGTGGCGGTCGCCGGCGCGGTGCTGTGGGGCTTCGGCACCTCGCTCGGCTTCCCGGTCGGCACGAGCGCCGCCGCCGATGAGCCCGCGGCGGCGGCGGCCAGCGTCAGCGTCGTCGATTCGGTCGGCTACCTCGGCTTCCTCGGGGGCCCGCCGCTGATCGGGCTGCTCTCGCATCATGGCGGCGTGCTGCATGCGCTCTGCCTGGTGGTTGCGGCGTTGGCGCTAGCCGTCGTCGGCGCCGGAAGCGTGCGCGAACGGGCCGCACACGCAGCGAGCCGGAGCTGACGTCAGCTCCGTGTGGCGGACCGCCGTATCGCGCCTGCCAGCGGGCAGGCGCTGGCGAGCATGCCCTCAGTCAGGCTCGGGGACGGTCGGCGACTCGATCTCCGTCTGCTCGTACTCGTGCCCGGGCCGACGGCGGCCCATCGCCGCCGGCCACCAGTTCCAGCGCCCGAGCAGCTTCACGGTCGCGGGAACCAAAAGGGTGCGCACGATGAACGTGTCCATCAGGATGCCGATCGCCAGGCCGAAGCCGATGGCCCTGACCTGGCTGCCGGACGCGCTCGAGCCGGCGGCGAGAGCCAGCACGCCGAAGGTCCCGGCAAGCACAAGCCCGGCGGAGGTGACAGTCGAGCCGGTGCTGGCGACGGCGCGGATCACGGCCTCGCCAAGTGGGTGCGATCGCGCCTCCTCACGGATGCGGGTCATCACCAGGATGTTGTAGTCCTCGCCCAGCGCCAGCAGGAAGATGAACATCAGGAACGGCAGCACGAACGTCAGACCGCCGTCACCGGCGATGTCGATGAACACGAGCGTCGAGACGCCGAGTGCCGCGAGATAGGAGAAGGCGACGCTGACGATCAGGTACAGCGGCGCGATCAGGCTGCGCAGCACGATCGCCAGCAGCAGCGCGATCGCCACGATCGCCACCGGGATGATGCGCACCAGGTCGTGGTTCGCGGTGTCGCTGACGTCATACAGCGCGGCGGCCTCGCCTGCGAGTCCTGACGCGGTCGCCCCCGAGCTTGCCGCCGCCCGCGCGACGACGGAGCGGATCCGGGGCGTTGCGTTGAGTGCGCCGGTACTCTCCTGCCCGCCGGCGCGCAGGTTCGCCGCGAACTGGATCACGTCTCCCCCGCCGCTGACGAAGCTGGCGGTAGCCCGGTAGGCGTTGTACTCGGCGTTCGAGATGCCGGCGGCGATGGCCGGCTTGACGGCCGTCAGCTGCGTCGGATTGCCGAGCAGCGCGTGCAAGCGCGAGTAGGTTGCAGGACTCAGGGTCGTGCCGTTCGCCGACAGCGGTCCCTGCAGCAAGCTGAACTCGTGTGACGCCACCAGCGCAGCCTCGGCGGCCGCGATCTCGCTGGGCCGCTGCCACACCGGCTTGCTGTAAGTGAACACGAGACTTGCAGGGTTGGCGCTCGACTGCGGGAAGTGCTGAGCGAGCAGAGCGTTACCGGCGGCCGCGTTGCTGCCCTTCGGCGCGCCGGCGGCGCCGCCGAAGCCGCTCGAGTGGTAGCCGAGCGCGCCCACTGCCAGCGCCGCGAACAGCACCACGCCGAACACGAGCGTCACAGCCGGCCGCCGGATCAGCCGCGTGGCGATCCGACCCCAAGCGCCGTCCCGCAGCTCGCCGCTCTGGACCCGGGTGGGCCAGAACGCGGCGCGGCCGAAGATCGCCAGCAGCGCCGGCAGCAGCGTCAGCCCGGCCAGCAGGATCACGGCCATGCCGACCGCCAGTGGGATGCCAAGGTCGTGGTAGATGCCGAAGCTCGCCAGCAACAGCGTCAGCAGCGCCAGGATCACGGTCGCGGCCGACGCGCTGATCGACTCGCCGACGCGCATCAGCCCGCGCTCGACGGCGGCACGGCCATCGAGTCCCCGGCGAATCTCCTCGCGAACGCGGAAGACGAGGAACAGCCCATAGTCGGTGCCGGCACCGAGAATCAAGATGATCATCAGCAAGTCGGTGATCTCGGAGATCTTCAGACCGTGCGCACCTAGCTCACCGATCAACCGCATCCCCACGAGCAGCGAGGCGCCGGCCGGCAGCAGCGTGATCAGCGGAGCCAGCAGCGAGCGGAAGATCACCAGCAGCAGCACGATGATGAACAGGAAGGAAAACAGCTGGGTCTGGTTGCCGGTGTGTTGCGAGCTGGCCTGGTTGGCCACGTTGGTGGCAACCTGACCGGCCAGCTTGACTTGCAGGCCGGCGGGCGCTTGCGCTTTGGCAAGCACGCCTTCGAGTCCGTCAATCACCGTCTTCTGCCCGGTGATGTCGGTGGCACTCACGTGCGCGCGGACCAGCACCTGGACCGCCTGGCCATCCGCCGAAGCCGCGACCTCGCGCGCGGCTGAGACGAGCGGCGCCTTCCGCGCCGCCGCCACGATCCGCGTTACCGCGGCCTGATCGGCGGCGTTGATCGCGGTGCCCGGACGCGCAGCGATGATCGTGATCTGGCTGCTGCTGTTCACCGATCCGACGATCGGCGTCGCCAGCGCGGCGGCACGCAGACTGGGTGCGCTGGACGGCAGAAACTGGCTGTTGTCGTTGTTGACCTCGCTACCGAGACTCGGGAAGGCCAGCGTGGTCGCCACGATCGCGACCAGCCACGCCGCCACGATCGGCCAGCGCAGACGGACCACATGGTGACCCAGCGCGCGGAAGAAGCGATCGGTCATGCGCGCTGGCCTCCTTGCTCGGCGGCCGGCGTGGCCGCAGGTCCGGGTTCGGGCCCGCCCGGCTCTGATTCGGCCAGCGCGGCCGCAGGCTCAGACTCGGCCGGCGCGGTCCGACGCTCAGCCGCCAGCATCGCCTGCTCGTGCAGAAGCTCCCAACCGCCGATGAACTGCGCGCGAGCTGCCGGTGAAAGCAGCTCCAGCGTCCGCCGCAGCGGCGCCAGCACGGTCTGCGCCCAGGCGGTGATCTCGTCGCTGTGGCGCCCGTCGAGACGAACGATCGTACGTCGCCGGTCACGGTCGTCCTCATGACGCTCGAGCAGGCCCGCCCGGCTGAGATCACCCACCAGCGCGCTAGTCGTCGACAGGCCGAGCCGGAGCTGCGAGGCAAGCGCCGAAACGCTGAACGGCCCGGCGAGGGTGACTGTTAAGAGCGTCAGCATATGTCGCCGTTGCAGCGAGTGCTCTTGCTTCGCCGCCAGCAACGCCGCCGGCGGCGCGACGCCGGCAGACAACGATCGCAACGTCTGCGTGAGCGATATCGCCAGCTGCTTGAACTGTGCGTCGATCTCGACGCTGGCCGCAGCGCCCCCAGGCGCGGGCAGGTCGGTGGCAGTCAGATCCATGAGCGTGGATCATAGGGCGGTCCGAAACTATTCGCTTATACGCACTGTTTGCGTCTCACAAGTAATGCCTTAGTAGCGGCCCAGGGCAGCGTCCACTTCGTCGTCTCACGGCTTGGTTGCCGTGACCACCGACATCGCTTGCCAGGGGCCGGCAAACCAGCCGTCCGGTCCGAGGGTGCGGCTCCGCACACCGGCGAGACCGGCCTCGCGCAGATACCCAGCGTAACGACGGGTATACCGGAGGTAGGCGAGCACCAAGCGCCCACCCGGTCGCAGCACGCGGACCGCCTCGGCGTTGTGCCGAGTGGCCACCTCGCCGTTGCCGCTCTGATCGACCGAGCGCCACAGATCCACCCCCTGCGCCTTGCCGCGCGGGAGACGACGGGCCGCGGCGAGCAGCACCGCGCCCCGGCCGCACCCAAGATCGAGGACTCGTTCGTCGCCGCTCAGCGCCAGTTGGTCGAGCAGCTTGTCCCACAGCCGGAACTTGCCGCGCAGCGTTGTTTGGAGGTAGACAGCGACCTCAAGCAGGAACACGACGCCCACCCCGATCAGCCAGGTAGCTGATACCAGCACACCGGCCACCACGGCGATCACCCCGATCAGACCGAGAACCACCGGGACGTAAGGGGCATCGATGCCATAGTGAGCGCGCAATCGGCCGTGGCTCGCTCTGGCGTTATCTGTCACGGCGAGCATTTTGCCACGGGCTGACGCTGCCCGCTTGGGGTCGGGCGCACAAGGTGTGCGAGGCGCACCATGGCCGAAGCTGGGAAGGAAACCGACCCTGGGAGCCGGTTTCCTTCCCAGCTTCCGGCCAGAGCCACGTCAGGCCGACAGCTCGCGGATCACCGCGTTCGCGAACAGGCGACCGTCGCGAGTCAGACGTGCGCGGCCGTCCGCAAGCGTGACCCGGCCTAGCTCGGCCTGCGCGCGGGCCGCCTGCACACCTTCGGCGCTCAGGGTCGAGAGCGGAAGCCCCTCGCACGTCCGCAGACCGAGCATCACCGCCTCCAGCGCCCGCTCATCGGCGGTCAGGACCTCGGAGCCAGCGACCGGCGACTCGCCGGCGCGCAGACGCGCGGCGTAAGCGGCCGGCCGCAGCACGTTCCAGAAGCGGACGCCGTCGAGGTGCGAGTGGGCACCGGGGCCGATCCCCCACCAGTCGTCCGAGCGCCAGTAGGCGATGTTGTGCTGGCAGCGCGCCGCCGCGTTGCTCGCCCAGGAGCTGATCTCGTACCACTGCATCCCGGCCGCCTCAAGGCGCTCGTCGGCAATCACGTACCGGCGGGCCTGGACGTCGTCGTCGACCGCCGGCAGCTTACCGCGACGGATCTTCGCCGCCAGCGCCGTGCCCGACTCGACGGTCAGCGCGTAGGCGGAGACGTGGTCCGGGCCGGCCGCAAGCGCGGTGTCGAGGCTGTGCTCCCAGTCGGCGTCGCTCTCCCCCGGCGTGCCGTAGATCAAATCGAGCGAGACGTGCGCGAAGCCGGCATCGCGGGCCTCGACCGCGGCCACGACGGCCCGACCGGGCGTATGCACACGATCGAGCGTCCGCAGCACATGCGGCGCTGCGGACTGCATGCCCATCGAGATCCGGGTGAAGCCGCCGCGCCGCAGCGCCGCGAAGAAGTCCGGATCGGTCGACTCCGGGTTCGCCTCCGTGCTGACCTCCGCGTTCGGCGCCAAGCCGAACGTCTCGCCGACGCCGTCGAGCAGCCGCAGCAGCCCCTCGGCACCGAGCAGCGACGGCGTGCCGCCGCCGAAGTAGACCGTGCTGACCTGCCGGTCGCCGACCTTCGTGCGCGCCCGCCGCAGCTCCGCAAGGGCCGCGACCACGTACTCGCGCGGCTGGTCGGGGCTGCCCGGCACGTAGGTGTTGAAGTCGCAGTAGCCGCAGCGCACCGCACAGAACGGCACGTGGATGTAGACGCTGAACGGACGTTGGCCGGAGCTCACACCACAATGATGGTGCAATGTCCGTCAGTGCCGGCGTGATCTTCGCTCGTCTCCGGCGGGTGCCGCCGGGATTCGTGACCACCTACGGCGATCTCTGCCCCGGCGCTCCGCGCCAGGCCGGTCGCGCGCTGGCGGGCGCCGGCCCGGACGTGCCGTGGTGGCGCGTCGTGCACAGCGACGGCAGCTGGACGCAGGGCGAGCGACAACGCCAGTTGCTGGAGGCCGAGGCGGTGCCGATCCGTGGTGAGCGGGTCGTGATGCGACAGGCGCGCATCTACCCCGAGGCGATCTACTGAGCAGCACCGACCGGGCCAGGCCGGATCGACGGGATCCAGTGACCAATCGCCGCGCCAGCGGGCGCGGCGACCGCTAGAGCAAGTGCGCCAAGCGCCAGCCGAAACCGGGGGCTGGCAGCGATTCCCGGGTGCGTACAACGGTGCGCGTCCCGCTGCCTGACCGGGCGCTCGCACCCTTGCCGACCGGCGTCGGGAGATTGCCGGCGAGCGACACCTGGCCGACGAGCTGGCCTTTAGAGAGGCTGGCCTTGACGGTGCGGGTCCGTACGGTCAGGCGCTCGCGCAGGCCGCCCCAGCCGATCACGGAGAGGCGCCCGGCCGTGACCGCACGTACGTTCGACTTGTCGGCGGAGGTGGCCATCAGCACCGGCGCTTTGGCTCGCACGACCGGGTAGACGCGGAGCGCCGAACGGGCCGATCCCACCAGGTTCTCGGCCGCGTCCGCGGCGGCTCCGAGGATCACGCTCGTGCTCGAGCCAGAGCCCTGACCGAGCACCACGCCGGCGACGGTCAGGCGGCGGCCGGCGACGGTCACGTACTTGAAGAACGCGAGGCAGCCGGCAGCGGCGGAGTCCGAGCCGGTCTTCCCGTAGTAGCCGTCGGCGATCAGGGGGTTGTAGTTCGTGACCGTGCCGGCGACCGGCAGCTCCGCGCTCGACATCGCGACGATCTGGCGGAAGGCCGGCAGCTTCATCGCCCGCTGGAGGATGCGAAGCTGGTCGCTGGCGGTCGAGACCGTGGCCGGATCGAAGCCGCTGGCGTCCGCGTAGGTCGTGCGGGTCATGCCGAGCGAGCTTGCCTGCGCGTTCATCCGCGCGACGAAGCGCTGCTCGCTGCCGGCGTCGTCGGCGGCGAGGATCTGGGCGACGTTATCGGCCGACGGGATCAGCAACGCCTCCAGCAGCTGCCGTTCGGTCAGTTGCTCGCCGGCTTTCACCGCGACCGTCGACTGGTCCGCCGCGACGTCGGCGGCGTACGCCTGTGCCTGCGCCGCGGTCACGGTGATCGTGAAGCCGTCGCTGCCGGCGGCCAGCGGGTGCTCGCGCAACGTCAGGTACGCGGTCATGATCTTCGCGAGGCTGGCGATCGGCCGCGCGTCCCGGCCGCTCTCGCCCGAGGATCCGAGCGAACCGACGCCCTGCACCGTAAGCGCCGCCTCGCCGCTGCTCGGCCAGTCCGGCAGCGGCGAGTTGCCGGGTAGCTGCACCGTCGTGGCCAGCGTTGGCCGCAGGGTGACGGCGGCGGGCTTGATCGTGATCAGCCGCACGACGATCGCCAGCAGCACCACGACCAGCACGAGCGCGCCGATGCCGAGGCGTCCGGCGACAGCCGGCCGAATGCGGAACGCGGTCAGGGTGGCGCCATCGTCACGCCCGCCCGTCAGGCGACGTTCGTGGAGATCGGCTAGCCGGCGAGTCTCGCCGCCGGTGCTTGATGAACGACGGTCGTTCCTCGCCATGCCAGTAGGTACAGAACCTTACCGGGCATAGAGTTGCCTTAGCTTGCCGTCGGTCGGGGAGCCTGGTCAGGATTCGAACAGCTGCGGCAGGCCCGCGATCGAGTCGACGACGAACGTTGGCCTGATGCCGCTGCTCGCAACCTGCTCCTCGCGGTACTTGCCGGTGCGGACGAGCACCGCCCCCAGGCCGGCCGCAAGCGCGCCACCGACGTCCGACTCGATGTCGTCACCGATCATCAGCGCAGCCGTAGCCGGAAGACCGAGATCCCGCAGCACCCCCTCGAAGAAGCTGCGCGCCGGCTTACCGACGACGTAAGACTCGACCCGGCTGGCGTACTCGATCGCCGCCACGAACGCACCGACGTCAAGTGCGAGCCCGCCGGCTTGCATCCAGTAGCGGTTCTTCTGCAGCGCGATCAGCTCTGCGCCGGCCATCACCTGACGGAACGCGCGGTTCAGCACCGCGTAGCCAAAGTCGGAGCCGAGGTCGCCGACGATAACGGCCTGCGCGCCCTCGTCACCGGTGACCTCCTCAAGCTCCGCGAAGTCTTGCTTGACCTCGTCGTTCATCACCAGCGCGACGCGCCGGTAGCCCCACTGGCGGCAGTGCTGCACCGCCAGCGCGGCCGGCGTCACGAGCTCGCCCGGCGCCACCGTGAAGCCGAGTGCCTGCAGCTTCTGGCGCGTCGCGGCAAGCGAGCGGGAGGTCGTGTTGGTCATGAACCGCAACGCCAGCGAGCCCGCCCGCAGCCGCTCCACAGCGTCGACTGCCCCGGGAATCGGGTCGCCCTCGACGTAGAGCACGCCGTCCAGATCGATCAGGACCGCCTGCACAGACTCGAACATCGCTCAACGATCGCAGATCCGACCCTCACGGGCCACCACATCTAGCGCACCGCGTCTACTCCACGGCACGCCGCGCCTACCCCAGGTAGCTGACGACCTCGTCGGCAGGGGTCCGCTCCCGGGCGGGCTTCTCCTGGCGGCCGTAGCCGAGCTGGATCAGCGCTACGAAACGCTCGTCAGCGGGGATCCCCAGCGCCTCGCGGCCGGCGTCCTCGCGGAGCACGGCCGGGGTCCGCCAGTAGCCGACCAGGCCGCGGTCGTGGGCGCCGAGCAGCACGGCGTAGACCGCACAGGCGGTGGCGAGGATGTCCTCCTCGGTCTGCACCTCGTTCTCGGGATCGATCTTCGCGGTGGCGACCACCAGCGTCGGTGCCCGATCGAGCTTGGCGGCGTTCTCGGGTCCGGACGCCTCCTTCAGCCGAGCCAGCGACTCCGGGCCGAGGACGCGGAAGCGCCAAGGGTTGGTGAGACGATGGTTAGGCACCCAACGGGCCAGCTCGAACAGTCCATCGAGCTGCTCGCGCGGCACAGGCTCAGCCGCGAACACCTTATGCGTGCGGCGGGTACGAATCGCTTCTTCGAGTTCCATACAGACAAAGTTAGTGGCGCCACCCGGGGATGCCCCGGCTCTCGTGGCCCGCTCAGGCGGTGCCGAGGGTGACACCGGCGGCGACGATCAGCGCGCCACCGAGCGCGACCTGGAGCATGCTCAGCCGCATCGGCACCGCGAGGAAGCGCCGGCGGATGAGCGAGATCAGCGTCAGTTCGCAGGCGACCACGATGCCGGCGACGGCCAGCGCAACGTGGACATCATCAATCAGGAAAGGCAGTGAATGGAAGGCCCCACCGAAGGTGGTCATCAGGCCGGTGACGCCTCCGCGGGCGAAGGCGCTGCCGCGACCGCTCTGCTCGCCGGTGTCTGAGAGCCCTTCGGAGAGCGCCATGCTGATCCCGGCGCCGACCGCAGTGGCCAGGCCGACGAACAAAGCGGTGTGGGATCCCGAAAGCAGCGCTGCGGCGAAGATCGTCGCCAGCGTCGAGAGCGTGCCGTCGATCAGCCCCACGAGTCCGGGCTGTACGACGCGCAGCACGACGGCACGCTCATCGGCGGCCTTGAGGTTCGCGATCAGTTCACTCACGCCGGGAAGAATAGCAACTCAGTTAAAACAACGACGAAATCGTATCGCCTAGTCCTTCGTATCACCTAATCCCTAGTCATAGGCTATTGTTTCTCTCAGTGATGACTGCCGTAGCTGACACCGACACCAGCACGCTGAAATCCGACGAGGAGCTCAGTGACCTGCTGCGCGCCCGCGGGCAGCGGGTGACTTCCCAGAGACTCGTGATCCTCCGCGAGCTGCGCCGACGGCATCATCATGCGACTGCTGAGGAGATCCTCGGAGCGGTTTCGTACGACCTCCCCGGGATCACGATGCCGACCGTCTACTCGACGCTCGAGTTGCTTGTCGAGTTCGGCCTCGTTCGCAAGATCGACGTCGGCAGCGGCGTCTCCCTGTTCGACGGCCGCACCGACCCGCATCAGCACACCGTGTGCCGTGTCTGCGGACGCGTCGAAGATCTCGATGGTCCCTTCGACCCCGCCGCGTTGATCGCAGCCGCCGAGCGCGGCGGCTTCCGCACCGACCAGGTCGACGTCGTGCTGTCGGGTGTCTGCGAGCAGTGCGCGGCCGCCGGCCGCTGATCAGCTGCCAGTAGTTACTCAGCGCCAGCCGAGCGGCGGCGCGACGTATTGCAGGATGTCCTTGATCAGGTGGGCGTTGTACTCGACGCCAAGCTGGTTCGGCACGGTCAGCAGCAGCGTGTCCGCCGCCGCGACGGCCGTGTCTTCGCGGAGCTGCTCGATCAGGGCCTCGGGCTCAGCGGCATAGGAGCGACCGAAGATCGCGCGCGTGTTCGCGTCGATCATGCCGACCTTATCCTGCGTCTCCCTCTCCTGGCCGAAGTAGGCACGGTCCCTATCGGTGGTGATCGCGAAGATGCTGCGGCTGACCGAGACGCGTGGCTCGCGCTGAATTCCGGCCTGGCGCCAGGCTTCGCGGTAGAGCTCGATCTGCTTGCGCTGCTGGACGTGCAGCGGCTCCCCACTCTCGTCGTCCTTCAGCGTCGAGCTCTGGATGTTCATGCCGTGCTCGGCTGCCCAGATGGCGGTCGCGTTCGACCCCGAACCCCACCAGATCCGCTCGCGCAGACCCTCCGAGTAGGGCTCGACGCGCAACAGGCCCGGCGGGTTCGGGAACATCGGTTGCGGGTTCGGTTGCGCGAACGGCTCGCCCTCGAGCAACTTGAGCATGGCCTCCGCGTGCCGGCGCGCCATGTCGGCGTCGTCCTCACCGTCCTCAGGCTCGTAGCCGAAGTAGCGGTAGCCGTCGAGCACCTGCTCCGGGGAGCCACGGCTGATCCCGAGCTGCAGCCGGCCACCGGCGATCAGGTCGGCCGCCCCGGCATCCTCGGCGAAGTACAGCGGGTTCTCGTAGCGCATGTCGATGACGGCCGTGCCGATCTCGATCCGCGAGGTACGCGCGCCGATCGCCGCCAGCAGCGGGAACGGCGAGCCGAGCTGGCGCGCGAAGTGGTGCACGCGGAAGTAGGCGCCGTCGGCACCGAGCTCCTCCGCCGCGACTGCCAGCTCGATCGACTGTTGCAGCGCGTCCGCGCCCGACCGCACCCGCGAGTAAGGGATGGGGCTCCAATGGCCGAACGAGAGAAAACCGATCTTCTTCACGTGCTCGCACCTTTCACGGAGAGAGGCCACCAAACGCGGTCCGGCATCGCGACCGCGACCGCGACCGCCATCGCCATCGCCATCGCCCTTGACTCTGACACCAGTGGTCGGTGTACGGTCGGCAGCATGACAACTTGCATCATGACGACTCTGTTCGACGACTACGAGCTCGCCGGGATCAGGCTCCCCAACCGGATCGTGATGGCGCCGATGACCCGTGTACGCTCGGGCGCCGAGGGTCTGGCCACGCCCTCGATGGCCGCCTACTACGCCCAGCGTGCCTCGGCGGGCCTGCTGATCAGCGAGGGGATCCAGCCAAACCTGGTCGGCCAGTCGAACCCGCTGACCCCAGGCCTCTACACCGAGCAGCAGACCGAGTCCTGGCGCCAGGTGACGGCCGCGGTGCACGCAAACGGCGGACGGATCTTCGCGCAGCTGATGCACGGCGGGCGGATCAGCCACCCCGACACGACCGGCCTGCAGCCGGTCGGCCCCTCGGCGGTCGCCGCCCGCGACGTGATGGTCTTCAGCCCCACCGGGCCGCAACCAGCGCCGGTGCCGCGCGAGCTCAGCACCGAGGAGGTCGGCGAGCAGGCGAAGTCCTACGCCGATGCCGCGGTGAACGCGATCGCGGCAGGCTTCGACGGTGTCGAGCTGCACGGCGCCAACGGCTACCTGATCGCCCAGTTCCTCTCCAGCAACGCCAACTTGCGCAGCGACCGCTACGGCGGCGACATCGCCGGCCGCATCTGCTTCGCGGTTGAGGCGGTGAAGGGCGCGGTCGCCGCGATCGGCGCCGATAAGGTCGGAATCCGGCTTTCCCCGGGCGCGGGGATCTGGGACGCGATCGACCAGGACGTGCCAGAGCTCTACGGCGCGCTGCTTGCGGAGCTTGCGCCGCTCGGGCTCGCCTACGTACACCTCGAGGCAACCACCGACGAGGACACCCTGGTCGGGCTGCGTCGTGCCTGGTCAGGCACGCTGATCGTCAACCCGTCTGACCCGAACGCACCAGTCCCCACCGATCGCGCCGCCGCCGAGCACTGGCTGTCGCTGGGCGCCGACCTGATCTCCTTCGGGCGCGCCTTTATCGGCAACCCCGACCTGGTGGAGCGCTTGCGCGCGGGCCTGCCGATCCAGGAAGTCGGCCGCGAGGTCTATTTCGGGGGCGGCGACCAGGGGTACATCACCTACACCAGCCACCAGTACTGATGTCTAGCGAACGGCGAGGCTCGCTGGCCGGTATGCGCCCAGACCTGTACAGTTGGGCGCGCTAGATGTACACTCGTGAGTATGAGTACTGTCAACATCACCACCGCTCGGGCCACACTCCCTGAGCTGGTTGAGCTCGCCCAGCACGAGGCCGTCACCCTCAATCGTCGTGGCAAGCGCGCGGCCGTGCTCGTAAGCCCCGACGCCTACGACCGCATGGTCGAGGCACTGGAGAACGCCGGGGACCTGGCCGCCTACGACGAGGCGATGGCCGACGAGGGGCCAAACATCCCCTGGAAGCAGGTCAAGGCCGATCTCGGCCTGCAATGACCACGTACCGCATTGAGCTGCGCCCCGCCGCCGTCAAGGCCCTCCAACACATCGACCCCACCGACCAGCGCCGCATCCAGGGCGCGATCGCACTGCTCGCCACCAATCCGAGACCGCCGGGATGCAAGCCCCTTGTCGGCCGACCCGCCTGGCGTGTCCGCGTCGGCGACTACCGGATCATCTACACCATCGACGACCGCGCGGTGCTGATCGTCGTCGTCAACCTCGGCCATCGCCGCGACATCTACCGCCGCTGACCGGCAAGCGTCGAAGCTGCCGTGCCCAGCCTCGTAGGCGAACTGGCTGTCGGTGGAGACGCTGCAGACATCGACGCCGAGCTGCTGGAACTTGTCGTAGTGACGTTGGACGACGTCACCGGCGAGCACTAGGGTCTGTTGGGTGATGAAAGAGATTCTTCCTGGCATCTGGCACTGGACAACGCCGCGGCGAAGCCTCGGAGGCACGCGCGTCTCCTCCTACTGGTTGGACGACGCCGGCGTCCTGATCAATCCGATGATCCCCGAGGAAGGCATCGAGTGGTTTGCCGGGCGCGCCACCGAGCCGACGGCGATCGTGCTTTGCAACCGCCACCACTACCGCGACTCGGACCGCTTCCACGAGCGCTTCGGCTGCGACGTACACGTGCCCGCGACTGGGATGCACCAGTTCACCGCCGGCCAGCCGGTGGTGCCCTACCAGCCCGGCGACAAGCTACCCGGCGCCCTCGTCGCGGTCGAGGTGGGCGCGCTGTCACCCGACGACTGGGGCCTGTACAGCGCGGACAGCAAGGCCCTGTGGCTGGGCGACACGATCGTGCGCGAGCCGATCAACCCGGACGCGGAGATCGGCTGGGTGATCGACCAGCTGATGGACGAGCCGCCGAAGACGAAGCAAGGCCTGATCGACGCCTTCACACGGATCCTCGACGAGTACGACTTCGAGCACCTGCTGCTAGCGCACGGCCTGCCACTGATCGGCGACGGCCGCGTCAAGCTCGAGGAGCTCGTCCGCGCCGGCGGGCGCACCGCCGCGAACGCGTTCTAGGACGCCTCGGCCGGATTGCGACGAAGCCTCAGTCTCAGCTTGACCGTTACTGATGCCTGTATCACGCCCGCTTGGGCAGCGCCCGCTGGCGCCGCCCGCGGCTACGCCAGCGACGGCACGGGCTGGGGCGGCGGCGGACCGACGTAGCGGGCGCTCGGGCGGATGATCTTCGGGTCGTTCGCCTGCTCGAGGACGTTGGCGCTCCAGCCGATCACGCGGCTCGAGGCGAAGGTCGGCGTGAACATCTCCGGCGGCACATCGCAGAGCGACATCACGACGCTTGCGTAGTACTCGACGTTCGCGTAGAGGCGACGGCCGGGCTTCAGCTCTGCCAGCACGTCGACCACCGTCTGCTCGGCGGCGATCGCAAGCTCGGCGAGGTCGCCGCCGAGCCTGCGGGCGACTGCCTTCAGCATCTCCGAGCGAGGGTCGACGGTCTGATAGACGGCGTGACCGAAGCCCATGATCCGCTCGCCGCGGAGCACCTTCTCGGACACCACCGCCCGTGCCCGCTCGGGCGACCCGATCTCATCAAGCAGATCCAGCGCCCGGCTCGGCGCGCCGCCGTGCAGCGGACCGCTGAGAGCGGCGATCGCGCCGGTCACGCACGCCCCCATGTCGGCACCGGTCGAGGCGATCACCCTGGCGGTGAACGTCGAGGCGTTGGTGCCGTGGTCGATCGTCGAGACGAGATAGTGCTTGATCGCGTCGGCTGTCGTCGCGTCCGGCTCCGCGCCGGTCAGCATCCACAGGTAGTTCGAAGCGTAGTCAAGGTCCTCGCGCGGCGCCACGGGCTCGAGCCCCTGGCGCAGGCGGTAGAGCGCCGTCAACAGCGTCGGCGTCACCGCCGCGACGAACAGCGCATCCGCTCGCCGCTGCTCCTGATCGATGTCGTAGACGGGACGACAACCCCGCTCCGCCGCGGCCAGCGACAGGGCGGTGCGCAGCCCGTTCAGCGGCAGCGACACCCGCGCGACCGCGGGCAGGATCGAGGCAAGCGCGGGCGAGATCGCGCGCAGCGGTCGCACTTCGTCGGCGAACGCGGCCCGTTCGGCCAGCGTCCCCGGCAGCGCACCGTCGATTAGCAGCCGCCATACGTCCTCCAGCGGCCGGGTCTGCGCCAGATCGACGGCCGAGTACTGGCGGTAGTGGTAGAAGCCTTCGAGGCCTCGCACGTCACCGATCTCGGTGTCGGTGAAGACCACGCCCTTCAGTCCCCGTGGCACTTCCACGGGGTCGCTCGTCGTGCTCATGACGTTTTCCATGAGTGAATGATGGTGAGCAGACACCAGATATTCAAGGTTGATTATCATCAAGTCGTGTCCATGCTGACCGCTCAAGAGGTTGCCGCTCGGCTCGGGGTGAAGCTCGACACCGTCTATGCCTACGTGAGCCGCGGTGCACTTAGCGCTCACCACGAGTCCGGGACCCGTCAGAGCCTGTTCGCCGCCGAAGACGTCGAGGCGCTTGCCCGTCGGGGGCGCCCCCGACGAGGCAGCAGGCCGGCGGCGCTCGACTTGGTCGTCGAGACCGGGCTGACCACGATCGCCGACGACCAGCTCCGTTTTCGTGGTCGGGACGCCCGGACGCTCGCCCGGACCAGCACGTTCGAGCAGGCGGCGCACTGGCTGTGGACCGGGCAGGAGGAGCCGGCCAGCCGCCGCTGGGAGCCGTATCCGGTCACCCTCCCCGAGCTCGAGTTCGCCCGCGACCGGGTGCGCGTGACCGTGATCATGGCCTCGACCCACGAGCCGCTGCGCTACGACCTCTCACCGAGCGCCGTGATCGCCAGCGCCGAGCGCATGATCGCGACGATGGTCAGCACCGTCGCGGCCACCGAGGCCACGCCGGCCGAGCTCGTGCTCGACGGCGACGGTCCCACGATCGCGGGCACGATCGCCGGCCACCTGTGGCCGCGCCTGAGCCCGAAGGAGCCGACGCCGGGGCTGGTCGCGACGCTGAACGCGGCGCTGGTGCTGCTGGCCGACCACGAGCTTGAATCCTCGACCGTGGCCGCCAGGGTCGCCGCGTCGGTGCGCTCGAACCCGTTCTCGGTGGTGATCGCCGGCCTCGGCGTGATCGCCGGGCCGCTGCACGGCGCGGCGAGCACGCTGGTCCACCGGATGCTGGCCGACGCGATCGACCGCGGGCCCAGGAAGGCGCTGGCCGCCGCGCTCGAGGCCCAGGGCCAGCTACCGGGGTTCGGCCAGCGCCTCTACCCGAGCGGCGATCCGCGCGCGAAGCTGCTGCTCCCGATGATCGACGCCGCCAGCCCTCCCGCCGCGATCTACACCGCCGCGCACGACCTGATCGACACCGCCTGGCGCCACTCGCGCCTGCAGCCGAACGCCGACTTCGCGCTCGGCTACCTCTCGACTGTCGCGCAGATGCCCGCAACCGCCGGCGAGACGATCTTCACGATCGCCCGCACCGCCGGCTGGATCGCCCACGCGATCGAGGAGTACGCCGAGCCGCCGTTGCGGTTCCGGGCCCGCGCGGTATACAGGCAGCCGCAGCACAGCGTGCAGCCGAGATGAGCACCGCTAGACGCCGGACCTGGTGACGCCAAGTCGCTGGGCGAGTACCGCCGCGCTGGCGCGGTTGGCGACCGATAGCTTGGCGAGGATCCGCGAAACGTGGACGCTCGCGGTCTTGTCGCTGATAACCAGCTTGGCCGCGATCTCGCGGTTGGTCATGCCCTCGCCGAGCAGCGCCAGGACCTCGAGCTCGCGTGGCGTGAGCTCGAACCGTTCGAGCCCCGAGTCTCTGTCCGCCCTGTTTCCTGTCGCCCCGTTCCTGCTCGTCTCGGGACGGTCCTCGGCGCAAAGATCGATGCGCGCGGCGCGCGCCAACGCCTGAGTCACCGCCCTGAGCGGCTGCGCCCCAAGCGCATCCGCAGTCTTGAACGCCGCCCTGGCCAAATCCTGGACGAGCATGCGGTCGCGACCGCGGTCGCGACCGCACTGGATCAAGGCCTCGGCGTGGCGCCAGCGGATGTAGGCGACCTGATAGCTGTCGTCGACCGCTTGCGTCAGTCGCTCGGCTTCTTGCCACGCTGCCGGGTCGGGGCCGACGATGCGCGACAGCTCCGCGACGCACAGCGCGCGGCTGGCCCGGACGCGGGGCTGAGGACGCCCAACGAGCTGCGCGATCACGCGGTCGAGCCGCGCCAGCAGCTCCTGGGCAGATCGGGTTTCGCGCTCGACGACCGCCTGATCGTCGGGCGCCAGGGCGTAGCGATCGGCGTGCGCGCGGATCCCGAGGTCGTGGAGCCTGGCGGTGAAGAACACGTACTCGCCGTGGTCGAACAGCCCGAGGCAGTGGGTGATCGTGCGCAGCGCCGCCTCGGGATCGCCGTTCCAGAGCTCGACGATCGCTCGCGAGGCCGCGACCGGGGCGAGCCACATCGAGCCGTTTGCGGAGCGGATGTGGTCGTAGGCGCACTCCACGGCTTGCAGCGCCGCCTCGTGACTGCCGCGCTCAGCGTGGAGCTCGGCAAGGTGCTCGAAGACCATCCCGGAGATGACCCCGGTGGCCGTACGCTCGAGCAGCTTGCCCAGCACCGTCTCCGCTTCATCCCAGCCGCCGGTCCGGATCAGCCGCCCGGCGATCTCGGCGCGCAGGAAGTCCCCGTACTGACGGTCCGCGCCGCCGGCGCGAGCCATCTCTACACCCTCGCGCGCGAACACGATCGATTCCTGTACCCGTCCCGCCTGGTCGAGTGCATCGCTGCCGTTCACGTAGGCTCGGCCGATCTCCTCGACGAGCCCCAGCGGGCGCGCCAGCTCGAGTGCCGCCTTCGCACTTGCCACTGCCTGCTCGAACTCGCCGTCGTAGCTGCAGTTCGCGCAGCGGGTGTTGAGCACATGCGCTTCGATGTCCTCGGCGCTGAGCTCGACCGCGATCTGCAGAGCCTCCTCACAGCGTCGCTCGGATAGCTCGTTGAAGTTGCAGAGCATCAACACCTGGGCGTCGGCAGCCAGCACCAGCGCGCGCTCGCGCGTTCGCACGGGCGGCATCAGCGCCACGGCGAGCTTGTACTCCGGCAGCGCCTCTTCCCCGTGCCCCGAGGTCCACAGGTAGCGTCCCAGGCGCTCGTGCGCGAGCGACAACGCAACGGGATCCGACGTATCGACCCGTGTCAGCGTCGCTCGTGCCAGCGCGATCGCCCGATCGATCTGGCCGGAGAGCTCTGCCGCCTCAGCGGCACGCTGCAGCACTTCGATCCGTGACAGCGCCGGCGCAGACGGCTTCACCTGGTCCCAGAGCTCGAGCGCGCGCTCGTAGTGTGTGAGCGCTTCGCCGAACGCATGAACGTTCTCCGCCTGCAAAGCGGCGTCGATGGCTGCGGCCAGCGCCTGCGGGAGCTGGCGCGCGGCATACCAATGGTGCGCGAGCTCGGCGGCAGTGGCCGACCTCGCGGCTGGGTCGGGATCCGCACTGAGCACTTGCGCAAGCTGCAGGTGCAGCGCGCACCGGTCCGCCAGCAGCAGGTCGCTGTAGACCGCCTCGCGCAGCAGAGCGTGACGAAAGCGGTAGGCACCGGTGCCTTGGTTCTCGACCAGCAGGTTCGACTGCACGGCCGCGCGGACCGCGTCCAGCAGCTCACCAGCTTTGAGGTCGATCACGGCTTCCAGCAGTGAATGCTCGACCTCACGGCCGGCAACTGCGGCGACCCTGAGCACCTCCTTGACGTGCCCCGGACTGCCTTCCACGCGCGCCAGCAGCGTCTCGCGCAGGGATTCCGGCAGCGGCTGCTGCGGTTCCTGGGCCGTCGCGATCAGCTCCTCGGTGAAGAACGGGTTGCCTTCAGCACGCTCCAGCAGGCTGTCCAGGAGCTCCGGCGCCGGCTCACGGTCGAGGATCGCCGCCACCTGCTCGCGCAACTCGCCGCGCCCGAACCCCTTCAGCTCCAGATGAATGGCCTGGCCGCTGCGCTCCAGCTCGGTTAGGAAGCGACGGGCCGGGTGCTGGCGCGACACCTCATCGTAGCGGTAGGTCAGGATCAGCGCTAGCCGCTCACGGCGGCTGCCGCGCACCAGGAACGTCAAGAAGTCGCGAGTCGCGCGGTCTGACCAGTGCAGATCCTCGATCGCCAGGACGATCGGCGCCTCGCGCGCGGCGCCGGCGAAGACCGCCAGCAATTGCTCGAACAGCCGCGAGCGGGCGGCGGCTCCGACGGGCGCGAGCGCCGACGACGGCCTGTCATCACCACCCAGCTCGGGTAGCAGTCGCACGATCTGGTCGCCGGCTGAGCCGCCCGGCGAGAGCGCATGCTCGCCGCGGGCACGGAGCAAGGACCGTAATGCACCGACGATCGGCGCGTACGGAAGCTCGCCCTCGCCGAGCGGCAGGCACTCGCCGATCAGCATGGTCGCGGCGGCGGCATCCGCTTGCTTGCTGAGCTCGGCCAGCAAGCGGCTCTTACCCATTCCCGCCTCAGCCCCGATCAGCACGACGGCGCCGGCGCCGTCCGTGGCACGTGCGAGCGCCCCCTCGAGCACGGCCAGCTCCTGACGGCGCCCGACGAAGACGGGACTCGAGACGCGCGCGATCATGTCCACGATTATTCCCCGATCGCGCCACTAAGCCATGGACTCTGCAACTTAAGTCACAAGATAAGTACAACGCCCGATGGCAAGACGCCGGCTCAGCCATATCTTGGTCGCATCGATCACCCCCCACTGGAGGCAACGATGCACCCGGAGCTCAACTACACCATCGCCAAGCTGCACAACGCCGATCTGATCCGGGCGGCCGAGCGCAGGCGCCTCAGTGCCGAGCTTGCCGCACCACATCCCAGGCGGCGGCCCGCAACGACGCTCATCCGCCTAAGCACACGCATCGTCTTCGCGATGCCGCGCGCGATCCGCCAGATCACCACCTACAGAAGCGGCCGGGTCCCGCGGGACCCGGCCATCTGACAACTTTCCTTGACGTCCTATCCAGGCCGGTCGAATGTCCGGACTGGACGCCGGCCGGCGTGTCCGGACTGGACGCCGGCCGGCATACGCCCGGCTTGGTCGTCCGTTCAGGCGCTAGCCGCGGTGACCGCCTCGTCGGGCAGGATGCCGAGGTGCGAGTACGGCGCCGGCGGGTTCTCCAGCGCGTCACGGTCGATCACCGCGCGCGCGTCAAGCGCAATCGCGCCGCGCGACGAGGAGGCGATCAGCGGGTTGACCTCGATCTCCGTGACCTCCGGGTGCTCCACCACCAGCCGCGAGAAGCGCGTCATGATCGTGGCCAGCGAGTCGAGGTCAGCGCCGGGACGGCCGCGATAGCCCTTCAGCAGCGGCCAGATCCGCAACGACTGCAGCATGCCCTGGGCCAGCGACGCATCGATCGGCGCTAGCTGTAGCGCCGAGTCGGCGAGCACCTCGGCGGCGATGCCACCCGCCGCGACCATGATCACCGAACCGAACGAGGCGTCCTGATGGGAGCCGAGGATCAGCTCCTGCCCACCGCCGCGGATCATCGGCTGGACGGTAACGCCGTCAATCGCGGCATCCGGACGTGCCTTGCGCGCCGCGGCGACGACTCGCTCGAACGCCGCCCGGACGTCTTCGGCGCCGTTCAGATCGACAGCTACGCCGCCAACGTCAGTCTTGTGCGTGATATCCGGCGAAGCGATCTTCACAACCACGGGGTAGCCAATCTGGTCTGCCAGCTTGACGGCCGTGTCGGCATCAGCTGCCAGCTCCGAGAGCGCCACATTGATGCCGTAGGCATCAAAGAGCTGCTTAGCGGCAAGCTCGGAGAGCACGCCTTCCTCGGGCACGGAAGCGATCAGCTCAGCCGCCCGCTCACGGTCCGGGACGAAATCGTCCTCCGGCTCCACGGCCGGTGCCGCTGCTGCGGCCTGCGCCGCCGCGCCACCGACCAAGTTCGTGAACGCGTCCACCGCGTGCTCGGGGAACTCGAACGTCGGGACGCCGGCTGCGCTCATCCGGCGAATCGCCTCATGATGCTCGGCGCCACCGCCCATCCACGTCGCGAGGATCGGCTTCGTCGTCGCCGCAGCAGCGGTGATCACGGCATCGGCCGAACCGACGATGTCGGTCATCGACTGCGGCGTGAGAATCACCAGCACGGCGTCGGCGTCCGGCTCGGTGACCGCGGCCTTGATTGCCGCCTCGTAGCGCGCCGCGGGTGCGTCGCCGAGCACGTCGATCGGGTTGTTATGCGACCACTCGGGCGGTAGCACCTGGTTCAGCGCTTCGCGCGCCCCGGGTGAGAGCTCAGCCAGACGGCCCTTGCCCGCCACCAGCGCGTCAACGGACATCACACCGGGACCGCCGGCGTTGGTCACGATCGCCAGCGACGGCTGGTGGGCCAAACGATCAGCGTCGAGCAGCTCGATCACGTGGAAGAGCTCCGAGATCTGCATCACGCGACTGATCCCGACCCGCTCGAAGGCGGCGTTGTAGACCGAGTCCGACCCGGCCATCGCGCCGGTGTGCGAGACCGCCGCCTTAGCTGAAGCCGCGAAGCGACCGGCCTTGTAGACGAACACCGGCTTCTTCGCCGTGAATCGCTTCGCCGCTGCCGTGAAGGCTTGGGGATCAGAGATTGACTCGGCGTAGACGACCGCCGCGTGCGTCTCCTCGTCGTCGACGAGGTAGTCGAGCGTGTCGGCGATACTGACATCCGCGGCGTTACCAAGCGTCACGATCTTCGAGAAGCCGATGCCCTTACCGATCGCCCACTCGATCACTCCGGTCGTCAGCGCACCGGACTGCGAGATGAACGCGATGTGACCCGGCTTGGTCATATGCGCCGCGAACGAAGCGTTCAGATTCAGCGCCGGCGCTTCAAGGCCGAGGCAGTTCGGCCCGAGCACGCGCATATCGTGGCTCTTCGCAACCTCGATGACCTCGTCCTCGAGCGCCCGGCCTTCCTTGCCGGTCTCGCGGAACCCGGACGTTAGGATGATCAGGCCCTTAGTCCCACACTCCGCACATTGCTGCACGACGCCGAGCACGGCTTTCGCCGGCACGCAGAGGATCGCTAGGTCGGGGGCGCTCGGCGTCTCCGACACACTCGGGAAAGCCGGCACCCCACCGATTGACTCGTGCTTCGGGTTGATCGGGTAAATGACACCGCCGAAGTTCCCGTCCAGCAAGTTGCGGACTACCATGTGCCCCAAATTCGTCGCCTTGGCTCCGGCGCCAACAACGGCAACACGGTGCGGGCGGAACAAACAATCCAAATCAACACTCATTGGCGCGTTTCTCCCTTGGAACAAATCTCTATGACTGAGCTACGCGAACAAGCTCCTCATACAGCCTGTCACTCAGTTCAGCAATTGTCTTGATCTCAGACATACGCAATTAGCGCACATATCTACACGTGGTGCTACCACGCATTTGCGCGAAGATCTGCGCAAAAACTACGTACGTTTTTACACATAATAATCGGTTTGTGCGCAAGATGACATGCCCGCAGCGGGACACGCGCTCAGCCACCGACCGATCCGGCCGGCGCTAAGGCCCTAGCCGGACTCCAGCCGGCACACAGAGGCCGATCCCGGGCAGCAGCGGGCAGTCGGCCAGACTCAGACGCGGACGTCGACGTACGCGAAAGCGTTCACGTCGACGAGCCCGCCGTCAGTCAACCGCAGCTCGGGAATCACCGAGAGCGCGATGAACGAAAGCTGCATGAACGGCTCGGCGACGGTCAGCCCCAGCTCGCGCTCGGCGGCCAGACTCAGCGCGCTCTGCGCGGCTGCGACCTCGGCGGCGGGGCGATCGCTCATCAGGCCCGCGAGCGGCAGCGGCAGCTCCGCGACGATGCGCCCGTTCAGGACCGCCACCTGACCGCCGCCGAGCTCCTCGAGGCGGGTGACCGCAGCGACCATGTCGGCGCCACCGGTGCCGATGCAGACGATGTTATGCGCGTCATGGGCCACGGTCGAGGCCAGCGCGCCGCGCTGCAGACCGAAGCCGGTCGCAAATCCGGTGCCGATGTGACCGGTCTGGTGGTGGCGCTCGACGACCGCCGCGTAGCAGAGATCCTCACCCGAGCCGACGGTGACGACCCGATGCCGGGTCGTGAGGCTGCCCGACTCGACGCCGACCGCCCGCACGCGCGTGCCGTCGGCGACTGCCGGCGCGAGCTCGTCGGCCGCCAGCGGGCGGCCGACGTTGACCGTCCCGTAGAGAAGGTCAGGCGGCGGCACCACCGGCACCGCACCGGCCACGATCGTGCCGTCCGAGGCGACGAGCCGGCCGGCCTGCCAGACCCGGGCGGGCTTGAATGAGCGCAGGTCGTCGAAGGCGAGGACGTCAGCCTGACAGCCGGGGCCGAGGCTGCCGAGGCGCCAGAGGTTGTGGTACTCGGCCGGGCGGCTGGTCGCCATTACGAGCGCGTCGATCTCCGGAATCCCGGCCTCGACCGCGATCCGCACGCAGTCGTTGATGTGGCCGTCGGCCAGGAGCGTGGTCGGCTCGCGGTCATCGGTGCAGAAAGCCGTGTGGTCGGTGCCGTGCTCGATGATCGTCGCTGCGATCTCGCGGATGTTGCGGGACGCGGAGCCCTCGCGCAGGAACACCCACATCCCCTTGCGCCGCTTCTCGAGCGCCTCGGCTGCGGTGGTCGACTCGTGGTCGGACTCGACGCCGGCGGCGAGGTAGGCATCGAGCGCAGGGCCGCTGACCTCGGGACTGTGCCCGTCCACCCGCCGCGACCCGGCCGCGGCGATGCGCGCGAGCATCTCGGCGTCGCCGGCGATCACACCGGGGAAGTTCATGACCTCGGCGACTCCGGCCGCGCGGTACTGCTCGACCAGCATGCGGATGTCTTCGGCGTCAAGTACCGCGCCCGCGCCCTCGAACGGCGAGGCCGGCACACAGCTCGGCGCATAGACCGCGAACGTCATCGGCAGCGCCCCGGTCGCCCTGATCAGCGCCCGGACACCGGCGACGCCAAGCACGTTGGCAACCTCGTGCGGGTCGACGGCAACCGCCGTCGTGCCCACCGGCAGGACCGCCGCCGCGAACGCGTCGACCCACAGCTTCGTCGACTCGACGTGCACGTGGGCGTCGACGAACCCGGGTGTCAGCGCGGCGCCGTCGACGTCGACGACCGTGCGGGCCTCGCGCTCGCCCCAGCCGACGATCATGCCATCGGCGATAGCCAGCGAGGTCGACAACCATTCGCGGGTCGCGACGGAGAGCACGCGGCCCCTACGGATCAACAGATCAGCGGGCTCATCACCGCGCGCGACGGCAAGCGCACGAGTACTCACGGCAGGCCGAGACATGGGCACACTCTGCCAGATCGCCGCAGCGCATGGCTGAGCGGGCCGGCTGTGAATCGCCCCGTAACCGAAGAACCCAGGTCCGAGCGACACCAGTCGCGCCGGAGCTGGTGCGCGTGGTCAGTCTGCGACGACCGGACCAGCAGCGGCGACCTGATCCAGATCGGCCACGTCCTGATCCAGATCAACCGCGCCCAGCTCATCGACCACGACGTCCTCGACCGACCGATCGATGCCGTTGGCGGCATCCTGGCGGCGCGCATCCTTGCGCGCCGCCTTCTCGAGCCGGTGCTCGCGCAGCTTACTCTCGCGCTTGAGCTTGGCCATCGTGGTCTTCTTCTTGCCGCTCAAGGGAGCGCGGCTTAAAGCTTGACGACGTTCGCAGCAGCGGGGCCCTTGGGGCCCTGCTCAGCCTCGTAGCTGACCTTTGCACCCTCAGCCAGCGACTTGAAGCCGCTGCCCTGGATCGCATTGTGGTGAACGAAGAGGTCCTTGCCGCCGTCATCGGGCGTGATGAAGCCGTAGCCCTTATCGTCGTTGAACCACTTGACAGTTCCTGTAGCCATGATTACTTCCTTCTGCTTAGGGGGGTCATATGCACTCGAACACAGGGAGGAAGCAACTAAGCGACAGCTGCGGTAACCAACGGCTGCGGTAACGCTTGCACACGGGACGGCTCGGCGATCGCCGAGCCTGCACTTATCGTAGCGGCCATGAGCGGAGGACCGTCCGGAGCCACGTGAGCGACACGCCGGCGGTCTGATCGGCGCCGGTCAGCGAACGGGCGGCACCGCGTCCAGCAGACGCTCGGTTGTCAGCGCGAGCGAGGCGTCGACGTGCACGAGCTCGCCGCTGGCGATCTCCCGCCAGCCTCTGTCGCCGTCCATGCGCTCGCTGGCGACGATCACGACGGCGCGATCGCGGCCGTGTTCGCTGCGCACGCGCGTTCCGTGAGTGCTGGTCTGATCCAGGGCACCCGCCGGTTCGGCGCCACCACCACCGGGCAAGCGCTCAAGCACGAACAGTGGGTGGGTCTCGGGATAGCGCAGCGCCCACAGCTCGGTCGCGGTGATCAGGACGAAGTTGATCGACAGCAGCGAGACGTTCTGCGCGATCCAGCGCGCGGCGGCGCGGATGCCAGCGCGGACATCCCCGTCGTGCCGAGCGATCTCGCGCGTGATGAGCGCGAAGTAGCGCTCGGAATCGGTTGCGCCGGCCACCAGCGCGAGATCGCCACCAAGGTGCTGCTCGAGCTTCGGCAGATCGTTGATGACGCCGTTATGGGCGAACAGCCGGCCGTGCAGACAGAACGGATGCGTATTGGCAATGGTCAGATCACCCGTCGTCGCGTGGCGCACGTGGGAGACGAACGTGCGCGACCAGATCTCGCGTGCCTCGGCCGCGAAGCGCCGGTCCTCGAAAGCCGCGATCGGCTGCTTGTCGACATGAGGTGTTCCGTCGGCGTCGAAGAAGCCGACTCCGGTCCCGTCCGCATTGTGATGGCTCTGCACCACCAAGCTGTCCGGCGCGTCAAGCAGCCAGAACGTCGCCTGAACCGGCGTTTCGCCAGCGGTCATGCCAAAGAGTCGACACACGGCAGCAACGCTAACGCACGCCGCAGCCGCTGCGGCGTCCTGCTTCGCGGGAGAATGCCGACATGGACTCTCCTCTGCGCTACGTTCGTGGCGGGGTCGCCTGGGTATCGCGGACGCGGTGGTTCCGGCGGGTCGGCCCCACGCTCATGCCGCCGTTCGAGCGGCTGATGCGCCGGGTGACCGGCGGCCGCGTGCAGGCCAGCGGTCTGCTCGTGCCAACCGTCGTGCTGCACACCCTCGGCGCAAAGTCGGGGCAGTGGCGGGAGACGGTGTTGATGTACTGCCCGGATCGCAGATCCGGTAGGGGCGTCATGCTCGTCACCGGCAGCAACTTCGCCCGCGACCGCCACCCCGCCTGGACCGCCAACCTGATCGCTCATCCGGACGCGGTCGTCAGCCTGCACGGCAGGCGCATCCCGGTGCACGCCCAGCTCATCGGCGATGACGAGCGCGAGGCCGTCTGGGCCACGATCGAGCGGCAGTGGCCGGGCTACCGGGGCTACGAGCGCGCTGCCGGGCGGACGCTCAGGATCTTCCGGCTCTGGCCGGCGACGGAGAGGACGAAGTGATGCGGTCGTTCAGACGCGGACGACCTCGACCGAGGCGAAAACGCTGAAGTCAGCGTCCTGGGTGAGCACCGCGGCACCATGAACGCTGGGAAGAGCCGTCGATATTAGGCTTATCCCGTCCGGAACACTGGTATCTTTGACGTATTGACTGGCTGCGGTCCAGTGAAGGGAGTGATCATGCGCACGAAACAGGTCCCAGCAAATGAGACGCGCTTCCCCGAACCCGTTCCGGGTGAGGCGATCATCGTCAGCAAATACCGTGACGAGCGCAGGAAAGCGGTGATCTTGCACCCCGACGACTTCGAGCTGTTCGAGCGCTATCGGCGGATCTTCGCCGCCCGCGAGCCTTACGAGATGCGGTTGACTGACACGGCCGTGGCGGCGCATGAGCTTGGCGAGCGCGGCGCCGACGAAGCCGATCTCGACCTCGAGTCGCTCGACCGCGCCTTGGGCTGATGAGCGTCTCGCCCGTTGCCGGGCTGCGTGGGGCGATCGTCTGGGCGATCGTCGCCTACGTGCCTGAGACACCGTTTCGCGTCTGGCTCGGCAATGAGCAGCCGACGGCGGAGATCCGAGATGCCGCGAGCTACGCCTATCAGGTTCGCCGTCAGGGGCTCGATGCCGAGCAGACGTTCCTCGTGCCGGGCAAATTGCGGCCGGTGCTGCTGCTGCAGGATCGCCCCCGGCGAGTACTGAGAGAAATCGTGGCGTTGCGCATGGTCCGTCTGGAAACCCTGCCCACCGAGCGCAAAGCCAGGATCCGCGAACAGCGCGAGCCATCGCTCTTCCACCTCCCGGTCAAGCCGGCTAAGTACGGGCTATCAAAAGAGATGGCCGTCGATCTCAATGCACTCGTACGTGTGCACGCCTCAGCGATCTTGCCGAAAGCGGTGGGACGGCTCGATGACAACGAGATGCGCGTCATCGGTGAGCGCTTGATCGAGCATCTCGATATCGATCTCGAGCCGCTCCTCGCGCGGCTGGTCGACGAGCGCATCACCAAGCTCCTGGGTCCAAGCGAGACGTGAGCGTCTCGAACGGCCAAGTGTCGGCAGACGCGCGAGCTCACTTCTCTTCGGGCTCGATCATTCCGTGTGTCGCTGCCCAGTGGGCGACCTCGTAACGGGAGCTGAGCTGGAGTTTGCGCAGCACCGAGCTGACGTGGGACTCGACCGTGCGGGCGCTGATCCCGAGCCTCGCACCGATCTGCTTGTAGGCGTAGCCGCGCGCCAGGTGGTGCAGCACCTCGCGCTCGCGCGGCGTCAGGGCTTCGAGCCCGGGCTCGCTGGCCGGCTGCGGCGCACGGCCGCTGAACGCCTGCAGGACGAAGGCCGCCAGCCGCGGGCTGAAGTACGCGTCGCCGGCGGCGACCGTGCGCAAGGCCCGCAGCAGATCCGAGGTCTCGATCGTCTTGGTGACGTAGCCGAGGGCGCCGGCGCGGATCATCGGTACGACGTCCTCTGCTGAGTCCGACACCGAGAGGACCAGGACCGGCGGCGCCTGCGCGACCTCGCTGAGCCCGCGCAGCACCGCGACCCCACCGCCACCTGGCAGATGCACGTCAAGCAGCACCACATCCGGATGCGTCTCGAGGACCGTTGCGACGGCGGCGCTTGGCTCGCCGGCCTCACCGACGATCTCGCAGCGACCGGCCAGCTCCGACCGGACGCCGGCACGAAAGAGCTGGTGGTCGTCGACAACAACAAGCCGCAGGGGCTCGCAGCCTTCCGCGCACTCCCTGCCTTCCATGGGGTCGATCTCATCGCTCATCAGCCGCTCGCATCTTCGTTACTTGCCACTCTGATCCGCTGGCAGTCTGAGCGCCACTTCCGTCCCCTCCCCTGGGCTCGACTCCACCGTCGCCGAGCCGCCGACCGATCGCATCCGGCCGATTACCGAGTCCCGCAGACCACGTCGTTCGGTCGGCACCGCGTCGACCTCGAACCCGGGACCGTCGTCGCGAATGAACAGCTCCGCGCCACCCTCGCCCACGTCGAGGAACACGGTTACCGCCGCGCCGGGGGCGTGACGTGAGGCGTTGCGCAAGACCTCACGGGCCGCGGCGGTCAGCTCCTCGCCCCGCGAATCGAGCGTCATGTCGCCGATCGCACTCAGCTCGGCCTTCATTGCCTGCTCATCCTGTGCATCGTCCACCAGGTCTCTGACCGCCACGGCAAGCGTCGCGCTGCCGAGATCCACCTCGCCGGCCATCCAAGCGCGCAGCGCGTGCTCCTGACGGCGCGCCAACCTGGCGACCGCGCTTGGATCCGCCGCCTGCCGCTGGATCAGCGCGAGCGTCTGCAGCACCGAGTCATGGAGATGCGCGGCGACGCGCAGCCGCTCCTGTTCGCGAACCCGATGCTCCTTATCGAAGTCGAGTCGCATGCTCAGTCCGATCGCCACCGGGCTGGCGATCAGCAGGGCCGCGCCGGCTGCGACCGCGACTATGCCGACCATCTCCCTGACCGGGTGATCGCCGGTGTAACCGTTGACCGTGTAGCGGCTAACTAGGCCGATCGCGAGGAACGCGGCGACGCCGATCAGCACCAGCCCCGAGACAGCCCTCGCGACCGCCCGACCGCCACGGCTGGGTCTTGCGTTCAGCCAGTGCCAGACCGACCGGGGTGGGCGCGCGAAGCCGAGCTGCACGCGCGCCGCATCGCCGACCAACACGAAGCCGCCAGCGGCGCAGATCATCGCCAAGACCAGCGGCAGCAGCGGCAGCCCGCCGATCCGCCACGGCGACGACACGGTTGAGCCGGCGGCGGCAATGTAAAGCTGCAAGGTTTGCTCGAAACCCGGCGTCAGCGGCCTGCCGTTGGCAGCGGTGGGATAGTACCCCGGCCACGGCCCACTCGCCATCCTCACGCCAGCCGCGATCCAGGCGATCAATAGCCCAGCCAGTACGACCAGCAGCAGCAAGGCCCGATGCCGGCGCAGCAGCCGCAACGCCGCCGGTGCCGCCCGCAGGAGCACACCCACCACGCCGATCAGCGCCAGCGCGACGGTCGCCGCGATCGGCCGACCCGGTTGCAGCGCCACGGCCAGCGCCGCCAGCAGCGCCGTGCCGGGCAGCACCAGCCACAACCTCGATCGCTCGAACCTCAGCGCATGCATGGTCCGGGCCGCAGATGGTTGACCAACCGCTGGTTGGCAAGCTGCGCGCGGTGCCGCTGGCGCCAGTGACGCAGCATGATCTGCGCCTCCTTGCGCGGCACCCCCCGCAGGTGCGGTCGGGACTCAGGTGTTACGGGGAAGCCGGGCCAGCCCGGATCATCGTCAGGCGAGACGTCATTCGGATAGTCGCGGACGAACAGGCCGCCGCCCTGGGAGCGGAAGTCGATCGTCAGCGTCGGCCCGCTGGCCGACGCTGGGGCGACAGCGGTTCCGTGCGGGTTCGCCTTCGAGGCGGCGCCATAGAGATCGCCGAACAGGACAACGTCCTTGAACACGGTCCGCTTGTGCGCCACCAGCAGTGACGCCAGATGGCTGGCAAAGGGGTCGACGTCGTAATTGACGCGCACGCGAATGCAGCGATCAGTCGGCAGCGCGACGATCGTGCGGCGCAGCCCGGCCGCAACCCGCAACGTCAGCGCTCCGGACTGCGGCAGGCTGGCGTGGCGCAGATCGATCAGCAACGTACTGAAGCCGCTGCGGAACACGTGGCCATGGAGGTCAGCGGCATTCGCGGGACGGCTGACCGCCGGGTCCGGCTGCAGCGGCAGCCGGACGCGACTCAGCGCAACGGCGGCTGCCGGCAGCGTCAGTGCCGCCACCGTCGCCAGCGCGACGGCTGAGGCAATCCGGACGCGAACGGCGGCTGCGACGAGCAGGGCGAGACCGGCAAGCCCGAACACGACCCAGCCGAGCCCGAAGACGGTCGCGGCGGCAGCGGCCGCCGCGACCAGCACAAGTGCCACCAGGCCACCTGCCGACCAGGCGAGCAGCACGACGCTGCGCACCGACTCGGCCTCGGCGTCCTCGCCACCCACCGGGATCACCAGCCAGCAGGCGAGGTAGAGGACGACTCCGATCCCACCACAGAGCGCCGCCAGGACGAACAGCACTCGTAACCCGCCCGTCCGCAGCCCCCAAAGCACCGGTAAGCCGGCGCAGACGCCGCCGAGCACGCGGCCTTGCCGTGACCGCGACACGCGCGGCTCGCGCCGCGCCGCCGCGAGCTCCCGCTCTGACTCGCTCCCGGCACCCATCACACGGGTGATTGTCGGTCATCCGGCAGCGGTCGGCTAGCCGGGATCACCCGGAGTGAGGGTCCGGGATATCCCGGAGATCGCGTTGGCCGGCGCCGGACGTGGGCCAGGTGGATCGCCTCTGACCCGGGTGGGCTGGCTGACCCGGGTGGGTTAGCCGGCCCGGCGCCTGCCGCGAGCGGCTGCTGAGACGCCGCAGCTCGACCAGGCCGGCCACGAAGATCGTTGCCAGGCCCGCAAGCACATAGGAGTCGCCGAGCAGCAGGCCGATCGGGCCCAGATGCGCGCCCTCGGGATGCCGTTCGATCACCAACCAGATGGCCGGTGAGCCCAGCGCCACCGCTGCGACGATGAGCCGCCGTCGCAGCGCACACCCCGGCGCACTGACCGCGAGCAGCACGCCCGGGACCGCGATCACCCAATGGTGCGTCCAGGAGACAGGGCAGATCAGCAAGCCGGTCAGCGCGGTCAGAACGAAGCCCTGCCCCTCGTCCCCACGGCGGGCTGCACGGACCGCCAGGAGGAGACCGGCACCCAGCACCAGCCCGCATGCAGCCAGCCAGAGCAGCGTCAAATGCGGCGATCCCGCAGCGATTCTCAGCAACGTGCCACGCAGCGACTGGTTGGCCGGACCCCGGCCCGCGAACGGGCGCCGGCCGGTGACGCGCGAGGTGTCGAGCAGCGCCCCGCCCCAGTACGCCATCGCGTCGCGGGGCATAACGAGGAACGAGACCGCGATCGAAGCGACGAACGTCGCTGCCGCGCGGACCGCCATCCGTGCGCGTCCGGTCAGGACGAGGTAAGGGATGAAGACGAGCGGCGTCAGCTTCAACGCCGCGCCGCCGCCGATGCCGATCCCGCCCCAGCGTGAGCGCGCGCCGCGCGTGAGGTCCGCCAGCACGAGCGCCGCGATGAGCAGGTCGACCTGCCCGTAGCCGATCGCCGAGATCACCGGCTCCGTGCACAGTGCGAGCGTCGCGAGCAACGAGGTTGCCGCCAAGCCTCCGCGCGGCGATCCCGGACCTCGGCTCAGCCGCAGCGTGCCGCGCACGATCACCGCAACGAAGGCGACGTTCAGCAGCGTGACCACAACCTTGTCGAGAGCCAGCGGAACGACGGCCAGCCAAAGCATCACCATCGCCGCCGCCGGCGGATAGGTGAATCCGAATCCCATCCGGAACCTCGCCGCGTACAGCGGTCGCCCGGCAACCACGACTTGCGCGGCCTGGCGGTAGACGTCGAGGTCGACGAACCCGAAGTGCGAGAGGGCAAGCGGCGCGATGCGGACTCCCGGGAGCGCGCTTGCGAGCATCACTACGGTGACGAGACCGAACAGTCCGACCGCCAGTCTTGCCTTGAGCCTCGCCACGGCGCCGATTCTCCGTTGCGCAGGGCCGCCTGACCAGTCGGAATCAGCCGGATTCCGACTCCGGAATGACCCCGATGCCAGCGGCTTGGCAAGCTGGCTGCTCGGGCGTCGAAGTCACGGGTCGGCGGGGCGATTCGTGCCGCTCCAGACACGATTGCGACGACATGGTGCCAAAGCCGTCACAGCTTGGAAAAACCTTGCGATTGCAGGTGGAAATCGGTTAGGCGGCGGTCCACACTGGGCCGATGAGCACGAATACCAAACGCAATCGACGGCGCCAGCTGAAGCTGCCGGCGAACGCTTCCCATCTGCCGGTCCGGACCGGGCGCGAGCCGGATGATCCGCGGCCATCCGATCCCTGGGAATCGCCGTGTCCGGACGGCAACCTCCAGGTCCCACGTCGTTGCACCGGCTACATGGAGCGCGAGCCTGATTGCCTGCAGCTCCGCGTCGACCTCTGCAGCACCCCCTACGGCGTCGAAGGTGTCTGCGACGTCCTGATCGTGGAGGAACAGCACGACGTCTTCGTGAAAGTCCTGGTCTGCTGTCCCCCGGCGGACGACCCCGCCAAATGGGACGGTCGGCTCGAGGCGATGGACTGCCCGTGCCGCGTCTACCTGAACAAGCCGCTGAACGGGCGCGCCGTGCGGGACATGCTCGCCGACGGCGCCGAGGTGCCGTACCGCAACGTCTGGGACGAGATCAAGCAGCGGGAGGCGGAGGAGCGGGAGGCAGAAGAGTGGCGGGCGGAGGAAGCGATCGCTGAGAGCCTGCCGGATGCGTGGCCAGCGGAGAGAGGGCCGGCGGACGGCCCATGTCCAGATGCGTGGCCCGCGGACGGAGACTCAGGCGCAATCCCCTTCTGAGGTCGGATATCCACAAGATATAATGGAGGCTATGGCAAAGGTTCTGGTCTCGATCCCCGACGATCTGCTGGTACGCGTGGACCGTGAGGCGGAGCAGCGCCGGATGAGTCGCAGCGCACTGCTCCAGCAGGCCGCGCGCCACGAGCTTGGCTGGCCTGACACCGCGATGATCGATGCTGCGATCGACCGCGCCCGAGCGGCGCTGACCGGCACGGGCGCTTTCGAGTCCGTCGTGGCGATCCGCCAGGGCCGCGAGGAACTGGATGCCCGCGATCGACGTCATTAGCGATGCCAACGTCGCCTTGAAGTGGTTCCACGACCAGGGCGAGGAGGGCGTCGAGTCCGCTCGCGAGCTGCTGAACCGCCATCGCTCACGCGAAGTCGTGCTGCACGTGCTCGACCTGACCTACTACGAGATCGGTAACGCGCTGCTGCGCGGCCATGCCCACGCGACCGCGCGGCAGACGGCGACCGTGCTCGGCGCGCTGCGCCAGATCTGCTTGACGATCAGACCGGATGACGACGATCTCGCGGTGGCTGCCGAGCTGGCGGATAGGCACGGGCTCACGCTCTACGACGCCGTCTACGCCGCGATGGCACGCCGGCGTGGCGCGTCGCTCGTCACGTTCGATCAGCAGTTGCTCGAAACCGGCCTTGGTGTTCGGCCCGATCAGCTACTCAGCGAGCTGCCGGACGCACATTCGTAATCGCTCAGGCGGCCTCGTGATCGCCTATGCGGCCGCCCGTCGATGGCCGCGGCCAGCGGGCCGCGGCCAGGCTGCACCGCTCAGACTGCCGCCTGCGCGGTCCGACCGACGCTGCTGACGACTTTGCCGCCGAGGCGCTTCCAGGCCGGCACCCCGCCGCCGACGACGTGGATCACCGCGTGGGCGCCGTAGCGTTGCAGCAAGCTGGCGGCGGTGCCCGCACGTTGGCCGGAGGCGCAGATCACCAGGATCGGCTTGGTCGGATCGAGTCCCTCGGGCATCCCATGGATGTCGTGCCAGGGCACGTTCAATGAGCCGGGGACGTGCTCGGCCTCGAACTCGTCCGCGTCGCGCACGTCCAGCAGCTGGGTGTGGTGCTCGCCGCTCACGTAGGGACCGATCTCGTCGACCGGCAGACGGCGCAGGATCTCGACCGGCCGACCCTCGGCAGCCCAGCTCGACCAGCCGCCGGCGAGCACGCCGCCACGCGCGACGGGCTCGGCGAAGCCAACCGCGGCGGCGAGGGCAGCCGCGCGATGGGCGTCGTCATCGTCGCGACCGACGAAGACGACCTGCGGTGCACCGGCCGCGACCCACGCGACCTTCGTACCGAAGCCGCCGCGACTGATCGGGATCGAGATCGCGCCGGGGATGTGCCCGGCGGCGAATTGCACGTCGGTGCGGACGTCGATCAGCGCGGCGCCCTCCAGCTGGCGAGCCGTCAACTGGCCCGGGTAGAGCCGCGAGACGGCGAGGTCCTCCGCCAGCAGCGGTCCATGGTTCAGCGCCACGATCGCGCGGAAGTTCGGCGGCTGCGCGCCGGTGCGCGAGATCGACGCGTCGACGAACGCGCCCTCGTCGGCGAGCGCCAGCATCGCGTTGTGCCGGCGCTCGAAGCCGATCGTCGAGGACACCTTCAGGTCCATGCCGGGGCCGCCGCACATCGAGCCGCCGAGATGACCGGGCCAGGCCTCGACGTAGTCGGGCAGGGCCAGGAGCTTCTCGTGCAGCGAGTGGAAGATGCCGCGCGCCCCTGCGGTCCGCTCGACCGCGAGATCCGGACGTGCGACGTCGCCGACGAACAAGCTGTCGCCGGTCAGCACGGCCCAGGGGTCGTCACCGCGACGCAGGTCTGTCAGCAGAAAGCATGTGTGTTCGGGACGGTGACCGGGCGTGTGCAGCGCCTCGATCCGCAGATTGCCGAGCAGCCAGCGGTCGCCGTCGTCGAAAGGCTCGTGCGCGAACTCCGAGCCGGTCAGCCGGTGGACATGGATCGTCGCGCCCGTCGCCCCGGCAAGGCGACCGTGACCGGAAACGTGGTCGGCGTGGTTATGCGTCTCGAAGATGTGCTCGATCCGCACTCCCAGGTAGCGCGACAGCTCCAAGTACTCCTCAATGTCCAGGCGCGGGTCGACGACCGCCGCCACCCCTGCCTTCTCGTCTCCTACCAGATAAGACGTACAGCCGAGGTCGTCATGCAGAATCTGCCGAAATATCATCGCCTTCCTCCTATTTGCAGTAATTTGACCAAATTAGTCAAATAGACCGCTACCCCAAATTTCTGTCCCCACGCGACAGATTCCCGTAAGAATTGCCGATGACCCTGCGATCAGCGAGGAGGTCCAGATGTCCCGCGTCCGCGTCCACAACTTCGCACTCTCGCTCGACGGTTATGGCACTGGCGAAGGCCAGAGCCTGCAGGCGCCGTTCGGGCACGCCGGGACGAAGCTCCACGAGTGGTTCTTCCCAACCCGAGCGTTTCGCGCGATGAACGGCGATTCCGGCGGGACGGATGGCGTCGACGACGCCTTTGCGAGCTCTTGGGGTCAGAACATCGGGGCCGAGGTCATGGGCCGAGGCAAGTTCGGCCCCCAGCACGGCCCGTGGTCCGACGAGGACTGGCGGGGTTGGTGGGGAGAGAACCCGCCCTTCCATACGCCGGTTTACGTACTCACCCATCATCCGCATGCTTCCCTGGAGATGGCCGGAGGCACCACCTTCCACTTCATCGACGCAAGTCCGGCTGAAGTCTTGCGGACAGCGCGCGAGGCAGCCGGCGGACTCGACGTCCGGATCGGCGGCGGGCCGTCAACCGTCCGGCAGTTCCTTGCCGCCGACCTGATCGACTACCTGCACGTCGTCATCGTGCCGATCGTGCTCGGACGCGGGACGCGTCTCTGGGATGGGCTCGAAGGGCTCGAGCAGCGCTTCGACGTCGAGGTGGTCAGCTCACCGAGCGGCGTCACGCACCTCACGTTTACCCGGCGCTAGGCACGGTGCTTCGCCTGCAACCACGCGGGGGCGGCCCAGCGGGGCCGCCCCCGGTATCGCGGTCGTCAGATCGCCAGCAGGCCCAGCTCGCGCAGGCTGTCGACGGTCTCGACGATCGTCTCGTGGAGCGGGCGCGGCTGCCAGCCCAGTTCCCGCTTGGCGCGCTCGTTGTGGATCGTCAGCGGTGACGGATCCTCACCGGGCGCGAGGGTGACGATGACGTGCTCGCCGGCGGCACCGAGGTGGTCGCGAAGGGTCTCGGCGAGGTCCAGCCAAGTGACCGTCGGGCCGTCGGCCAGCAGCAGGTAGCGCTTGCCGGCGGCGTCAGGGGCCGCCATCGCCTTGATGTGGGCATCGGCGACATCGCGCACGTCGACGATGCCGAAGCGCTGACGCGGCAGCGCCGGCAGCGTCCCTTCGACCATCGCCTTAGTGAGGATCAGCGTCGAGCGCAGCGACGTCGTCAACGTTGGTCCCATGATGAAGGTTGGGTTCACCACTGTCAGCTCAAGCCCGCCACCGTCGCGCTCGATGAAGTCCCAGGCGGCCCGCTCGGCGACCGCCTTCGATCGCGGATAGGCCGGCAGCCCCGGAGTGTCCGGGTCGGTCCAGTCCGCCTCGTCGTAGTCGCGGACCGGCTTCGGCGAGTAGCCGACGGCGGCGAACGACGAGGTGATCACCACGCGGCGCACGTGCGCGTCCCGGGCGGCACGCAGGACGCGCAGGGTGCCCTCGCGCGCCGGGACGACCAGCTCGTCAGGATCGTCCGGCTGCGCCGCCGGAATCGGCGAGGCCACGTGATGGACTTCCTCGACGCCGGTCAACGCCGCGCTCCACCCATCGTCCGCCATCAGGTTGGCGGTCGCGATCTCGAGGCCGGCGTCGTCGGCGCCGCCGCGACGTACGGCAGCGCGGACCTCGGCCTCGCTCTCGAGCGAGCGCACAGTCGCCCGCACCTCGCGGCCCTCACGCAGCAGCGCGGCGATCAGCTGGGTGCCCACATAGCCGTTGCCGCCGGTCACCAGTACCTTGCTCATCCCAGCACCACCTCTTTCAGTCGTGGATACATGTACTGCTGCAGTTGCTCGCCGACCTCGGCTTCGGCGCCGGCGTCGCCACGGTCGCGTGCGTCCCACAGCTCCGCCTTCATCCGCAGGTACTCGAGGTGCACCTGCAGCGTCTCGATCTGCGCCGCAATCCGCTCGGCGTGACGCAGCAACAGCTCGCGCTGCTCCCCCGCCGCGGCGCGCCCCTGCAGGCGGTTCGCCTGGTATCTCCGCATGTCCTCGATCCCCACGCCCACCGCGCGCAGGCAGGCCAGCGCCTGCAGCGTGTCGAGGTCCTGCTCGCGGTAACGCCGGTGCCGGCTGCTCGGGTCGCGCGCGATCGGGCCGATCAATCCGACCTCCTCGTAGTAGCGCAGCGTCGGCTCGCTCAAACCGCTGCGCCGCGCCACCTGCTGGATTGTCAAAGCTGCCATGAGAGCAGCAAAGCAAACCTCAAGCGCTTGAAGTCAAGGGCGGCGCCGAATTAACCTGCGGGAACCTCCAGGCGGGGTGGGTTGCGTGCGCGAACTGCGGACCGAACGCGGCGCCGGCGCCGACGATCGCGCCGGCGAGCACCATCCAGCGCTTGGGGTCGAGCGACGGCGTTGTTGGCGTCATGCCTTGAGTGTGGTGATGCGGATAGTGAAGGCTCAGTCCTTGGCGACGAGCCTTGCGACCGCTGTGCGCACCGCTTCGCGGCGTGACCGCTCCTCGCGACCAACGGCGGATATGACCTCATCCGGCTGCGTGGACCACATCCGGGCGATCGTCTGGACCGCTAGCACCAGCTCCCCCGCACTCATCCGGGTCGTGACCAAACCGGCCTGTTGCGCGGCGGCGACCGCGGCGATCTTCTCGCGAACGGCGTCCTCGACCGAGTGACGCCGGTCCTCATCCGCGCTGCGCTGAAGCTGATACCAGCCGACGAAGCGACCGACCTCCGGGGCCTGCACGCTGGCCTCGTAGAGACGCACGGCGTAGCCGGGCAGGTCCTCGGGCGTGATCGGGGTCAGCTCGACCGTGCGTGCGGTGATGTCGTCGAGGACGGCGTCGAAGAGGCCCTCCTTGCTGCCGAAGTAGGTGTAGACCAGACCCGCGCTGCAACCGGCGCGGGCCGCGATGTCCTCCGTGCGGGTGCCGACAAGGCCCTTAGCGGCGAACTCGATCAACGCGCTGTCGAGCAGCTGGCGCTGCTTTGCTGCGGGATCCCGGACGACCATGATCCCAATGTTATTGATTGACGGATCATTTGACAGCTCGGCATCGTTGCTCTACCCTGCTAGTTATTGAATGAGCAATCAATTAATTAGGAGATGCCATGTCCAGGGTTTGGTTCGTCACCGGCAGCTCACGTGGACTCGGGCGTGCGATCGTCGAGCACGCGCTGCGAGCCGGCGATCGCGCCGTCGCGACTGCCCGCCGCCCCGAGCAGCTAGCTGACCTCGTCGAGCAGTTCGGCGAGAGCGCGTACCCGATAGCGCTCGACGTCGCCGATCCGACGGCGGTCGCGGCGGCCGTAGCCGCTGCGGTCGAGCGCTTCGGTCGGATCGACGTCGTCGTCAACAACGCCGGCTACGGCGACACGGCAGCGGTCGAGGACGTGACACTCGGCGACTTCAGGGCCCAGATCGACACCAACTTCCTCGGTACGGTCTACGTCACGAAGGCCGTGCTGCCGATCCTGCGCCAGCAGGGCTCGGGCCACATCTTCCAGGTCTCCTCGATCGGCGGCCGGCTCGGCTCGCCGGGGCTTGCCGCCTACCAGAGCGCGAAGTGGGCGGTCGGAGGGTTTTCCACCGTGCTTGCCGGGGAGGTCGCGCCACTGGGCATCAAGGTGACCGTGCTCGAGCCAGGCGGGATGCGCACCGACTGGGGCGGCTCGTCGATGACGATCCCGCCGATCAGCGAGCCCTACCAGCAGACCGTCGGCGCCTTCGCCACGATGATCCGCAACTTCACGGGCACCGAGCCGACCGACCCGGCGAAGGTCGCCGAGCTGATCGAGCGGGTGCTCGAGCTGCCCGAGCCGCCGGTTCGCCTGTTGGTCGGCGCCGACGCGACCGGCATCGCCGCGGACGTCGCCAAGGCGCTGGCCGAGTCCGACGCCCGCTGGCGCGAGCTGAGCGAGTCAGTGGCGTTCGACCCGGAGTAGAGCGGGGGTCCTCGCACCGCCAGGCGGCCTGTGCGCGCAAAGCAGCGGCGACGCGCGCGCAGGCCGCCTGCGAAGCCCTAACCCCGTTTGTCGCGTAGACGGGCATGACCGATCACTAAAGCGGACTAAAAGTCCAATATGGACTGACGGTCCGTATACTTGCCACCATGCCGTTGAACCACTGACTAAGGAGCAGGCATGGAGGGAGCAGCAGACATGACAGGGCAGTCACCGTCAACCGCAGCCGAGATCCTCGAGGAGGCGATGCCCGCGATGCTGCGCGGCGACGTCGAGGAGCTGCTCGGGCGCTGTACCGAGGACGTGGTCTTCGAGTTCCCGTTCGCGCCGGAGGGTCGGCCGCGCCGGGTCGAGGGCCGCGAAGCGGCCCGGGAGTATTTGCAGCCGATCTTCGGCCGGATGCGGATTCAGGACGTCACCAGCCTCGAGGTGCATCAGAGCGTCGATCCGTCGGTTGCGATCGTCGAGTTCACGATGCGTGCCGAGGTCGGCGACGGTTTCGCCCGCGAGCTCTCCTACATCGACGTCCTGACCGTCCGTGACGGCCGGATCGCACGCTTCCGCGACTACTGGAACCCGCTTGCACTCGCGGACCAGCGCAGCGCCGGCGGGGAGCGCAGCCATGAGTAGCGCAGCCATCGGCGGCGGACCAGAGCTGACGGGCCGGACCGAGCGACCGGCCCGCGTGCTGGTGACCGGCGCCACGGGCACGACCGGAACGCGGCTGGTGCCGCTGCTGGTCGCCGCCGGCTACGACGTGATCGCCGCGAGCCGCGCCGGCGGCGCGCCGGCCGGGGCGACAGGCGCGCACTTCGACTGGCATGACTCGGCCACCCGCGCGGAGGCGCTCGCCGGCGTCGAACTGATGTACCTGATCCCGCCGGTGCGGGACCCGCAGCCGGAGCTTGCGATGCTGCCGTTCCTGCGGCTGGCGCGCGAGGCGGGGGTGCGGCGGGTCGTGCTGCATAGCGGCTCGCCGATCCCCGCGGGCGGTCCCGGCGTCGGGCTCGTCCACCAGGCGCTCCCCGAGCTGTTCGACGAGTGGGCGGTGCTGCGCCCAAGCTGGTTCATGCAGAACTTCATCGGCCCGCACCCCTACGCCAAGATGATCCGTGAGACCGGCTCGATCCCGACCGCGACCGGCGATGCACGCGTCGGCTTCATCGACGCGGGCGACATCGCCCGCGTCGGGGCGGCGTTGCTCTCGGGCGCCACGGCGCCGAACGCCGACTTCGTGCTGACGGGGCCGGAAACGCTCAGCTTCACCGACGTTACGAATCTCCTCAGCGAGGTCAGCGGGACGACGATCACGCACGAGCACACCGAGCGGGAGGCGCTTGCGGCCCGCTACGAGCAGATCGGCGTGGACGCCGCAACCGCCGCCTTCGTCGGCTTCATGGACATGGTTCTCGCTTCCGGCAGTGAGGACCGGACCACGGACGCGGTCGAGCAGCTCACTGGCACGCCGCCACGATCGTTCGCCGAGTTCGCCCGCGCCGAGTTCCGCCTGGAGGCCTAAGCAGCCAGCGCCGACGGCCACGTAGAGTTCGAGGAATGAGGCGGCTGATGCCCAAAGGAGACCGCGGATGAGCACGCGCGAGCGGTCCGACGTCGCCCGCAACCGGCGGGCCATCCTCAAGGCCGCGGCCGCCCTCTACGCCGAGGCGGATTATCCGGCCACGATCACCATGGACGACATCGCGGCGGCCGCCGGGGTCGGGAAGGGCACGGTCTTCCGTCGCTTCGGCGATCGCGCCGGCCTGCTGCGAGCCGTCTTCAATGAGCGGATCGAGGCCCTGACCGAGGCGATCGCGACCGGGCCGCCGCCGTTAGGCCCCGCGACGCCGCCACGCGAGCGCATCGTCGCAGTCCTCGCCGCGGCAGTCGACTTCAAGGTCGATAACCGCGGGATCAGCCGCGCGCTCGAAGCCGCCGGACCGCGCCCCAATGCACCGTCGCTGTTCGAGACGCCCAGCTACCAGCAGGCGCACCGCCTGCTCAGCGAACTGCTGGCCGGTCTCGTTGGCTCAGGCCACGCCGAGTTCTGCGCCCATGCGTTGCTTTCGCTCACCCGCGTCGACTTCATCGGCCACCTGATCGACGATGAGGGCTATACGCGGCCCGAGCTGCAGCGGCTGCTTATCGACCACATCGAGCAGATCATCGGTCCGGCGAACGCCTGACGGACCCACCTGCGCGCTGGCGGCAATCACTGGGTGGTGTGGTGCTCGATGCTCATCACCAGCACGACACGGTCCGGAGAGTCAGGCGGCGCACCACTGTCACTGCCGTAGCGCCTCGCAAGCTGCTGGTAGAAGTCCCCCTCGGGATCGGGACGCACCTCGACCAGCCGGCCGCGGACCTCGAGGTAGTGATAGCCGTTCTCGGGGTCCGCGACGGCCAGGCTCATCGACGGGTTGTGCTGGAGGTTGCGGAACTTCGCGCGCTTCGTCGTATGCGTGAACAGGATGTGCTCGCCGTCGAAGGCAAACCACATCGGGTTGACCTGGACCGTGTCATCCGGACGGATGGTCCCCAGGAAGCCGAAGTTCGGCGCCTGAAGCAGCGGAATCAGGTCTGCCGGCAACTCCGCTGTCATCGTCAGACCGGCTCGCCGTTGGCGGTCAGCGTGACCTCGATGTTGCCGCGAGTCGCGTTCGAGTAGGGGCAGACCTCATGGGCGGAAGCAACGATTTGCTTGGCCTGCTCGGCATCGGCGATGGCGAGAAGCGTCACCGCGAGCGCGACCGCCAACCCGAATCCGCCCCGGCCATCCGGAGAAAGCGAAACGCCGGCGTCGATCGAGACCTCCCCGACCTCTAGCTTCTGCCGGCGAGCGATCGCGCCAAGCGCACTCTCGAAGCAAGCTGCGTAGCCGACCGCGAATAGCTGCTCGGGGTTGGTTCCCGGCGCCGAGCCGTCGCCTCCCATCTCGGCAGGGGCACGGAGCTGCACGTCAAGCACGCCGTCGTTGCTGATCCCGTGACCTTCGCTGCGGCCGCCGGTGACGGTCGCGTGGGCTGTATAGATCGGTTTGGGCATAAGCTGAGCATACTCCGACATTGCTTGAGCAGTCAACTTATTTCGTCTCGTGGCACCGAACTCAGACCAGTCGAGCAGCATCGACTCACGTCGGTCTCGCGCCCGAGCTGGAGTGTCACACCTGGGGGCTGCCTCCTAGCTCCTCGCCAGCGGGCGAGGAGCTGATTCAGCGAACCGGCTGCACGTCGACGCCACGCCAGAAGGCGACGTAGTCGCGAATCGGCGCCGCGGCGTCGTAGGGCTCGGGGTAGTACCAGACGGCGCCGGGGTTGCGCTCGCCAGCAACAATGAGGTCGTAGTAGCTGGCGTCGCCTTTCCACGGGCAGTGGCTCGACTCGGTCGAGTCCTGCAGGTACTCCCGGCTAACAGTTTCGGGCGGGAAGTAGTGGTTGCCTTCGACCATGATCGTGCGGTCGCTGTCAGCGATCACGGCACCGTTCCAGGTCGCCTGCACGTGCTTGTCGCTGGGGGTCACATCGTGGCTCATCGTGTTGCTCCTCCGCCGGAGTGGACCGTAACGTCGTGCTGTCGCTCGTACTGCTCGAGGAACGACAGCCACAGCTCGCTGCGGGTCGGGAATGGCGCAATCGCATGCGCCAGCCGCCACAGCGGTACTTCGCCGACGACCGCGATGGTCGCCGCTTGCAGGAAGTCCTGGACCTCGGGGCCGACGAAGGTGACGCCGAGCAGCAGCTCGCGCTCGGTGTCGACGACGAAGCGCGACGTGCCCGGCGCGCCCTTACCGACGAAGCTCGCGCCGGCCGAGCTGGCGGTCGGCAAATCGACCGCGATCGCCTTACGACCCTCGCCCAGCGCCGCCGCGAGCGAGCTGCCGACCGCCGCCACCTGCGGCTCGCTGAAGATGACTCTCGGCGCAGCGCCGTGCGTGTCGGCGTAGGCGAACGCGCCGGGCTCGCCAAGCAGGTGGTCGACCGCGATCCGTGCCTGGTACTTGCCGGAATGGGTCAGCAGTGAGCGGCCGTTGACATCGCCAACGGCGTAGAGCCACGGCTTGCCCGGAACTTGCAAGTGCCCGTCGACGGCGACGTAGCCGCCCGACTCCAGCCCAGCTCCCGGTCCCAACCCAACCGTTTCGAGGCCGAGGCCGGTCGTGTTGGGCCGGCGCCCGACCGCCACCAGCAGCCGCTCGCCGCTGATGGGGACGCCGTCCTCGAGCACCACCGTGATCCGGTCACCCTGATGCTCGACGCGCTCGACCTTCCGGCCGAGGTGCAGCTCGACGCCAGCCTCCCGCAAACCGTCGGCAACGAAGTCCGAGGCGATCGGCTCCTCGCGGCTCAGCACCCGATCGAGCGCCTCGACCAGGGTCACCTTCGCGCCGAGCGTCGCCCACGCCTGCGCCATCTCGACCCCGACGAAGCCCCCGCCGAGCACCAGCAGCGACTCGGGCGCTTGCTTGGCGGTCGTGATCTGACGGTTCGACCAGGCGCCGGCGTCGGCCAGCCCGGGAATCCCGGGCATCGCGGCGGTGCTGCCGGTGGCGATGAACACCGCCTCGCCGGCAACGAGGAGATCATCGCCGACGACCACCCGGCGCTCGCCGTCGAGCCGCGCGTCACCGCGGAACAGCTCGATCCCGCGGTCCTCGAGCCACGGCAGCTGACCGGAGTCGTCGAGGTCGCTGATCACCTCGTCGCGACGGGCGAGCACAGCCCGCACGTCGAGCGGGCGGGTCACCGCCTCATGAGCACCCGGGACCCGGTGCGCTTCGCTCAGCACCTGGTCGGGACGCAGCAGCGCTTTCGAAGGCATGCACGCGTAGAAGGAGCACTCGCCGCCAACGAGGTCGCGCTCGACGATCGCGACCGAACGGCCGCCACGACCCGCCAACCGCCCGGCGGCAACCTCGCCCGCCGGTCCTGCCCCGACCACGATGACGTCGAACTCGCGCTCCACCTTGGTGTCAGCCTACCCAACCTGGCCAGGTCCAAGCCCGATCATGACGGGTGCTGGGTCAGGGCTGTTCACCGATCATCGCGCAACCCGGCGAACGGCACCTCGGCAGCCGGAGCTCGCGTCCGGTCGGCATCCGCGGCGACCGCGCTGAGACCAGCTTTCAGGAATGTGAAGGCGTCGTCGCGCGCATGCTGCAGATCTGCGATGTCCGCAGTCTTCGCGCCGTGGACGTACTCGCTGATCACTCCGAAGACGGCGCCCTGGACGGCGCGGGGGACGAAGTCGTCTGGCCCCAGACCGAGTTCATCGGCGAAGGCGCGGGCGATGGCCGTTTCCCCGTGGATGCTCTCCTCCCCCCGGAAAGATCGCAGGTCGGGTTGAGCCGTGAAGAGGTTGGCGTACATCGGCAGCGTCTCGCCGTCGTTGAGGGCTTCGTCATGCGACAGCCACTCATCTACGGCGTCGAGCACCGGCATGCCGGCAGGTCGTGCGGTGACTGCGTCGCGGAGCCGCCGGATGGCGGCGTCGATGCGGGACGTCACCAGGTTCGCCTTCGTCGGGAAGTACGCCCATACCGTGCGTGGCGCGACTTCGGCGTCGGCGGCGATGTCCGCGATGGTCGTGGCGTCGTAGCCGCGTTCGGTGAACAGCCGCAGCGCGCTGCGCTCGATCGCCGCACGACGTCGTGCCTTCGAGCGCTCCCGAAGAGATCCCTCTCGCTGCCCATTCTCCATGACTGCAGGATAGCGCTGTAGTGCGAATTTGCAACTAAGTGCGTATCTGCGCACGAGCGCGTAGATACGCTAAAGTGCGTTCATGCACTCCAGTGCGAGCAAGCACTGGAGTGCAACTCGAGTAACTCGCGCCCACCGCCCGGGCGTCCGGGTCTACATCCCCCGCCGCGAAGAAGGCTCTATGTCCAGATATCTCTACCGTCTCGCAAAGTGGTGCTACGGCCATCGCTGGCAAGTCCTGTCGGTATGGGTCCTGGCGGCTGTTGTCGCCATCGCGCTGGGCATGCTCAGCAATGGCAAGGAGAGCAACAACATCACGATTCCGGGGACCGAGTCCCAGAACGTCGGGAACCTGTTGGATCAGAAGCTTCCCGCCTTCAGCGGGGCTCAGACCCAGGTGGTGTTCGTCTCCAAGGGGGCGGTGTCTGCGGCGGCGTCTCGTGCCGCGATCGAGACGACGGTGCAGCGGATGGATCACGTTTCGCAGGTGGCCCAAGCGGCCGACCCGTTCAAAGCCCGGCTGGTGTCAGCCGACGGCCATGCCGCGCTCGTCATGGTCCAATGGCGTGTGTCCGCCAACAGCGTCTCGGACTCGAGCCTGTCAGCCCTGCAGACAGCGACGCACCCGGCGAGCCAAGCCGATCTGCGGGTTGCCTTCGGTGGCCAGGTGTACCCGGGATGGGACCCGAAAACGTCGGCGACGCCGGACGCAATCGGCATCATCATCGCGCTCATCATTCTCCTCATCACCTTCGGGGCCTTCGCTGCGGCCGGGATGCCGATCCTGGACGGCCTGATCGGCGTGATCATCGTGGTGACGGGGACGACCGCACTGGCGGCGGTGACCCAGATTGCGTCCATCGCCGTGACCGTGGCGATCATGCTCGGCCTCTCGACGGGGATCGACTACGGGCTGTTCATCGTCTCCCGGCACCGAAGCCAGGTGCTCGCCGGCCAACCGGTCGAAGAGTCGGTCGCCACCGCAGTCGGCACCGCCGGGAGCTCGGTCGTGTTCGCCGGGGCCACCGTCATCGTCGCCTTGGTCGGGCTTTCCGCCGTCGGTATTCCGATCCTTCGCGTCATGGGCCTGATTGCGGCAGGAGCCGTAGCCATCTCGGTCCTGATCGCCCTCACCCTCCTGCCCGCGATGCTGAGCTTCGCCGGGCCGAGAGTGGCCCATTTCATCGGATCCTCACGCCGTCCCGGCCGGGCCGAGCGCGCCGCTCGGCGGGCGGCGTCCGACCCGGAACGGACTGTCGGCGCACGATGGGCCAGCTTCGTCGTGCGCCACCGGCTTTCCGTGCTGATCGTCGGAGTCGTCGTCCTCCTCGTCCTGGCGTTCCCCGTTACCCGTATGCACCTCGGTCTGCCGAGCGGAGCCTCGCAGCCGAAGTCGAACACCGCGCGTCAGGCCTACGACCTCACAGACCAGCACTTCGGGACCGGTTACAACGGCGTCCTCCTAGCCGTGGCCACCCCGGTCACCAGCAAACAGGAAGCCGCGCTGATCACCAGTCGGCTTGCGCGCGTCGCCGACGTTCGCTCCGCCGCCCCGGTTGCCTTCCAGAACGGCACGGCCGTCATCCAGGTCATTCCCGGAACCGGCCCGACCGCCAGCGCCACCACCAGCCTGGTCAACCACATCAGAGCCGAGCGAACACGATTCGTCGCGGGCACCGGGGCACGGCTGCTGGTCGGTGGTCCGACCGCCTCGGATATCGACGTCTCGCACAAGTTGTCCTCCGCCCTACCCGTCTTCCTGACCATCGTGATCGGCCTGGCGTTCATCCTGCTCACCTTCGCGTTCAGAACGATCCTCGTGCCGATCAAGTCGATCCTGGGGTTCCTCTTCTCGGTCGCCGCAGCCCTCGGTGTCGAAGTCGCAGTGTTCCAGTGGGGCTGGGGCGCCAGCCTGCTCGGCGTCACCAAGTCCGCGGTGACGATCACCTTCCTGCCGACGGTGCTGCTGGCCATCATCTTCGGTCTGTCCAGCGACTACGAAGTCTTCGTCGTCTCTCGCATCAAGGAAGACTTCACCCAGAACGGCAACGCGCGGGCCGCGGTCCAACGCGGGCTGGGATTCCAGGTGCGCGTCGTGACAGCGGCCGCGCTCGCGATGTCCTTTGTCTTCCTGGCGTTCATGACCAGTAAGAACGTCGAGGCCCGGCCCCTTGCGTTCGCCTTTGCCGTCGGTGTCCTCATCGACGCCTTCGTCGTACGACTGACCCTCGTTCCGGCGGTCATGTCGATGGTCGGCGCCAGGCTCTGGTACCACCCCCGCTGGTTCGCGAAATACGTCCCCGACCCCGATATCGAAGGCGCCCGTCTCGCCGGCAGGCAGCCCAACGAGAAAGCGGCGTCTCGCGTCGGCCGGCCTGCTGGCAGTCTGACTGACGGCTTGGTCGAAGAGGAGGAGTAGCTGGGCGCTGTCGCCGCCCAGGCAAGGCCGGGCGGCGACAGCGGGTTCATGCGACCGTTGAGCGCAGTTGCTCCAGCGTTTGGCGGATGAAGGTGACGAGGGGGACGTTCTCGACCGGCTGTTCGATCCAGTGGGCGACGGCGGTCTGGAGAACCAGGTTGGCGAGCCGGGCGATCATGTCAGCGGTTTGCTCGTCGAAGCCGCGTTTGCGCAGTGCCGTCAAGGCGGACTCGGTCGTGAGTTGCTGCTTTCGCAGTTCGCGTTCGCGGAGCGCGCCATCGCTGCCGACGACTGCCCTCCAGCTGCGCAGCTGTTCGAAGCGGGGCTCGAAGACCGTGGTCGCGGCCTGTTCGAGACTGTGCTGGAGGAACTGCAGCGGCGACAAGCCGGCCGGTGCGGTCAGGACGATCTCGGCAAGCTGGTCGCGCACCTGCTCCTCGCCGGAGAACAGCACCTCGCGCTTATCGGCGAAGTAGCGGAAGAATGTGCGCGTTGTCAGGCCAGCGCGCTGCGTGATCTGGGTCACTGTCGTGTCGGCGAATCCCTGCTCGGCGAATAGTTCGAGCGCCGCGCGTTCGAGCCGCCCTCGCGCATCCGGATCCCATCTGCTCATCACCCTAGGATATGCGATGGCACGCTGTGTCATGATATGGTTCACGCCGATGACATGCCGTGTCATGACTGTGCGAGAGGAAAGGACCCCACATGTCAGGTGAGGTATGGCTGCTGGGCGGGACGGGGCGGACCGGGCGCGCGATCACGACGAAGCTGGCCGGCCGGGATGTGGCTGTGGTGCTAGTCGGGCGTGATGTCGAGAAGCTGAAGATTGCGGCCGAAACGACGGGTGCCCGCGCGGTCGTGGCAAACTCACCGGCGGAGATGGCTGCGGTGATCCGGCGGGAGCGTCCCGCGGTGGTCGTGAATACTGTCGGTCCGTTTCAGCAGACCGCCGCCGTCCTTGCCGACGCGGCCCTGGAGACGGGCGACTATGTCGATCTGGCGAACGATGTAGCGACGCTGTCCCAGCTGCGCGGGCGGGACGATGCTGCCCGGCGTACAGGTCACACGCTGGTGACGGGGGCGGGCTTCGGAGTCACCGCCACCGAGAGCGTCTTGAGCTGGCTCGTCACCGGATGTCCGCCGGCAGAGCGTGTTCGCATCGACATGGTTCCTTCGCTTGCGTCCACCGCCGGGGTTCTCGGCGACGCGTTCGCGGCGACGCTCGTCGAAGGTCTGCCGGGGATGGCGGGTGGCGGACGGTTCCAAGGCAGGTGCATCGCGGAGAGGCGACTCGCGAAAGCCCCAATCGGGGGCCAGCCGATGCGACTCACGACACCGGACGGCGATCAGGTGACTACCTCGCTGATGCCCCTCGGTGAGCTCCTTGCCGCCGAGCGAGCCTCGCAGGCCCGCTTCGTCGATGCGGCGTCGAGCGAGGCGCCCTCCGGGCCGTTGCTGCGGCGGGTGATGCCAGCGGGGCTGATCCTGCTGCAGATCGGGCCGTTGCGCCGGTTCCTCGCCCGGCGCCTGGCAGCGGTGAAGGTTTCCGAACATCCGCGGCCCAGGCAGCACTCGTGGGCTCATGCGCATGTGGAGTGGGGCGACGGAACCGTACGGGAGGGCTGGCTGCGGCTCGGTGACGCCAGCGACTTCACCGCCACCGTCGCTGCCGAGATCGCTCACAGGCTGCTGACCGGCCAGGGGCGTCCCGGCGTCTACACGCCAGCGGCACTGTTCGGTCCGTCACTGGCCGAGGACTGCGGCGGCGAATACCTGCTCGCGGAGCAACACCGATGAGACCCGGCTGCTGTGTGCGGACTTCCAGCCTGGACGCGAGCAGGGGCCGCTTGCGCCATGCCAGCTTCACAGCTCACGCTTCGGAGCCGATCGCGGCCTGACAGTAACGGGTGGTGCTGTCGCGACGGATAACAGCGCAAGCTTGACCGCGTTCTCAGAACCGGCATCGGGGTGGTAGACCGCGAGCGTCATTCCGGAGGTCGACGGGATCGCGAGCTTCTCAGCATTGAGCGTGATCTCACCGACCTGGGGATGGTTCATGCGTAGGATCGCGCCTCTACGCCAGACGAACACATCATGTCGAGCCCACAGCTCCCGGAACCGCTGGCTCGCAAGCGACAGCTCACCGACGAGTTCGACGAACCGCGGGTCATCGGTGTCAGGGCCGACTGACTCGCGGAAGCCGGCGACCATGTAGCGGGTCGCGATCTCCCAGTCGGGGAAGAAGTCCTGCTCGGCGGGGTTGAGGAAAAGGTCGCGCATGCGGTTTGAGCCAGGCCGGTAGCGCGATGACAGCGCCATGACCAACTGGTTGGCGGCAAGCACGTCGAAATAGCGCCCTTCGACGAACGCCGGCAGCTGGATGGTGTCAAGCAGCTTCAGAATCCCAACGGGAACGCTCTCCTGCTGCGCCCGCCGTCCTAATCGCCGCCGTCGGCCTGTCGCCAAACTCAACAGGTACACGCTGGAGTCCTCGTCAAGCTGCAGCACGCGCGCTAACGACTCAAGCACCTCGACGGAGGGGTTGCGATCCCTGCCCTGCTCAAGACGCAGGTAGTAGTCAGCGCTCACACCGGCGAGCATCGCCACCTCCTCCCTGCGCAGCCCCGGGACACGCCTCACTCCCAATGACGGGATGCCAACCTGGTCCGGCGTGACGAGCTCGCGCCGCGCGCGCAGATACTGGCCGAGCAAATTCGGAGCGTCGCCCATCCGACTATCAACGTACTCCCAGATCCCAGGGCATTTCCTAACCCCGCCGCTCCTAGGATCCGCAGGACTCTGGCTGGACCCGTCGACAAGCGCGAGTATCACCGCCATGGCGCAACAACGTGTTCTCGTGACCGGCGGCTCTGGATTCATCGCTGGTCACTGCATCCTCCAGCTCCTTAGGAAGGACTACGAGGTCCGCGCGACCATTCGTTCGCCGGCTCGCGAGCAGGCGGTCAGGTCTGCGCTCGCCGACGCCGGGATGGTCAACGCCGATGCACTCAGCTTCGTCGCGGCAGACCTGACCGCCGACGCAGGATGGGTGGACGCCATGACCGACGTCGACTACGTGCTCCACGTCGCGTCACCCGTCCAGCCGGGGTACGTCGGCAACGAGGACGATCTGATCGTCCCAGCTCGCGACGGGACCCTCCGAGTGCTCGGTGCTGCCCGCAACGCCGGCGTGAAGCGCGTCGTTCTCACCTCCGCCTTCCACGCGGTGAGTTGGGGCTACACGCACGCTGACCACGTCTTCACCGAGAAAGACTGGACGATCCTCGACGGGCCCGGCGTCGACGCGTACGCGAAGAGCAAGACCATCGCGGAGCGCGCGGCGTGGGCCATGGCCGCAACGAGCGGAGGACAGACGGAACTCACGACGGTGCTGCCGGTGGCGGTCATGGGCCCCGTGATCGGACGCGAGGTGTCGGGCTCGAACCACCTGCTGCAAGAGATCCTCGGCGGCAGGCTGCCTGGCTATCCGGACCTTCACGTTCCGGTCGTGGACGTCCGCGACGTGGCGGCCGCCCACATCCTGGCGATGGTCACACCGGAGGCCTCCGGGCAGCGCTTCCTCCTCTCAGACGGACCAGCGATTGCGATGAAGGAGATCGGAGCGCTGCTCAGGAACCGGCTCGGAGCCTCGGCAGACAAGGTCCCGACACGGACCATCCCGAGCTTCGTCATCCGGACAGCGGCCCTGTTCTCCCCGCGGTTCCGCTTGATTGCGCCCGACCTCGGCTACGTGAAGAGAACCTCGAACGACCAAGCTCGGCGCGTGCTTGGGTGGCAGCCACGCGAAAGCACGACCGCAATCATCGATGCCGCCGAGAGCATGGTCGCCAAACGCCTCCTCGACGAATGACCAGGACACGTCACGGCGATGATGATGCCGGGAAGCGCCTGCGGCGCCAGCGACATCGAGTGTGATTACCGGTAAAGGTGATCCGGGAAGCTGACTTTTGGCGGTGGAATTGTCTAGGCTTCCCGGGTGATGGAACCGCAGGAGTCGTTGCAATGAACGAGCCGGCGCAGGCTCACGGAGGTGGACGCTGATGAAGCCGCGCGAGGCACTTGACCTGGTCGGGCTCAGGCGACCACGTCCGCATCGTGGCTGGCTGCTCGAACGCTGTTACGAGATCGCCGATCTGCGGCGACTGGCGCTGCTGACGACACCACGGCCGGTGTTCGACTACGTGGACGGCGGCGCTGACGAGGAACTGGCGCTGCAACGCAATCAGGATGCCTATCACGACTGGTATCTGATGCCGGCCGGGGTACGTGACGTGTCGGTCGTCGACACCTCGACGACACTGTTCGGCAAGCGGCTTGCGCTGCCGCTGGCCTGCGCGCCGACCGGCGTCTCGAAGGTCGTGCATGCGGCTGGCGAGGTCGCTGTCGCGCGCGCGGCCGAGGCGGCCGGTGTCGCCTACACGCTGTCGATGGACGCCTCGACCGGGGTCGAGGACCTCGCCGCCAGCGCCCACGGCGAGCTCTGGTTCGAGCTGTTGATCGAGCGCGACCGCGAGCACAGCGAGAAGCTGCTCGAGCGCGCATGGGCAGCCGGCTTCCGGGTGCTCGTGATCTGCGTCGACGCCGCGGTCGCCGGCTTCCGGATCCGCGACTTCCGCAATGGCATGACCTATCCGCCGCAGCTCACGCTGCACACGCTGTCGAGCATCGCGTCGAAGCCGAAGTACTGGATCGACGTGCTGCGCAACCCGCCGATCACCTTCGCGAACCTCGCGGGCGCTGGTGGCAACGCGGCGCCGACCGTTGCCGAGGTCACCGAGATCCTCGACCCCACGGTCGGCTGGGACGACGTTGCGGCGTTCAGCAAGCTCTGGCCCGGGCCGGTGCTGATCAAGGGGCCGCTCGACGCCGCCGGCGCGACCAAGGCGATGCAGGCCGGTGCCGACGGCGTCTATCTCTCCAACCTCGGCGGTCGCCAGCTCGATCGTGAGATCCCGCCACTCGAGCTGCTGCCCGAGGTCCGTGGCGCGATCGGCAAGCCGGCGACGATCGTGGTCGACTCGGGGATCAGACACGGGAACGACCTCGTGGTCGCGCTGGCGCTTGGCGCCGACGCCGGCGCGATCGGCCGCGCCTACCTCTACGGCCTGATGGCCGGCGGCGAGCCTGGCGTGGCGCGGGTCTTCGAGCTGTTCGCCGAGCAGTTCGAGCGGGCGCTGGGACTGCTCGGCGTCACCTCTGTCGCGGAGCTGCGGGAGCAGGGGCCGAAGCTGCTGCGGCGAAGGCCCTGATGTCCGTCGCCAGCAGGTAGGGCTCCTCGAGCGCCGCGAAGTGGCCGCCGCGCGGCATGCGCGTGTAGCGCACGATGTCGTAGTTACGCTCGGCCCAGCTGCGCGGCGGCTGGACGAGGTCCGCCGGGAAGACGGCAAGGCCGGTCGGGACGGTGACCGTCACCGGCTCGGGCGGGTAGGCGCGATGCTCCCAGTAGGGGCGGAAGCTGGCAGCGATCGCGCCGCGGAACCAGTAGAGGCTCACCTCGGTCAGGATCAGATCGTCGGGCAGCCCGGTAGCGCCATCGCGGTGGTCCGTCCAGGCGTGGTACTTCTCGAGCAGCCAGGCCAGCAGCCCGACCGGAGAATCGTGCAGACCGAAGGCGGCCGTCAGCGGCCGAGTGCGCTGGAGGTGCTCGTAGCCACCCTCCTCCGCATCCCAGCGCTGGAGCTGGGAGAGGTAGGCCAGCTCCTCCGCGGTCGGGTCGGACTGGTCCGCGGGGTCGGCGACCGCGAGCACGTGGATGCCGATCACGGCCTCGGGGTGAGCCTGGGCGAGTCGCGCGCTGATGCCAGCGCCGAGGTCGCCGCCGTGCGCGAAGTAACGATCGAACCCGAGCTTGCTCATCAAGTCATGCCACAGCTCATGGGTTGGAGTACCCGGCAGCTGCGGCTGCTGCTCCGTGAAGGGGAAGCCCGGCAGCGCGGGCACGATTGCGGTCAGCGCCTCGGCGCTGTTGCCGCTGTGCTCGGACGGTCGGGACAGGATCTCCGCCAGGCGAACCTCTTCGAGGAACGTGCTTGGCCAGCCATGGGTGAGCACGATCGCGGGCGCGCCCGGAGTCTCCGCAGCGAAGCGCAGGTAGTGGACGCGCACGCCGTCCACGGTCTCGAAGCGGGACGGCAGCGCGTTGATCGCCGCCTCCTGCGCGCGCCAGTCGAACCCGCCCGCCCAGTAGTCGACCAGCCGCCGCAGCTCGTTGCGGTCGGTGCCGGCGCCCCAGCCGTCCAGCGGCCAAGGTGCCGGCCAACGCGCGCTGCGGAGCCGCTGGCGCAGATCCGCAAGCTCCTCGTCCGGGACCTCGATCAGTGGTTGCGTCTCTGCCATGCGTTATGTACTACCCGCGTTCGTCGTGGCCAGCAGCCACCGTGATCGGTGGACTCAAGCGCCTTGCCTGCCTTCGGTCTCGTCAGGCTACAGATCGAGGCAGTCCGCGATCCAGCCGCGAACCGCGGCGAGCGTCGCATCGCTGGCTCGGCCGACGCGGCCCACACCGGCCTTGGTTGATGCGAGTCGCCATTCAGCCTGCCGTGGTGAACTGCGGCAACCGCGCCATGATCGCCTCCATCTCCCTGTCGTCGGAGATGCCCTGGATGTCGTAGCGAGGGGCGTAGGGAGCCTCGAGCTGTCGGACCTCGTCCTCGGTCAGCTCGATGCCGAGCGAGGCGACGGCGTCGTCGATCTGGGCGATCGAGCTTGCACCCACGAGCGGGGCCGTCACGACCGGCTTGCTGCGCAGCCAGGCGAGCGCGACCTGGGCGCGCGTGATGCCACGAGCCTCGGCGACCGTGCCGACCGCGTCGATGATGGCGCGGTCGCTGTCGGCCGTCTGCGGCATGTAGAGCATGTCCGCGAAGGCGTCGTTGCCGGAGCGGGCCGTCCCCTTGGCGGCGTCCCGAGCGCGGGCGAGCCGCCCGCGCGCAAGCGGGCTCCAGACGATCGTGCCAACGCCTTCGTCCAGGCAGAGCGGGATCATCTCGCGCTCCTCCTCGCGGGCAAGCAGGTTGTAGTGATCCTGCATCGAGACGAACCTGGCCCAGCCGTGCTCGCGCTGCAGATGCAGCGCTTTCGCGAACTCCCAGGCGTGCATCGAGGAGGCGCCGAGGTAGCGAACCTTGCCGGCCTTGACCACGTCGTGCAGCGCCTCGAGGGTTTCCTCCACGGGCGTCGTCGGATCGTTGCGATGGATCTGGTAGAGGTCGATGTAATCGGTGCCGAGCCGCCTCAGGGAGTGGTCGAGTTCGGTCATCACCTCCTTGCGGGAGAGACCTTTGCCGTTCGGGCCCGAGCGCATCGGGTGACGCAGCTTCGTGGCGATGACGACCTCGTCCCGGTCCGCGAAGTCCTTCAGTGCCCGCCCGAGGATCTCCTCGCTCGAGCCCTGCGAGTACATGTTGGCCGTGTCGAAGAAGTTGATGCCGACCTCCAGGGCGTGCTTGATCAGCGGGCTTGCATCGTCCGCGCCGAGCGACCAGGCCGGATGGCCCCTGGTCGGCTCGCCGTAGGTCATCGCGCCGATCGCGATCGGTGAGACATCGAGGCCGGTGGTGCCGAGCTTCACGTAGTCCATGGTGAGTCGTTCTCCTGGTGGATGGCTGTCCCGGTGGATGGCTGTCCCGGTGGGTGACGGGTGGCAGCGAGCGGCTGCCGGCCGGGCGCCAGCGGGCGCCCGGCAACTTGCGGAGCACTCTCCGCGTCTACATGCAGAATAGCGGAGAGCTATCCGCAAGTGTGGTTCAGGCCCAGCCCCAGATCCTCGAGCGGCCCGCCGCTTCGCCTGCCTCTGGCCCGGCCCCCGCCCGTGGGCACAATGGATGCCGTGAGCACCTCCGACTCAGAGACGTACAGGACGCAACGGCAGGCCGCCGCACGGAACCGCGCGGCGATCCTGCAGGCCGCGCACGACCGGCTGACCGAGTCGCCAACGGCCTCGATGAACGAGATCGCGAAGCGCGCCGGCGTCGGCGCCGGGACGCTTTACCGGCACTTCCCCACCCGTGAGGCGCTGATCCTCGCCGTCTACCGCCACGACATTCAGCGGCTGGTCGACTCCGTCGACGACGTGATCGCCACCCACCCGCCGCTCGAGGCCTTCACAACCTGGATGGGCACGCTTGCCGACTACATCCGCGTCAAGCACGGTCTCGGCGAGGCGCTGCACAACGCCGCGATCCAGAACGCCGTCGACGAGACCTACGCCCCCGTCATCGCCGCCGTCGCCAAGCTCCTGGACGCCTGCGTCGCCGACGGCAGCGTCCGCTCCGGCCTCGACCCGGCCGACGTACTGCTGCTGATGGGCTTCCTCTGGCGGGTCGGACCAGGCGAGGAAGGACTGGCCCAAGCCGAGCGGGTGACGCAGATCGTGCTCGACGGGATGCGGCAGCCGTAGCCGAGTGCTGCACCCCTGGGTTTGCGTAGAGGCACAATCGGCGCGACGATTGGTTTATGCGTGGCTTCATTGCGCCGACCGATCACGGCTGGTACAAGTTCCTTCGGGCACGGCCAGAGATCGCTGAGGTCAACTTCTGGCGCCCGGGAGGAGTCGCGTTCCATGCGCTCGCGCCTGGCGAGCCGTTCTTCTTCAAGCTAAAGCATCCGTACAACGCCATCGGCGGATTCGGGATCTTCGCTCGTGCGGAGCGGCTGCCCGTCTGGCGCGCCTGGGATGTCTTCACGCTGGCAAACGGCGCGACAAGTCAGCAGGAGCTGCTGGCTCGGCTCCAGCACTTGCTCGGCACCTCCCGCGAGCGCTTTGACCAGAGCCGTCCGATCGGCTGCATCGCGATCATTGACCCTGTGTTCTTCGCTCCCGACGAATGGGTCGCTCCACCACGTGACTGGTCTAAGAACATCGTCTCCGGCCGGACTGAGGACCTGAGCCAAGGAGAAGGCCAGCGCATCTGGCTCGAATGCCTCGAGCGGGCCGCCACCGGCGATTCGGCTCAGCGGGACTGGGCCATCGAGTCGCTCGACGCGCATCGCGAGGGCAGACCTGTCCTGATCACGCCCAGGCTCGGTCAGTCGAGCTTCCGCTTGGCCGTTCTTGATGCCTACGGTCATCGCTGCGCCGTTACGGGCGAACATTCCGAGCCGGTGATCGAGGCGGTGCACATTCGTCCGCGGGCGTCAGGCGGGACGCACGCGGTCCCCAACGGATTGCCGCTGCGACGTGACCTGCACCGGCTCTTCGATCTCGGCTACGTCACGATCCGGCCCGATCTCACCTTCGCTGTCAGCCACCGCCTCCACGATGACTATGCGAACGGCCGCATCTACTACGAGCTCGAAGGCCGGAGGATCATCCTTCCGCATGACCGCGCGGAGACTCCCGACCGCGAAGCACTGGAGTGGCACGGAGACACAGTCTTCTTGGGAAGCTGACATCAGGCTCCTAGCTGACATCAATCTCCTACCACCACGTCTGGGCGGGGAAGCAGGCCACGACGCAGATGGAGCAGGAGTTACGTTTGCGGCACGTTCTGCCGGCTTACGGCACGACCACGCCGACCCGCGACACGTTGTGCATGTATGCCAGTGGAAAGGCGTCGCGGGTCGTGGCCGCGATCGCTCTGGCGGCTGATCCTGCTCGATTTCGGCGCAGATCGGACACACCGATGACGCACTGAACTGGCTCATGTGACATTCCCCGGCCCAGCAGTCGTCGGCCCCACCGGCCCCAATCAGCTGACAGGCCGATCAGCCAGCCGGGACCGGCCAGAGGCGTTATCGCCGCGCCCCCGCGTGCCGCGCGCTTCAGCCGACAGGCAAGCAACAGCGAGCCTCTGAGATGGACGTTGTTGTCAAGGGTGCTGCTGGGATTTCTGTTTTTGTTGGTCGTGGTGGTGGTTTGCTGGGGTCTGGCGGCTGGTGCGATGGGCGACGACGGCTGTCACTCTGAGATTCG
>Ga0255363_100014_pt1 | contig 117348 bp, 110 predicted proteins | sample GFST100metaG_FD_186007 | JGI IMG/M metagenome (GOLD analysis project Ga0255363, IMG submission 186007) | Peat soil microbial communities from Stordalen Mire, Sweden - G.F.S.T100 | ecosystem: Environmental > Terrestrial > Soil > Wetlands > Peat | place: Sweden: Norrbotten County, Stordalen Mire... | reverse complement strand
CGAACGATTCGTCAACCAGCCGCCGGTCCCGCCGGCGCTACCAACCGCGGCCTGGATCAACAAGCCCCAGGAGGTTGCTCCCTAAAACCACAACCCAAACGTCTCAAACACCTTGACAGATTCCGAGTACTCGCGCGCGCCGAGCAGCCATGGCTAACCCGATCGTCTCACCGATGTCCCCCACCGACCACCCGGACCCGGCTCGATGCTCCCGTCAAGTCACCAGTAGGTAAGCCGGCAACTCGCCGGCTGACATCACCTTCCAGCCCCACTGAGAGCACCACACTGTACGCACGGCTGTGCTGAGCCTTAAGACGTCCCAAGACGTCCCAGAAAACAGGGGTTAGAGGCCGCTGTCGGCGCCACGGACAGCTTCGGCGGCACCAAGATGTCCAGAGACGTCCCAAGACGTCCGGGCGTCCGGCAGGGCAAACGCCTCGGCAACCAGGCGGGCATCCTCTGCGTGGGGCGCGTAGTGCAGGTACTTCATCGTCGTCTGCACATCCGCGTGGCCCATCCACTCCTGCACACGACGGATATCCGCGCGGGCGATCATGCGCGTACCGAAGGTGTGACGCAGGTCGTGAAAACGGAGGGCGCGCAAGCCTGCGCGGCCCAGAGCCGCCTTGTAGCGCCGGCGCAACGCCGAGCCGTCGAGAAAACCACCAGCCCCCCCCGCGAAGACGAGATCATCATCGCCGATCCAGTCAGCCCGCTTGCCGAGCTTCGCGAGGGCGCTCGCGACATCAGGCGCTAGTGGCACCGAACGGACCTTGCCGGACTTCGGGGTCGTGACCTCACCCAAGGCGTAGGAGGCGCGCACACGGACGGTGGACGCCGCGAAGTCGACGTCACGCCAGCGCAGCGCCAGCAGCTCACCGAGGCGCAGGCCAGTGAACGCAGCGGTGAGGAAGATCGCCGCGTCCTGCTCGGAGCCGGCGGCCCGGACAAGGGCCCAGACCTCCTCCGGCGAGAACACCTCGATATCGCCGCTCTGCCGCAGGGGATGCTTCTCGATCCTCGCCAGGGGGTTCGTCTCGACGTCGTAGACCTGCTGCGCGCGGCGGAAGATGCCGTTCATCTGGACCAGCAGCTTGTTCTTGCTGCGGTTCGAGAGGCCCTCGAGCGACTGGCGCCATTGCTCAATGTCCTGGGATCTGATCGATTCGAGCGGACGCTCGCCAAAGGCCGGCAGCAGCCGCGAGCGCAGGACCGAGCGGTAGTCCTTCACCGTCGACGGCTTGCGCCCTCGATCCTGCTCAATGAACCGGAGCCATTCCTCAGCCGCCTGGGCGAACGTCACATCACTCCGCCTGGCTCCGGGAAGCGCGCCGCGCCGAACTTCGGCGAGCACGTCCTGCAGCCAGATCTCCGCCGTGCGCTTCGTGTAGTGCCCCGCCGACGGACGGCCGCGGTCCGCCCATGCAGGACCGATCTTCTTCTGCACTTGGCGCCCGTCGGGAAGCCGATACTTCGCATACCAGACCGCACCGCGGACTCGCTGCACCAGAAAGACGTGTCCCGATGGCTCCTTCAGATCTCCCATGCCGACAATGCTACGCCGACTTCGGGACAGATCCGGGACATTTTCGAGTTAGCCGCACTGGCCCACGAACTCAAAACTGCCTATTTACAGGACTTTTGCAACGCCCCCGGCAGGATTCGAACCTGCGACCTACGGATTAGAAGTCCGTTGCTCTATCCAACTGAGCTACGAGGGCAAGCGCGGAGTTCATTGTCGCCCACGCTCTGCTTGCACGCACCGTCGCGACCGGGCAGCCATCGGCTCCGATTCGGCGCAGCCACCTCAGGCACGACTGACGCAGCCCAGTGACTGCGCCTGCGAGTCGACTCTGGCAAGCAGCCGGCGGAAGGCCGCCCGCTCGCTGACGCCGAGCTCGCCTAGCAGCTCGGCGTCTAGCGCCGACAGCGAACCGTAGACGCCGCGCATGACCGTCTCCCCCTCCGTCGAAAGGCGGACGAGCGCGCGGCGACGGTCGTTGCGATCACGCTCGCGCACAACCAAGCCGGAGTTCTCGAGATCGTTGAGCAGCCCGACGATGCTGCTCGCGTCCATGCAGAGGCTGTCGGCCAGCGTCCGCTGGGCAGTCGGTCCGTGGCCGCTCAGGTAGCTGAGCGCGACCAGCTCCCGCGAACGCAGCCCCATCGGTGCCAGGGCCTGCTCGAGCCGCTGGCGCACAAGCCTACCGACCCGTGCGATCAGCACGGCCGCATGGACCAAGGCAGGATCAGAGAGGTCGGCGTTGGCAATTCCCATTAGAACAGCCTTTCACGCGCCGTAGCGCGCCCGGCAGGTGATCTAAGCGTAATACGATTTCACGTTGGCAAAAGATTTTTGAAGCACCAATCTTCAACCGGGGAGTCATCGATGATCGCCTTGCGCACTCACACCGCACAGCAGGCCGGCAGCGGACACGCCTTCCGCCGGCGTCTGCACGTGGCGACCCTGGCGACCGCCGGTGCGCTGGTCCTTGCTTCCTGCGGCGGTTCGTCGAACCCCAAGGCTGACGCGAGCGACGCATCCGCGGCCACCGCGGCGGCGGATAGCTCGGGGCCGATCAAGGTCAGCGTCTCGGCGAACAGCCACAAGGAATACGCCGACCACGTCCTCGACCTGAACGTGTCGGCGACGCAGAGCGGTAAGCCGGCCCGCGGCAAGGCCTATTACCAGTTTCTCTTCCACGGCCACGCGGTGCACACCTCTCCGCTGCAGACGCTCGCGAATGGCAGGACGACGTTCGCCTTGAAGTCAAGCAAGCTCCAGGCCATCGAGGGTGGCGGCCACACGTTCATTGCGCGCGTGACGGTGAAGAACGACGGCGGCAGCGGCAGCGGCAGCTGGCCGATCGAGATCCAGCGCTGATTCCCGCGGTCGGGGTGCTGGTCGCCGTCCGGGCGGCGACCAGCACCCCGACCGTCCTTTGGGCAGCGCATACTATTGTTGGTTCCACAATCACTTATGAAGTTCTCATCTTCATCTCGAGGAGGCTCAAATGCCCGCATTGCGTCGTCGCTTCACGCGGCTGACTGCCACTAGTCGTTTCGTCCGGCGCCTGCCGGCGCTGGCAATGGTCGCCGGCGCGTTGCTGGTGCCGTCCACCGCACTCGCCGCGACTCACGTAAAGCTCAACGTCACGGCTCCGAGTCACACCCTGGTGCCGAGCAAGACGCTCCATGTCACGGTCAAGGCCACCTACGGCGGCCATGCCGCTACCGGCAAGGCCTACTACCGGTTCTACGTCAGCGGCGGCGTCGGTTTCCAAGAGACGTCGACCACGCAGACGCTGAAGAACGGCAAGACGGTCTTCAGCATCAAGCCCAAGAAGTCTCAGGCAGAGCAGGCTGTCGCAGGACAGGAGGGTGGCCTGAAGTTCACGCTCTACATCACCGCGAAGACCTCGCACGGCAATGTCACGACCAAGTTCCCGGTGAAGTTCAAGCTCAAGTAGCTTGAGTCGTCCCGAGCGCGGATCAAACTGAGCTGGACACTGACTAGGTCGGAGGTCTCAGCGGAGGATGCCAGGCGCAGAGGTAGTGGTCGAGCACGTCTCGCACGTGCGTGGTGGCAACCAGATCCTCAATGACATCTCGCTGATGCTTGAGCCAGGCGAGCTCGTCGCACTGACGGGCCCGTCCGGCTCGGGCAAGACCACGCTGCTGCAGCTGATCGGCAGCCTCGAGCGGCCGACGTCGGGGTCGATCCGCGTCGACGGTACCGCCGTCGACCAGCTCCGGAACCCGGTGCGCTTCCGCCGCACGGTGGTTGGCTTCGTCTTCCAGCTCCACCACCTGTTACAGGACTTGAACGTCCAGGAGAACGTCGAGCTGACGCTCGTCGCGACCGGGGTTCCGCGCCGCGAGCGCGAGCGCCGTGCCCGTGCGCTGATCGCCGAGGTCGGCCTCGCCGGGCGCGAGCACGCGAGGCCTGCCGAGCTCTCCGGCGGTGAGCGCCAGCGCGTCGCGATCGCACGCGCGATCGCCGCTGAGCCGCGGCTGCTGCTGGCCGACGAGCCGACCGGGGCACTCGACCTCGACGCCAGCCGCCGTGTCTGGCAGCTGCTGCGCGAGGTGCGCCAGCGGTACGGCACGACGATCTTCGTCGCCTCCCACGACCCCACGCTGACGGAGCACGTCGACCGTGGCCTCGCGATCGCCGGCGGGCGGCTTGTCGACAGCGCCTCCGGCCCGGCTGAGGCGGCACCCGCGGATGTGAGCTCATGAGCCTGCTGCGGCAGAGTTTCCTGGTTGTCTGGCGACGACCGGTCCGCACGTTGCTGACCGCACTCGGCATCGCCTTCGGCATCGCCACGATCGTGGCGTTGCTGGCGGTCTCCCAGGGCGCTCAGCAGAGCGCCAGCAAGTTCTTCAAGTTGGGCCCGTCCGACCTCGGCCTGTTCCAGGCCAACGCCGCCGACCCGACGACCTCGGTGCTGCCGACGAGCATGGCTGCCCAGCTCGATCGCACCCCTGGCGTCGCCGCCAGCACACCGCTCATCCTGCTGCTCGGCGACATCCCGAAGTACGGCGGTGCGATCGCCTTCGGCGCGGACCCGAACGGCTTCCTGCTGCAGCGCCTCGTGTTCCTGAAGGGCCACATCTTCGACGCGCCGGATCAGGCTGTCGTCGGCTCCGACTTCGCCGCCTCGAGCCACCTCGGTCTCGGCTCGACGCTGACGGTCGCCCACCGTCACCTGACGATCGTCGGCGTCTACCACATCGGTGTCGCCTACCAGGATCTGGGCGCGTTCATCCCGCTGGCAGTCGCCCAGAAGATCTCGAACCGGCCCAGCGAGGCCACGACAATCGCCGTCAAGCTTGATGCCGGCACCAAGCCCGCGGCGGCCACACGCACGCTCCATCGGCGCTTCGGCGGCTTGCAGATCATCTCCGGATCGGTCCAGGGCGAGAGCATCCGCTCCGGCATCAACGCCCAGCTGCTCTCGAACATGGCACTGGTGATCGTCGTGCTGGCGATGGTGATCGGCGGCATCGGCGTGGTCAACACGATGCTGATCTCGGTCAGCGAGCGGCGCACCGAGTTCGCGCTGCTCTCCGCCGTCGGCTGGAGCAGCACACAGATCGCCATGCGCGTGCTGTTCGAAGGCATCCTCACCACGCTCGGCGGCGCGATCCTCGGCCTGATCCTCGGCGTCTTCGGCGCGCAGGCGCTAGTGCACCTCCTCGGTGCCAGCGAGTACACATCCCCTGTCATCACCGCCTGGGTGCTCGGCCGCGGCCTGCTTGTCGGCGTCCTGGTCGGCGTGCTCGGCGGCCTGCTGCCGGCCTGGCGCGCGACCCGCGTCTCCCCCGCACACGCGCTCGCACAGCAATAGCTGCCGGTCTAGGCGACCAGCTGGCGTAGCTGCTGAAGTGCCTCGCGCATCAGCCGCTCGAAGGCCTCCGGGTCGTCCTGGGCGATCCAGCGGGCAAACGCGACGTGGAAGACGCGGACGCCGGTCTCGGCGGCTAGGAGTGCCTCGTCCTCCGGAACCCCGCGCTCGCGCAGAGCGCCCGCAAGCGCCGCAGTCAGCGTGTCCAGCTTGATCAGCTCCCGCTCCTGCAGCTCCGGGTTGGCGGCGATGACCTGTGCCCGGATCCGGGCGAAGGGCTGGCGCCCGGCGAACATCTGGCCCACCGGGGCGAACGCGGCGGCGACAGCATCGATCGGGCCGGCGGTCGCTGGTGCGCCGACGACCGCATCCAGGAACAGCCGCTGCAGGTCGGACGAGCCGCTGAACAGCACCTCGCGCTTGTTCGCGAAGTGGCGGAAGAAGGTGCGCTTGGTCAGCCCGGCGGCAGCGGCGATCTCGTCGACCGTCGTGGCCGCGTAGCCCTGCTCCTCGAACAGGGTGAGCGCCGCCTTGGCGAGGCGGCCGGCAGCATCTGGCTTCCAGCGTGACATCATCTCTAGCTTAATCGATGGCACCAAGTGCCATAGAGCTGCTACGGTGATGACACCAAGTGCCATCTCGCGGCTGCGCCCGCTGGCGCAGCCGCACTGCTACGGAACTGGAGGTTCCCATGCGCGTATTCATCACCGGCGCCTCGGGCCACATCGCATCCGCCGTCATCCCCGAGCTCATCAGCCACGGCCACCAGGTCGTCGGCCTGGCGCGTTCGGACGGCGCCGCCGAGGCGGTCGCCAAGCGCGGCGCCGATGTCCGTCGCGGCGACCTCGACGACCTCGAGGGCCTGCGCCAAGCGGCGGCCGAAGCCGACGGCGTGATTCACCTCGCCTTCAAGCACGAGGCCATGGTCAGCGGCGCCTTCATGAGCGCCGTCGAGGCCGACTTCAAGGCGCTACAGGCACTCGGTGAGCCGCTGAAGGGCACGAACAAGCCGCTGGTAGGCACGGGCGGCACGCTGATGCTGGCGATGGCCGGTATCAACGACCGGCCGGGCACAGAGGATGACGCCGCGCCCGGCGGGCCGCGCGTCGACGCGGAGAACTATGTGATCGCCTTGGCTGGACAAGGCGTCCGTTCATCGGTGATCCGGCTAGCGCCGATGATCCACTCGGACCTCGATCGCCAAGGCTTCACCCACGCCCTGATCAACTTCGCTCGCGAGAACGGCGCCGCCGCATACGTCGGCGACGGCTCAAACCGTTGGCCGGCGGCCAACACCCACGACGTCGGCGTGCTCTACCGCCTTGCGCTCGAGCAGGCGCCCGCCGGCTCGCGCTTCCACGGTGTCGAGGGGCCGAGCATGACTCGCAAGCTGATCGCGGAGACGATCGCCGGCAAGCTCGGCGTCGAGACAAAGAGCATCAGCGAGGACGAGGCGCCCCAGTACCTCGGCTTCCTGGCCGGCTTCGCCGGGCTCGACAACCCGATCTCGAATGATAAGACGCGCCAGGTACTCGGCTGGGAGCCGACCCACCCGGGCTGGGTCGAGGACGTCCAGCACGGCCACTACTTCGCCTGAGCGGCCTTTGGTGGCGGTGCCGCTGAGCTCGGCGGCACCGCCACCAAAGGCGTGCTGCCGATTCGGGCCTGGCCGGCCGGGCCGAGTCTGGCCGGCCAGGCCCGAATCCTTAAATAGAGAGCGCCCCAAGTCGGCGAAATATGAGGCCGAACTCCGGGGCGCGCTCTGAGGGAGGAGAGGGTGCTGCGCTACTGATACTCCCCCCACAGCCCCGTCCTGTCCAATACTTGATCCGACAAAGAGATATAAGCTACGGCAATGAAACGGTGGTCGCGCCAGCGCAACGATCTATAAGCTGAAGGTATGGAACTTCGACAGCTTCGCTACCTTGTCGCGCTCGCCGATGAGCGCAGCTTCACACGTGCCGCGGAGCGCGAGCACATCGCCCAGCCTGCCCTCTCCCAGCAGATCCGGCGGCTTGAGCAGGAGGTCGGAGTTCCGCTGGTCGAGCGCACCACGCGGCGTGTCGCGATCACCGACGCCGGCCAGATGCTCGTCTCGCGCGCACGCAGGATGATGGGTGAGCTCGACGCCGCCACCAACGAGCTGAACAACTTCAAGGGCGTCCAGACCGGCCATCTCTCGATCGGCGCCATGCACACGACCGGGCCGATCGACATCTCGTTGCCGATCTCGATCTTCCACAAGCGCCACCCCCAGGTCGATCTGACGATCCGCGAGGGTTACAGCGAACGGCTCGCCGAGCGCCTACGGGACGACGCGATCGACCTTGCCTTCCTGTCGGTCACCGAGCGCATCGAAAGCCACGGCCTTGGGCTGCATCTGCTGCTGACCGAGGAGCTGGTGCTGGCGCTCGAGCCGGACCACCCGCTCGCGCGCCGCGGCGGTCCGGTCCGGATCGCCGAGCTTGCGGGCGAGCGCTTCATCGCCTACCGTCGCGGCGCACGTTTGCGCGAAGTGCTCGAGGAAGCCTCGCGCGCCGCCGGCTTCGAGGCGCTGATCGCGGTCGAGTCGAACGAGAACCCGCGCATCCTCGCACTCGTGCGGCGCGGCTTCGGGGTGGCGATCCTGCCGCGCTCCGACGTGCTCGCCGCCCTCCCCCATGTTGCCTGGGTGCCGCTGATCGAGCCCAAGCTCACGCGTGACGTGACGCTGGCCTGGCGCGCAAGTCGGCACCAGCCGCCGGCCGTGGTGGAGTTCCGGACGATCGCGCTCGAGACCTTCTCGCCCGAGCTGGTCGCGCAGCTGGTGCAGAAGCGGGAATAGCAAGGGGCGCGCCAGCGGGCGCGCCCCAAGTCGATGCAACTGTCGCTGCGACCGTGACCGCTCGCGCAGCCCCGGTCGCTCCGACAGCCTGCCAAGTGCCTCAGGCGATGGTGATGTCGTCCGAGAGATAGACGTCCTGGATCGAGTTCAGCAGCCGTACGCCGTCGGCCATCGGCCGCTGGAAGGACTTACGACCGCTGATCAGGCCCGTGCCACCGGCGCGCTTGTTGATCACCGCGGTGCGGACCGCTTCGGCGAAGTCCGACTCACCGCTGGAGGCGCCACCCGAGTTGATTAGCGGCGCGCGACCGGCGTAGCAGTTCAGCAGCTGATAGCGGGCCAGGTCGATCGGATGATCGCTGGTCAGCTTCTCGTAGACAAGCGGCGAGGTCTTGCCGTAGCTGACGCCGCCCTTGTTCATGGCCAGGAAGCCGCCGTTGTTCTCGGGCAGCTTCTGCTTGATGATGTCGGCCTCGATCGTGACGCCGATGTGGTTGGCCTGGCCGGTCAGGTCGGCCGAGACGTGGTAGTCCTTGTCCTGCTTGAACGCCGGGTTACGCAGGTAGCACCACAGCACCGTGAACATTCCCAGGCTATGGGCCTCCTCGAACGCCTCGCTGACCTCCTGTAGCTGCCGGGTCGCTTGATCGGATCCAAAGTAGATCGTCGCGCCGATGCCGGTCGCGCCCATCTCCCAGGCCCGCTGGACCGAGGCGAACGGAACCTGGTCGAACGCGTTCGGGTAGGTCAGCAGCTCGTTGTGGTTGATCTTGACGATGAACGGGATCCGGTGCGCGTACTTACGCGAGACCGCGCCGAGCACGCCGAGCGTCGAGGCAACGGCGTTACAACCACCCTCGATCGCGAGCTTCACGATGTTCTCGGGGTCGAAGTACTGCGGGTTCGGCGCGAAGCTCGCGGCCGCCGAGTGCTCAATGCCCTGGTCGACCGGCAGGATGCTGAGATATCCGGTGCCGGCCAGACGGCCATGCTCGAACACCTCGCGCAGGCTGCGCAGCGTTGCGGTGCTGCGATCGCTGTCAAGCAGCACGCGGTCGATGAAGTCCGGCCCAGGAAGGTGCAACGTCTCCTTCGCGACCGTCTCGCAACGGTGTGACAGTAGCGAGTCGGCTTCTGGGCCGAGCAGCTTGGTGATCTCCTCCAGCGACGCATGCGCTGTATCAGCCATACCAAACCTCCGTCGGTTCTCTGGTTATCACCTGAACCGTATCGGGTTGGGGTGGTGACCGGCTGGCCGGCCCGGTCACCACCCCGTTAGCAGCGACTCAGCTATTGCTCCCCGAACGCGCGAGCGATGAAGGCGATCGCCTGGGCGATCGCCGCACCGGCGGCGTTCGAAGGCCGCAGCGGGTTGAGCATCACGAAGTCATGGATCATGCCGCCGTAACGAGTCTGGGTGACGTCCACCCCGGCCTCGCGGAGCTTGCCCGCATAAGCCTCGCCCTCGTCACGTAGCACGTCCGCCTCGCCGTTGATCACGAGTGCGTTGGGCAGCCCGCTCAGCTGCTCGAGCGTTGCGCGCAGCGGTGAGGCCGTGATCTCGGCGCGCTGGGCCGGATCCGTCGTGTACTGATCCCAGAACCACTTCATGCCGTCGAGGCTGAGGAAGTAGCCATCGGCGAACTCGCGGTAGCTGTCGGTATCGAACGCGGCGTCGGTGACCGGGTAGAACAGAACCTGGGCGTCGATCTCGACACCGCCCCGCTGCTTGGCCATCAGCGTGAGCGCCGCAGTCATGTTGCCGCCGACCGAATCGCCGGCCGCGACGAACCGCGACGGGTCGAGACCGCGCTCGGCCCCATGCTCGAACACCCACCTTGCAACCGTCCAGTTCTCCTCGATCGCGTTGGGGTACCGAGACTCGGGCGAGAGATGGAACTCGGGGAAGACGACGGCGGCGCCGGTCCCGTGCGCCAGCTCGCGTACGAGCCGGTCATGGGTGTGTCTATTGCCGAACACCCAACCGGCGCCGTGGATGTAGAAGATCACGGGCAACGGCCCGCTGGCACCGGCAGGGCGCGTGATCCGGACCGGGATCTCGCCAAGCGGGCCACCGGGCACGGTGAAGTCGGCATGTTCGGTGAGCGACGGATCGAAGTAGCCGGGCTGACCGGGCCGAGGCTCGGCCTGCACGTCGTCGACGGTCTTGCGTCCGTCCTCGGGCGCAAGGTCATACAGGTACGGCGGCTTTGCGGTCGCCTCGGCGAATGCCTTCGCGGCCGGCTCGAGAATGACTGACATCTGGGGCTTCCTTCCTGGGTTGAAGTTGGCGCGGCTGAGGTTGATGAGGTCGACGGTGATCGATCCCGTGCAATCAAACTAGCACACAATCTAATTGTGTGCAATTAGATTGCTGACGAGCCGCCTGCGTTACGCTGTAACGGTGGCGCAAGAACAACGACAGGTCTCCGGCGGTGAGCAACGGATCGACGCCGGCCAGCAGCAGGCCCACGGTGGCGTCTCCGCACGGCTGGCCGACCAGGTCTGCTTCGCGCTCTACTCGGCCTCGCACGCGGTGACCGGCTACTACCGGCCGATGCTCGACGAGCTCGGCCTGACCTATCCCCAGTACTTGGTGATGCTGGCGCTCTGGCAGCGTGACGACCTGGCGATGAAGGAGCTCAGCGCGATGCTGTACCTGGACTCGGGCACGCTGTCGCCGCTGCTCAAGCGCCTCGAGCAACGGAAGCTGGTGCGACGTGCGCGCAGCGCTGAGGACGAGCGCTCCGTGATCATCACGCTCACCGACGCCGGCAAGGCGTTGCGCGGGCGGGCAACCGGCGTGCCCGCGGCGATCCAGACCGCGATGGACCTCGACGACGATCAGCTGGAGGCGCTGCGGACTGAGCTGCGCGCGCTTGCCGACGCGGTTCGCTCAGCGCCTCCCACACAGCTGCCCTGACCCTGGGCAGGCGCGCGGCGTGAGGCGCGCGGCGTGAGGCGCGCGGCGTGAGGCGCGCGGCGTGAGGCATGAGACGCGAGGCTGCCGGTGCCGGTCCGGTGCCGGTCCGCTGGCGGTCCGCTGGCGGCCCGTATCGATCAGGCACGCCGGTCCCGCCTCATCGTCGCTCCACGCTTGCGCAAGAGCTTGAGGCACGCTAACCTACAACCATATGGTTGTAGGTGGACTGTCAGAGCGAGACGCCGACTGCGTCTTTCACGCCATGGCCGACACGACCCGGCGGGACATCCTCGCCCGCGCGATCATGCACGAGCAATCTGTCTCCGCACTTGCGCGCCACTACGAGATGAGCTTCGCGGCGGTGCAGAAGCACGTCGCCGTGCTGGAACGCGCGGCGCTGGTCGCAAAGACGCGGCGTGGGCGCGAGCAGATCGTCCACGCGAACACCACCACCCTGCGCCAGGCCACTGAGCTGCTCGATGCGTACGAGCAGCTCTGGCTCCAGCGCGACCAGCAGATCACCGAGCTACTCACAAGTCAGGAAGGAGGCGGAGATGACCGTCATCAAGAGCGAGAAGGACCCTGAGCAACTGACGCTGACAATCGTGGCCGAGTTCGAGGCCCAGCCGGAACGCGTCTGGGACGTTTGGGAGGACCCGCGCAAGCTCGAGCGCTGGTGGGGGCCGCCAACGTTCCCCGCGACTTTCACCCGCCACGAGTTCAGGGTCGGTGGCGAGTCGCGCTACCACATGACCGGCCCAGGCGGCGAAACTCCGCACGGCTGGTGGCGCATCGACGCGATCGATCAGCCGCACCGGATCGAGTTCGCCAATGGCCTGGCCGGTGATGACGGCGAGCCGGTACCGGGCATCCAGGCGGCGCGTGAATACGTCACCTTCGAGCCCAACGAGACCGGTACCCGCATGACCGTCGTCACCAAGTTCCCCGGCATCGAGCAGATGCAGCAGATGCTCGCAATGGGCATGCAGGAAGGCATGACCCAGGCCATCGGCCAGATCGACGCACTTCTGCTCAGCGCCCCGTCTGCGTGAATCCCGCATCCTCGGCGCTGGCCGTATCAAATTCGTACTTGAACGCGCCGAGGATGAGCTTCTGGGTCGCCCGCCGCAGCGGGCGACCCGGCCAATCGGGGTGGCCGGGTTCGAACCGGCGATCTTCCGGCCCCAAACCGGACGCGTTACCAGGCTACGCCACACCCCGCTACTCGGCGGAGTCTAGCCGCCAGTCCTCGCGAACGCGATCCATCCAGGACTGCAGGCGGCATCTGAATTGCGTGTCATGGAGCCACACCGAGAGGACACCATGTTCGGATCGCCAAGTCCTGCCACCCAGCCGGTTGCTGTTCGACTTGCGCTGCACGCGGATCGCGGACGGGTCCACGCCGACGGCTGTCGCCCAAAATTCGCGAAGCGCCTCCAGATCCTGGTCGGCGTGATACTGGACGCTGAACTTGCACGACTTAGCTGAGAGCCGGCGAAACCAGCTCACACAGACCGCGATCACACGCGGGTCGGAATTTGCGACTACCGCACGGTTATGGTCGCGTTTATCGCCCTCAGCGATATACAGCGCCAGAAAGTCTCGGAACGTCGGCAAACGCTCAAGCTGCCCGTATTCCGCCAGGCCTTCGGCATAGGCGGCCTCGCGTAGCCGTCGGTGCTTCTCGCTGGTCGCCCGCGCGGCGCACTGCTGCGCCAGCGTCCAATTCGGCGATCGTCCCAGTGGCAGATCTCGCACCCAGTAGTAGACGGTAGTTCGCGGCAGCGCCAGGTGCTCGGCGATCTCGTCGATGCTCAGGTGCCGCTCCGTGCGCAGCCTGACCGCGCGCTGGCGGATGTAATCGGGATATGCCATGATCGAACATATGTTCGTGTCCGCTCCGGACGGAGTCGCTCGCGGACCAGATATGAGAGCCGGAAACGAGAGTCGAACGGGCGTGTACGGACCCCGGGCGCTGGCACGCGCCCGACGGGGCCGGTAGCCTGACGGCCATATGACCCAGGTTCAGCCGCTGCTTGCATTGCACTACGACCTCCAGCGCACCGGAGGGTTGCAACCCGTAGTCGCCCCGCCGTACGACATCATCGACGCCGACCAGCGGACGCGCCTGCTCGCCCGCTCGCCGTACAACGTCGTCGAGATCGACCTGCCGGAGGCACCGGCAGGAGGCCGCTACCGGCACGCCGGCAACGTGTTCGCGGGCTGGCAGCGCGACGGCATCCTGGTGCGTGATCGAGAGCCGGCGATCTGGCCGCTGGAGCAGGACTACACCGGCCCCGACGGACGCGCCCGGACACGTCGTGGGTTCCTCGCACGCGTGCGCGTAGAAGACTACGGCCCGGGCCGGATCCGTCCGCACGAGCGCACTCACCCGGGCCCGAAGGCCGATCGGCTGCAGCTGATGGAGGCGACGCGGGCGAACCTCTCGCCGATTTTCTCGCTCTACTCGGATCCCCGTCAGCGCGCCTGGAACGCGCTGACGGCGGCGATCGCGCAGCAGCCGCAGCCGTTCGGGGAGACGCTCGACGACGACGGGACCGTCAACCGCATCTGGCGCGTGGCCGACCCGGTCGCGATCGCCGCGGTGCAGGCCGCCACCGCTCCAGCCGAGCTCCTGATCGCCGACGGGCACCACCGCTACGAGACGTCCCGTATCTACGCCGACGAGGTCGGCGGCGAAGGCGCGCACCGCTTCGTGTTGATGTGCCTGGTCGCGCTCGAGGACCCGGGACTGACGGTGTTCCCCACCCATCGCCTGCTCTACAACCTCTCGGCAGAGCAGTTCGCGCGCCTCGACGCGGCGATCGAACGCGACTTCGACCGCGAGGAGCTGACCGACCCTCAGGAGCTGCCGCCAGCCGCGGGCGACCGCGTGACGCTTGGTTACATCGACGTGCGCAGCCAGCAGCCGTTCCGGCTGACGCTGAAGGATCAGAGCATCGCCGACGCCGCGCTCAGCGGCCACTCAGCGCCTTATCGCCAGCTCGACACCGCCGTCACCGAGACGCTGCTCTTGAAAGGCGCGCTGGGGCTGAGTGACCGCCAGATCGACGACCTCGACGGCCTCTTCTACGCGCGCGACGATCAGGAGGCGATCGTCGCCGTCCGCTCGGGCCGCTACCAGGCCGCGCTGTTCATGGCCCCGGCGCCGGTGACACTGGTGCAGGCCGTGGCCGCCAGCGGCGAGAGCATGCCGCCGAAGTCGACCTACTTCTTCCCGAAGGTCCCGACCGGGCTGCTGTTCAACCCCCTCACCTAGAAGCTCGCGCCCGCCACTGGCGGCTCGCGCCCGCCACCATCCGGCGACGATTCGGCGCGTCGGGAATGCTGTCGCAGCCAGGTTGTGGTTCTCTGTGCCGAGAGGGGTAATCAGAGAGGCAGTCATACAGTTCAAGGGACGGCCTGTGATCGAGCTGCCCGGCAAGCAGGATGAGCCTGGGAGTCGGTCGCTGAAACGCCGTTGATCGCGAGTACAAGAGGATCTAAGGAACGCTATGAAGGCCATCGCGCGCCGCTCTGACCCGGGCTCATACCGACATTACGTTACGGTCGGAGATCACGAATTCGAAACCGACGAGCCGCGCCAGAACGGCGGTGAAGACGCGGGTCCGTCACCGCAGGAGCTGCTTGCAGCCAGCCTGGCGGGCTGTACCGCCACGACTATGGAGATGTACGCGAAGCGCAAGGGTTGGGATATCGGCAACATCGGCGTGGCCGTCGAGTACACCCCCGCCGATCGTGGCTGCCCGACACGGTTCAAGCTCGATCTCGAGCTTCCCGCGAACTGCACCGACGAGCAGCGCGAGCGGCTGCTGGTGATCGCCGCGAAATGCCCGATCCATCGGGCGCTGGAGGGCGAGGTCATGTTCGACGAGCACGTCACGCTCTTCGAGCCGCCGAGCGAGGCGCCTGCACCCGCCCCGAAGCGCGGAGCAACCTGGCGACTGCGCCCGCTGAGCCGTACTTGACACCGAGCTCGGAGGATCTCGGGGGCGTTCTGCTCGACCCCGCGTCGGTGACTCCGGCAGCCACCGACGCGGTGGCCGCAGCCGTGCTCGCGGCGGTCTACCGGCGCGGCGACGATCTCCATCTGGTGCTGACCAAGCGCCAGCAGAGCCTGCAGCAGCATCCCGGCGAGATTTCTTTCCCCGGCGGGCGCTGGGAGCCACCCGAGACGTTGGCACAGGCCGCGCTGCGCGAGGCGGAGGAGGAGATCGGCCTGCCCGGCAACACCGTCAAGCTGCTCGGTGCCCTGCCACCGGTCGACACCCGGTTCACCGGCTACACGATCTACCCCTTCGTCGGCGTAATCGGCGAGACGCCACCGTGGCGCCTCAGCCCCACCGAGGTTGAACGCGTCCTCGAGCCGCGGCTCGAGGACGTGAGCCGCGGCTACGGAGTCCGCAAGCTCAAGCTCCACGGGCTGATGATCGCCACCGACACCTACCTCGTCGACGGCGACCTAGTCTGGGGTGCGACGGCTCGGATAGTGACCGCGCTGCTCGCGTACTGGCGGCGCGCGAGCAGTAAGACGGCGTCACACCTCGGCAGTGGCAACGCCGGCGCCACCTGACCGCTGGTCAGACCGACGCGAGCTTACCGTCCGCGTCGAGCTTCGGCGCCGGCGTGTCGCGCAGGTAGCGATCAGCGTCGATGGCCGCGCGGCAACCGGAGCCGGCGGCGGTGATCGCCTGGCGGTAGCTGTGGTCGACCAGGTCCCCGGCCGCGAACACCCCGGGCAAGTTGGTCCGCGTCGTGTCGCCCTCGGTGAGCACGTAGCCGTGCTCGTCGAGATCCACCTGACCGGCCACCAGCTCCGACTGCGGCTCATGGCCGACCGCGACGAAGGCACCGGCGATCGGCAGCTCGCGCGCCGAGCCGTCAACGGCGTTGCGCAGCACCGCCGCCGCCAGCGAGCCGTTCTCGCCGGCGCGCAGCTCCTCGACCACGTAGGGCGTCAGCAGCTCGATGTTCTCAGTCGCGCGCGCACGCTCGAGCATGATCTCCGAGGCACGGAAGCCGTCACGGCGCTGGACGATTGCAACCTTCTGCGCGAACTTCGAGAGGAAGATCGCGTCCTCCATCGCCGAGTCGCCGCCGCCGACGACGATCGTCGGCACGTCGCGGAAGAAGGCGGCATCGCAGGTGGCGCAGTAGCTGACGCCGCGTCCGGCCAGCAGCTCCTCGCCGGGGACGCCGAGCTTACGGGGCTGCGAGCCCATTGCCAGCACCACGGCGCGGGTCAGGTACTCGTCGTCGCCGACGTAGACGCGGTGCAGACCGCCGTCAGTCGACAGCTCGACGCTCGTCACCTCATCGGTCACCAGCTCGGCGCCGAAGCGCTCCGCCTGGTCGCGCATCCGCTGCATCAGCTCCGGCCCCAGCACCGCATCGGGGAAGCCGGGGAAGTTCTCGACATCGGTCGTCTGCTGCAGCAGACCGCCCCAGGCGTAGCCCTCGACCACGAGCGGCTTCAAGTTGGCACGGGCCGTGTAGACGGCCGCGGTGTAGCCGGCGGGACCGCTGCCGACGATCACGACATCTCTGTATGAACTCGCTGTAGTAGCCACGCTACTCAGTATATGAGTCGGCGATTGCCGCCCCGGGGGCACTGGCAGCCGTCGTCTCCTGCTGACGCCAGCGCGCCACCGTATGCCGTAGCTGCAAGTACGCCACCCCGCCGGGGAGCGTCGGCAGCCAGAACGAGAACATACGGTAGGCGAGCACCGCGACGACGGCGCTCTGGACGTTCACTCCGAACGCGCTGAAGGCGCCGATCAGGCCGCCCTCGACGCCGCCCACGCCACCGGGCAGCGGCAGCGTGTTGCCGATCCAGCCGACGAAGTACGCCATGATCACGACCATGACCGGCGGCGCCGCTCCAAACGCGTGGAAGCATGCCCAGAGCGTCGCGATGTCGAAGCCCCACCAGGCAGGCGCGCCCAGCAGGCCGGCCTTGCGCTCGCGCACGAGCGCGAGCGCGTCGTGCACGCCGCTGGCGGCAGCGCGGGGAATCGACGCGATCCGGCTGGCAATTCGGTTGACGACACCCGGACGCGACCGCAGCCGCTCGACGAGCCGGTCGAAGTCACCGGGCAGCATCGAGATCGACAGCACGATGGCGATCACAAAGGCGCCGAACAGTGCCGGCACAAGCGTGATCGCAGCCGGGTTCGGGCCCGGGAAGATGCCCAGGAAGAGGCCGAGGCCGCCGACTAGGAGCGCCACCATGTAGATGCCGTACAGGATCACCATGAATGTGACCATGCGCGAAGCGGTCCGACGTGCCTCGATGCCGGCGCGCCTGAGTGCCCACGCCATAAGCGCGATGCCGCCTGCCCCGGCGGCCGCGAACAGGCGCGTCGCCGCCAGGCCCGCCATCGTGATCTGGTAGCTGGCCGACCAGTTGATGCGCGGGCTGTCGTCCGCGAAGATCGCCCGCAGCAGGAGCACGTAGCCAGCGAACGACGACAGCTCGAGGATCGCGGCGACGATCAGCCAGCGGGCCTCGCCGTGCTCGAGCTTATGCAGCGAACGCCCGAAGCCGACGAGCTTCGGCAGCCCGAAGTAGAGGAAGGCGACGATCACGACGAGGAACAACGCCGACACCAGCAGGCGCCCGCGGGTGATCCGCACCCGTGGCATCTGCTCGTCGACGTCACCGGCCCCCTGCGGCGGCCGCGACGTCTGCGGTCGCGTTGGCTCAGTCACCGTCCGACATCATTGCGCTTCCCCTAGACGGCGCAGCGCATCGAGCGTGTCTGCAAAGTGGCGGGCGTACGGTCCGACCGGTCCTGATGCGAGCTGCACGCCGCCCGCGAGCGCAGCCCCGGTGATCAGGTCCGTGACGTAGTGCTCGCCGAGATAGATCAGGGCGTAGCCCAGCGTAGAGGCGTAGGCGTAGCCGACCGCCCCGGCCACCGGGTCAACCTCGGACAGCACCTTCGCTGCCATCAGCGAGGTCGCAAAGTGCAACGACGGCCAAGCCGCAAGGGGATTGCCGCCGAGGAAGCCGAACAGGTTGGTCCAGCGGCTGCCCCAGAACTTCTCGCCATACTCGTACATCATGCGCCGGAGGGGAAGTTGCCCGTCCGTGTCGGGAAGGTCAAGCGCGCCCTGCTCGGCCGCCCACCACGGCGGCGCGGTCGGCACCAGCCAGTAGAGCAGCGCACCGATGTCGAAGACGGCGTAGGTGCGAGCGGCCGCGGAGGTCAGCTGCGAGCGCCGCCGCAGCCAGACGTAGAACAGCGCCGTGTGCGGCACCGTGAACCAGACCCAGTGGCTCCATACCAGCACTTGCTCCGGCTTGCGGATCTGCCCTTTCGCGGCGAAAGCGTTCTGCAGCCGCTCGCTCGGGGTCTTGCCGAGACCGAGAACCCGATCGATGTTGATCGGGAACGTCACGTGGACGCGCTCGCGCAGCTTCTCGGGGTCATCGTTCGGCATCTCGTAGGCCGCGAGGTAAGCCCACATCTGCAGCGCGCAGACGCCGACGTCGCGCAGCGCCGTCCTCGGGCGTACTACGCACAGCGCCGCCGGCGCGGCCGCTGCCGCGCCGATCACGACCGGCCGGGGCAGCTTCACCCGGTGACGGACAAGCGGCGCCGCAGCGCCGGCGAAAACCGCCCCCCACCCGACAACTTTGATTATTTTGGAAACGCGCAAGCGGATGGCGAGTATAGGTTGGACGAGCGGCCTGCCGCCGCCAGCCATGCGGCAAGCCGGTTTGCAGCCGCCAGCCACGACAAACGTCTCTGGCGGGGGCAGTAGGATTTACCGAACGATGGTATGTAGGCGTGATCAGGAGCATGAGTCCCGCATTCCGGCCCCGGCCGATCGCGTCGGCGCGCGGAGCAGCCGGCTGAGCCGGACGCGGCATCGCGTCCTCACCGGGGTTGCCGGCGTGGCGGCGGTGGTTGCACTTGCCGGCTGCGGCGGCGGTGGTGCCGTCAACAGCTCCACCGACGGCGCGCCGCTCCTGACCGTCCCGAGCGGCGACGTCTCGACGGTCACGAGTGCCCCGACGTCGACCACGGGCACCGGCACCACGACCACATCCACCGGCACCGACACCAGCGGCTCCGCGTCGGATAGCAGTGAGTCTTCGGCGAGCTCCGGCTCTGCGGACACCACCAACACGACTGCGAGCGGTGGAGCGGCGGTCGATGGCGGCAGCTCGTCGTCGGGCTCCGGCTCGACCACCAGCTCCGGCTCCTCGACCTCGGGTGGCTCCGGCCTCAGCAACTCCAGCTCGTCGTCCAGCTCCGGCGGCGGCGGCCTCTGATCGGCACCCGGTCGGGCCGTCGTTGGTCGGACCGTCGCTTACCGCCACTCGTCGCGCACATCACCGATCGCCCCGGCTGCGGCCGCGGCCACATCCGTGACGCGGCTACGACGCGCTGAGCTGTTCGGTAGCCGCGTATTCGATGCGGGTGCCCTTATAGGTGCATCCGTACAGCGCCTGGTTGCCGAGGCGGGTCTGCGCGTAGCTCGTCTTCGGTACGGTCGTGCAGCTGCTGCTGCGTGACTGCCTGTAGGAGTACTTCGCCGTGGAGAGCTTGATCGACAGCACCGGCGCCCACGTCGGAACTGTCAGCGCCAGAACTTCGCCGCGCACGACCGGCAGCGGCGTCTGAAGCGCGAAGCTGACGACCTTCCCGAGGTCGCTGGTCACGTTGTACACGCGCGACTGCTCCACCGTCCGGTAGCGCTCCGCAGTCGGATTGCCGAGCGGCCGCAGCACGGTCAGCCGTACCTCGGGCGCGCCGCCGTAGCTGGCGTTCAGGCCGGTCAGATAGCTGCTCTGCAACTTCGCGTTCGAGCTCAGCTGGGAGACGCCGACCTTAAACGAGGTAATCGTCCCCGACGCGGTGATCGCCGTCGGGCTCACCGTGCCGTTGCGCTCGATCGCGAAGGCAGTCACCTTCGGCAGGATGATCGTGCAGGCCGAGCCGGTGGCACCCGACGGGCAGGTCGGCGGCACCAGGCTCACGCCGTCAACGCCGATCTGGGCCGTCTTGACGGCAGTCGCCGCTGCCGCGACGGCTGTCCCACTGAGCGTGATAACCGCGACAACCGCGGCAACGATCCGTTTCATACGTTCATTGAACACCAGTTCACCGCCGCAGTTGCGGATTCAGCGCAGCCGCTCGGCGAGCTCGGCAAGCTCGGCCGGGTCAGCGGGCCGCGGCTGCCACGGTGGCTGCAGCCGATCGTCGACGTAACGCGGGATCACGTGGACGTGGAGATGGAACACCGTCTGCCAGCCGGCCGGCTGGCAGGAGTTGATGATGTTCATGCCGTCAGGCTCCAGCCGCTCCCTCAGCCGCACCGACAACCGCCTCACCGTTTCCATGACCGCCGTGAACTCGCGCGGCTCGATCTCCCAGATGTTCGCCGTGTGACGCTTCGGGATCACCAGCACGTGCCCGCGCGTCGACGGCGCAACGTCGAGGAACGAAAGCGTCCACTGGTCCTCGTCGATGACATGCGCGCGCACCCTACCGGCGGCGATCGCGCAGAAAACGCAGCCTTCAGCCATGGCCAAGAGACTACCTGCTGACCTGGGCCTGCCCGCTGGCAGGCCCGGCACCGGTGCCGCCGCTCTGGCCCTGCCGCTCCAGCCACTCGCGCGCGTAGGTCACCAGCGCCTGCCTATCACCGGCGGCGACCTGACCGGCGTAGGCAGCCGCGGTCAGCTCGGCTAGCAGCGGACCGAGCACCGGCCCCGGCTCGAGGCCGAGCAGCGTCGCCAGCTCGTCGCCGCGGATCGGCGCCCGCGGTGGCGTCTCGGCGTAGTCGAGCGCCGGCGCCATCATCGCGGCCGCGAGGTCGAGGTGGGCGGCGATCGCCTGCTCCGCCCCCTTGCCGCCGGTGGCGGCCCGGTCCGCGATGCCGAGCACCGTGACATCGACGCCGACCGGCTCGCAGGCGTGCAGGTAGTCGTAGACCTGGCGCCGCGAGAGCGGCCGCTCGTGGACCAGGAAGCCGAGCCGCAGGTGGTGCCGGGCAAGCGCCGCAACGTGGCTCGTCAGCTTCTCCGCGGCCCGCAACCGCGTCAGGATCGCAGTGATCAGCGTGGCGCCCTCGCGGTCATGCGCGAAGAACGTCACCCGCCCTTCCTCCGTTTCGCCGCGCGTGATCGGCTTGGCGATGTCGTGCATGAGCACCCCCAGCCGCAGCGCCTGTCCACGCGTCAGCTCGTTCGCCAGCGGCTGCGCGAGGAAGCGCCGCAGACGGTCGGCGCTGGGGCCGAACACCGAGGCCAGATCGTGCTCGAGGTCGATCGCGTGCTGCAGCGCCGCAAGCGTGTGGTCGTAGACGTCGAGGTTGTGGTAGACGCCCTGCCGCAGGCCGCGTTCCGCGAGCAGCTCAGGCAGTACCACCGCCAGCGCGTCGAGCTCCCGCAGGCGCTCGATGCCGGCCACGGCCGCGTCACTGCACAGCAGTCGCAACAGCTCCGCGAGGATCCGCTCGGGCGCGACGCCGTCGAGCCGTGGCGCCGCCGCCCGCGCCAGCGTGACGGCCTCCGGGTCGGGCACGAAGTTGCCGCCGAGCTCGGCCTCGAATCGTGCCAGTCGCAGCACCCGCACCGGGTCGACGGCGAAGGACTCGCCCGAGACCGCGCGCAGGCGCCTCGCACCGAGATCCGCGACCCCACCATAAGGGTCGATCAGCGTCTCCGCACCGACGGTCATCCCCGCCTCCAGCGGCTGCGCGATCGCGTTGATCGTCAGGTCGCGCCGGCGCAGATCGCCGGCCAGGTCAGGCGCCGTGAGCGGCGTCAGATCAAGCTGCCAGCTGCGGTCACGGGCGCTGACCCGCCACGAGCCCCACGCGTCCGAGAGCGCGAAGACGAAGCCGCGGCCGGCGCGCGCGAGCGCCCGCGCCACCCGCTCGGCGCCGCCACTGATCGCCACGTCGTAGTCAGGATGCGGCCGGCCCAGCAGCGCATCGCGGATCGCGCCGCCGACCAGCCACGCGGTCTCGTCGCCGAGCACACCGGCGAGCAGCTCCAGCGGCCCCGCTGCGGTTCCTGAGTCCGCTTCAGCCATCAGCGCGCAGCCGTGACCGGGACATCCTCACGGTCGGCCGTCACCGGGACGCCGTCGCGATGGTAGGCGCGCGGCACGCGCGCGGAGATCCAGCACAGCACCTCGTAGCCGATCGTGCCGATCCGCCGGGCGAGATCCTCCGCCGTCTGGCGCTCGGCGCCGTCGGCGCCGATCAGCGTCACCGGATCGCCGACCTCCACGTCGCTGCCAGCCCCCACATCGATCGTGATGTTGTCCATCGAGACGGCGCCCACCAGCGGGTAGCGGTGCCCACGAATCAGTACGTCGCAGTTATTCATCAGCGCCCGCGGTAGCCCGTCGCCGTAGCCGATCGGCGCAGTCGCGATCAGCGTCTCGTGCTCGGCGACGAAGTGGCGGCCGTAGCCGGTGCTCTCCCCGGGCCGCGCGACCTTGACGGCCGCCACATACGAGCGCAACGCGAGCGCCGGCTCGAGCTCCCAGCTATCGGGACCGACGTCCATCGGATCGACGCCGTAGAGCATGATGCCCGCGCGCACCATGTCGAACTGCGCCTCCGGGAAGCGCAGAATCGCGGCGCTGGCGGCGGCGTGTACCACCACGTCGCTGCCCCCGGGAAGCTGCCTGACCGCCTGCACCACCGGCGTGAACGCCGCCAGCTGCGCGGCGACGAACTGCTCGTCGCCGTCGGCTGTGGCGAAGTGCGTCATCAGCCCCGCAAGCCGCAGCTCCGGTGCCTGCACGACCAGCTCCGCGGTGGCCAGTGCCTCGTCACGGCTACGCGTGCCGAGTCGCCCGAGGCCGCTGTCGAGCTTCACGTGCACCGGCACGACCTTCCCGCGCGCTCGCGCCGTCGCCGCTGCCCGGCGTACCAGGTCGGCGTTCCAGACCACCACCGCCGCATCGGATTCCACCGCAAGCTCGAGCTCCTCATCACTGAGCGCGCCGAGGATCAGGACCGGTGCCTGCACGCCGCCTCGCCGCAGCTCGGCGGCTTCGGGCGCAGTCACCACGGCCAGCCGCGTGGCACCGCCCGCCAGCGCCGCCCGTGCCGCCGGCACGGCGCCGTGCCCGTAGGCGTTCGCCTTCACCACCGCGCAGAGCGCGACTCCCGGGCGCAGCCGTGCACGCGCTCGCGCCGCGTTACGTTCGATCGCAGCGAGATTCACCTCGGCAACCGCTCTCAGCACCTTCTATCACCCTCTAGTCAACGGTTAGTGTCTGTCCGTCGGGGGTTTACTCCCCGGCCCCATCTTGCCGCGCTGTCGCCAACGCCGCCGGCAACGCGGCGATCACGTCACTCGCGATCACGCCGTCCGGCCAGCCCCGCCGGGCAGCCTCCTGACCGGCGCGAACGTGCGCCATAACTCCAGCGCAGGCAGCGTCGAACGGGTCCAGCCGCTTTGCGAGCAGCGCCCCGATCACACCTGCCAGCACGTCGCCCGTACCGGCGGTGGCGAGCGCCGGCACGCCGCCCGGGCTGACGGCCACGCGACCGTCCGGCGCGGCGATAAGCGTGTCATCGCCCTTCAGCACCACGACCGCCCGGCTCCGCGTCGCGGCGACGCGCACATGTTCCAATCGTCGTGTCTCGATCGAGCGGCTGTCGGTGTCCAGCAGCCGTGCCAGCTCGCCGGCATGCGGCGTCAGTACGGTGCCCCGCCCGGCACGCCGCTGCAGCAGCTTGAGTCCCGAGGTCGCCGCCGCGTGTGCGTTCAATCCGTCGGCGTCGAGCACGAGCGGCACCGGTGCGCTCGCGGCCAGATCCCGCGCGAACTGCTGCGCTCCCGCGGCCGGACCGAGTCCCGGACCCAGCACCAGAGCATCGGCGCGAGCGAGGGCCGCGCCCGCGGCCGTCAGCGCGTCCGGCGACAGCTCGCCATCGCGCTCCGGTAGCCCCTTGCACATCACTTCGAGCAACTTGATCTGCATCAGCAAGACCAGCGAGTCGGGCACGGCCACGGTGACGTAGCCGGCACCGGCCCGGGCAGCGCCGGCGGCGGCCATCACCGGTGCACCAGTGAATGCGCGCGAGCCGCCGCAGATCACGACGTTGCCGACCGTGAACTTGTTGGAGGCGGCACCGCGACGCGGAATCTCGGCCAACGCGCGGTCGGTCAGCAGGCCGATCTCAGGCTCCACTCCAGCCTTGGCGTGCTCGTATGGAATGCCGATGTCGACGATCGTCAGCTCGCCGGCCAGCCGCTTGCCGGGCGCAATCCAGTGGCCCGGCTTAGCGGCGTGCATCGTGACCGTCGCGTCCGCTTCGACCGCCTCGCCCTGCACTTCGCCGGTCGAGGCGTCGACGCCGCTCGGGACGTCGCAGGCGATCACGCGCAGCACGCCAGAGCTCGCCCGGCGTGCCGCGTTGATCCCGGCGATTGCCCCCGCCGCGGGCTCGCGCGGCACGCCGGCGAAGCCGGTGCCGAGGATCGCGTCGATGACCCCGGCCGCGCCCGCGAGCTCCGCCATGGCGAACGGTACCGGCGGCGCTCCCGGCAGCCGCTCGAGGTTCGCCGCGGCGTCGCCGTGCAGCCGGCCCGAGTCGGTGGTCAGCAGCACCTTCACGTCGCGTCCCTCTAGGCGCAGGATCCGAGCGGCGACGAACCCATCGCCGCCGTTGTTCCCGCCGCCGCAGACAACGACGATCGTCCCCACCGGCACGAGCTGCGCGCAGCGCCGTGCCAGCGCCGTGCCAGCAGTCTCCATCAACTCCTGACCGGGAATCCCCAGCTGCTCGATCGCCCAGCTGTCGAGCGCGCGCTGCTGTGTCGCGTCAAACAGCGGCTCAAGGTAGGCGGCCAGCACTGCAGAGCTCCGCTCCGTCACCGTTACTCGACGGTCACGGTCTTCGCCAGGTTCCGGGGCTGATCGATGTTCAACCCCCGTTTCGAGGCGATGAAGTAGGCAAGCAGCTGCAACGGGATCACGGCCAGCGCCGGTGCCAGCATCCAGGGCGTGGCCGGCACCCGCAGGATCTCGTCGGCGTGCGCATCGATGCGATGATCGTCCTCGGTGGCGATCGCGATCACGCGGGCGCCACGCGCCCGGACCTCCTGGACATTCGAGACCAGCTTCTCGAGCACCGGCGAGTCGGTCGCGACGACCACCACCGGCGTGCTTTCGTCGAGCAGCGCGATCGGGCCATGCTTCATCTCCCCGGCCGCGTAGGAGTCAGTGGCGATGTAGGAGATCTCCTTCAGCTTCAGCGCGCCTTCGAGCGCGATCGGCAGGCCGATGTGGCGCCCGAGGTACATGAAGAACTCGGCGTCCGCGACGCTGTCCGCGATCGCGTGCACAGGCTCGGTCACGGTCGCCAGCAGCTCGCCGATCTGTCGTGGCAGTTGCCCCAGCCCGTCGATCAGAGTCTGCAGGTCGGACGGCGCGATCGTCCCACGCAGCTCGGCGAGATGCAGGGCCAGCAAGTACATCGCCACCACCTGGGCGACGAACGTCTTCGTCGCCGCGACGCCGATCTCGAGGCCGGCGCGGGTGTAGAGCACGCCGTCGCTTTCGCGCGTGATCAGCGAGCCCATCACGTTCGTGACCGCCAGGATCTTCGCTCCCTCGGCGTGGGCGCCGCGCAACGCGGCCAGCGTGTCCGCCGTCTCGCCGGACTGCGAGATCCCGATCACGAGGTCGTCCGGTCCGACGATCGGGTTGCGGTAGCGATACTCGGACGCGACCTCCACCTCGACTGGCATCCGCGCCCACTCCTCGATCGCGTAGCGCCCGATCAGGCCGGCGTGATAGGCGGTGCCGCAGGCGACGATCACGACCCGGTGGACGTTGCGCAGCAGGTCAGCGTCGATCGCGCCGAGATCACCGAGGTCGACCGTCTTCCCGCTCGCGATCCGCTCGCCGAGGGTGTCGGCGACGGCGTCATCCTGCTCGTTGATCTCCTTCAGCATGAAGGTCTCGTAGCCGCCGCGCTCGGCCGTGTCGACGTCCCAGTCGACGTGTGTGATCTCGCGCTCGAGCGGCTCGCCGTCGATCGTCAGGAACTGGACCGAATCGGGTCGCAGCACCGCCAGTTCGTCGTTGTTCATGTACTGCACGTCGCGCGTCTCGCTCAGGAACGCCGGCACCGCCGAGCCGATGAACTGCTCGCCGTCGCCGCGACCGACGAGCAGTGGGCACTCCTTGCGGACACCGACGAGCAGGCCGGGGTGCTCGGCGCCCATCGCGACGAACGCGTAGTGGCCCTCGAGCCGGCAGTATGCCTGCCGCACGGCCGCGACGAAGTCGCCGACGTCGTACTTCGCGATCAGGTGGGCGATCACCTCGGCGTCGGTGTCGGAGCTGAAGTCGTCGCCGTCCGCGGCCAGCTCCTGTTTCAGCGCCACGTAGTTCTCGACGATCCCGTTCATGACGATGTAGGCGCGTCCCTCGTGATCGCTGTGCGGGTGGGCGTTCGCCACGGTGACGCGCCCATGGGTTGCCCAGCGCGTGTGGCCGAGGCCGGTGTACGGCATCGCCGTGGCGACGGTAGCGGCGGCCGTGGCGCCGGCAGCGCCTGGGCCTGCGTGGTCCGCACCTTCCTCGACCGCGAGGGCAGCATCATCGGTCGCGACGGCAGCGCGCAGCGCGGCGAGGTTACCGATTGCCCGCACGGTGTGCACGCCGGCGCCGTTCATCACCGCGATTCCGGCCGAGTCATACCCGCGATACTCCAGCATCTGCAAGCCGGACAGCAGCAGCGGTCGCGCCTCACGGGGTCCTACGTAACCGACGATGCCGCACATGTGATAGCTCCTGTCTCCAGTCAGTCAAGCGGACGAGACGATAATCGAGCCGCGGCTGCGCGACCCACGCCCGTGCCTGCCATCGACAGTGAATTCGACGGCGGTGGGTGAAACCCTGATTTTACCGCTTGGCTGCAGCGGCCCTGCCGGCGCCCAGGCGCCGACTCAGGCCGACGCCGTGCCGGCCTGCTGCTTCAGCGTAGTCGCGATCGCCGCCGCCACGGCCTCGCAGACCTCGTCGGTCTCGCACTGACTCGGCGCCTCGACCATCACCCGGATCAGCGGTTCGGTGCCGGACGGGCGGACGAGCACGCGGCCGCGGTCCGCCAGCCGCTCCGAGCCAGCGGCGATCGCCGCCTTCACCGGCTCGCTCGCCAGCGCCCGCCGGACGTGGTCGCCATCGGAGGCGGGAACGTTGATCAGGCGCTGCGGCAGCTTGCGCATTGCGTCGCGCTCGGAGAGATCGCGGCTGCCGAGCGCCTCCAGCGTCAGCAGCGCACTCGCCATGCCATCGCCAGTCAGCCCGAAGCCGAGGTCGATGATGTGGCCGGACTGCTCACCGCCAAGGTTCCAGCCGCGCCGCAGCAGCTCCTCAAGCACGTAGCGGTCGCCGACAGCCGTGGTCGCGACCTTGATCGCGGCGCTCGCCATCGCCGAGTGGAAGCCGAAGTTCGTCATGACCGTGACGGCAACGCCCTTATCCTCCAGAAGCCCCGCGCGCTGCTGGTGGCCGGCGATCAGGGCGATCAGCTCGTCGCCATCCGCGACGGTCCCGTTGCGATCGACCGCCAGCACCCGGTCGCCGTCACCGTCGAACGCGAAGCCGATGTCGTAGCGGCCGCGCTGCATCGCTCCGGCCAGGTGCTCGATGTGGGTGGAGCCGCAGCCGGCGTTGATGTTGCGGCCGCTGGGCTCGTCGGCGAGCACGCGGACATGCGCGCCCAGGCGCCGGAACAACTCCGGCGCGACTCGGTAGGTCGCGCCGTTGGCGCAGTCCAGCAGGATCCGACGGCCATGCAGGTCGAGGTCGGCGAAGCGCCGCAGCAATTCGGCCAGGTAGTCCTCGGGTGCGTCGGCGAAACGCTGCACGCGACCCAGCCGGAGCGGGACCCCGAACGGCTCCTGCATCCGGTCCTCGACCCGGCTCTCGGTCTCGTCGTCGAGCTTGAACCCGGAGGCTGAGAAGAGCTTGATCCCGTTGTCGGCGTAGGGGTTGTGCGAAGCGGAGATCACTGCAGCCAGCGCGAAGCCGTGCTGTCGCACCAGCAGCGGCGCGGCCGGCGTCGGCAGCACACCAGCCAGCAGCGCATCGCCGCCGGCGGCGGTGATGCCGGCGGCCATCGCTGCTTCGAGCATCTGGCCCGACTCGCGCGTGTCGCGCACGATCAGCACGCGCAGGCGGCGCTCGTCTATGCCCTCGGCACTGACCGCGGGCATGATTGCGTCGCCGTGATCGGCACCGGCGGAGCCGCCGCCGATCACGGCGACGGCTGCTTGCGCCAACGACAGCGCCAGCTCAGCGGTCAGCACACCTCCGGGGCCAGCCTGGCCACGGACACCGTCAGTACCGAACAGTTTCCGTGACATGGAAGTGGACCGCGCCCCGCGGGCGGATCAGCGCTTCGAGAACTGCGGGCGCTTACGCGCCTTCTTGAGACCGGCCTTCTTGCGCTCCTTGACACGCGGGTCGCGCGTCAGGAATCCACGCCGCTTAAGCTCGCCGCGCAGATCCGGGGCGGCCTCGAGCAGCGCCCGCGAGATGCCGTGCCGCAGCGCACCGGCCTGGGCAGCGCTACCACCGCCGCTCATCCGGGCAACGACGTCCATCTTCGTCTCGTAGCCGACGGTCTCGAGCGGCTGGCAGATGATTCGCTGCAGCGCCTTGCGCGGGAAGAAATCGGTCAGCGACTTACCGTTGATCACGTACTCGCCGGTGCCGGGCTTGAGAATCACACGAGCGATCGCGGTCTTGCGCTTGCCCGTGGCCGTGTAGCGGGCGCCGGACGCCAGATCGATCGTGGCGTTGGCAATCGGCTGGGCGCTCAGGTCGGACTCGGCCTGGGCCTCGGCCGCCTTACGCGCCTCCGCCTCCTCGGCCTCCGCCTCGGCCGCGGCGCGCGCCTCGGCGTCCATGAAGTGCTCGTCCTCGGTCACGATGTCGGGGACGAGATCAGCGCCGGGGATTGCCGGCTTCTCGTGCGGCGTCTCCTTGACGTCCTCGCCCGCAGCTGCGGGCGCCGCAGGGACAGCTCCAGGCGCAGCAGCGGTTGCCGGAGCAGCCGCCGTAGCGGCGGTCTCGCCAGGCGCAGCGGTCTCAGCGGCCTCGGCTGGCGTGACGGTCTCAGCCGGCGTGGTGGCCTCGGCTGGCGCGGCGTTCTCAGCTGGCGTGGTGGCCTCGGCTGGCGTGACGGTCTCAGCGGGCGTGGTGGCCTCGGCTGGCGCGGCGTTCTCGGCTGGCGCGGTGGCCTCAGCCGGCGCGGTGGCCTCAACCGGCGCTGCCGCCTCAGCGGCGGGCGTGGGCGTGGCCTCAGGCGCGGCGGCCGCAGCTGCAGACTGTTCGGCCTCGGCAGCTGGGTTCACAGGCGCCGTCTGCTCATCAGCGGGCTCCGGCGAAGCCTGGTTCTCGTTCGGCGTATCGGTCACGACTTAATCTCCATCGGTTGCGGCTGCTGCGCTGCGTGCGGATGCTCCGCACCCGCGTAGATCTTCAGCTTCGTGAGCTGCTTGCGGGCAAGCCGATTACGGGGGAGCATCCCCTTCACCGCAATCCGGAGAACGTCCTCCGGCCGGCGCTCAAGCATCTCGCTCAGCGTCCGCGAACGGAGACCGCCCGGATAGCCGGAGTGACGGTAGTACTGCTTCTGCGCAAGCTTGTTGCCCGTGACCGAGATCTTCTCGGCATTGACCACGACGACGAAGTCGCCGGTGTCGATGTGCGGTGTGTAGGTGGGCTTGCGCTTGCCGCGCAGGGCGTCGGCGATCTGCGTCGCTAACCGGCCAAGCGTCTGGCCGGTTGCGTCCACGATCAGCCAATTGCGCTCGCGGTCGGATGGTTTTGCTACATAGGTCTTCATGGCACGCAAAAGGCCGCGCTCGAGCGCGGCTTGGTCGATGTTAGCTATTCCCACTCGATTGTGCCGGGTGGTTTGCTCGTGATATCGAGCACCACCCGTCCGACCAAGCGGATCTCATTGATCATTCTGCTGGCGATCTTCTCCAGTAGATCGTAGGGTAGTCGCGCCCAGTCCGCAGTCATCGCGTCGTCGCTGGTGACGGCGCGGATGGCGACCACGTTCCCGTAGGTGCGCGCGTCGCCTTCGACACCCACGGCGTGGACGTCGGGCAACACACAGAACGACTGCCACAGCTCGCGGTAGAGCCCCGCCTTGCGAATCTCGTCCTGGAGGATCGCGTCGGCGTCCCGTAGGACGTCCAGCTTCGGCCTGGTGACCTCGCCACCGACGACGCGGATCGCGAGCCCGGGACCCGGGAACGGCTGGCGCCAGACTAACCGCTCCGGCAGCCCGAGCTCGGCGCCGATCGCGCGAACCTCGTCTTTAAACAGGTCGCGCAGCGGCTCGATCAGCTTGAACTGAAGATCCTCCGGGAGCCCGCCGACGTTGTGGTGGGATTTGATCGTGGCGGCACCGGCACCGCCGCCCGACTCGATCACGTCCGAGTAGAGCGTGCCCTGAACCAGGAAGCCGATCCCCTGGAGCTTGGCAGCCTCCTCCTCGAAGACATGGATGAACTCGCCGCCGATGATCTTGCGCTTGCGCTCCGGATCGGTGACGCCGGCGAGCTTCTTCAGAAAGCGCTCCTCGGCGTCGATCGCGATCAACGGCACGTGAAAGTGGTCGCGGAAGGTCGCGACCACCTGGTCGCCTTCGTTCTTCCGCATCAGGCCGTGATCGACGAACACGCATGTCAGCCGCTCACCGATCGCCTGATACACCAGCAGCGCCGCAACGCTCGAGTCCACCCCACCGGAGAGCGCACAGATCGCACGGTCCCCGCCGACCGTCTCGCGGATCAGGCGGACCTGCTCCTCGATCACCGACTTGGCGCTCCAGGTGCCGTCAGCACCGCAGATGTCCAACAGGAAGTTCTGCAGGATCTGTTGCCCGAAGGGCGTGTGCACGACCTCGGGATGGAACTGGATGCCGTAGATGTCGCGGCTAATCGACTCCAGCGCCGCCACTGGCGACGCCGTCGAGGACGCCAGCGCCTCGAACCCGGCCGGTGCCCGCCTGACCGTGTCCCGGTGCGACATCCAGCAGGCCTGATCGTCAGGCGTATTCGCGAGCAGCCGCCCGTGCTCGGCGACGCGCAGCTGCGAGCGGCCGAACTCACCGACCTCCGCGGCCTCGACCGCGCCACCGAGGTCCTGCGCGATCAGCTGCATCCCGTAGCAGATGCCGAGCACCGGAACGCCGAGCGTGAGCAGCGCCGGGTCGAGCGTCGGCGCCTGCTCGTCGTAGACCGAGGCCGGGCCACCCGAGAGGATCAATCCAATCGGGTGGCGCTCCTCGATCTGCTCGATGCCGGCGTCATACGGCAGTAACGTCGAGAAGACCCCGCACTCGCGCACGCGGCGAGCGATCAGTTGCGCGTACTGGCCGCCATAGTCGAGGACGACGACGCCAGCGTTCGGCCGCTCAGTCACCGCCGCCGCCGGCACCCATGCCGACACCCTGGTTGCGTTGCAGCTGCTTACCCTCGGTCTGCAGCGCTGGCGCCACCATCAGCTCCGCGCGGTTGAACTCCGCAATGTCGTGGTAGCCGGTGGTCGCCATCGAGGTCTGCAGCGCTCCCATCAGGTTGAACGTGCCGTCGTTCTCGTGGGCCGGGCCCTTGATGATCTCCTCGAGCGTGGCCGTCGGCGGGGTGCGAACGCGCGTGCCGCGCGGCAACGTCGGGTGGAACGTCGACATGCCCCAGCTGTAGCCACGACCGGGGGCCTCCTCGGCCTTGGCGAGCGCTGAGCCGAGCATCACGGCATCGGCACCGCAGGCGATCGCCTTGGAGATGTCACCGCCGTTGCGCATGCCGCCGTCGGCGATCACACGTACGTACTCACCGGTCTCGAGCATGTGCTGGGAGCGCGCCGCGGCAACGTCCGCGATCGCAGTCGCCTGCGGCACCCCGAGGCCGAGCACGCCGCGGGTCGTACAGATCGCGCCGGGGCCGACGCCGACGAGCACACCGGCCGCACCGGTGCGCATCAGATGCAGACCCGTGTCGTAGGAGGCACAGCTCCCGACCACGACGGGGATCGAGATCTCGTGGATGAACTCCTTGAGGTTGAGCGGCGGCCGGCTCTCGTCGCTGGACACGTGCTCCGCCGAGACGACGGTGCCCTGGATCGCCAGGATGTCCAGGCCCGCCTCGAGCGCGACCTCGTAGTACTTGCGTACATGCTGCGGGGTCAGCGCGGCCGCGGCGACGACACCCTGCTCCTTGATCTCCCTGATCCGCTGGGCGACCAGCTCCGGCTTGATCGGCTCCGCGTAGATCTTCTGCATCTCGCGCGTCGCGATCTCCTTGGGGAAGGACGCGATCCGCTCGAGCTGCGCGTCAGCATCCTCGTAGCGGGTCTGGATGCCTTCGAGGTGCAGGACCGCCAGGCCACCAAGCTTGCCGATGATGCCCGCCGTCCGAGGCGATACCGCCGCATCGAGCGCCGCGCCGAGCAGCGGCAGATCGAAGCGGTAGGGCCCTAGCGTCCAGCTGATGTCGACGTCGTCGGGGTCGCGGGTTCGCCGCGACGGCACGATTGCCACATCATCGAATCCATAGGCCCTGCGGGCCTTCTTTCCACGACCGATTTCAACTTCCATCAGTTGAGCTTAATTGATGGGTTGGACGGCACGGTGAACCCCACTTTCGCCGAGTACGAGAACAAGACCCCCGCGAGCCGCCGACCGGCGGCTGCGTCAGTTATTCGACATTAGCAGCGGGCCTGCCGCGCCGGCGGCGGGCGTCATTCGCCGCCCGCAGGGGGCTGAAGCTGCTGCACCTCGACGCTGTCGAGCAGGCGGTCGATCTTCGCGGGATCGACGATCCCGGCGCCAACGTGCTGGGTCGACTCGGCGCCGCAGGCGACGCCGTAGCGCAGGCACCTGGCCGGGCTCTCACCGACGTAGCGAGCGCCGAGATAGCCAGCCAGAAACGCGTCGCCGGAACCAATCGGGGAGAGCGCCTCGAGTGGCGGGATCGACGCCCTGTAGAGCACGTTCGGCTGGCCGCTGCCGCCGCCGACACCCGGCCGCAGGTAGGCGTAGCAGCCGTCGGGAACGGTCATGATCGCCTCGGCCGGTCCGTGGTGGACGATGTCCAGCACGGCCTGGCAGTGCTCGTCGTCGTCGTTGAACTCGTTGCCGACGAGCTCCTCGGCCTCCAGCTGGTTCGGCGAGACGAGGTCCGGCTCCGCCCGCACCGCCAACCGCATCGCCTCGCCGTCGGCATCGACGACCGTCGTAACGCCACACTTCCGAACGGCGCGCACCAAGCGCGCGTACGTGTCGGGCTCGAGCCCGCGCGGCAGGCTGCCGGCGAACACGCAGATCTTGGCGCCGCGCGCGAGATAGACGAGCTTCTCCTCGAAGACGTCGAGCTCGTGCGGCGTGACCGCCGGCCCGCGCTCGTTGATCTCGCTGTGGATGCCGGTAGTCGGATCGATCACCGCCGTGTTCGTGCGCGAGTCCTCACGGACACGCGTGAACGAGTTCACGACGTTCGCCTTATTCAGCGCCTCGATGATGCGCTCACCGGTGGGGCCGCCGCAGAGACCGGTGACGATCACGGGGTAGCCGAGCTGCGCCAGCACGCGGGCGACGTTGATGCCCTTGCCGCCCGGGAGGGTCCTCTGATCGACCGTACGGTGACGGCGCCCCGGGGTGAAGCTCGGCACCTCCAGCGTCTGGTCGAGTGCGGGGTTCAGGGTTACGGAAATGATCAACGCTTCTGCAACCTTCTGCGACGGGTGCGCTGTTCCTGCCGCTCGAAAGCCGTGGTACGGACGACCGCGACCAGCGCCACCGCGATCACCTGGAGACTACAGCGTGTCGAAGAGCTCGGTTGACGGGTCCGGGTCCAGCTGCGCCGCTGGGCGGTCCATCGCCTGAACAAGTCAGTGCGAGATCCGCCAGGCAAGCTCCCGCAGCCGCGCCGCCTCGCGGCGAGCCGCGCTCGCTGGGTCGGAGTCGGTCCGCTCGCCGGCGCCGACGATCGCCCGCGATGCGGCGATCAGCCCGGCCGCCGGTCCGGGCGCGAAGGCGTCTGAGAGATCCTCGACACGTCCGCCCTGCGCGCCGACGCCGGGCAGCAGGAAGACGGCGTTCGGCATCAGCTCTCGCAATCGCCGGATCCGCTCCGGGGCCGTTGCGCCGACGACGGCGCCGACATCCGCCAGACCGCTGGTGCCGACCCCGTCGCGTCCCAGACGCGCGATCAGCTCGGCGACCGCATCACTGAGCCGGCCACCGCCGGCGAGCATCAGGTCCTGCAGGTCGGCCGCGCCCGGATTCGAGGTCCGGGCGAGCACGAACAGGCCGCCTGCGGCAGCCCGGGCACTCTCCACCAACGGCGTCAGCGCGTCCGCTCCTAAGTACGGGTTGGCCGTCAGCGCGTCGGCATCTAGCGACGGCAGCACTCCGAACGGCGTGGCGTGCTTGCCGAAGAAGCTACGGCCGTAGGCGGCGGCGCTGATCCCGATGTCGCCGCGCTTGGCGTCGGCGATCACGAGCAGACCGGCGTCGTGCGCGGCGTCGACCAGCACCCGCAGGGCATCCCAGCCCGGGGCACCGAGCGTCTCGAAGCAGGCGACCTGAGGTTTGACCGCGACGCACTCACTCGCGACCGCACGAATCACCGCGCGGCCGTGTGCGATCACCGCCGCTGCCGCCCGGGCAGCGGGTGAAGCGGATTCAGCACCCGCCCCACCCGCCTGCTGCGGCGCTGCAGGCCACAGCCTGCAAGGATCGGGATCAAGTCCGAGCACGATCTGCGACTCGCGTCGCAGCACGTGTTCGGCCAGCCGGTCCCCAAACGGTTTCAGTTGACCGCCTTCTTGAGGCCCGCACCAGCGCTGAACTTCGGGACCCGGGAGGCAGAGATCTGGATCTTCTCGCCGGTCGCCGGGTTGCGACCCTCGCGCGCAGCACGATCGGAGACGCTGAACTTCCCGAAGCCGGCGAAGTTCACGTCACTGCCGCGCTTCAGCGCGTCCTGGATCGTCGTGAGGAACGCGTCGACGGCGGCACCGGCATCTTTCTTGCTCAGACCCGCACGCTCGGCGACCTCGTCGATGAACTCGGTTTTAGTCACTGAAACTTCCCCCTTGAAGGTTGTTTGAGTTCTCGAAGCTAACACGGATCGCGGACATACACGCACTCGCGTTCCGGGCGATCGCCAGCGCACCCTACTCCCTTGCACGCCGTGCTCAAAACCGGACTCCATGTCATGCTTATGAGACGGCCGAAGCCGATAATCGGTAAGCCTACAGGCCAGCGCGGCTTACGGCCGCTAAATCTGGACAGAAAAGTGAGCGAAATCCCCCGCGAGCAGAACGAAGACCGGCCGGCCGCAGCCGCCGAGTCGGAGCTGACGACCGAAGCGAGCCGGGGCCTTACGCGGTTCTGGTGGTCGTTGACGACGGCCGTCTGCCTGGTCGCCGGCGTGATAGCGCTGATCGACGGCTACCACGGCTACGCGCTCGTGGCGTTCGCGGTAACGGCGTCAGCCGCGATCAATCTCCGCTGAGCGGCCGCTGCCGATCAGCCACGTCGCGAATGCGCGCAGCGCCCGTCCGCGATGGCTGATGCCGTCCTTCTCCGCGGCACTGAGCTCGGCGATGGTGTGCACGCCGGGTATGTCGTCTGGCAGGAACGCTGGGTCGTAGCCGAAGCCGCCGGCCCCCTGCGGAGCGGCCGCCAGGCGGCCGCGGCAACGGCCGTAGAAGACGCGATGCTCGCCGCCGCCGGTGGCGTAGACCAGCACGCAGACGTAGGTCAGCACGCTGCCGGCGGGTGCCAGCGATAGCAGCTTCGCGAGGTTATCGGCGTCGGTGGCGTGCTCGCCGGCGAAGCGCGCGGAGCGAACGCCGGGGCGGCCGCCGAGCGCCAGTGCCTCGATCCCGGAGTCGTCGGCGAGGACCGGCCGCTTCAGCACCTCGGCCGCGATCAGCGCCTTGCCGCGAGCGTTGCTCTCGAACGTCTCGCCGGTCTCCGGGCCGAGCGCCACCACCGCCGGCAGCGGCTGCACCGCGATGCCGAAGGGCGCGAGGATGCGCTGGACCTCGAGCAGCTTGTGCTGGTTGCGCGTCGCTAGCGTCAGATCCTGCGGCATCGGCGATCTCCTGGTCGAGTTAGCTATTGGTGTGACTGCGGCTCCGTGACGAGCTCCGCGAGCGCCTGGCGCTGGGCTTCCCGAAGCTGCGCGATGCCGGCGGCGGCAAGTGCCAGCAACCGGCTCAGATGTGCCTCCGAGAGCGGCGTACGCTCCGCCGTCGCCTGGACCTCGATCAGCGCGCCGGCGCCGGTCATCACGACGTTCGCGTCGACGTCGGCGACCGAGTCCTCGCTGTAGTCGAGATCGAGCAGCGGCGTCTGGTCAACGACCCCGGCCGAGATCGCCGCGACCGTGCCGGTCAGCGGCGACGCCCGCAACGCGCCCTTCGCCTCGAGGCGCCCGAGCGCCTGCGAGAGCGCAACCATCGAGCCCGTGATCGCGGCGCAGCGGGTGCCGCCGTCCGCCTGCAGCACGTCGCAGTCGATGTAGACGGTGCGCTCGCCGAGCGCGGCGAAGTCCACGACGCCGCGCAGGGAGCGGCCGATCAGCCGCTGGATCTCGACGGCGCGGCCATCCTGCTTACCGCGCGCGATGTCGCGCGGCTTGCGCCGCCCGGTGGACGCCGGCAGCATCCCGTACTCGGCCGTGACCCAGCCGCGCCCCCCGCCGGCCATCCAGCGCGGCACGCTCTCCTGCACCGAGGCGGTGCAGATGACGCGCGTCTCGCCGACGCTGATCAACGCCGAGCCGTCGGCGCTGCGGACGAAGCCGGGCTCGATCGTGACGGGGCGCAGCTGGTCCGTCGCGCGCCCGTAGCTGCGAACGCGCGTCTTCATCCGATTGTCAGTTCCGACCATAGCCGTGTCAGTCTTGCAGCCGCGTCGGTCGCAAGTCGCGCCGCCGGGCAGCTCGCCAGCGGTCCCCGAGCCGAGCCCGAGCCGGGAGCTCCGCGCAGGGCGTCCATCGTGCTGACCACGCAGCGAGCGAGCGTCGCCGGCTCGTAGCCGCCTTCGAGCACGACCCCGAGCGGCACGTCGAGACGGTAGGCGAGATCGCGCCAGATCGCCGCCATCGTGGCGAAGCCCTCCTCGCTAAGAACGCAGTCCGCGAGAAAGTCGTCGCGGTGGGCGTCGAAGCCGGCCGACAGTAGCAGCAGCTCCGGCTCGTAAGCCAGCGCCAGCGGGACCGCGACGTCGCGCACCAACGAGACGAAGGTCGCGTCGCCCGAGCCGGGCGGCACCGGCAGGTTGACGGTGTGACCGTGGCCGTCGCCAGTCCCGATCTCGCTGCTGCGTCCGGTGCCGGGATAGAGCGGCCACTCGTGGATCGAGACGAACAGAACACGGTCCGTGCCCCAGAAGATGTCCTGGGTGCCGTTGCCGTGGTGCACGTCCCAGTCGAGGATCATCACCCGCTCCACGTCGAGCTCGTCGAGCGCATACTGAGCGGCGACGGCGACGTTATTCAACATGCAGAAGCCCATCGCGCGGTTACCGGTGGCGTGGTGCCCCGGCGGCCGGTGGGCACTGAAGCCGAGCGCGCCGCCGCCACCGCGCTCGACGATGCGCCTGACCATCTCGACCGCGCCGCCGGCCGAGTGCAGCGCCGCGACGAACGAGCCGGCGCTCATCACCGTGTCCTCGTCGAGCTCGCCGCCGCCGCGGCGGGCAATGCGTTCGAGCGCATCGATGTAGGCGGCGGCGTGGACGCGCTCGAGGACTGTCCTCTCGACCGCCGGCGAGCTGACCGGCTCCCAGCCGAGGTAGTCGCGCTGCTCCAGCGCCGAGATCAGCGTGATCATGCGGGAGATGCCCTCGGGATGACCGCCGGTGTCATGCTCCAGCGAGGACGGGTGCATGAAGAACAGCGGACGCGCGTCCATACCCGACACCGTACCGCGCAACCGGCGTTGCGCCAGCGGTTTCACCAGCGCCGGCGGGCTGGCTCGCGAGCGCCCCGTTCCGGAGTCGCGGTCGTAACCTCCGCAGTATGCAGATCGCATTCTTAGGACTTGGAATCATGGGCTCGCGCATGGCCGCGAACCTCGCCGGCGGCGGCTTCAGCCTGACCGTCTGGAACCGGACCGCAGCCCAGGCCGCGGCGTTCGCCGATGAGCACCCCAATGTCACAGCTGCGGACACGCCGGCGGCAGCGGCCGCCGGCGCCGACGTCGTCTTCACGATGATCGTCGACGGCGACAGCGTGCGCGACGTGCTGCTCGGGGAGCAGGGCGCCGCCGACGGCGCCGCGCCGGGCACGCTGTTCGTGGATTGCACGACGATCGGCATCGCCGCCGCCCGTGCGATCGCCGCGGGGCTGACGGGTCGCGGCTTCCGCTTCCTCGACGCCCCCGTGACCGGCTCCGCGCCGCGCGCGGAGGATGGGACGCTGACGTTCATGGTCGGCGGCGACCAAGCCGACATGGAGGCCGTCGCGCCAGTGCTGAAGGCGATGGGCACGACGCTGGTCTACGCGGGCGACTCAGGTCAGGGTCAGGCAGTGAAGGTCATTAACAACGCCGTTGCCGCCGTCAACGCGACGACGGTAGCCGACGCGCTGGTGCTCGCCGGCAGGCTCGGCGCCGACGTCGATGCGCTCAGCGCGGTGCTGCACAACGGCAGCGGCGGCTCGGCGATGGCCGACCTGAAGATCCCGCTGATGCGCCGCCACGACTTCGCGCCACAGTTCAAGCTCGACCACATGTTGAAGGACATCCGCCTCTGTCTCGACGCCGCTGAGTCGGTCGACGCCGAGTTCCCATTCGCGCAGGTGGCCGAACAGATCTTCGCGGCCGAGTCGGCGCTGGGGCGCGGAGCGGAGGACTTCGCCGCGATCATCGAGCAGTCCGAGGCGCGCAAGGGCGCTCGCGCCTAGTCACCGCCGCTGCGTTGGCGCTTACCGCCGCTGCGTTGGCGCTTACCGCCGCTGCGTTGGCGCTTACCGCCGCTGCGTTGGCGCTCATCGCCGCCGCGTCGGCGCTTGACGATTGCGGCGGCGTGGCAGCAGGATCGAGTCGTGCCCGTCCGGCCAGTGTGCGCAAGGCAACATGACGGGCACGACAGATTCCCTTGCAATTTCGCTCATCTCACCTATGATCAATAGTCGTTTGGCGCCTGTTTCTGTACCCGCGCGCCGAACAATCTCTTCTCAATCACTGATTCCGCGAATCGAGAAAAATGCCGATTGCTTTCAAAGAGTGGGCGGTGACCGTCCGTGCGCTTGCAGAGGGAGAGCAACTGCTGACGTTTTGTCGGGCGTCCATGCGCAACCCCAACCCAGACTTCCAGCTCGACTACGAGCGATTCTTCCTCTATCCCACGTTCGACCATCAGCGTGGCGATCTGGTGCGTGAGTCGCACCGGCCGGAGCTGACTCGAGCCCTTGAGGAGGGTGTCTGGAACGACGGTGACCCCACCCCGACGATGATGCGCAACGGCGAGCTTGGCCAGCCCGAGCGAGTCCGCATTCGTGCGTGGGCCGAGGTGGCCGCCATCTTCACCGTGACCGACCGGCGCGCTATCGACGCGCTGTCACCGTATTACGTATGGGGCAGTGACTACGCCGAGCGCCAGCTTGAGTGGCATCACCGTCAGCCTTTGCACGTCGTACTGCTGCGCACCTACCGCATTCCCCGCCCAGTCACGGTGAAGGTCCGTGACGAGCTCGGGTCGCGCACCTGGGTGGAGATCACTCGCGATTTGCCGTTCGAGGGCACTCCGGTGCTCGCCGACGACGAGTTCGAGCGTGCCGCCGATGAAATCGCCACGATCGCGGCGCCACGCGACCGGCGGCCGGCACTCGTCTGACGTGTCGGCGCGGCGGGTGGCTCGGGGGCTCACCCGCCCTGTGATCATCGGAGGCACCATGGCTGTAAACGGCAACGGGACGTCGCCCGCTGGCGACGTGCCCATCAACGGATGAGGCAGCAGCCATGACCGTAGCCTTGGTCTCCGATAGTTGCCACTACCTGCCTCAGTCGATCATCGCTGATCTCGACCTGCGCCAGGTGCCGCTCTACGTGCACGTGGCCGGCGTCGTACGCCGCGAGACCGAGATCGACTACGACGCCTATTACCGCGGCCTCGATACGAGCAAGCGGCTGCCGACCACCTCGCAGCCGTCGGTGGGCGACTTCATCGCGGTCTATGAGCCGTTGCTTGCGGCCGGGAATGAGATCATCTCGATCCACCTCTCAGGCGGAATTTCCGGGACCGTACGCGTAGCTGAGCAGGCACGCGAGCAGCTTGGTGCAGCGGGTGCACGCATCCACGTGCTCGATTCGACCACTGTCGGTGCTGGCTTCGGGGTCATGCTGATGGCGGCGCAGGCGGCACTCCGTGCCGGCGAAGGCGTCGACGGCGCAATCGGACGGGCCCAGGAGGCGCGTGCTCGACTGCGGCTGCGAATCGCACTCGACACGCTCGAGTATGCGCGCCGCGGCGGCCGCATCGGCGCGGCGCAAGCATGGGTCGGTAGCACTCTAAGGCTCAAGCCGATCCTTACGATGGAGTCGGTGACCACGCCCGTCGTCAGGGTTCGAACCAGCAAGCGCGTGACGGCGCGACTGGCCGAGGAGCTGCAGCAGTGCAAGCGCGATGGCTGCGACGGCTGGTTCGTCCACCACGTTCAGGCACCCGACAAGGCCGAGCAATTGGTTTTGATCGGTACCGAGATCTTCGGCTCCGGCCCGCTGCTGGTGACCGAGGTCGGCCCTGTGATCGGCACCCACTCCGGACCTGGTACGACAGCCATCGGCGCCGTGCCCAAGCGCCTGCTCACCGTCTGAGAGCGGCCCGGACGGACCGGGGCCTGCCAGTTCCCCACTCGCCGCGGCTGCTGCCGCGGGTCACGGGCGAGAGGCCGTCGGCGCCGGCCGTCAGCGCACGCTCAGCGGCTCTTCCCGAACCTGTCCGTCGACGATCCGGTAGGCCCGGACGTCGGCCTGCGGGCCCGTCGCGAGCCCGATGATGATGTAGGCGGCGCCGGGATAGAACGCAAGGTTGATGTCGGTCTGCGACGGGTACGGGGTGCTGCGGGTGTGCGAGTGGTAGATCCCGCCGAGCTCGAGGCCGGCGGCATCGAGCGCCTTCTGGATGCGTAGCTGGTCGCGGCTCGAAAGCTCGTAGCGCAGCGGCGTGTGCGCCGTGTTCTCGGCCTCGTAGAGGCTGACCACGACCTCGCCGCGCGTGCCGATCATGCCGCAACACTCGTCCGGCGCCTCAGCGCGCGCGTGGGCGACCATCCGGTCGTAGAGAGCTTGGGGAATCTCCATAGCTCGGAGAAGCTACTACCAGAGCTTCGCGTCGGGTCTAGCGGCTGCCGCCGGCCATCGCCGGCAGGATCACGAGCGTGTCCTGCTCGCCGACCGCGGTGTCGAGGCCGCCGAGGACACGCACGTCCTCGTCGTTCACGTAGACGTTGACGTAACGGTTGAGGTCGCCATCGGCACCGAAGATCTGGTCCCTGGTGTCCGGGTAGGATGACGTGACTGTAGCCAGCAGCGCACCGACGCTGGCGCCCTCGATCGTCAGCTCACGCGCGCCGCCAACGGCGTTGCGGAGCACAGCTGGGATGCGAATCGTGGCCATCGGATCTTCCTCTTCACTCGATCTCTTGTTTCACCCGGCGGGCGTGCCAGCGGGCACGCCCGCAGCAGCTCAGTGGACGCCGGCGCAGAACGCGTCGTAGTCGGGGAATACCCCCATCTCCTCGTCCGTGATCTCCTCGGGGTCACGCGAGCACACCGGGCAGTTCGGGTCGCGCCTGACCTTGACCTCGGTCAGCGTCGCCGCCAGCGCGTCGTACATCAGCAGCCGGCCGATCGCCGGCTCGCCGACCCCGAGGATCAGCTTGATGACCTCGGTCGCCTGCAACAGGCCCATCGTCCCCGGCAGCACGCCGAGTACGCCGTTCGTGCCGCACGACGGCGCCAGCTCCGCCGGCGGCGGCACCGGGAACAGGCAGCGGTAGCAAGGTCCCTCGTAGGGCTTGAACACGGAGAGCTGACCGTCGAAGCCGAGGATCGCCGCGGAGACGACCGGGATCTGCAGCCGCACCGAGGCGTCGTTCACCAGGTAGCGGCTGGGGAAGTTGTCGAGCCCGTCGACGATCACGTCGTAGCCACTGATGATCTCCATGATGTTCTCGGGCCCGAGCCGCACCTGGTGGGTGAGAACCTTCACGTCCGGGTTCAGCGCCGCGATCGTCGCCTTCGCCGACTCGACCTTCGGCTCCCCCACGCGCTCGGTGTTGTGCAGCACCTGCCGCTGGAGGTTCGAGACCTCGACGACGTCGCTGTCGACGATCCCGAGCGTGCCAACTCCGGCCGCCGCCAGGTAGAGCGCGGCCGGCGAGCCGAGGCCGCCGGCACCGAGCAGCAACACCTTCGCATCGAGCAGGCGCTGCTGGCCTTCGATCCCAACCTCCGGCAGCAGCAGGTGGCGCGAGTAGCGATCACGCTGTTCGGCGGTCATGAGCCGTGGCACGTCGACCTCGTAGTCGCGGTCCTTCCAGAGCTTGAAGCCGCCCGCCATCGACGAGACGTGCTGGTAGCCGAAGTCCTCGTTCAACGTCCTTGCCGCCCAGGCGGAGCGGACACCGGACGCGCAGTAGAGGATCACGCGCTGGTCGCGGTCCGGCGCGGCCAGCTCGATCCGTCCCTCGAGATGGCTCTTCGGGACGTGAACGGCGCCGGGGATGTGGCCGATCGCCCACTCCTCGTCCTCGCGCACGTCGATCACGACCGCGTCCGAGTCAAGCGCGGCGCGAACCTCCGCCGGGTCGACCTCGTCGATCCGGCTCTTGATCAGACGTAGAACTTCGGCTCCGGAGGGGCTCATGTTCAGATAGCTCCTAATTCGACTCGAGCTTTACCGGTTTCAAAAGTATAGCTTCAGTCGAATCGGGCGATCAGCGCCTCGGGACGGCGACTAGTCGGCGTCCAGCACGTTCACGAGCCGGGGCGCGCCGCTTGCGTCGATCTGGACCGTGAACCCGGGCCGGTAGCCGCTGCCGTCGCGCTCGTCGTCGCCGATCAGGCTCTCATTGACCCACGAGCCGGAGTTGATCAAGCGCACGCCCGCTGGCGTGCGCCACTCCTCGGCGTCGTCCGTCGGCAGCGGACCGGCGCGGTGCGTATGGCCGAAGATCGCGTAATGCGGGGTCAGCTTCAGCGCCTCGAGCGTCTTCGTGAAGCCGGTAAGTCCACCGCGCGTGAGGTGCGCCTGCGAGAGGTCGCCGCTCAGCGATCCCAGCCCGATCGCGCCGACGGTGGCGAAGGCCGCCCGCAGGCCGAAGTCGAGCGCCAGCGCGGCCGGTCCGTGCACGGCCCGCAGCCAGTTGAGCACCCGCATCGACGCCCCGGCTTCGGCGGAGTCGACCTCGCCGTCGCCACCCTGCGTGACGGCGTACATCCAGGCGTAGATCGGCGTCAGGATGCGCTCGTGCTCGTCCGCGTCGTCGATCTCGTTGAGCGGCAGCTTCAGCGCTCGTGACATCGCGCCCGCGGCGAGCCGCTCGAAGCTCGGCGTGGTCGTGTGCGCGTCGAGGTAGTGGCCGTGGTGCGCGTAGACGTCATCGCGCAACCAGATGCCCGGGTAGCGGCCGCTGACCGCAGCGCCGCTGGTGCCGAGCAGCCGCGCCAGCTCCGCCAGCGGCTCACCGGGCACCCAGTCGACCACTTCGTCGAGCGCCAGCGGTGACGGCGGCGCGCTCGCGGCGCGCCGCCTGAAGTACGGCGCCAGCAGCTGATGGTCGTGGTTACCTTGCAGCACCACGATCTCGGAGCCTGTGCCGAGGCCGGCGACGAGCTTCGGGAGGACACGCGAAGCCGCAGCGAGCGCGTCCCGGAGCGGCAGCTCGCGCATCTCCACGACGTCGCCCAGCAGGATCAGCCGGTCGGCCCTGGCGATCGCCGCGGCCAGCTTCTCGACCACCTGCGGGTCATCGAGCGTGGAACGGCCGAAGCCGGCACCGATATGCAGGTCCGAGATGAGGAGGGTTCGCATCGCTCGGCCGGCGCTCAGCTCGCGGTCGCCTGCAGCGCCTGGCGGATCGCCTTCGGCAGCATGAAGCGGACGTCCTCCTGGACGACCTTCAGCTCCTCGACGTCCTTGGTGCCCCTCGCCTTGAAGAAGTCGACCAGCCGCGCGACCAGCTCGTCGGGCGCGCTGGCGCCGGAGGTGATGCCGAGGACCCGGACCCCCTCCAGCCACTCCTCGCGCACCTGCGTCTCGTTGTCGACCAGCTGCGCCCGGGTGCCCTGCTCGCGCGCAACCTCGACCAGACGGTTGGAGTTCGACGAGTTGCGCGAGCCGATCACCAGCACGAGGTCGCAGCGCTCGGCAAGCTGCTTGACGGCAGCCTGGCGGTTCGTGGTCGCGTAGCAAATGTCGTCGCGGCGCGGGCCGATGATCTTCGGGAAGCGCTCACGCAGGCGCGCGATGATCTCGCTCGTCTCGTCGACCGACAGCGTCGTCTGCGAGATGTAGGCCACCCTCGACGGGTTCGGAACCTCGAGCGCGCCCACGTCCTCCTCGTTCTCGACGAGGACGATGTGACCCGGCGCCTCGCCCATCGTGCCCTCGACCTCCTCATGGCCGGCGTGGCCGATCATCACGATGGTGTAGTCCTCGGCGGCGAACTTGATCGCCTCGCGATGGACCTTCGTCACCAGTGGGCAGGTAGCGTCGATCACGTTCAGCTTGCGCAGGGCCGCGTTCGCGTGGACGCCGGGGGCGACGCCGTGCGCCGAGAAAACGGTGGTCGCCCCTTCCGGGATCTCCTGCACCGACTCCACGAACACCGCACCGCGGTCGCGCAGCTGGGCGACGACATGCTTGTTGTGCACGATCTCCTTGCGCACGTAGACCGGGGCGCCATAGAGCTCGAGCGCGCGTTGCACGGTCTGGACGGCGCGGTCGACGCCGGCACAGTAGCCGCGCGGAGCGGCCAACCAGAGCTTTTCCGGGGTTGCCATCTTCGTCTCGCAGTCTATCGGTGCGCTCGCTCAGGAGGTGGCGACTCGGTGAGCGAGCGATCCGGTCGGTGGGTCGGACCGGGGCTGACGGTGACTCGGACCGGGTTGGTTGGGAAGCTGGGAAGGAAACCGCGCCCCACGCGCGGTTTCCTTCCCAGCTTCCCCGCCGAAGGCATCCGCGTGCCCGAGATCACTTGGTGTGCAATAGACCGCTTGGCGTGCCCGAGATCACTTGGTGTGCCCGAGACCGCTTGGCGTGCCGGCCGGCTGGGCCTAACCTCTGGGCGAGGAGGGAATCGGCCCGGCTCGCGCGGGCTCGACTCAGGCGGCGCTTCGACTTCAAGGCGGCACAGCGTTCATGGCCTACCACCCAATCGACCGGATCTCGTCCACGGATGCAGGCTTCCTGCACCAGGAGGATCCCAGCGCGCACATGCACATCGGCGGACTGACGATCTTCCGCGGGCCGACGCCGGAGCCTGCGCAGATGCTCGACCGGGTGCGCTCGCGCCTGCACCTGATCCCCCGTTACCGGCAGCGGCTGCAACGGACGCCGCCCGGGGCCGGCCGGCCGGCGTGGGTCGACGACCCGAACTTCAACGTCGAGTTCCACATCCATCAGCTCGCGCTGCCAGCACCGGGCGGGATGAACGAGCTGCTAGCGCTCACCGGCCACGTGATGTCGCTGGGCCTGGACCGCAGCAAGGCGCTGTGGGAGCTCTGGGTGGTCGGCGGCCTCGCACCCGAGGCCGGCGACAGCGAGCCGTGCTTCGCGGTCATCTCGAAGACGCACCACACACTGATCGACGGGCTCGGGGGGATCGACATCGCGCAGGCGATCCTCGATCAGCCGGACGGATTCGAGCCAGCGACCACGGCGGCGCTGCGCCCGTGGCATCCGCACCCGGAGCCGTCCACGGCCGAGCTGCTGCTGGACCAGGCACGCACCACCGCCGGCGCGGTGCTCGACTCCGGCTTGAACTTGCTCGACGCGCTCCGCAACCCCCGCGAGGCGGCGCTGCGGCTGCTCGAGACGGCGAGCGGCCTCGGCGAGGTGGCGTGGGCGGTCGTCAACCCAGCCCCTGAGACGGTGCTGAACCTGCCGATCGGACCGTACCGCCGCTACTCGGTGCTGAGCCAGCCGCTGGCCGACTACCAAGCGATCAAGGACCGCTTCGGCGGCACCATCAACGACGTGTTCCTCGCGGCGGTCACCGGCGGCCTCGCGCATCTGTTGGACTCGCGCGGGCTGCAGACCGCGGGCGTCGAGTACTCGGCGCTCGTGCCGATCTCAGTCAGGCGCGAGGGCGAGCACGGGGCGATCGGGAATCGCCTCACGGTGCTGCGGGCACCGTTACCGATCTACGCCACCAATCCGCTGACGCGGCTGCAGACGGTGATCAGCGAGATGCGGACGCTCAAGGCCTCGCGCTTCCCGGCTGGCGCGCTAACGGTCTCAGTGCTGAGCGACGCCGCGCCGGCTGCCGTGGTCGCCCAGACATCCCGCCTGCAGTTCTCTTCGCACCTGTTCAACCTGCTGGTCACGAACGTACCCGGACCGCAGCACGAGCTGCGCCTGCTCGGGCGACCGGCGCTGCACGCCTTCCCGCTGCCGTTCCTGGCCAAGCACCAGGCGCTGGCGATCGCGATCATCTCCTATAACGGCCGGGTCGAACTCGGCTTGCTCGGCGACTACGACGCGCTGCCGGACTTGGACGTGATCGGCGAGGGCATCGAGCTCGCACTGCGGCAGATGCTGGCGCTGCCAGAGCCGCAGGCGGACCCGGCCACCGCCGAACTCGGCTCGGAACCAGCTTCAGATTTGCGCGCGCCGCGCTGACCGCAGGCTCAGAAGCCGAGGGCGAACTTCGCGTCCTCGCTCATCCGGTCGAGGCCCCACGGCGGTGCGAACACGAGCTCCGACTCGACCTTCGTGACGCCTTCGATCTCACCGACGAACCGCTCGATCTGCCCGGCGACCTGAGGACCGATCGGGCAGCCCGGAGTCGTCAGCGTGTAGACGATCTTCACGACTCCATCGCGACTGACGTCGATGCCGTAGATCAGCCCGAGCTCGACGAAGTCGAGGCCCAGCTCGGGATCGATCAGCTCGCGCAGCGCATCCTGCACTTCTTCGACTCTGACCACGGGAATAAGTCTATCCGGCCCCAGATCGTTCCTGAAAACGGCGACCGTGTCGGTCCCGGAGAGGCCGGCCGGGCCGCTGCCGCCAACGCTGCCGCCAACGCTGCCGCCGACAGAATGTTCGATCCCCGCGGTGAACAAATGTCCAGGCAGCGGGATTGATCGCAAATTGCAGCAAGTTCCTGCTTGAGTCAGACCGCACATGGGTCTAGCGTTCGGAGATCGTTGCCTTTACCGATAACCCGCCGAGGCTCCGCTGCAGCGGCGACGAGGACAGGTTCACCCAGGGCGCCCGGCGGCGTTCCCTGGTCTGTGCGTCGCGGGCGGGCTGCGATGTTGTCGTCGAGCTTCAAGAGCTGCTCTTCGCGGACACCTCGTTCATGGTCGACCTCGCGGCGCTCTCGCGGCGGCTGCGTCGCCGCGGCGCCAAGCTGCGACTGCGCGATGCCTCGCCGCAGATCCTGGCGCTGATGGGCTGGACGGGGCTCTGCCACCTACCGGGCGTCGAGCTCGAGCCGAGTGGCGTCGCCCGCGTCTGACCGCGGCGGGCGGTAGTAGCCTTGAGGTTGAGATGATGTGGCTCCTCGTCCTCGTGCTCTGGCCGCTTGCCGAGCTGTTCGTGATCGTCAAGGTCGCCGAATGGATCGGCTTCTTCTGGATGCTTGCCCTGCTGGCCGCGAGCTGGCCGCTCGGCACCTGGCTCCTGCGCGCCCAGGGACGCACGGCGATGCGCCGGCTCCGCGCCGCGGTCGCCGGCGGGAGGGTGCCCACGGCCGAGGCGGTCGACGGCGCGCTGATGCTAGGCGGTGGGCTGCTACTGCTGGTGCCGGGCTTCATCACCGACGTGCTTGGCCTGTTGCTGCTGGTGCCGCCGCTGCGCCGGCTCGCCGGTAAGTTCGCCTCCCGCCATCTCGCGGGTGGCTTCCTCGGCCGGCTGATCGGCTTCGGCCCGCGCGGCAGGTCCGGGACCGGTGGCCGCGACTACGACGTCGAGTCCACGGCGTACGAAGCCGACGAGCTGCAACTGCGTCCGCATTCGTGAGCCCCGCATGGCCAGCCGCGAGACCTGCTCGATAACGCTTTGCTGCGAGCCCACCGGACAGCTCTGGGGGTTCAACTCGACGCTCGTCGCGCCGGCGCTCGCCGACACCGATGGCGGGCAGCTCGAGCTCCACGGAGCGCCGCGGCGTCGCGAGCCGGCGACGCGGGCGATGCGATCGCTCGCGACCAGCGAGCATGGCGCCGACGCGCTCAGAGTCGCGGAGCTGGAGACCGAGCTTGCCGGTGACGGTCGCGGCCGGCGTCTGCGCCTACCGGCCTTCACCTACACAGGCGCCGTGCCAGGCAGCCGTGACTCGCTGCGCATGCTTGCCGCGTGGTTCCCGAAGGGACGCAGTATCGCCCTTGCAGCGGAGCGCAAGAAGGGCCACAACCATGACCGCGACGCGATCGCGGCCGTCGGCACGGGCGAGCCTCAGCCGCTCTACCTGGAGCCGCGGCTCTCGGGGACGTATGGCAAAGACGGTGCACTGCGTAACCTCGGGCTTGAGCTCTGGCTCACCGACGAGAGCAACAGCGATAGCGACGAGTATCTACGCCGTTGGTTCGGTGTCGCAACCGGCGCCCAGCTGCAGGCCGAGGGCGAAACGCACGAGCTCCGCGCCTTCGCGCTGCGCTGCACCAGCAGCCGCGGCGACCAGGGCTTCGGTGTGTTCGCGTTGCTCGAGCCCCGCCGAACCGCGTAGCGACCGTCCGCTCGGCGTCAGCGCCCGTCGCGCCGCGCTAGTTCTCCGTGCCGAGCCGGTCCCAGCAGTAGAGCTCGAGGCAGTCGTCGACGAGCTCGGCGCAGCGCTCGTCGGACACCCATGGCAGCACGGCCTCGATCGCGAGCTCGTCGCTCATCCCCTGGTCGACGTTGTCCTCGCCGCGGAAGCCGGCGGCGATCAGCAGCGCCTCGCGCCGGTTCTCGCCTAAGGACGGGAACACGCCGACGAGGAACTCCTTCGTCGGGATCGGGTGCACGCCACCTTCGAGCGTCGCGTGCCAGGCCGCGAGCAACGAGAGGTCGTGCTCGTCGAGCTCGGCGAGCGCCTTCGCGTACTGGGTCTGTAACTGCGACTCGGGGACCTCATCGACCCACGCGCGGACGATCTCGCCGAGAATCTGGCGACGCGCCTCGCGACCGACAGAATCGGCGATCACACGGACGGCATCGTGCGGGTCAATGAAGCAAAGGGGCATAAAGGCTCGATCGAGGAAGTTGAGGCGACTTTAGGGATCGAGCCGGACAGACTGACCGCGGCAGCGCCTGCGGCCGGAACCGCTAGAGCCCGAGTGCCGCGCGGACGCGCGCCAGCGCGTCCGCGTCCGGCTCGAGCGCCGCGTCGACGCCGGCGCCGAGGCGCCGGCCGCTGCCCCAGTTGTGCAGCGCCAGGTCGAGCGCCCCGAGCGGCACTTCGCAGGTCTCGGCAAGCTCCGCCGCACGCCGCTCCAGCAGCATCGGATCGCCGATCCCGAGCGCGCGCTTCGCCGCCCAAGTGGCCTCGTTCTCGCCGCCCAGCTCGAGCCGGCCGGCAGCCAGCGGGTAGACGCCGGAAGCACCGAGGCCGGTCAGCAGCTCGAAGCGCGTGTCGCGGCCGAGGCCGCCGAGCGCCAGGCGCTCGAAGCAGCGCTCGAAACGCCGCTCCGGTGTCCACGACGACTCACCGGTGAACGCGTCGGCCTGCGAGCCCGCGCGTGCCGCCCAGGCTCGGTAGGCGGCAAGCGTCGTCGCCGCGTCGCCCGGACGCAGGGAGCCACGCGAGCCCGGCACGACACCCGCGAACGCCGGCGTCTGACCGGCTTCGACCGCCGCCCACGGCAGCCGTGCCGCGTTGATCGAGGTCCACGGATCGCCGTCCTCGAGCGGGCCGACATACGCGATCAGGAACGCCAGCCACGTCCGCTCCTCGATGTCGCCGGCCCCCGCGACCTCGGCCCAGAGCCCCGCCTGCGGCGTTCCCAGGCGCTCCAGCCGCGCCGCCGCGAAAACGATCTCGACCGCGAGTCGCGCAGCGTCCTCACTCGACTTCAGGCCCGCGACAATGGTGGCGTGGAAGCCGTCGTCGGCACCGCGGGCGAGCTTGCGAACGCGCAGGCTGCCAGGCGTCTTAGCGTCGGGCCGGCGCTTGCCGGCGCCGGCCCGCTGGCGGCGCTGCCGGGTGGCCGTGGCGCGGGTGGCCGTGGCGCGAGCGGGCGCGTCCGCGGCCGCCGCACCGCTGTGCTCTGAGCCGTTGCGCCCCGCCATCCCCAGCTCCTGCTCGGTGCGGGTGCCACCTGAGACCAGGGGGCGCATCGCCACTCCCTGCTCGCGGGTGCAGATCGAACAGTTCGTGAGCAGGCGGCCATGGCGGCAGAAAGTCGGCATGTACCTATCGTGCCATGCGGCGCGTCCCGGTGCCGGGGCGACCGGCGCACAGCAGCGCCGACGAGCGCGGCAGCCGCAGGCACGCGAGACGCAGACGGATTCGGCATGCAGCAGACCCCGCCCCTGGACGTCACCCGAAAGTAGCCGGGGAGATCCAGCTTCGCTGGATCTCCCCTAAGAGTCAGGGAAGTGGGGGCGCAGTTCCCTGACTGACAGCGATGAGTGTAACACCCGCTACATTCGCGGAATCAAAAGAATGCTTAAAGCAACCGTATCCGTGCGGGTACCTTTTACTCCCTCGGCTTGCCCGGTCCGGTGAAGAACTGTTCCCCCGGGCGCAGCGTCCCGGCAGCCTCGGCCTCGTGGCGCAGGGTCCTGTCCTCCTCGCCGCTCCAGGCACCGACCGCAAGCAGCTCACGGTCCTGATCCATCGGCGTGCCACCCAGCTCCTGGTTGACCACGCGGGCGCACTTGCGGCCCTCGGAGATCGCCGTGACGACCAGCGACTGACCGATGCGGGCGTCGCCGCAGGCGAACACGCCCGGCGTCGTGGTGCGGTAGGTCTGCTCAGTGCGGATGTTCCCGCGCCGGTCGAGGTCGAGATCCAGGTCCGAGACGATGCCCTCGTGCTCAGGGTGCTCGAAGCCGATCGCGATCAGCACGAGGTCCGCCTCGACGACGAACTCGCTACCGGGCACGACCGTCAGCTCACGTGAGGACTTGCCCATGACCTTCCGCGCGTAGACCCGCGTCACGTGCCCGTCCTCGCCACCGAAGCCGGTCACCTCGACGCCCCAGCGGCGCTTGCCGCCCTCGTCGAGCGCATAGGTCGTCAGCGTGCGCTTCGGCGGCAACGGCCAGGGGTAGCGGGGGTCGTCGACCTGCAGCTCCTCGTAGACGTCGAGGATCTGGGCACTGAGCGCGCCCTCGCGGTTCGCGTTCGAGACGCAGTCCATGCCGGTGTCGCCGCCGCCGATCACGATCACGCTCTTACCGGCCGCGGTGATCCGCTGCTCCTCCGGCGTCGGCCGGAAGCGCCGGCCTTCCTGCTCCGCGACCCAGCGCCCCCGCTGGTAGAGGTAGTCCATCGCCAGATGCACCCCGTCGAGCTCGCGGCCCGGCACCGGTAGCTCGCGCGGCACGCGCGAGCCGGTCGCGATCACGACTGCGTCGAACTGAGCCTGCAGGTCGGCGATCGTCGGGTCCGAGCCGATCTCGACGTTGTACTTGAAGGTGATGCCCTCCTGCTCCAGCAGCTCCACACGCCGATCGATGATCTGCTTGGGGAGCTTCGCGTCGGGGACGCCGAAGCGCATCAAGCCGCCCGGCGCCTCGTCGCGCTCGAAGACGGTCACCAGGTGCCCCGCACGGTTCAGCTCGGCGGCGACCGCCAGCCCCGCCGGCCCGGAGCCGATCACCGCCGCCGTCTTCCCCGAGCGCCGTGCCGGCGGCTCCGCCACCACCCAGCCTTCGTCGAAGGCGCGCTCGACGATCGCTAGTTCGACCTGCTCGATCGTCACCGAATCGTCGGCGATCGCGAGCACGCAGGCGGACTCGCACGGCGCCGGACAGATGCGGCCGGTGAACTCCGGGAAGTTGTTCGTGGCGTGCAGCTGGTCGATCGCGTCCCGCCACTTGCCGCGGTAGACGAGGTCGTTCCAGTCCGGGATCAGGTTGCCGAGCGGGCAGCCCTCGTGGCAGAACGGGATGCCGCAATCCATGCAGCGCGCCGCCTGCCGACGGATCTCCGGCTCCGGCTGCAGCCCGAAGTACGGCTTGTAGTCGCGCACGCGCTCGCTCGGCTCTCGCTTGTCGAAGCCGACGCGATGGATCTTCAGAAAGCCGCCAAGCTCGCCCATCACACACCCGCCTTCACGTTGGCCGCCGCAGCGGCGGCGGCCTGCTCGCGCAGCGCCCGCTTGTAGTCCTTCGGCATCACCTTCACGAACCGCTCGCGAGCACCGCGATCCCACCTTGCAAGCAGGTTGCGGGCGACGAGCGACCCGGTCCGCATCGCGTGTTCGCCGATCAGCGCGCGCAGCTCCTCCCCGTCCTCGTCGCTGACCGGGTCGAGGTCGACGAGCTCGGTGTTGCAGCGCGTCTCGAAGCGGTTGTCGACGTCGTAGACGTAGGCGATGCCGCCGCTCATGCCGGCCGCGAAGTTCCGGCCGGTCGGACCGAGCACGACCACGCGCCCGCCGGTCATGTACTCGCAGCCGTGGTCGCCGACGCCCTCGACGACCGCGCTCACTCCGGAGTTGCGCACCGCGAAGCGCTCACCGGCCAGCCCGCGGAAGAACGCGCGACCGGCGGTCGCCCCGTAGAGCACCGTGTTGCCGACGATCATGTTCTCCTCGGCCCGGAACAGCGCCTTCTCCGGTGGCCTCACGACCATCAGGCCGCCGGAGAGTCCCTTACCGGCGTAGTCGTTGGTCTCGCCGCGCAGCGACAGCGTCAACCCCGGCGCGAGCCAGGCGCCGAAGCTCTGCCCGGCCGAGCCCTGCAGACCGATCTCGATCGTGCCCTCGGGCAGCCCCTCGGCACCGCGACGGCGCGTCAGCTCGCCTGACAGGATCCCGCCCACGGCACGGTCGACATTGCGGATCGGCACGCCGCTGAGCCGCACCGGCTTGCCATCGGCCAGCGCCGGCTCGCACTGCCGGAGCAGCGCCCAGTCAAGTGCCCCGGTCAGCACCGGGTCGGCCGGCCGCAGCCGCCGGCGTGGGCTGCCCGAAGGCACGTCGGGCGCCTGCAGGACCGCGGAGAGATCCACCTTCCGAGCCTTCCAGTGATCGATCGCCGGGTCCATGTCGATCAGCTCGCTGTGGCCGATCAGCTCGTCCAGATGGCGAGCGCCGAGCTTCGCCATCAGCCGGCGCACGTCCTCGGCGACCAGCGTCAGGTAGGTGATTACGTGCTCCGGTTGCCCGCTGAAGCGCTTGCGCAGGACCGGGTCCTGGGTAGCGATGCCGACCGGGCAGGTGTTCAGGTGGCAGACGCGCATCATCACGCAGCCCAGCGCGATCAGCGGCGCCGTCGAGAAGCCGAAGGCGTCGGCGCCAAGCAAGGCGCCGACGATGACGTCGCGACCAGTCTTCAGCTGGCCGTCGACCTCGACCGTGATGCGGCTGCGCAGGCCGTTCAACATCAGCGTCTGCTGCGTCTCGGAGAGGCCGATCTCCCACGGGATGCCGGCGCCGTGGATCGACGACTGCGGCGCCGCGCCAGTGCCGCCGTCGCCGCCGGAGACCGTAACGTAGTCGGCGCCGGCCTTGGCGACGCCGGCGGCGACCGTGCCGACTCCGACCTCGCTGACGAGCTTCACCGCGACGCTTGCCTGCGGGTTGGCCGCACGCAGGTCGTAGATCAGCTGCTTGAGGTCCTCGATCGAGTAGATGTCGTGGTGCGGCGGCGGCGAGATCAGGCCGACTCCGGGCGTCGAGTGGCGGATCTTCGCGATGTAGGCATCGACCTTCTGGCCAGCGAGCTGACCGCCTTCGCCGGGCTTGGCGCCCTGCGCCATCTTGATCTGGAGCTGGTCGGCATTGACCAGGTAGTCGATCGTGACGCCGAAGCGGCCGGAGGCGATCTGCTTGGTCGCGGAGCGGCGGTTGTCGGTGAAGCGGACCGGGTCCTCGCCGCCCTCGCCGGTGTTGGAGCGACCGCCAAGCGTGTTCATCGCGATCGCCAGCGTCTCGTGAGCCTCGCGGCTGAGCGCGCCGAGCGACATCGCACCGGTGGAGAACCGCTTGACGATCTCCGAGGCGGGCTCGACCTCGTCGAGCGGAATCGGCTCCGGCGCGAAGCGCAGCCGCATCAGACCGCGCAGCTCCGAGCGCCGCGCCGACTGCTCGAACGAGATGCGCGCGAACTCCGCGTAGCTCTCGAAGCGCTGCGCTTCGGGACCGCGCACGGCGTGCTGCAGCCTCGCGATCGTCTCCGGGTTCCAGTTGTGGACCTCGCCGTTGCGGCGCCATTGCATGATGCCGCCGACCGGCAGCAGCTCGCGCTCCGTCCGCGGGTAGGCGCGGAAGTGCCGCTCCAGCGCCTCGGCCGCGAGGTCCTCGATCCCGACGCCGCCGATCCGCGAGGCGGTGCCGGTGAAGTGCTTCTCCACCAGCTTCGGGTCGAGTCCGACGGCCTCGAAGATCTGCGCTCCGCAATAGGAGTGAATCGTCGAGATCCCCATCTTCGAGAGCGTCTTGAGGAGGCCCTTGCCGATCCCCTTGACGATCCGCTGCTCGGCCTCCTCGCGCGTCAGGTCCGCCGGTAGCAGCGAGCGCGCGGCCAGCTCGTCGAGCGACTCGAACATCACGTACGGGTTGATCGCCGAGGCGCCGAAGGCGATCAACGTCGCCATGTCGTGGATCTGGCGCGGCTCGCCGGACTCGATCACCAGTCCGGCGCGCAGGCGCGTGCCCGCCCGCACAAGGTGCTGGTGTACGGCTCCGACCGCCAGCAGTGACGGAATCGCGACCCGCTCGGGCCCGAGGTTGCGATCGGAGAGGATCAGGATCGTCGCGCCGTTATCGACGTAGCGCGCCGACTCGGCACAGATCTCGTCGAGCCGCCGGTCGAGCCCGGCGACGCCGGCTTCGATCGGCCAGGTGATGTCGACGGTGGCGGCGTCGAAGATCTCGTGCGGCACCTGGCGCAGCTTCTCGAGCTCGGCGTTGCGCAGGATCGGCTGGCTCATGACAAGCTGGTGCGCCTGCTCCGGGTGCTCGGCGAGCAGGTTCACCTCACCGCCGACGCCGACCTGCAGGCTCATTACGACCGCTTCGCGGATCGGGTCGATCGGCGGGTTGGTGACCTGCGCGAAGAGCTGCCGGAAGTAGCTGAACAACGACGGCTGCCGGTCCGAGAGCACCGCCAGGGCCTCGTCTGAGCCCATCGAGTTGACCGGCTCCTCGCCGTTCGCGGCCATCGGCGCGATCACCTGACGCAGATCCTCCTGCGAGTAGCCGAACGCGAGCTGCCGGGCGCGCAGCGGCTCGACCCGCGGCACCCGCGGCTGCCGGTCGGGCAGGTCTTCGATGTGCACGGCGGAGCTCTGGTACCACTCGCCGTACGGCTGCCGGCGCGCGACCCGGCGCTTCGCTTCGCTGTCCTCGACGACGCGCCCCTGCTCGAGGTCGAGCAGGAACATCTTCCCCGGCGCCAGCCGGCCCTTGCGCTGCACGTGCTCTGGCGCGACCGTGATCACGCCCGTCTCCGAGGCAAGCACGACGTAGCCCTCGGTGTCCTGGAGCCAGCGCCCTGGCCGCAGGCCGTTGCGGTCGAGTACCGCGCCGACCAGGCGACCGTCCGTGAAGACGATCGCCGCCGGCCCGTCCCAGGGCTCGAGCAGGCATTCGTGGAAGTCGTAGAAGCCCTTCAGATCGGGCTCGATGTCGGTCCGGGTGCGGTACGCCTCCGGGATCATCATCATCATCGCGTGCGGAATCGAGCGCCCGCTGAGCGTCAGCAGCTCAAGCACGTTGTCGAAGACGGCCGAGTCCGAGCCGCCTTCCTGGATCACCGGCATCACCTTCGGCAAATCGTCGCCGAAGAGATCCGACTGGAGCTGCGACTCGCGCGCTCGCATCCAGTTGATGTTGCCGCGCAAGGTGTTGATCTCACCGTTGTGGGCGAGCATCCGGAACGGCTGCGCGAGCGTCCAGCTCGGGAACGTGTTGGTCGAGAAGCGGGAGTGCACGATCGCCAGCCGCGAGGTCATCCGCGGATCGCGCAGATCGGGGTAGAAGCGCGGTAGCTGCGGCGCGGTCAGCATCCCCTTGTACACGAGCGTCCGCGAGGAGAGGCTGGTGATCGCAAGGTCCTCCCCCGCGCGCTTCTCGATCAGCCGCCGGATCACGTACAGCTTGCGCTCGAACTCGAGCTGGTCGCGCAGCTCCGGCGCCGCGGCGACCAGCACCTGACGGACGAACGGCTGCGAGGCCCGCGCGATCTCGCCGCAATGGCGATCGTCGACCGGCACGTCGCGCCACCAGACCACGCGCTGCCCCTCCTCGCGGACCACGTCCTCGACGAGCTGCTCAAGCTCCGCGCGGCGCTCGGCGTCGTTCGGCAGAAAGCACATGCCGACGCCGTAGCGACCGGCCGGGGGCAGCTCGACGCCGGCCGCGACCGCCCGCAGGAACGCATCGGGGATCAGCAGTAGGATGCCGGCGCCGTCGCCGGTGTTGGGATCGGCGCCGGCAGCGCCGCGATGCTCGAGGTTCCCGAGTGCCTCCAGGCCTTTCTCCACGACGGCGTGGTTCGCCTCGCCCCAGAGCTTGGCGACAAGCGCCACGCCACAGGCGTCGTGTTCGTTAGCTGGGTCGTAGAGGCCAGCCGGCCTCATGCTGCCGGTTACTTGGTTCATCGAGGAGACCCCTTTAGAAGAGGACACACCCGGCTCGCACACGCCGGATCGGAAAAGGCTGTGGAGGCGTCGGCGCACCTTCCATCACAAACGGTACTGGACTCCATCAGCAACGGCAAGGTTCGAGCCGACCACGCGGGCGCGCATCTCACAAAGCCGCCGACGGGCTCGTTAACTGTAGTGACGATGTCGCTGCCACCATTTCAGCTCCTGCTCGATCGTCACGGCCACGCGCTGCGGCGGCTGCTGCTCGCTGCGGTCGGCCCCGACGACGCCGACGATTGCTGCCAGGAGACCTGGCTGGCGGCGCTCAGGGCCTACCCGGAGCTGCGCGAGCCGGCGAACATCGAGGCCTGGCTGGCCCAGATCGCCCGCCGCAAGGCCATCGACTGCCTGCGGCGGCGCGGACGGAGTCAGGCCGTCGGTGGCGTTGCCGAGCTCGAGTCGCTGACTGCAACCGGCACCGCCGCGGACGCGCCCGGCAGCGGCATCGATGAGACCCTCGCCGGACTGGCCACGATCGATGCCCGTGACGGCGGCCCGCTGGCCGCCGTCGCGGGGCTGCCCAACAAGCAGCGCGCCGCCGTCACCCTGCGGGTGCTGCTCGAGCTCAGCTACGCCCAGGTCGCGGCGACGATGGCGACCAGCGAAGCGGCAGCCCGGCACAACGTCCACGCCGGTCTCAAACGACTACGCGAGGAGTACGCGCATGACTGATCTGACTGCAGCGGCAAGCGCCGGCGGGCTGCTCGACGTCGCCTACGCGGCGACCGACTCGCCACTCGGCGAGCTGCTGCTGGCCCGTACCGAGCAGGGCCTGGTGCGTGTCGCCTATCTGAGCGAGGGCGACGAGCAGCAGCTCCTGCAGGAGCTGGCCGACCGCATCTCACCGCGCGTGCTGCGGGCACCGCGGGCGCTCGACCCCGTCCGGCGCCAGCTCGACGAGTTCTTCGAGGGTCGCCGGCAGCGCTTCGAGCTGGCACTCGACTGGCGGCTGATCCACGGCTTCGGCATCGGCGTCCTGCGGGCGACCGCCGCGATCCCGTTCGGCGCGGTCGCAACCTACGGCGAGCTTGCCGCCGGCACCGGCCATCCGCGGGCGGCGCGGGCCGTCGGCACGGCGCTCGGCCGCAACCCGATGCCGATCGTGATCCCCTGCCATCGCGTGCTCCGTGCCGGCGGCGCACTCGGCGGCTACACCGGCGGAACCTGGCGCAAGCAGCGGCTGCTCGAGCTGGAGGGTGCCACCGGGCGGTGACCGGAGCCGCGCACGGTGACCGGAGCCGCGCACGGTGAACGGCGCCGCGGGCGGCAAACACCGCGCACGATCGTCGTCGCCGATTTTGTCCCATATGCGTACAAAATCGGCGACGGCCAGCAGGGTTCCGCCCGCCGTCGCCGAGCGAGTTAGCAGACCGGCAGGTGGACAAGCCGCTACGCGTAGGGCGGAGATCGGGTATCACAAGAGGTCATGGATCTGCTCGCGCCGGTGAAGGCCGTCGATCGCTTCCAGCAGCGGCACGTCCCGCTGGCGGTCCTGTCCGCCACGATCAAGAAGTTCAACGAGGACCAGGCGGGACAGCTGGTCGCGGTGCTGTCCTACTACGCGTTCCTGTCGGTGTTCCCGCTGCTGCTGGTGTTCGTGACGATCCTCGGCTACCTGCTGTCCGGCAGTCCTCATCTGCTGCACGAGATCGACAGCTCGGTACTGGGACGGTTCCCCGTAATCGGCACCTCGATCAAGACGGGCCGTCTACGCGGCAGCATCTTCGCTCTGGTCATCGGCGTCGCGCTGTCGCTCTACTCGGGCCTTGGTGTCACGCAGTCGGCGCACCAAGCCTTCGACCGCATCTGGGAGGTCCAGCAGGGAGAGCGGCCGAACGCCCTGATCGGCAGGCTCCGCGGACTGGTGACGCTGATCGTCTTCGGCACCGGGTTCATCGTCGCCTCGGCCGGATCCGGGCTGGTCGCTGACGGCCTCGGCGGCGCGCGCACGTTCCTGGCGCTGCCGGCGTCGCTGGTGCTGAACCTCCTGCTGCTGGCTGCCGCCTACCGCGTGCTCTGCAGCGTCCGCTTCGCGTTCGGCACGCTCGCCCCCGGCGTCGTCGTCGGCGCGCTGATCTGGCTCGGGCTGCAATACCTCGGCGGCGCCTACATCAGCCACATCCAGCACAGCTCCGACACCTACGGCGCCTTCGCGCTGGTGATCGGCGTGATCGCCTGGCTGCACATCGGCGCCCTCGCCACCCTCTACTGCAACGAGCTGAACGTCGTCCTGGCGCGAAGACGCTGGCCCCGCAGCCTGATCGGGCCCGATAACCAGGTCGTACCGCGCCGCGACGGCCTCGACGAGCGCGCGGTCGACGCCGCCCGGAAGTCCAGCGTCGTGTAGGCCGGGGCCACGGCTCGTGCGGTGAACGGGCGCCGGCCAGCGGCACAACGCCCGCTCAGCGCCGCATATCGGCACGCCGTCCGCTCAGCGCCGCGTCAGCTCGCGCGGGTAGGGGCAGAGGCCGTCGGCGGCGGGGCAACCGTCGCAGCGGCGATAGCCGGGGCTGTCCGTCACCGGGTAGCGACCGGCCTCGAGTGGCGCGAGCCGGCGCTCAAGTGCCGTTCGCAGCTGCTCGACCTGCATGGCGTCGTAGCGCGCGATCACCGGACGCTCCGGTGCGCGCAGGAAGAGGTGCTCCACCTCGACCCGGGCCGCGCCGCTCAGCAACGCCGCCAGCGCGTAGATCAGCTGCTGGCTGCTGTAGCGGTCCGCGACCAGCAGCTCGGGGTCATCGCCGGCCGCGAGCCGGTCGGTCTTGTAGTCGGCGATCAGCCAGCTGCCGTCGGCCGCCACCGCGACCGCGTCGAAGACGCCGCTGACCAGGATGCCCGAGACGAGGAACGTGAACGGCTGCTCGCGCCGCAGCCGCGGTGCGGCCGCAAGCCGCGCCGCAAGCTCGGTATTCACGAAGGCGCGCGCCAGCGCCAGTGCCTCGTCAGACAGACCGGCGTCGTCGAGGCTGCGCTCGGGGTCCGCCAGGTCGAGCTTGCGCAGCAGATCGTGCACGGCGATGCCGGTGTCGGCCGCGGGGCTGGTGTCACGGTAGCCAAGCTGCAGCATGCGCTCGAGGTAGAAGCGGTAGCCGCAGCGCTCGTAGGCCGCGAGCGCGCTGTAGCTGAGCCGGGCCGGCGCCGGCCCGCTGGCCGGCGCCGAGGATGAAGACGGGGATGAAGATGGAAACGGGGATGAAGGCAGGGGCGGGCTGCCAGGCGTGGTCACGATCGGAGCCGGCGGCGCCAGCTCGGTTGGTGTTGCACTCGCAGCCGGAGTCTCGGACGGAGTCGCAGCCGCCGACAACTCGGCGCGCGCCGCCGACGCTGTAGCGACAGCTCCGTCCTCCGCCGCAGCCGGCACGAAGCTCACCCGCACACCGCCTGAGAGCAACGCCGGCTCCGGGCTGTCAGGGCCAAGTTCGGCAATCCCCGGTACCAGCGCCGGCGCCAGCCAGCCGATCGGGGCGAGACGGTTACGTTGCGCGAAGTCGCCGCCGAGCAGAGCCGCTCCCGACAGGATCAGGCGCTCGCGGGCACGCGTCATCGCCACGTAGAACAGCCGCCGCTCCTCCGCCGCCTCCCGCTCGCGCTGCTCGGCGGCGAGCGCCTCGTAATCGAGCGCGTCGAGCAGCTCGCCCGAGCCGGGCCGGCCGAGCTTGAAGCCGAGTCGCTGCCCGTCGCGGCCGACGCGGATCAGCGGTCCGACGCCGCCGGGTGAGCCGCGTCCGAGATCGACGACGCAGACGACCGGGAACTCGAGCCCCTTGGCGGCATGGATCGTCATCAACCGCACCGCGTCACCGGCATCCGCGGCAACCGACGCCTCCCCCTCGCGGACGCCTTCGTCGGCGCTCGCGCGCAACTCCAGCGCCGTCAGCAACGCCCGCAGGTCACCACCCTGGCCAAGCTCCCAGTCGCGGGCGATGCGCTGCAGCTTGCGCACGTTCGCGAGCCGCCGGTCGCCGTCGACCGCCGCCGCGATCTGCCGCAGGTAGCCGTTGCGAGCAAGGGCGTGATCGAGTAGCAGCTCGGCACCGCTGCGCGCCGCGGCGCGGCGCTCGCCGGCGAACCACCGCTCGAAGTCGTCGAGTCGCGCGGCGTCGGCCTCGCCGAGCTGCTCGCGGGCACCGGCCCGCAGCAGCAGTGCGCCGTCCAGCGAGAGTCCGCACGCCGGCGAGAGCAACGTCGCGTAGTAGGCCGGCTCGTCAAGCGGGTTGGCGAGCGCTCGCAGGTAGGCGACCAGCGCCGCCACTTGGGGGTTCTGCCAGAAGCCGCGGCCAGCCAGCAGCTGTGTCGGCAGACCCTGCTCGGCCAGGGCGCGCTCGTAGGCTCCGAGGTCGGTGCTCGCGCGAGCGAGCAGCACCACGTCCTGCGGCGCAGCCGCATCGGATGTGACCAGATCCGCGACCCGCGCCGCCAGCGCCCGTGCCTCCGCGAGCCGCCAGGGCGTGACGTCGAGCTGCTCGCCGGCATCCGCGGCCTCGGTGGCGGCCTTCTGCCGGCGCGCCGCGAGGTCCAGGCGTTCGGCGAGGATCAGCTCAACACGCGGGCCGGGCGGGGTCCGAGGCTCCGTCTCGGACCCCGCCCGGCCCGCCTCGAGCGCCATGAACTCATCCCCGAGCTCGCCTTCGAAGCAACGGTTCACGACCTCCAGCAGCTCCGGTGCCGAGCGGAAGTTCGTGCGCAGCGAGGCGCTGGCGCCGTTGCGCGCAAGCTCGCGGCCATGGCTGAGGAACAGCTCGACGTCGGCGTGACGGAAGCCGTAGATCGACTGCTGCGCGTCCCCCACCATGAACAGGTGGTCGGCCGCGACCAACTCGATCAGCTCGAGCTGCACCGCATTCGTGTCCTGCATCTCGTCAACCATCACGGCCCGGAAGCGTTGCTGGTATTGCGCGGCGATCGCGGGCCGGCGCAGTAGCGCCAGCGCCCGCAGCTCGAGGTCCTCGAAGTCGACGGCGGAGCGGTCCCGCTTGGCCTGTGCGTAGCGCTCGCCGAAGTCCCGCAGCAGCGCGTCGAGCCCGTCGCGGGCGCCGACGGCGAGCCGCGCGAGCGCGGCGCCGCGCAAGCTCGCCCAAGCTGTCCGGTAGCGCTCGCAGGTCTCACTGGTCAGTGCCTTAGCACCGGTGCCGAGCTTGATCGCATCGAGCTCGCCGGGCCATTCCACGCCGCCGCCGAGCCGCTCGGGGACGGTTTCGAGCATCGCCATCGCGGCGGTCACGCGCTTCGCCGCCTTCGGCGCTGCCGCCAGTTCCCGCAGCGCCGCCCCGGCGGCCGCGATCAGGTCCTGTGCCGCCGCCGGCTCCCCGGGCACGGACGACTCATCGGGCCCGACGGGCACCGAGACCTCCCCGGGCATAGACGACTCATCGGGCCCAGCGGGCGCCGCAACCTCCCCGGGCGTAGCCGAGCCGTCGGGCGTGGCCGAGCCGGCGAGCACCACCGGCAGCCGCGGCTGCTCCTGGCCCTGCGAGCGCAGCGTCAGGAAGACGCCGACGATCGCGCGGCGCAGGCGCGCCGGCCCGTAGGCGGCGATCAGCTCACGCCCGGCGTCGGTCCGTGCGGCCGCGCGCAGCGCGGCCGCGAACGCGTCGTGCCGCAACTGCAGCGCCGCGTCGGGCTCGAGCACCGCGAACTCCGGGTCCAGTCCCGCGACCAGCGCGTGCTCGCGTAGGATTCGCGCGCAGAAGCCGTGGATCGTCGAGATCCAGGCGCTCTCGGCGGCGTGCGCGAGGTCGGTCCGCTGTGCCCGGCGCAACGCCGCCCGGATCCGCTCGCCCAGCTCCCCGGCGGCCTTCTCGGTGAACGTGATCGCCAGGATCTCGGGCACGGTGAGCCCGTCGTCGAGCAGCAGCCGCACGAACCGCTCGACCACGACGGAGGTCTTGCCGCTGCCGGCCCCGGCCGCCAGCAGCAGCGAGCCGTCGCGAGTCGCAATCGCGTACTGCTGCTCCTCCGTGAAGTCCATCAAAGCGCTACTTCATTTTCAGGTGACCAGAACAATGCGAGCGCCGAGCGCCTCGTAAGTCGCGCGAGCACGCATATCGCGCGTCGCCAACTCCACCCCATGCTCGATCGCCGCCAGGGCGACAAGGGCGTCATAGACCGCGCCGCCGGCGATCCGATGTGTACTTAGCACATCGACGATGCCGCGGAAGCGCTCGGAGCTGAGCGTGAGCGCGGGTGCAAAGCGCTCCTGAAGCAGCTCCGCCGCATCATCCGGCATAAGGCGCAGGTCGCCGGGCAGGCGGGTCAGAACCGAGTAGGTCTCAGGCAACGCCTGGCCGCTTAGCGCCAGCGGGCGGCCATGCCACCAACGGACGACGGCCGCGTGCGCCGCATGCGTTTGCACGAGCAGTGGCACGGCAACGCTCGTGTCGATCCCGATCACGGGTCAGCGCCTGGCTGCGTCAACTAGCGCGAAGACGTCGTCATCGTCGATCTTCGTACCGCCGGTCGCCACCAGCACGCCGTCCTCTCTGACCAGGCGAGCCGTGCGCCCAGCAGGCACGAGCTGCAGGCCGGCTCCGTAGCGCGAGATGTCGACCGCCGCACCGGCAGTGAGGCCTACCGCCTCGCGCAGCGACTTCGGCACGACGATCCTTCCGGCTGCATCGATCGTGATCTCCATTGGCAGAAGGATACCATCTATCTACCATCTACCAGCAGCAATTGCCGGTCACGCCCGCGCCCAGCAAATCGACGGGTAGGCGCAGCCGTCGGTGCCGCAGGTCTGCGGGCACGGCTGCAGCTCGCCGGCCCGCAGCCGGGTGGCCAGCTCCAGCGCCCGCGTCCGCGCCGCCGCCAGCAACTCGCTCAGCTCCCCGGCCTCGAGCGCGTCGGGGCGAGCGCTGTCGTCAGCGCCGGCGACGCCGGCGAGGTAGGCGCCGCGCGCCTGCAGCTTGCCCCCGCTGAGCGGTTGGTAGAAGCCGCCGGCCGGCTCGAGCCCGAGCAGGCGTTGCGCGGCCAGCATGTAGAGGGCGACCTGCAGGCGGTCGTTCTCGATCCATGCCGATCCGCCCCAGTCGGAGCGGTGACGGCCGCTCTTATAGTCGCGGACGATCGCCCGCCGGCTGCCGGGCTCGACGTCGACGCGGTCGATCCGGCCGGCGAGCTCGACGCTCTCGCCGTCGTCATCGTCGCCGAGCTGCAAAGGCGGCGCCCCGTCCGCTTCGCCGGCGCCGAAGCGCAGCTCCAGCTGCGCCGCCGGCCAGCCGTTGCCGGTCTCGGCCTCGTGGCGGATGAAGCGACGCAGATCCGCCTCGATCCCACGCAGCAGCGCCGCGCGCACCTCAGGCTCGCGGCCCGGCGCGGGATCAACCGTGGTGTCGGCGAGCGCGGCGGTAAGCTCCGCCTCCGCGGCCGCGACGTTGCGCTGCGTGATCGCACCATCGACGTTACGCAGCACCCGTTCGAGCACGGCGTGGACGAAGTTGCCACGCGCCAGCGCCTCGGGATCGGGCTCGAGATCGTGCAGACGCAACTGCTGCTCCACGAGCCAGCGCACCGGGCAGCGGGCGTAGGTCTCCAGCGCGCTGGCGGAGAGCAGCCGCCCGGCCTGCAGGCGGACGAGCGCAGCCGCCGCCAGCGTCCGCGTTTGCGGCCCCGGCCCGGCTGCCGCCTCCTCCGGCAGATCCCACGCCGCGGCTCCCGCCGGCACAGCTGCCGCGGCGCCCCCCGCCACCGGCCGCTCCGGCATGAAGCGCGCCGCCGTGACCCGCTCGCGGCGCTCGCGCCAGTCGCCACCGAGCACCGCCTCGAGGTCGTCGAGGAACGGCGACGGCGACAGCGCCGCGCCCTCCTCGTCGCAACTCCGGTAGCTGATCGTGATCTGCTCGGTGGCTCGCGAAAGGACCGAGTAGAGCAGGTAGCGCTCGCGCGCCAGGCGGTCCTCGGCGCTCGCCAGCAGCACGCCGGCGTCCTGCGCCAGCTCCCGGCGGCGCTCCTCGCTGAGGATGGCCGTCTCGCCACCGGCGAGGCTCGGGAACCCGCCCTCGCCTAAGCCGCTGACGATCACGTGCCGGAAGCGCCGGGCGCGGATCGCGAGCGGCTCCGCGATCAGCACGCGTCCCGCGGACGGCGGCTCGCCGACCGCGACCATGACGCCGTGCAGCAGGTCGAGCAGGTCCGCGAGCGTGCGATCGATCCCGTCGGCGGCACGCAGCGCCGCGAGCGTCGCCGCGGCCGCCTGCGCGTCCTCGCGCTCGCCGGCAGCGAACACCCCGGCATCGCGGCCGTGTGCGGCGGCCAGCAGCCGCGTGACCATGAAGGCGAGGACGCGTACTGGCGAGCCGGCCTCGCGGAGCCGCACGATCTCGCGCCGGAGCGACCCCAGGCCCGCGCGCGCCGGGGAGAGGTCGCTGAACGCCAGGGTGCTGACGCCGCCCCGGCGTAACCGCGCCTCGAGTCGATCGACGTCGGCGCTTGCCGCCGCTGCCACGGGACTGCGCAGGTAGCCGAGCACGTCTGCCACCGGCAGCTCCGCCCCGGCGCCGGCCAGTCGCAGCAGCGCCTCCAGGCCACGGCCGAAGGCAAGCTGCCCGAGCGGCGCCCGCCGGCCGCTGCTGACCGCGATCCCGCGGCGCGCGAAGACGCGCTCGAGCAGCGCGGCGGAGCGAGACAGCGAGCGGCAGACCACGACGATCTCCTCCGCCGGCAGGCCGCTCGCGAGCCACTCGGCGACAAGCTCGGCGAGGGCGTCGGCCTCGGTGCGCTCGCCCGCCGCCTCGATCAGCGTGACGGCGGCGCCCGGGTCGCGCGCCGGCGCCTCGGGCTCGAAGATCGTGCGCTCGAGATGGTGCAGCGCCGCGCGTGAGCCGGCATCGTAGTAGTCGTCGCGCGCCGGCAGGATCTGCTCGTCACCGGCGTGCTCGCGCAGGTCCTCGACGACCCCGGCGCGCGCGGCCAGTGCCAGACGCCCCGCCTCGTAGGTCAGCGAAACGGTGACGTCCGTGCCGACACGCTCCGCGAGCGTCATGATCGCATCGAGCTCGAGCGCCGTGAAGTCGTCGAAGCCGTAGAGGAACACCGGGCTGCGGCCGAAGCGCTGGGGCGCCTCGCGCAGGCGCGTGAGGATGTTCCAGCCGAGCTGCTCGCCGTCGAGCAGCCCGCGGCTCGTCAGCATGGCGTCGTAGCGGCGGTAGAGGGAGGCAAGCTCGCGCAGCTGTCCGTCCTCGAGCGGCTGCCCCTCCTCGCGCTGCCGCTGCTCGGCGACGGCGCCGACCGCCCGCAGCAGGCGAGTTGGCGCCACCCGCGCTTGCCGCAGATCGCCGATCAGCCGCCCGAGGCCGTGCACGAAGCCGCGCGCGCCGGCGACCGGCGCGAGCTCGCGGAGCCCGGCATCGGCCAGCACGCGGCGCAGCAGCCGCTCGCGCTGCATCGGCGTGACGGCGTCCGCGCTGTAACCGGCGCGCAGCGCCAGCTCCTCGAACAGGCTTGCGAAGGTCAGCGCGCGGCCCGCGAGCGGACCACGCGCGCACAGCTCGCGCTCGTAGTGGGTCGCGTCGGCGGCCGTCGGCACGACCAGCAGGGCACCGCGAGCCGCCGCCTGGCGGTAGGCAGTGAGGACGGCACCGGCCTTACCGGCCCCGGCCGGGCCGAGCACGAGTTTCAACGCCATCCGCCGATGATCGCGCGCCGCGCCGACGGAGCGCCGCGGACCGCGCCCGACGCGTCGACCCGGACCGCGCGCCAGCCGCCGCCGTTGCCCGCGCGCTACTCGCCGGCCTCGCCGGTGTCAAGGTGCAGCGCGACCGGCTCGAGCGCCGCCGGCGCGCCGGGCCGCAGCAGCAGCCCGCAGACGATCGCGCCGCCCGCGCAGATCGCCGCCGCGACCCAGAAGGCGGTGGTGTAGCCGTGCACCGCGGCTTGCGCCAGCAGCTGCGCGCTCGGCGCCGGCCGGCCATGCACCAGATGCACCAGGCTCGCCGCCTGCGGGTTCGTCATCGCGCCGGCCAGCTTCCCGTGCGCGAAGCTCGTCGCCGCTGTAGTGGCGATCGTGCTGAGCAGCGCCGTGCCGATCGAGCCGCCGATCTGCTGGCTGGTGTTGACCATCGCCGAGGCCGCGCCGGCGTGCTGTTCGGCGACACCGCGCGTAGCGGTGTTCATGGCCGGCGCGAACACCAGACCGACGCCGAAGCCGGCGATCAGCAGACCGGGGAGCACGGCGCTGGCGTAGTGCGAGCCGACGCCGACCTGCGCGAAGAGCACCAGCGCGACCGTGGCGATCGCCATGCCGCTGCCGATCAGCAGCCGCGGCCCGAACCGGGGCAGCAGCTTCGTCTGCGCCAGCGCCGCGGTCGACATCAGCACCGCCACCATCGGCAGGAACGCCACGCCGGCGGCGCTCGGACTCATTCGCAGCGTGTCCTGCAGGTAGTAGGTCAGGAACAGGAACACGCCGAACAGCACCAAGCCGTTGGTCAAGATGGCCAGGTAGGAGCCGCCGCGATTGCGGTCGATCACCACGGGCAGCGGTAGCAGCGGCTCGTCGCGCCGGCGCTCCCACAGCGTGAAGGCGAACAACAGCACGAACGCCGCGATCAGGAAGCTCAGCGTGGTCGTCGCCGTCCAGCCGTCGGCCTGAGCCCGATCAAGGCCGAAGACGAGGCAGAACAGGCCGGAGCAGGCCAGCAAAGTTCCGAGCAGATCGATCCACACCGAGCCGTAGGCGCGCACGTTGCTCACCAGCGCGATTGCCGCGAAGGCCGCCGGCACCGCAATCACGAGGTTCACGTACAGGCACCAGCGCCATGAGAGGTACTGCGTCAGCAGGCCGCCCAGCAGCAGCCCGACGGCGCCGCCGGCGCCGGCGATCCCGCCGTAGATCGCGAATGCGATGCGCCGCTCGCGATCGACCGTGAAGGTCGTGTTCAATAGCGACAGCGCGGCCGGCGCCAGCAGCGCCGCGAAGCCGCCCTGTACGGCACGCGCGCCGACCAGCACTGCGAAGCTCGGCGCACTGCCGCCGACCGCGGAGACGGCGGCGAAGCCGAGCAACCCACCGACGAAGGTCCACTTGCGCCCGAGCATATCGGAGATCCGGCCGCCGACCAGCAGCAGGCTGCCGAAGCTGAGCGCGTACGCGGTGATCACCCACTGGCGGTTGGCAGTCGAGAATTGCAGCGCCTGCTGGGCAGATGGCAGCGCGATGTTGACGATCGTCACGTCGAGCACGACCATAAGCTGGGCAAGGCCCAGCAGAGCGAGGATGCGCCAGCGGTTGGCGAAGTTACGTTCGGCGGCGGCCGGATGGCTGTGTTCAGTGGCGGCAGATGGCGTCATGGCATGCTCGTCCTTTTCCAGTAGACCTGACCACGCCAACAACCTAGCATAACTGAGAACTACAATTCCACTTATCGGGGTACCACTACAAGATGCCTAAGCCAGACGAGCACGCATCACCTGGGCGACCCGCCTCATCGCCGGAGGCCGGATCGCTGTCACGGTCCGTACCCTCTCCCGACGCCTGCTGCCGACCGCTGCGCGCCGACGCCGAACGCAACCGCCAGGCGCTGCTCAGCGCCGCGCTGGAGCTGTTCGCCACCCGCGGGCTGGACATCAGCCTGAGCGAGATCGCACGTCACGCCGGCGTCGGCGTCGCGACCGCCTACCGTCGCTACCCGCAGAAGGACGAGCTGGTGAGCGAGCTGATCCGCACGCGAGGTGCCGAGCTGCTCGCGATCGTCGAGCGGGAGTCCCGGCGCGCCGACCCTCTGGAGGCGCTGGAGGCGACGTTCGAGCGCGTGATCGAGCTGCAGGCGCGTAACCGCGGTCTGCTGGAAATCGCCTTCGGCGGGCCGCGGGGCAATCACTACGCCGCGTTCCTGCGCGAGCACCTCGCGCCGCTGCTAGATGACGTGCTGAAACGCGCCCAGGCAGCCGGTAAGGTGCGCACCGACATCACGGCCGCCGACATTCCGGTGCTTGAGCTGATGGTCGCATCGCTCACCGAGTTCGACACCCCGACCGGCGACGAGCTCTGGCGGCGACAGCTGCGGATCGTGCTTGACGGCCTGCAGACTCCGGTCCCAGCGCCGCTACCGGGGCGACCGCTGACCACCGCCGAGCTCGCGGGGCTAGCCCGGGGCGGCACGCAAGCTCGCGGCCATCTCGGCGCCGGCGCTCGGGCCGCTCAGCCGCCGATTGTCGGCTGACTCAGCGGCCCGCTCGCGGCCGGCCGCAGCGTGGCCGGCGCACGGGCCCGACGATCAGTGCGCGGGCGTCAGCTCGCCGAACGCCTGCAGCATTGCGGCGACAGCGTCGATGCCGAGCGGGACGAACTTCGCCAGCAGGTTCTCGTTGGGAGCGTGGATGTTCGAGTCCGGCAGGAAGAACCCGGTCACGATCGCCGGGATCCCGCGCCGCGAGAAAGTGCCGACGATCGGGACCGAGCCACCGGACCTTGCGAGGATCGGCCGCGTGCCGAGCACGCGCTCAAACGCGTCCTGGGCGAGGCTGATCGCCTGCGCGTCCGCATCGACGACGGCGGCGTCGGAAGCGGAGCTGATCTCGATCTCGAGCGTCGCGCCGGCCGGCGCGGCCTCGCGCAGCAGGCGCTCCAGCGTCGCGGCGATCGCCTGCGCGTCCTGACCGGGCACGAGCCGCACCGAGAGGTTGGCGTCCGCCCGCACCGGCAGCACCGTCTTCTGCGCGAACGGCGAGCCGCTCTGGATGCCGTTGACGTCGAGCGACGGCTCGGCGCCGGTGCGGATGTAGAACTCCTCAGCCGCCTGCGGATCCGCGGGTCTCGCGCCCTGCTCGGCAAGCTCCGCTGCCCCGCTCGGCAGCTTCGCCCAGCCCGCGAGCTCAGCGGCGGTCGGCGGCACGATGCCGGCGCGCAGCGGCTCGACCAGGCGGCCGTCGCGCGCAATCAGCGCGTCGAGCGTGCGGATCAGCGCGTGCGCGGCGTTCAGCGCCACGCCGCCGTACTCGCCGGAGTGCAGGTCGCCCTTGCCGGTGCGCAAGCTGACGTGGCAGTAGATCATGCCGCGAGTGACGGAGTTGAAGGTCGGCACGTCCGCTGAGAGCCAGCCGCCGTCAAGCACGATGGCGGCGTCGCCGCCGCGTTCGTCGGCCTCGATCAGCTGCAGGATCGAGTCGCCGCCGGTCTCCTCCTCGCCCTCGAACGTGAAGCGGACGTTGACCGGCAGCTCGCCGGCCTGCGCCAGCCGCCGCGTACCGGCAAGCAGCATGTAGACCGAGCCCTTGTCGTCGGCGATGCCGCGCGCATAGAGCCGGTCGTCGCGCAGCACCGGCTGGAAGGGATCGGTGGTCCAGAGCTCGAGCGGGTCGGGCGGCTGCACGTCGTAATGGCCGTAGGCGATGACGGTCGGCGCCGTCTCGGCGTCCTTACTCGCACGGACCTCGCCGACGACCAGGGGCTGGCCGTGCCAGTCGACCACGTCGGCCTCGCCACCGATCGTTCGAATGAAATCGCGTGTCCACTCGGCGGCACGCATTACATCGGCCGCGTGCTCCGGCTCCGCACTGATCGACGGGATCCGGAGCAGCTCGCTCAACTCTTCAAACCACTCGCTCATGGCACCTCAGCCTACGCCCCGGCCCCTGCAGGGGATGCGCGGTGGAGTGTTTGGTGGAGGTTCGCGGTCAGGTTTGGTGGAGGCTCGCGGTCAGGCGACCGGCGCCGCACTCGCTGCGACCCGGGTCGGTCGCGTTCTTTGGCACTCCAAGTACGCATTTGATACTTGGAGTGCCAAAGAACGCAAGACAGGTGCCACGCCGGCGACGACTACGGTGTCCGAAGGCGTAGCGCCAGCGTCGGGCAGGCCGCGACCGCACGACGCGCGTGCTCGAGCAGCTCGCCGTCAAGCACGCGCCGCTCGATGATCGGGAAGCCCCAGTCGTCGAGCGTGATCAGCTCCGGCGCCAGCTCGGCGCAGAGGCCATGCCCGTCGCACTCGATCGGGTTGACCACCAGTGTCGCCGCCTTGCGGGCGCGCCCGCTGGCGCGCCCTTCCCCTGCCGTCGCGGCCGCCATCACTCGCCCGCCTCCATCACTCACCCGCCGCCGTCATTCGTACGCCGCCACGTCGCCGGCGGCCTGCGCGCCTGCCACGCCCCGGGCTCGTGCTCGCGGCACCAGCAGCCGCGGCTGCTCGCAACGCTCGCAGCGCCCGTAACGGGCATGGTCCGCGAACTCATCGACGAAAACGGCCAGCGCGCTTGTAAGGAAGCGTGCGACCCCGTCCGGATGCGCGCAGGCGCCGCGACCCCGGACCATCGCGGCCCAGCGCTTGAGCTGCGCCAGCTCGTCGCCACGGGCGCCGTCCTCGCAGAGGTGCCGCAGCGCCCCGGCGATGGCCGTGAGCCCGAAGCTGCAGGGGCCGCACTGGCCGGCGCTCTGACGCTGCATCAGTCGCGTCACCGCGGCGACCTCGGCCACCGGGCAGGCCGAGTCCGGTAGCGCGAACACGATTCCCGGCCCGAGTGTCAGGCCGGCCGGGCGCAGGTGCGGCTCGTCCAGCTCGATCGTCGCCGTCCCGAGACGCGCCCAAGTGCCGCCGTAGCCGCCCAGCAGCAGCGCGCCGGCGGGCTCGCTGAGGCCGCCGGCCGCCGCCAGTACGTCCGCGAGCGGTGACCCGCCGGGCACCTCGATGACACCCGGCGCGGCGACCGCGCCGCTCACCGTCACAAGCCGCGAGCCGGGCGCCGCCGCGGTTCCGAGCCCGCGATACCAAGCGGCGCCGTGACCGGAGATCAAGCCGATCTGCGCGTACGTCTCGATGTTCGAAACGAATGTCGGCGCCCGCCCGAGGCCACGCTCGAAGGGGTACGGCGGGGTGAACGAAGGAGCCGCGCGGCGGCCGTTCAACGCCGCCACGAGCGCAGTCTCCTGGCCGCTCAGGTAGCCGGGAACGACCGCTCGCACCTCAAGCTCGGGGGCTTGGCGCACGGCCAGCTCGGGACGGCGCTCGGCCGCCGCTCGCAGCGCCGCGCCGAGACGCGGATGCCGATCGTCATGGGCGATCACGATCCGCCTTGCGCCCAGCGCCGCGGCCGCCGCCAATGCCCCGTCGAGCACCAGGTGGGGCGCCTTCCGCGCCAGCAGCTGGTCCTTACGGCTGAGCGTCTCGCCCTCGGTGGCCGTGACGAGCAGCGCCGGACGACCACCGCGATCGGCAACGGCGCGCAGCTTGCGCGCCGTCGGGAAGGAGCCGCCGCCGCAGCCACGCAGCCCCGCCTGCTCCAGCTCCGCGATCAGCTGCTCGCGGGCTCGCCCCCGCGACCGCGGCGTCGCCGTCGCGGCAGGGCCGAAGATCGCTCGGTGCTCGGCGAGATCGAGCGGGTCGGCAGTGGCCAGTCCGGCCAGCAGCCGCGGCAGGCTGCCCGCTTCAAGCGCCATCGCCGGCCACCTCGGCGGCTTCACGGCCACGTTTGCGGGGGCTACCGGCGAGACGCACGACCACGGCCACCACCACCGCCAGCACGCAGATCAGCAGCACCAGCAGCAGCCAGCCGGCGTGCGCGTCGGTGCCGGTGCTGACCGTGTGCAGCACCGCGACCGGCCAGCTGCCGTAGGCGAGCCAGTGGATCGCCCGCCAGGCGCGGTAGCCGATCCGGGCGCGCAGCGCACTGGAGATCCCCACCGCCAAGAGCAGGTCGAACGCGACCGCGCCGAGCCCCACGCCGAGTGGCCGGTAGGAGGCGCCGAACGGGACCACGGCGTCGAGCCAGGAAAGCGAGACGTAGGAGTCGAGCACCGCCGTGGCGATGTGGATGACGACGAACACGACTGCCAGCAGCGCCAGCCGTCGGTGCAGCGCGTCGATCAGGAAGCGCGGAAAGCGCGCCGTCGCCACGCCCCGCAGGTCGAGCACGCCGAGCACCATCACCGCGCTTAGCAGCACCAGCGCGGTGACGCCGGTGCCGCGGGTCAGGTACCAGAGGGCGCTGCCACTGCCGGTCGTCGCCGCCAGTGCGATCATCGTGCCTGCCCCGGCCAGCCGCAGACGTTGCGAATCGCGCCGTCGACGGCAACCAGTCGTGCGGCGATCCCCGCCTGCTCCAGCCATGGCACCGCCTGCTCGCTGAGGACGATCGCGGCGGTGGTGGCGATGTTCGCGTCCACGCAGGTGGCGGCGGTGGCGCTGACCGTACGCCAGCAGCTCGTTGCCGGCTGACCGCTGCGCGGATCGATGATGTGATGCTGCGACCGCCCGCGGTGGCGCCAGCGCCGGACCGTGGTGCTCGAGGTTGCCAGCGCGCCGCTCGTGATCGCCACCCGTTGCCCGGGGCCGCCGACGGTCCGATGGTCGTCGCTGACGTGCACCTGCCAGCCGCCCGCGGGCGGCTGGCCCGCAGTGGCAATGTCGCCGCCCAGTGACACCAGCACGCCGGCGCCGGTCGCCGCGGCAATCGTGCTGGCGGCGCGGTCGGCGGCGTAGGCCTTGGCGCTCGCACCCAGGTCGAGGCGCATGCCGGCCGGCAGGCGCACCGTGCCGGCCTCCCGATCGAGCTCGATCGCGCGCCAGTCCTGACGGGCTGCCCTGATCCGCGGTCGCCGCGCGACACGGGCAACGACAAGCCGATGTCCACGGCTGTCGTCGCTGTCCGGCGCCGACGCGGCGTCGCCGGCGCGCCCGTCGGCGACGGCAAGCTCGTCGAAGTCGCGATCGTAGCCCGCTGCCACGAGCGCCCAGCCGAGCGCCGGACTGACGAGGCCGTCCGTGATCCGCGCCGCGCGCAGGGCCTGCGCGATCAGTTCCACCAGCAGCGGGCTGACCTCGGTGCGCGCACCGCCGCGGCGCTGCAGAGCGCTGATCTCGGAGTCATCGCGGAAGCGGCTCGCGGCGAGGTCCAGCTCGCGGAGCTGCCGGTCCAGGATCGCCGTCGCCGCGGCCAGCGCCGCGCCGTCCGTGACCTGGACCAGCGCCGTGGTGCCGAGCGCTCCCCAGGCGGCGGCCAGCGGCCGTGGCTGAGCCGTCTGCTCACTGGTCGCGCCCATCTCAGGATCCCCCAGACTGGACGGCCGAGCCACCGGCGGACGAGCTTGCCGGCGCCGGTGCCGTCGACAACGACTCCGAGCCGCTGCCGCTCGCACTCGACCCGGACGAGCCCGACTCGGACGAATCCGACCCTGAGCTACCGGCCGTCGTGGTTGAGCGGTGGCCGCTGGAGCCGCTCGCCGTCCGGCTGCTGGCGGTCCTTGCCTGGCTACCCGAGCTGGCCGCCTGCGTGGCACGCTCGCCACCGGAGGCGTGCGCCGCAAGCTCGCTGAAGCCCCCCGCCAGCAGCACCGAGCCGATCGCGAGCAGGCGGGTCAGGCGCGACGAGCGTCGTAGCGCCGCGTCGCGCAGCACGCGCCTCCGCGTCCGATCGGCCTGGGGCGACGAGTGCGGGTCGGGGCTCATGCCTACCACTCTTCCCCAGCCTCATAAGAGCTTCCCTAAGAGTTGCTTCAAAAACTGAAGTCCAACGGCGCCCGGTACGACGTGGCGGCGAAGGGACGACGACGCCCGGTACGACGTGGGCGACGAACGAGACGGTTGTGCCCGGAGGTGCGCGGACGCCTGGTCAGGCGGCCGCGACGTCGGCCTGCTGCTCGGCGGCGTCCGCGACGGCAACCTTCCCGGCGCCGTCGCTCGGCTCTTCCTCGGCGACTGGCGGCTTCGCGCCTTCCTTCGCCCAGGGCTCGTCGAACTCAACGCGCCAGCGACCTTCGTCGGTCTGGATCAGCGCCAGACGGGCGCGGAAGTTGCGTCCGGCACGGCTCTTAAAGCCGGTCACCGGCCGCTCCGTGCGGCCCTTCGTGATCAGCTCGCGCACAATCGCGGCGGTCAGCATCTTGCCGGCCTTCGCCTTCCAGATCACGAAGCCGCAGCCGGGGTCGCTGCGCGACCAGCAGGAGTAGCCCTTGCGGTTCTCGACGATGTCATGGCCGCAGACCGGGCAGGGACCGAGGTTCGCACGCGGGATCCGCACGTCCTTCAGCGTCGTGTCGAGCTGCTCGACGGTGTCGCGGGCGAACTTGACGATGTCGTCCATGAACGCCTTGCGCGTGTCCTCGCCGGTCTCGATCTTCGCCAGCCGGTGCTCCCACTCGCCGGTGAGGCTCGGTGAGGTCAGGGCGTGATCGGCCAGCAGGCGGATCACGTTGAGGCCCTTCTCAGTCACGACCAGCGCCCGCGCATCGCGCTCGACGTAGCCGACCTGGATCAGCCGCTCGATGATCGCCGCGCGCGTCGCCGGCGTGCCGATCCCAGACTCCTTCATCGCCTCGCGCAGCTCGTCGTCGTCGACGAGCTTGCCGGCGGTCTCCATCGCCTCGAGCAACGAGCCGTCGGAGTAGCGCCGCGGCGGCTTCGTCTGCTTGGCGTCGAAGCGGATGCGGTGGACCTGCGCCGACTCGCCCTGCTCGAGCTTCGGCAGCTGCTGCTCGGCGCCCTCGTCGTCATCTTCGCCGCCCGCCGCGTCCGCCGCGGCGGTCTCGCCGTAGACGCCGCGCCAGCCGGGGACCAGCAGCAGCTTGCCGCGCGTGCGGAAGACGTAGCCGGCGACCGTCGTCTCGACGCGCGTGTTCTCGAACACCGCCTCGGGGTGGAACACCGCCAGGAAACGCCGCACGACGAGGTCGTAGATCCGGCGCTCGTCGTCGCTCATCTTCGCGACCGGGTGGCTGTCGGCGAGCGTCGGGATGATCGCGTGGTGGTCGGAGACCTTGGCGTTGTTCACCACGCGCCCGAGCGGCAGGACGTCCAGCGCCATAACGTACTTGGCCGCGGCCGCGTACTCGGAGCGCTGACCGACGAGGCTTGCGATCGGTTTGATCTCGGCGATCATGTCGGTGGTGATGTAGCGCGAGCTCGTGCGCGGATAGGTGAGCGCCTTGTGCTCCTCGTAGAGCGACTGCGCCGCCGACAGCGTGCGCCGGGCGGTGAAGCCGAAGCGGCGCGAGGCGTCGCGCTGCAGCGAGGTCAGGTCGTAGAGCAGCGGCGTGCGCTCGCGGCGCTCGCTGCGGGCGACTTTCGTGATCGTGCCGGTCTGCCCCTCGCAGGCCGCGACGACCTCGGCTGCCGCCTGCTCGCTCGCCAGCCGCGGCGTGGCGCCGACGTGGTAGCGGCCGTCATAGGCACGTCGGGGCTGCAACGGCAGCGCCAGGAAGCGCGCGTCGACGACCCAGTAGGGCTCCGGCTTGAAGTCGCGGATCTCCTGCTCGCGCCGGGCCAGGATCGCCAGCGTCGGCGTCTGTACGCGACCCAGCGAGACGGCGCCGTCGAACGACGAACGCAGACGGATCGTCGCCGCCCGCGTCGCGTTCATGCCGACGATCCAATCGGCCTCCGAGCGCGAGCGCGCGGCCTGCTCCAGCAGCTCCAGCTCGGAGGCCGAGCGCAGCGATTCGAACGCCTCCCGGATCGCCTGGCGCGTCATCGAGTTCAGCCACAGTCGCTTGACCGGCAGCTTGCCGCCGAGCTTCTCGTAGAGGTAGGCGAAGATCAGCTCGCCCTCGCGGCCGGCGTCGCAGGCGTTGATGACGAGGTCGATGTCGTCGCGGCCGAGGAGCTGCTTGATGACGTGAACCTGCTTCTGCGAACGTTCGTCGCGAACCACGAGCTTGAACTTCTTCGGCACGATCGGCAGATCGGCCATCCGCCACTTCGCGTACTTGGCGTCGTACTCGTCCGGGTCCGAGAGCTGCACCAGGTGGCCGATCGCCCAGGTGATGACGTGCTCCGGCCCTTCGAGGAAGGTGGCGCTGCGCCCTGGCTTCGTGAAAGTGCCAGGCAGCACCTTCACCAGGTCGGCCCCGACCGACGGTTTCTCCGCAATTACGAGAATCTTGCCCACGGCGTTAGCAGAGTAGCGGCCCGAGGCGGCTGATGTTTAGATCAGCTTCAATTAAAGGTGAAGACGACCTCTGGAGGGGACATGAAAGCGCAGCGCAGCGCCGGTGCCGGGACGCTGGCTAAGACGGTCAATTGGGGGATCCTCGGAGCGGCCAGGATCGCGCACCGCTCGTTCCTGCCAGGGCTGCGCGAGACCGGCACCGGCCGGGCGCTGATGGTCGCGGCACGGGACCGCGAGCGTGGCCAGGCCTTCGCCGACGCGGAGGGTATCGACGAGGTCGCGACGACCTACGAGGCGCTGCTTGCCGACGCGCGGATCGACGCCGTCTACGTGCCGCTGCCGAACTCGCTGCACGCCGAGTGGGCAGAGCGCGCGCTCGCAGCGGGCAAGGCGGTGCTGTGCGAGAAGCCGCTGGGCGCGACGTTGAGCGCGACCGCGGAGATCGTCGCCGCCGCCGAGCAGCACCCTGGGGCGCCGCTCTGGGAGGCGTTCGTCTTCCCCTTCCAGGACCAGCATCTGCGGGTGCTCCAGCTGCTTGCCGAAGGCGCGATCGGTGAGCTGCAGCAGGTCCACAGCATCTACCACTACAAGCTGGCGCCGGGTTTCGACATCAGGCGCTCAGCCGAGCTCGGCGGCGGCGCCCTCGCGGACGTTGGCTGCTATCCGATCCGACTCGGGCACGAGCTGCTCGGCCCGGCTTCGGGCCCGGTCACGGCGCAGGGCCTCATCGAGGACGGAGTCGACTTCGAGGCCGCCGGCATCGTCGCCCACGGGCAGCGCCCGCTGGTGCTGAGCTGCGGCTTCCGCGGCCCCGGCTCGAACCCCGAGACGCGGAACGCGCGGCTGCTGGGCAGCGACGGCTACATCTTCCTGAGCAGCCCGTTCCACCCCACGCCCGCCGACACGATCACGATCGTGACCGACAGCCGCACCGTGATCGAGCACCCGACCACCGATACGAACTCGTTCACGGCCGCGCTGCGTCACATCCACGCCGTGGTGGACCAGCAGGAGGCACCGCGGCAGCTCGCGACCGAGTCGGCACTGAGCACCGCGCGGACCCTCGACGCGCTGCAACGCGCGCTGCGCTGAGATCAGGCCACACGCGGCGCTGAGATCAGGCCACGCAGCCCTCGGTGCTGACCGTGGCGGTGCGCGAGCGCGCCTTCGCGAGCTCGCCGGCCAGCACCGAGCCCGGCACGGCGAAGCCCTCCTGCTCGCCGCGTGGGGCGTCGGTCACCTCGGCGAAGACCTCAGCCATGACACGGCCGCGCGCGTCCACCACCGGGCCGCCCGAGTCGCCCGGACGGATCGGTCCGCGCACCGAGCTGATCAGGCGCAACGTCGGCTTGCCGTAGGTGTTCTCGGTCGGCACCAGCTCGGTGCGACCGAGACGCCCAGCCCAGACGCGGTAGGGACCGTCCTCGGGGTAGCCGAGGATCGCCGCCGCGGTCCCCGTCGCGGCGCGCGGGTCGAGCTCGAGCGGTGCCAGATCGAGGCCGGAGACGCGCAGGACCGCGATGTCGTTATGCGAGTCGAACAGCACCGGCCGCGCCCTCACACTCGGCCCGTCGCCCTGACTCAGCTGCACGTACGTAGCACGCTCACCGGCAACCACGTGGGCGGCGGTCAGGATCAGATTGGGCGCCGCCACCCAGCCAGTGCCTTCGACACCGAGCCCGCAGGCGTCGCCCACCACCCGCACCACTGAGGAGCTGGCGCTCCGAATCTGCGTCGCCGCCACAGTCTGTGGGTCGGGCTTCGCGACATGCGCCTCCGGCCCCGTCATCGTCGGCAGCGGGTCGACCCGCGCCAGCGCCTGCAGGACCGAGCCCGAGGGTGGCAGCCGCCGATCCAGGTAGCCGAGGATCGAGGAGCGCTCGAGGTCGCTGCGGACTCCGGACGAGAGCCGCAATGGCCCGGCTGCCTGCAGCAGCGCGGCCCCGGCCACCCACGCCGCGGCAACCGCCATCGATCCCGTCAGCAGCGCCCCGGCGATGCCGTCGGCCATGTGCAGGCCCGACCAGTGCAGGTGCCGGCCGGCTCGCGCCGCGAGGCCCTCCGCGATCCGTGAGAGGATCCCGCCGCCGATCAGCGCCCCGGCCAGCGCGAGCATCGCGGCGTACGGCGAGCGCGAGCCGGACGTCAGCAGCGACGGTGCCAGCCGCGAGCCCGCGATGGCACCGCCGGCGAAGCCGACGAGCGAGGCGGCACCAACCAGGAAGCCACGCTGGTAGCCGTAGACCGCCAGCACCACCGTCGCCAGCGCGATCAGCCAGTCAACCGTCGTCATCGTCGCATTCCGGCTTCGTCGTCAAATGTCACCGTCCACCCAAAACGCACGTATAACTCTTAAATCATGCCCGGGACCGGCAGACGAGCCACACGGTGGATCAAAGAGGGCTTCACCAACCGGACACGTTGCCGCCGGCTGTTCTACCGGGCACTGCCGTTGGCGCTGCTGGCGGCCGCGGCGTTCCTCGCCGGAGTCTACGTCGCCGACTCCGGCTCGCGGGCGCAGCAGCAGGTGGCGCTGCGCTACGCCAGGGCGTGGGAACGGGGCGACTACGCGAAGATGTACGGCCTGCTGACGCCGGCCGCGCGCAGATCGCTGTCGCAGTCGCGGTTCAAGGCGAAGCTGACGGCCGCGGCCGGCGTCGCGACGCTGCAGTCTCTGCACGCGGGCAAGCAGGTCAGCGCCAGCGGTGGCCACCTCCTGGTCCCCGTCACAGTCAGGACGCTGGCGTTCGGCGCCTACCGCGCGATGCTTGAGCTGGCGCCGGTCGGCGCCGGCTCCGGGACGCACTTCCGCTTCAACAGCGCGCTGCTGCTGCCGGGGCTGCACGCCAGCGAGCGGCTGCACCGCGCCACCCAGCTGAGCCTTCGCGGCAGCCTGCTGGCCGCAAACGGCGCCGTGCTCGCCCAGGGCTCGTCGCTGGCGACGAAGCTACCGAAGGTCGCCGGGGCGATCGCCGGTACGCTCGGGGCGATCCCCGCGGCACAGCGCGCGCAGTACCGACAGCTCGGCTATCCGGCTGACGCGCAGGTCGGCAGCGACGGGCTCGAGGCGATCTTCCAGGACGAGCTGGCCGGCCGCGCCGGCGGTCAGCTGCTTGCGGGCGATCGGGTCCTGGCGCAGTCGTCGCCCATCGCCGGCCGCAACGTCCGCACCACGATCGTCCCGAAGCTGGAGCTGGCGGCGCTCGCGGCAATCGGCTCCGCCTACGCGGGCGTCACCGCGATCGACCCGCAGACCGGCGCGGTCGAGGCGGCGGCCGGCCTCGCGTTCGACACCGTCCAGCCACCGGGTTCGACGTTTAAGATCGTGACCGCCGCGGCTGCCCTCAGCGCCGGTCTGGTCACGCCCGCCACGACCTACGCCTACGAGACGCAGGTGAACATCGACGGCTTCAACCTGCAGAACGCCGCCGGCGAGAGCTGCGGCGGCACCTTGCTGTACGCGTTCGCGCAGTCCTGCGACACCGTCTTCGCGCCGCTCGGCGTCCGCATCGGCGCCGCGCGTCTGGTCGCGACGGCCGAGCGCTTCGGCTTCGACCAGCCGACCGGATCGAGCACGGTGATGGCCAGCACGATCCCGAGCGCCGCCGCGATCGGCGGCCCGGTGGCCGTCGGCGCGACCTCGATCGGCCAGGGTAAGGTGCAGGCGACGACCCTCGAGATGGCGGACGTCGCGGCGACGGTCGCAAACGCCGGGCTGCGGCCGCTGCCGACCTTCCTGGCCGGCGCGAAGCCGCGCTACGTGCGCGCCGTCGACACCGCCGTGGCACACGAGATCGAGCGGATGATGGTCGCGGTGGTCACCGAGGGAACCGGCGAGACCGCCCAGATCCAGGGGGTGACGGTAGCCGGTAAGACCGGCACCGCCGAGCTGCGCAACACGAGCGGGAAGATCAACGACACGAAGGGCACAGATGCCTGGTTCGTCGGCTTTGCGCCGGCGATGCAGCCGCAGCTCGCGGTCTGCGCCCTCTACCCCGAGGCCGGCTACGGCGAGACCGCCGCGGCGCCCGCGGTGCGCAAGGTGCTGATGGCAGCGCTGGGAGTGCGCTAGCGCAGGCCGGCGATCGTCGGCCTGGTGCCGCGATTGCGCTCGTGCTCGAGGATCGCCTTCAGGCGATGGAGGCTACGACGCGACTTACGCTTCATCCAGCCACCGCCGCCGATCAGCTCCCAGAGCCGGTCGGACGGCATCTTCGGCTCGGTCCGCAGGCGGTACTCGACGTGAGTGCCGCCGTCACGCTCGCTCAGCTCGTAGCTGGCGCTGACAGGTACGCGGTTGAACTTGCCGCCGGCACCGCGACCCACGATGCGCTCCGGCTCGTCGACCTCCACGTAGCTGATGTCGGCCCAGGCGAAGCGGTTCAACGGCGCCTTCGCTCGGAAGCGAACACCCGCCCCGAGGCCGCAGCTGTCGGCGCGGGTTAGGTGCCATTCCACCAGGTAGTGGTCGTGGAACTCGGCAAGGTTCGCGATGTCCGCGAGGTAGGCGAAGACCTCCTCACGCGGGCGATCGACGTTGGTTTGAAGGCTGATCTGCGTCACGCGCCGCTAAGTTTACGCGGCCTGCGCCGACGACCGCCGCTCGACGATCCGGATCGTGCGCCCGAACGCGGGGCTGTGCACGACATGGACTGCCGTGGCCTCGCCGTCGCGACGTGCCCGGCAGAGCTGACAGCAGTGCGTGCCCGATTCGAACTCGTAGATGCGCTCACCCAGCAGCAGGCGTCGACCGCAGTCGTCGCAGAGCTCGCTGTCGTTCGCCAGCTCCGGCAGGCTCCGGCGCATCAGCGCCAGATGCAGGCCCGAGGTGCCCTCGACTTCCGGCTGACCTTCGATGATTTCCATGCGCAACGGAGTTCGGCGCCGGCGTGGCCGTTCCTGCAAGGCGCACTCAAGCTGACAGAGATTCTCCGGCCCGCGCCATACTTCAGGCGCGTCGAGATTCTCCGATCCACACGCCGCTCTCACGCCCGCGATGCACTATGGTGATCGCACCCGCCCGGCAGCACCCGTCGTGGGTTGCGGGCAAGGCCCGAGAACTGGCCCTTTTACAGCGACCTTTACAGGAACGATATGATTTGGGTGTGTGCCCTCTCGGCACGCTCTCACTCTCTTCGAGACGGAGGAGCTGATGATGGAGTCTTTGTCGAACAAGAATGGGACCGGGGCTGGCACCGTTCGCTGCGCGACTTGTGGGCGTGAGCTACCAGTCGGTGCAGATGGAGTTCCGCAGGAGTGCCCGGATTGCGCCAAGCGCGAATTTACTCAGTCCTCTTCGCTGCGGACCGCACAGACGTCGGTCATCGACATCCCCGGTGAGGAGCCCGTGAACGACTGGCTCACCGAGCTTCACGACGAGCTCACCGAGGCCGGCCAGTACCTTGCCTACCGGACGCCCGAGGGCGAGGTCAAGTGTTTCCAGCTGCAGCGGGAATGGACTCGCATCGGTCGCAGCCTGGCAGCGGACGTGCGCTTCGACGACCCCACGGTCTCGCGTCGGCACGCGCTGATCGTGCGCCAGGCCGACGGACTGCGCGTGCTTGACGACCGCAGCTTGAACGGCGTGTTCGTGAACGGCGAGCGCGTCGAGTGGAGCACGCTGGCCGACGGCGATGAGATCGTGATCGGCCGTCACCACCTGCACTTCCTCGAGATTCCCGTGGTCTCGGGCATGCGCCCGGCCGCCGTGTCCGGGACCGAGTAGTAGAAGCACTTCAGGTCGACGGGCCACCTTCGCAGGGCGACCCGCCGGACCTGCGCCTGCGCGCGCTCCGCATGCCGCCGTGCGACGCCGTGCGCCAGCGGAGAGGGCTGTTCACTGTCGAATTCCTTCCCCTATGCGTAAGGGATTCGACAATTAACGCTGTGCGCGGGCCCAGGCGCCGGCGAGGGCTCAGACCCGGATGACCTGAGCCCCTTCGGGCTCGAATGGGACGCGGGAGACTTGCGCCCAGTCGTGTACGTGAGCTTGCAGCGCCGCGACGACCGCTGCGGCGTCGTCGCGCCGCGACCAGAACAGCACGGTCGGCCCCGCCCCCGAGATCGTGGCGCCGAGCGCTCCAAACGCGCGTGCTTGGGCAAGCAGCGCTGCCGATCGCGGGTAGAGCCGTGCCCGGTAGGGCTCGTGCAAGCGGTCGCGAAGGCCCGCCGCGATCAGCCCGAAGTCGCCTTGCGCGAGTCCGAGCGTCAGCTCGGCGATCGCCGATAGGTTCGCGACCGCGTCCAGCAGCGGCACCTGCTCCGGCAGCAGCTTCCGGGCCTGGGCGGTGCGCACCGGCGCCGCCGGGACCGCCACCACTCCCTCCAGCTCCGCCGGCGGGTCGAAGCGATGGACCGCGTCGCCGTCGCAGATCACGATGCCGCCGTGCAGCGACGCGCCGACGTTATCCGGATGGCCCTCCATCGCCGTTGCCAGGGCGAAGACGTCGGCACCTGCCCCGAACAGCTCGTTGGCGGCCAGCAGGCCGCCAACGGAGGCAGCGGCACTCGACCCGAGCCCACCGCTGAGCGGTATCTCCGAGCTGACGCGGAACTCGAAGCCGTCGGCCGGATGCAGCAGCTCGAAGGCGCGGACCACGAGGTTCTCGCGAGTGCGGTCGACGTCCAGGTCGGTGACCACGGCGAAGCGCCCGGTCCAGGCGACCTCGACCGTCAGATGCAGTCCCAGCGCCGCGGCCAGGACGTCGAAGCCGGGACCGAGGTTCCCGGACGAAGCGGGAACGCGAACCCGAACCTCGCGACAGGCGCCGGCAGGGCTATCCGGAGCCTCGCTCACCCGCTCACCTGTTCACCCGAGGACCACGCGCGTAACCGCGTCGAGCTCCGCTGCGCACGAGATCACGCCGCCGACCTGCGAGATCGCGGTGTCCGGGTCCTTGAGGCCATGGCCGGTCAGCACGCAGGCGACGCGCTCGGCGTCGCCGGGGCCGTAGGTGAGCAGGCCGGCCACGCCCGCGGCCGAGGCCGGCTCGCAGAAGACGCCCTCCTGCGTCGCCAGGAAGCGGTAGGCCTCGAGGATCTGCTCGTCGGTGACGGCCCGCACCGCGCCGCTGGAGGCGCTCATCGCGTCCATCGCCTGCTCCCAGCGCGCCGGGTTGCCGATGCGGATCGCGGACGCGATCGTCTCCGGCGCCTCGATCGGGTGACCGACCACCAGCGGTGCCGCGCCGGCGGCCTGGAAGCCGAACATCCGCGGCGCCATCCCCAGCTCGCGGAAGCCGCGCCAGTAGGCGGTGATGTTGCCGGCGTTGCCGACCGGCAGGCAGAGCGCGTCGAGCTCGCCGCCGAGCTCCTCGGCGATCTCGAAGGCCGCGGTCTTCTGGCCCTCGATGCGGAACTCGTTGACCGAGTTCACCAGCGTGATCGGCTGCTCCTCCGCGAGCTGGCGCACGATCGTCAGCGCCTGGTCGAAGTTGCCGCTGATCGCGATCACCTGGGCGCCGGCGATCAACGACTGCGCGAGCTTACCAAGCGCGATCTTCCCTTCCGGCACCACCACCACGCCGCGGATCCCGGCACGAGCGGCGTAGGCGGCGAGTGACGCAGCGGTGTTACCGGTCGACGCGCAGACCACAGCCTGCGAGCCGTCGCGTACGGCGGCGCTAACCGCACAGGTCATCCCCCGGTCCTTAAACGAGCCGGTGGGGTTGCACCCCTCGAGCTTCAGGTAGACCTCCGCGCCGACCCGCTGCGAGAGCCGCGGCGCCAGCAGCAGCGGCGTCGCCCCCTCGTTCAACGAGATCACGGGGTCTCCGTCGGCGAACGGCAGATGGTCACGGTAACGCTCGATCAGTCCTGGCATATCGAACTCAGAATGCCAGAGCCGCCGCAAAGCGGTAGCCACGTCGGCCGCAGTGCTCGAGACGGCGCGGTGCCAGCGGGCACCGCGCCAACCACGGGCTCAGGCGATCTCGAGCACGACCTTACCGACGGCCCGGCGCTCGTCCAGCAGCGTCAGGGCCTGCGCCGCGCTCTCCAGCGGGAAGCTCGCGCCCACGATCGGGCGGATCTTCCCCGACTGCGCCAGCTCCCCGAGCCGCGCTGCGGTCTGCGCGATGTACTCGGGCCGGCCGAGCGCGTAGTTACCCCAGCTGACCCCGATCACCGCGAGGTTGCGCAGCAGCAGCCGGTTGACGCGCACCTCGGGGATCGAGCCATCGGAGAAGCCGATCACCAGCAGCCGGCCGCCGTCGTTCAACGACCGCAGCGAGTCCGTGAAGCGGTCACCGCCAACGGGATCGACGACGAGGTCGGCACCGCCGAGCGCGCGCACCTGGTCCTTCCAGGGGCCGTCGGCGCGCAGCACCTCATCGGCGCCAGCCGCACTGGCGATGCGCGCCTTCTGCTCGGAGGAGACGACCGCGACCGTCCGCGCGCCTTGCGCCCGGGCAAGTTGCAGCGCAGCGGTGCCGATGCCGCCCGCCGCACCGTGCACGAGCACGATCTCGCCGGGCTGCAGGGCTCCGCGCGTGTGCAGCGCGAAGTACGCCGTGTGGTAGTTCAGCAGCAGCGCCGCCCCCTCGCAGAAGCTCCAGTCCTCAGGCAGCGGGAACACGTAGCCGACCGGTGCCACGGCAACCTCGGCGAAGCCACCGCCCTGCGTGTAGGCGATCACGCGGTCGCCGACTTGCACGGGCCCGCCCGCCGGCGCGCTGCGGACGATGCCGGCGATCTCGGCGCCGGGAACGTAGGGCAGCGGTGGCTTCCACTGGTAGAGCCCACGCGTCTGCAGCAGCTCCGGGAAGGCAACCCCGGCGGCACGAACCTCGATGACGACACCTTCGCCCGGGGTCAGCGGATGCGACGGATCCGGCTCCCGCAGCTGCACCAGCTTCAGCGCCGTCTGCGGGCCGGTGTACTCGGTTATCTGGATCGCACGCATCATTGGAACTCCTCCTCTATCACCCTGATCGCGCGTGGCGGCGCCCGCAGCACGCGCAGCTGCGCGATCTCCTCAAGCGCTGCGTAGAACGCCGATTCGAGCACCGGATGGACGACCATCACCAGATGCGCCTGGTTGCCGGCGCCGCGTTGCAGCACCGACTTCACCGACACCTGATGTCCCGCCAGCAGCTTCGCCACGGTGGCGAGCACGCCCGGCTCGTCGGCAACCTCGAGGTGCAGGTAGAAGGCCGCGACCGTGTCGGCGCAGATCGCGATCGGGGAGGGTGTCGAGAACGAGCTTGCCGGGGGGATCATCGCGCTGATCACGTCGCCGAGCACGGCGGTGGCGGTCTGCGGACCGCCGGCGCCGGGACCGGACATGGTGATCTCGGTGAAGTCGGGCGACTCGACCGTGACCGCGTTGAACGAGCCGCCGACCGACGCCAGCGGGTGGCCGGCGTAGAGGAAGACCGGGTGCACCCAGATCGCAAGCCCGTCCTGACGCAGCTCGGCGGCCCCGATCAGCTTCAGCGAGAGCCCGAACTCGTGCGCGTAGGCAAGGTCGTAAGGCGTGATCTCGCGGATGCCCTCGTAGCTGACCTGCTCGATCGAGACTGCCACCCCGAACGCCAGCCGCGCGATGATCGCCATCTTCGCGGCCGCGTCACGGCCGTCGACGTCGTCGGAGGGGTCGGCCTCGGCGTAGCCGAGTCGCTGGGCATCGCTGAGCGCATCGGCGAAGGTCAGGCCCCGCGCCGCCATCTCGCTGAGGATGTAGTTCGTGGTGCCGTTCACGATCCCGTGGACGCGTGTGATCCGCGCGCCCGCAAGCGACTCGCTGACCACCCGGATCACCGGCACCGCACCGGCCACGGCGCCCTCGAAACGCAGCTGGACGTTGCCGTCGCGGGCGGCGCGGTAGAGCTCCTCGCCGTGCAGCGAGATCAGCTGCTTGTTCGCGCTTACCACGTGACGGCCGGCGGCCAGCGCCTTCAGCACGTAGGTCCGTGCCGGCTCGATCCCGCCGATCAGCTCGACGATCAGGTCGCTCTCGGCGAGGATCCGATCGAAGTCGCCGCCCGGGCTCTGGCGCGAGAGCACGCCGACGATCTCCGGCTTCATGCCGGTGATGTGCTGCACCTTCTGTGACTGGGCGTGCACCATCTCGACAAAGGCGGCACCGACCGTGCCGCGCCCGAGCACGCCGATCCGGAATACATCAGACATCGCGAATGAACATCTCGTCGTAGGTCTCGCGGCGCACCACCACGCGGGCATCGCCGCCTGAGCAGAAGATCACCGGCGGCCGCGGCACGCCGTTGTAGTTGTTGGCCATCGCGTAGCCGTAGGCGCCCGTGGCCGGCGTCACGACCAGGTCGCCCGCGGTCGGCTCGTCGAGGCGCACGTGGCGCACGATCACGTCGCCGGACTCGCAGTGCTTGCCCGCAAGCTGGCAGATCTCGCCGCTGCCGCGAGCCTCCATCCGCGAGGCGATCGCCGCCTCGTAGCGGGCGCCGTAGAGCATCGGCCGGAGGTTGTCCGACATGCCCCCGTCGACCGCCACCCAGGTCGAGACGTTGCGCTTCACGGTCTGCACTGTGTACAGCGTCACCGTCGAGTTGGCAACCAGCGAGCGCCCAGGCTCGATCACCAGCGCCGGCCCGGGGCCTAGCTCGCGGTCGGCCGCCGCGAGCAGCGTCTGCACGTAGGAGGCGATCGAGGGCGGCTCCTGCTCTGATCGGTAGGGAACGCCGAGGCCGCCGCCGAAGTCGTAGAGGTCGAAGCTGCCGAGCCCGCCGAGCACCTCCAGCGCGCGCACGAACGGCTCCAGCTCCATCAGCTGCGAGCCAATGTGGCTGTGCAGCCCGCGCAGGTTCAGGTGCTGTGAGCGCCCGACGCGCTCGACCGCGGCCGGCACCTCGTCGATCGCGAACCCGAACTTCGAGTCGGCCTGGCCGGTCGAGATCGCGTGGTGGGTGTCGCCGCTGACGCCCGGGGTCACGCGCAGCAGCACGTCCTGCACATGTCCGCGCTCGGCCGCGACCAGCGCCAGGCGCTCGATGTCGTCTGCCGAGTCAAGGACGATCTGCCCCACCTTCGAGCTCAGCGCCAGGCTCAGCTCAGCCTCGGACTTCGCGTTTCCGTGGAGGAAGATCAGCGCCGGGTCGAAGCCCGCCCGCAGTGCCGCCGTCAGCTCGCCGCCGGATGCGACGTCGCAGCCGAGCCCTTCCTCCGCGAACACGCGCAGCACCGCGGTGCACGGAAACGCCTTGGTCGCGAACAGCGCCCTGCCGCCGGCCGCACGAGCAGCGAGACCATCCCGGTACGCCCGCGCACGCTCGCGCAGGTCGTCCTCCGAGACGACGTAGGCGGGGGTCCCGAACTCGGACGCGAGCTCGACGGCGTCGCAGCCGCCGATCTCCAGATGGCCATGCGCGTTGACCCCGCTACTGCTTGGATATACGTGTGAGAGCGCAGACACCAGCACCGATCTTGCCAGGAAATCACCCCGACCGACCGCTTCACCCAGGCGGGCCTCCGCAGCCCGACGGGCCGCTGCGGCTCGGGGCCGGCGTGGTCGACATCTGGACGCTCTCGCTGGCGGCTGCCGGCCGCGGCGCACGCCGCGCGCTGGCGCACCGCGCGCGGGCGGCGATCCTGAGCCGCTACCTGGACTGTGACGCCGCGGCGATCGAGCTTGTCACGACGCCCGCCGGCAAGCCGCTGCTTGCCGGCGATGACCTGCAGTTCAGCCTCACGCACTCCGGACCGTTGGCGATGCTCGCGGTCAGCCTCGAGCTGCCGGTCGGGATCGACCTCGACGAGCCCCGGCGCCCGTCGCCAGGACGACACGGCATCGACCTTACGCGGGGGATTCGCGACCGCTGCAGTAAGCGCGAGGGCGACTACGTCCGCGCCGCCGCCGATCCACTGGACGCCTGGACGCGCCTCTGGGTGCGGAAGGAAGCGGTGGTGAAGGCCAGCGGCGACGGACTTGCCGACCAGCTCGCGGCGATCGACGTGCTCGACGAGCGCGTCAGCGCCGCAGCGGCGGCGCTGACGGGAGAGTGGCGCTGCATCGACCTCGCATCGCCGCAGACCGGCTACCACGCCGCCCTGGCGTATGCCCAGGCGGGCGGCCCGATCGCAGTGCGCCGCCGGCTCAGGGCCGGCGTCGACGCCGAGCTGATGGCGCTCGGAGTCAACTAGGGACGCTGCGAGGTAACTCTCGGCGCTGCGGTAAACCGGGGCGCCGAGAGCACGCCGGGGTCAGCCGGGCAGCAACCCCTCGCCGGAGAACTCGGACCGCGCCTCCTCCAGCGTCACGTCGGCCGGCGGCAGGATCACGTCGGAGCTCTCAAGCTCGTCCTCGCCCAACGCCCGGCCGCTGCGCACGAAGACCAGCAGCTCCCCGTAGGCGGCGTGGAAGCGTGACTCGTCACCACTGTCAATCGCTTTGGCGGCGGCGTTGTCGAGCCGGTTCAGCGCTTCTACGTCGGTGATCTCGTACTGGCCCTCGGACGAGATCCGAACGATCATTGCCCCGGCTCCCGCGGCTGCTCCGTCTCCGAGCCTTCGATTTGCGGCTGCGCCGCGTTGCCAGCGGCACCCTGGTCACCGGCGCCCAACTCGGCCGAGGACGGCTTCCCGCCGCCAAGCTCCGCCTTCATCCGCTCGAGCTCGGAGTCAACCTCGCTCGTTGCCGACAGCTGCCGGAGCTGGCGGTCGATATCGTCCTCGCCGGAGCTGAGGGTCGTCATGTCATCGAAGGTGCCGGACGCCTCGAGCTCCTGGACGGCGCTTGCTCGCGCCTGCATCTGATCGGTCTTATCGACCGCGCGCTGCATCGCCAGGCCGACGTCGGCCATCTCCTCGCCCACTCCGGTCGCGGCCTCGGAGATCTTGACCTGCGCCTCGGCGGCCGAGTACTGCGCCTTGATGACTTCCTTCTTGGTGCGGAACTGCTCGATCTTCGCGCGCAGGCGCTGCTCGGACTGGGTCAGCTGATCCTGCTGGCCCTCGAGCTGCGTGACCTGCCCGTCGATCGACTGTAGCTCGGTCTGCAGCACGTTCTTCCGCTCCAGCGCCGCACGCGCGAGATCCTCACTGCCGGCCGCCAGCGCCTGGCGTGCCTGGGTGTCGAGCTTCACCAGCTGCTGCTGCATCTGCTGCTCTTGCAGCTGCAGCCGCTTCTTCGCGGTGACGACGTCGGCAATCCCCTTCTTCACGTTCTGCAACTGCTCGAGCTGCTTCTCATAGGAGTAGTCAAGCGTCTCGGCCGGGTCTTCGGCCCGATCGAGCAGCTTCGAGATCTTCGCTTTGACGACGGTCGACATGCGACCGGAGAGGCCCGGCATCGCGTCCTCCTTCGGTTTTCACGGGGCACTGCAAGCGTATCGTCGGATTCCGACAATCGATAAGAAAGCTCGCTAGCCTTGGCAGGCGATGAGTGAGTTCGAGAATCCGCGCCGGACTGCACCGGGTTACGAGCCGACGGTCGAGGACATCCACGCACTGGTCGCCGCGGCAACTCCGCACTTCGCCGGCCAGCTCAGTGTGCGCGTGCGGCACCTGATCGAGGGGCTGCCTGCGGACAGCCCAGTCCGCGCCGAGGGCGAGCGCGCGCTGGCGGTGCTGCATGAGATCTCCTTCGGCGGCGAGGTCCGCGGCCACGGTCCGGCCAAGGGACTGCCGACGCTGGCAAGCGTCAGCGAACAGACCAGCTCCGACGAGCAGATCTAGCGGGAGTCCCGGCTGGGACGGGGCCGCCCGACGGCACGGCCGCCGGGCTTTGCATGCTCCGCACTGCGGGGTTTGCATGCTCCGCACTGGGAAGATTGACCATTGCCGGTCGCGGGTCGACGCGACCTCACCCTGCGCTGACTATGGATTGGCGGTCGTTGATCGCGGGCGTACCGGGCTTGGGAGGACGGCCAGACAGCTCAACCGCAGCCTCGTCGGCGGCCACTTCACGGCCTCGCCGGTGGCGATCGAAGGGTCCCGCCGGTGGGAATCCGACGGCCCGACGACAACGAATTCTAAAAAAATCCCTAACTGAATTTTAATCTGCTTTGATGTAGGGGCAGCATCCTAAGGATGCGACGTACCTCAAAGCAGTACCTCCTCCCCATAAAGCGCGATGTCGGCCCGCTCATTCGTGAGCGGGCCGGCGTCGTTCTGGGAGCCGGCCGCAGGACCCGACGGGCCGGCGTCATTCTGGGGCACGAGAGGGCCGACGGCCTCCTGGGGTTGGTGTGGGTTTGGCTGCTCCGGGTGGTCAGCGGCCGGCCGGGTGGTCAGTTGGCGACGGTGGTCGGTGGCGGCGGCTTGTGGTGTTTTGTGACGGTTCGGCTCACCCACGTCACATTCAGGCGGCCGGCGGCCCGGTTACGGTGACACGCGACAGCTTTTCCATGGCATCCATGGAAAAGCTGTCGCGTGTCAGGCGGTTGACGGCCCAGCGACCCCAAGCCGCGGTAGCCCGGCACACAGACGACAGCAGGACGGCACAATCCGCCGGCTTGCGTGACAAGCACCTCGGGCGCTGACGCCCTCGACGCTGGCATCGACCGACGCCGCGGCAGACAGAACATCGCGGGCGCACAACCGTGAGACGAACATCACGGGGAGCGGAGCCGTCGCGCGAACGGCGAGAGGCCAGGGTCGCGGCCGTGAGACCAACGTCGCGCAAACCCAGGCCATCCCGGTGCTCTCAACCCTCAAACGACAGACGCGGACGGAAGAGCACCACGCGAAGACGCCGCCCGGGCTCGCGCAATGAATCACCGGCCGACTCCTCACGCTAACCCTCAGGACGCTGACCAACAACCTCACCGGCCGCCCACCCGAGCACCCGCCACTTACGACGGGAGATAAACCCATATCAAGCCTCTGGGACACGAGAGGACCGGCGAGCGGGCCATCCCAGCAGGGCTCCGACCACCGGTTGCTCCCCGGTCGCCGCTCCGGTTCGCCCTCCGGCCTCACCTCCGCAACGACCGGCGGCCAGCTGACAAACTCCACCCGTTGCAACGACTACTTGAGGCCGCACTCTTTTGCCCGGACGGGACGAAGGCCGCGACCACCGGTGCCGAGCTGGGCGGCGTTACGGACGGAGCGCTGCCACCGGACCGGAGCGGCCCCGAGGCTGCGGACAGGACCGAGGTTGAGGACGGGGCGAGGCTGCGGACGGAACCGAGGTTCAGGACGGGGCGAGGCTGCAGACGGAGCCGGACGGGCGCTTAACGAACAAGAGCCGGCCCGAGCGGGGCCGGCTCCGATTCCTCTCTCCTCAACCGCCATCAAGCGCGATATCGCGCCCCTCAGAGCGACTTTCAACTTCCAGCGACTGGGCGATTCTAACGATTGCTGGCACGTGGCGAAGTGTGACTTATGTCACATATCGTGAATCCGTCTGGATTTGTTCTTCGTGAAGCTATGACTCGGCTCGCTTCCGCCTACGCCTCGGGCTCCTCAGGCGGTTTCGGCGGCTCGCGGAACTTGATCCTGACGGCCTCGATCCGGTTCTCGCGGACTGATTCGACGCGAATCTGGTAGCCGTCGAGCTGGATCGAGTCGCCGTGGCGCGGCAGCCTGCCGAGCTCACTGAACACGAGACCGCCGATCGAGTTGTAGGCGTCGGTGTCGACTGGCAGCTTCAGGTCGTAGTCCTCGAGATCCGCGATCGGCACATGCCCGCGCACGAACCACTCGCCGTTGGCAAGGCGGCGGATCGCGCCGGCGGCAGGATCGGTCTCGTCGGTGATCTCGCCGACAACCTCCTCGACGATGTCCTCAGTGGTGACGATCCCGGCGGTGCGTCCGTACTCATCGATGACGATTGCAAGCTCGGTCCGCTCGTGCTGGAGGTCGGCCAGCAGGTCATCGAGCGGCTTGGTCTCCGGCACGATCGGCGCAGCATGGACGCGACTCGCGAAGTGTGCGTCGGACCCCTGCTCGAGCATCAGCTTGGCGAGCTGGTTGACGTGGACGGTGCCCTTGACGCGGTCCTCATCGGCACCCTCGATCACCACCAGCCGCGAGTGGCCCCTGGCGATCGCCTGCCGCAGCGCATGCTCGACGGTGTCGTCGATGTCGACGGTCACGATCGCCGGGATCGGCGTCATCACCTGGCGCGCCTCCTGCTCATGCAGGTGGAAGACGCCGGAGAGCATCTCCGCCTCGCCGACATCGAGCTGGCCGCCGCTGGAGGAGTCGACGATCAGACGCTTCAGATCCTCGGTGGTGCCGTGCGAGATGTCGGCGTTGGGATCGGTCCCGAGCCGTCGCAGGATCCACGCCGAGCTCGCGTTCAGCGCGACGATGAACGGCCTGAAAACGATCATGAACAGGCGCATCACCGGCGCGATGTGGCGTGCCATGCCCTCCGCGTGCTGGATCGTGTAGAGCTTCGGGACGATCTCGCCGACGGTGCTCTGGACGAAGGTGATCAGCAGGTAGGCGACGACCACCGACACGATCACGGCGACCTCGGGCACTGGATGACCGAAGATGTGCTCCAGGAGGTGGCTGATCGCCGGCTCGCCGAGCGCGCCGATGCCAATCGAGACCATCGTGACCCCGACCTGGCAGGCGGAGAGGTAATCGCCGACTTGGTCGAACATCGACAGCGCCAAGCCGGCGCCGCGTTGCTTCTCCTCGACCATCAGCTCGAGCCGTGGGCGGCTCGACCGCACGAGTGCGTACTCCGCGATCACGAAGAACGCGTTGATAAGTACGAGCAGCACTGATACCGCGACCAACACACCGTTCATTGGCGCGCCACCCGGTCGCTCGAGTGCATCTGGTAACTACTTCGGTAAGGGTCGTCGTTCATCGTTGGCGACCTAGTCACGGTATCAGGCAAGACGGCAGGCTGTCGAGTGCATCGCGCACCTGGTCCCGATGATGCCGGTGGCCGCTGCCGCCGGCATGGTTGGCGGCGTCGCTGTCGCTGGGGGCCATCGAGGTCGCTAGCGGCGGCAGCGGCGGCAGCGGCGGCAGCGGCGTCGGCAGCGGCGGCAGCGGCGGCAGCGGCGGCGTCGCTGGGAGCATGGGAGGTCGCTGGCGGCGTTGGGGGATGTCGGGTGCGCGCCTCGTCGCTATATCGTTTGCTGGCGGACCATGCGAATCGTCAGCCTCAGCCCCGCCGCCACCGAGATCCTGTTTGCGCTCGAGATCGGCGACGACATCCTCGGTGCAACCCATGCCTGCGACTATCCGGCGCAGGCGCTCGAGATCCCGCGCGTGACCGTCAGCGGCGACAGCACCACACCTTCGAACCGCCAGCGGTCCGGCACGGTGACCAGCCGTCAGGCTGCCCGCAGGCCGTTGAACTACGACCTGCTCGCGGAGATCAAGCCCGACCTGGTCGTGACCGACGCGATCTCGCTCGTGCACGACCTCTCGCCCGAGGAGGTGCAGGCCGCGGCGGCCGAGCTCGAGACCCAGCCACTGGTGATCGTGCTCGACCCGCGCACGATCGGCGAGGTGATCAGCGACGTCCGCACACTCGCCCAGGCGACGGACCGCAAAGACGCGGCCGTCGACCTCGTGCGCGAGTGCTCGGACCGGATCGACCGCGTGCGGTTGAAGACCCGTCGCACGAACCGGCCGCGCGTGGTCGCACTCGAGTCGCTCGAGCCGCCGCGTGTCGCCGGCCGCTGGCTGCCGCAGATGATCGACTACGCCGGTGGCGAGGACGTGCTCGGCTTCGCCGGCGAGGAGAGCACGGAGTTCAACTGGGACGTGCTGGTCCAGAGCGAGCCCGACATCGTGCTAGTGATGCCGGGCAGGCTCGATGCCGAGATCGCCTACCGCGAGGCCGAGATGCACCACCGGCAGCTGTCCGGGGTCGGAGCGGGCGAGATCGTCGCGCTTGATGCCGGCTCCTACTTCTCGCGGCCCGGGCCGCGGCTGGTCGACGGGCTCGAGATCCTCGCGCACATCATCCACCCGGAGCTCGTGCCGGAGCATCCCGACCACGCCGGCGCGGCGCTTACGGTCAAGCTCTAAGCAGGCGCCGGCCCGCTGGCCGGCGCCACCGACGCCCAGCCGCATCAGAGGCCGGCAGCGCGGCTCGTCCGCGCGTCCTGCTAGATGACGCGCCCGTCAGATCACGCTGCCGCCGGGCAACAGGCCGCCCGAGCCGGCCACCGCGATCGCGCCGACGATCGCCAGCACGGCCAGCAGGCCACAGACGCCGAGCACGACCCCACGCGAGCGCCGCTGACCGTACTTCACGACCACCCAGCCCGTGATCAGGCCGCCGGCGAGGCCACCCGCGTGGCCACCGATCGAGACGCCCGGCACCGCCAGCGTGAAGATCAGGTTGAACAGCAGCACCGGCAGCAGGCCCGAGCGCCAGAGCGGTATCCCCCGCGCCTGCGCGACCACGATCAGCGCGCCGAAGACACCGAAGATGGCGCCGGAGGCGCCGAGCGTAGCCTCACCCGGGGTCGTCAGCATCACGCCGAAGGAGCCGATCAGCAGCGAGGTGAAGTAGATCGCAGTGAAGTTCAGCTTGCCGATCGCCGGTTCCAGCGATCGCCCGACGAACCACAGCGACAACATGTTCACGGCGATGTGGAAGATGCTCTCGTGGATGAACCCGGCGCTCAGCAGGCGCCAGTACTCGTGCATGCCGTTCGCCAGGAACGGCCCGTACAGCACGCCTTTCGTAAACACGATCGACTGCAGCGCATTGCCGCCGCTGAGCGTCAGCCCGGTCGCAACCTCGGCCACGAAGACGATGCAGTTGATCGCAACCAGGATGACCGTAATCGACCACGTCGAGGGGCTGTCCCAGCGGAAGCCGGAGCCGCCGAGGCGGCGGCTCTGCGGCATCCGCCGCGTGTGTGTGGTCTGCCCGGCGCACTCCGGGCAGCGCATCCCGACCGACGTCGGAGTCATGCACTCCGGACAGATCGGCCGCCCGCAGTTCGAGCAGGAAACGCCGGTCTCGCGCGAGGGGTGGCGGTAGCAGTACGCCACTAGCGGTCCGGCGTCGCCCGCGGCGGGCGCGCGGCGCCGCCGCTGTGCAGCACCGGCAGCACCCCGCGCGTACGGCTGACGAGCTCGCGCGCGGCCGCGGCCGGTTGCAGACGATGAGCGCGGTCGACCTTCGCGAACTCCCCGGTGTGCTTGGGGAGCACCGGCTGCGTGCCCTCGCCGAGCTTGCGCACGGCGTGCTCGGGGATCACGCGACGCGCCTCGTGGGCGAGGTCGCGCACGGCCCAGCTCGCCAGCCCGCGCAGCCGGGCGGGACCGGGCAGGTGCACGGAGCTAGGCAGGTGGGCGGCAACCGGCAGGTGCCGCGGCTCGCCGGCGGAGCGGTGCCTGTGTCGCGCATGCACGCGAACCACGACCAGCGCACCACCGGCGGCAGTCACGACCACCGCCGCCGCAACCGGGCGCACCCAGTTACGCGGATTGCGCATTGCGGAGAGCTCCCAGCCCTCGAGCTCCTCCTGGGCGCTCTCGGTGAGCGCCTGCAGGCGCGACTCCATCTGGCCGGAGATGCGGGCAGGCGGCTCGACCGGCACGAGCGCCTCCGCCAGTAGATGTTCAACGTTCGCGGTCATCGCTGTGCCCTCAATCGTCGACCTCGTCGGGGTCCTTGACGATTTCCTTTAGTTGGCGGATTGCACGGTGCAGCAGTACTTTCGTGGCCCCATCCGTACGCCCGAGGGCGCGCGCGATCTCCCGGTTGTCCATCCCCAGCGCGAACCTCATGATCAGCGCCTCACGGCGGTCACCGGGCAGCTGCTGGACGCCGGCGAGGATGCCGGCAAGCTCCTCGCGCCCCTCTACCAGCGACTCCGTCGTGTGAATGTCCGAGATCATATCGGCATCCTCGATCGACGCCTCACGCTGCCTTGAGCGCCCACGGTAGTAGTTGGCGGCCAGGTTATGGGCGATACGGATGAGCCACGGCCGTAGCGGCCGGCCGTTCGACTCGCGCAACGCCCGCTCGAGATGCCGGTAGGCCTGCAGGAAGGTCTGCTCGGTGAGGTCCTCGGCATCGTGGTGGTTACCGACCCGGTAATAGCTGTAGGAGTAAATGTCGCGCACATGCGCGCGGTAAAGCTCGCTGAACGCGGCGTCCAGCTTGGCCTTGTCGCTTGGCACTGGAGCTTTCGACACGTCATGCAGGCTACCTCCACGCCGTCAGGCATCGCTCGCGGGTCTCCGGGCGGGGCCGTAGCCCAGCGGATGCTGGTCGACGCCGCGCTGGCGATCGGGTTGCGGCCCGGGCTTCGGATCACACTGGGGCTGGCGCTTGCCTACGGGCGCGGTCTGGCTTGGCGTCGCTGCCCACGGCCTGCCAGCCGCCGCCGGCGCACCGCCGAGCCACTCCCACTGACGGTTCACTTCCCGCCAGATCGCGTCAGCCGCGGCGTTGATCTGGTCCCGGTCGGGGTGCTCGACGCGCGGGAACGGTATCGGCGAGCCGGTGATTGCGCGGACCTTATGCGGGCGGATGCGCCAGCCGTTGCGGATCGCCTCGGTGCCGTTGACCGCAACCGGGATCACCGGTACGCCGCACTCGAGCGCCAGCAAGGCACAACCGCGCCGGGGCTTGCCCAGGGGACCTGGGCGACGACGCGTGCCCTCAGGGAAGATCAGCACGACTTCCCCGCGGTCCAGGAGCTGCCTGGCGGTCTCCATCATCTCCTTGTCGCCGTAGCCGCGGGACACCGGGAAAGCGCCAACCGAGCTCATCAGCCAGGCGATCACGGGGTGCATCTCGAAGATCTCGCGCTTGGCGACGTAGTACATCTGCCGCTTCGCCATCGTCCCGACCACGAACGGGTCGAGGAAGCTGCGGTGGTTCGAGGCAACGATCGCAGCCCCGTGCCGGGGGATCTGCCAACGGCCCATGCGACGCATGCGGAAGTAGACATGGCAGAAGGTCTGGATCACCAGCCGGATCGGCCAGTAGACCCAGGGCCGAGCGCCATGCTGGCGCGTTCGCTCGTGCAGCTTCGCAAGGTCCATCGCTTGGTGTACCCGCGCGGATCGGCCCTGTTACAGCAATCCGGCGCGCGCGAGTGACTTCCGCGACGGCTCGCGGGCAGTTTAGACTGAACAGTCAGTACAATTAGGCTCGCAATGACCGCTTCCGCCTGCAATCAACCCACCAGCGATTCCCCGATCCCGAGCCGTAGCCACCCCGCCAGCGAGCCCCCTACGCCAAGCCCCATCTACGTCGCTCGCCGCGGCGGCGGCACCGCCCGCAGCCCCCGCGACGCAATCACGGCAACGTCGCGGATCGAACTGCACAAGACGTTCCTAAAGGGCCCGCGCGGCCCGGTCTACGGGCCCGTCAGCGGCGTGCTTGAGACTCCGGTCAGCTTCGTGCTCGGCCCCCACGGCAGCGGCCGGACGTCGCTGCTGCTGACGCTGAGCGGTCGGATGCGACCAACTTCCGGTCGTGCCACCGTCGACGGCCTTGACGTGCGCGCGACCGCCCGCGCCCTGCGCCGCCGCAGCGGCATCGCCGGCTTTACCGCGATCGACGAGCTCGAGGCCGCCGCCCGGGTCGACGAGGCGATCCGCGAGCGCCTGATCTGGGCCAGCGCGTGGTATGCACGCGTGCCGCGACCGAGTGCGCAGCTGGTGACGGACGTGCTGGCGCCGGTCTTCGGCACGGTGGTGCCGATGCCGAGCCCGGACACGCTCGTGCGCGAGCTGACCGACGCCCAGGATCTGTTGCTGCGGATAGCCCTCGCGCTTGCCGAAGGCCCCCGGCTGATGTTCATCGACGACGTCGACGCCGTCACCTCCCCGACCTGGCGCGCGCAGGTTCTGCAGCGGCTCGAGGCGCTGACCGAGCAGGGCGTGCGCTTCATCGCGGGCACCGCCGACGCGCGCGACGTCGAGATGCTGGCGGAGGTGACGCCGGACGTCCTGACGCTTGCGCACCCCGCCGCCGCGCTTGCCGAGGACCCGGAGATGGCGGCCCACGCCGCGCCTTTCACCGCGCCGGTCGGCCAGGAGGCGTGAGATGTCGCTGCTGACGACCGGTACCGAGCTCAAGCGCTTCCGCCGCAGCCTGCTGCCAAAGATCTCCCTCGGCGTGCTGATGTTCATCCCGCTGATCTACGGCGCCCTCTACCTCTGGGCGTTCTGGAACCCGACCACCCACATGAACCGGCTGTCGGTGGCGCTGGTCAACAAGGACCAGCCGGCGATGAGCAGCCACGGCCTGATTCGCGCCGGCGCGAGCCTCCAGCGAAAGCTGCTGCAGCGCCAGAACCTCGGCTGGCACGTAGTCTCGGCCAAGCAGGCCGAGACCGGCATCAAGGACGGCAAGTACTACTTCATGGTGACCATCCCGGCCGGCTTCTCGACGCGGATCGCCGGCGCGGCCAGCAGCGACGCCCGCCCCGCTCGGATCCACGTCACCTACAACGACACCAACTCGTTCCTGGCGACCACGCTCGGCAACGAGGTGATGCTCCAGATTCGCAGCACCGTTTCGCAGTCGACCTCGCGACAGCTCACCCAGGCGCTGCTGACCGGCACGCAGCAGCTCAGCCAGGGCATCCGGCAGGCTGCCGGCGCGAGCCGGAAGCTGCACACCGGCGCCGGCACGCTGAGCACGTCGACCGGAACGCTGAAGACGGGGCTCGGCGAGCTTGCAGCGGGCGCCACCAGCCTGCACACCGGCAGCTCGCAGGTGAGCAGCGGCGCCAGTGAGCTGGCGGGCTCACTGGCCCCGGCCACCGCGAAGAGCGCCACACTGGCGAGCGGCGCGAAGTCGGTGGCAGCGGGCGCCAGCACTCTGGAGACAGGACTCAGCAGCTTGAAGAGCGGCTCGACCGCGCTGGCGAGCGGTCTCGGCACACTGCGCAGCGACACTTCCAGCCTCACGGCGAAGACCTCGCAGCTCAGCTCAGGCGCCGGCGGTGTCGCCAGCATTCTCGCGGCGATCAAGACGCTCGACGCGCAGAGCGGGGGCACGCTGACGCTTGCACAGGTCGACGCCGCGCTCTCGCAATACGGCGGCATCAGCGGCGCCGCAGCCGACGCGAGCGCCGTCGCAAGCGGTGCCGGGCAGCTTGCCTCGAGCTCGCCAGCGCTGGTCTCGGCGATCGCGAGCGCCGCCAACGGCTCGGCACGGCTGAGCAGCGGGGTCACCAGCGCCGTAAGCGGCGCCGGCTCCCTGCAGTCGGGCTCCGGGGAGGTTGCCACCGGCGCCTCGACCCTCGCTGCCGGAGTGGCGAGCGCCAGCAGCGCCGCGAGCGAGATCGCGAGCGGCGCTGGCACGCTGACGAGCGGCAGCGGCAAGCTCGCAAGCAGTGCCGCCACCGCCGCCAGCGGCGCCGGCCAGCTGAGCACCGGTGCCGCGAAGCTCGACACTAAGCTCGGCACGTTTGCCCGCGCGACGAGTAAGGGCGCGAGCCGCGCGCCGCAGTTCACGGCCGCGCAGACGCGCCGGGTCGCCGACGTCGTCGCAACGCCGGTGCAGCTGTCGACGCGAACGCTGAACTACGTGAGCTCGTGGGGCGCCGGCTTCGCGCCGTTCTTCATCGCGCTTGCCACCTTCGTCGGGGCGCTGATCACGTGGCTGATCCTGCGCCCGCTGCCGGCCCGACCACTCGGATCGAACGTCTCCGGCCTGCGTCATGCGCTGACGGGGTTCGTGCCGGCGGCGCTGGTCGCCATCGGCCAGGTGATCGTGATGCTGCTGGTGCTGCGCTTCGGAATCGGTCTGCGTCCTCTGCACTGGCTCGCGACCGGCCTGTTCGTGCTGCTGGTGACACTGGCCTTCCTGGCGCTGCAGCAGATGCTCATCGTCCTGTTCGGCAGCGCCCCGGGCCGGGTCGTCGCGCTGGTGCTGCTGATGCTGCAGCTCTCCTCCTGCGGTGGCACCTACCCGGTGCAGACCTCACCGCACTTCTTCAACGTGATCCACCCCTTCATGCCCGCCACCTACGTCGTCAACGCCCTACGACCGCTGATCGGCGGCGGCGTCGGCTCCCGCTTCTGGGTGGGTCTGGCTGTCTTCGTCGGCCTGCTGGTGGTGCCGCTGGCGATCAGCGCCGTCTCCGCCGGGCGCCAGAAGGTGTGGACGATCACACGCCTGCACCCCGAGCTGACCCTGTGAGCGGGAGAGCATCCAGCGGGAGAGCCAGCATCTACGATCAGGCCTAATGGAGCGCCTTCAGATGGATCGCGAGCAGCCTTCGAAAGTCCCGAAGACCACGCCCAGAGGCAGCCAGACTCGGGCGCGGATCCTGGCGGCCGCGGTGAAGGTCGCCGCCGACCACGGCGTCTCCGGCGCCTCGGTCGACGAGATCGCGGCCGTCGCCGCCGTTGCGAAGGGCAGCCTCTATTACAACTTCGGGTCCAAGGACGCGATCTTCGAGGCACTACTGCGTGACGGCTTCGACGCGGCTGGCTCGGCGATTACGACGGCGGCCGAGGGGCTCGAGCCGCAGGCCGCGTTGAACGCCGCCGCGCTCGCGATCCTGCGCTTCCTCCGCGACAACCTCGATCTCACACGGGTCATGGCCACTGAGGTCTTCCGGGTCGATCGTCCCTGGGAGGAGGCGCTCGAGCCCGTGCGCCTGGCGATCACGGTGCGGCTCACGCAGCTGATCAGAGCCGCGCACCCGGACAAGCGCCCCGTGACCGAGGTTGCGGGAGCCTCGCTGTTCGGCGCGCTGCTGGGGGCCGCGCTGCACTGGCTGCGCAACTCACCGGACGAGCCGGCCGAGCAGGTCGTCGGCCAGCTCGAGTTGCTGATCGGGCAGTCGCAGCCGGCCGGACGCTGAGTCCTGGCGCACCGCCGTCACTCGTCGTGCTGGCGCGCGAGCTCCTGCTGTTCGCGCGCGAACTCCTGCTCGAGCTCGAACTCGCGGTCGAGCGCGACGACCGCGCCGCTCTCGGTCAGCGACGGTCCGTAGCGAGATTCCCGATCGTTGAAGAACGCCGGCATCCAGTGGCGGCACAGCAGCATCGCGACCACCCCGGCCAGCGCGGTGATCACCGAGATGAAGAAGACGGCGCCCACGTGCCAGAACAGGATGTGGAACTCGGTGAAGCTCTCCGAAGGGTCGGCGTAGAAGTAGATGCTGTAGCCGAGCAGCACGAACAGGAACACGCCGCCCAGGCCCGGTGCCAGGAACTTCGAGACGAAGTCGCGCGGACCGTGACGGAAGGCGTGACGGAAGTGCCAGGCGCTGGCGAAGCCGCTGATCCCCAGATACATCGCCACGAAGAACGTCACCGAGGTGACCGAGTCGGCCAGCACGTTGCCGTGCGAGACGAAGTTGATCGAGGCGTAGAAGATCACCGACGCGACCGCGAGGCTGACGGTCGAGACCGTCGGCGTCTGGAAGCGCGGGTGGATGCGTCCGAAGACCTTCGGCAGTGCCTTGTGGAAGGCCATCGAGAACATCGTGCGCGCGTTCGGCAGGATCGTGGTTTGGGTGGTGGCCGCGCTCGAGGTGAGGATCATGAAGATCAGGAGCTTCGCGAGCACCAGCCCGAGCGTGCCGTGGCCGAACACGGCGGCGCCCATCACCGACAGCACGTCATTCGCGTTGTGCGGATTCCCGAGCCCGATGCCCTTCGTGCCGATGCCGGCGAACGCCTGGACGGCGACCGTGACCAGCAGGTAGGTGCCGAGCAGCAGGAAGGTCGAGACGACCCCCGCCTTACCGGGCGTCGAGCCCGGATCCGCGGTTTCCTCGTTGATCGAGGTCGTGGTGTCCCAGCCCCAGTAGATGAAGACCATCAGCATCATGCCCTGCATGAACGCGCCCGGCGACGACATCCTCAGCGGGTCGAACCAGCTCCAGCTCGGATCGAGATGGCCGATCGGCGCAGTGCCGTTGCCGACCTTAATGAGGGCGACGACCGCCATCAGCAGCAGAATCGCGACCTCGACGACGATCAGCATGACCTGGAGCCGGACCGAGATCTCGATCCCCAGGTAACAGATCCAGGTCAGCGCCAGGATCCAGAGGATGCCGACGAGCAGAACCCAGGCGCTCGACGCGTTCGCGCCGATCGAGGTGACGCCGAACAGCAGGAAGAGGTACTGGCCGGCGATCTGCGCTTGGCTCGCCATCGCCAGCAGGTCGGCCGCGATCGTGCCCCAGCCGCCAGCGAACCAGCCGGTCTTCGGCCCGAGCGCACGCCATGACCAGGTGAACGACGTGCCGCAGTCGGGGTCGACCGAGTTCATGACCTTGATCGCCCAGGCCGCGAGGAACATCGGGATGAAGGCCAGCACGACGAGCAGCGGCGTCTGCAGCCCGACCGCGACGACGACCCAGCCGAGCGTCGAGGCGAGGCTGAACGCAGGCGCGGTCGAGGCCATCCCGACCGCCGTGCTCTGCACGAACGATATGGCGCCTCCCTTGAGGCCCTTGTACGCGACTTCGTAGCTGATTACCTGGCTCATTCACTCACCTCCTAGGCGGGTCGAAGGAAAGGCTCCGACGCCGCCAAGATGAGCGTCGCGCCCCAATCAGTAGTTGGATTTCAGGCCACGGCGCACGAGCCTGACCGGCTCGCAATCGTGTCCTGATCCCGGGCCGGCTGCAGCCGGCCCGCACTGTCTGTACCTTCGCCTCGCTACACGCTGCTGCACAGGCGCCGACGCGGGCGCGCACGACAGTGCGACGCGATTACGCGGACGGCGGCAAAGTGGCAGGTAGAAACTGGCTGCGGGCGGCGCGAAACGCGCAGCCACGACCTGAGCGGCAGTGGTCACCCGGAGCAGACTATCGCATACGCGAGGTAACGCAGCCGGCGGCCGGCGGCGCTGCGACAAACCGTCGCAACCCCTTACGGGGACCCGCTGTCGCAATCCATGGTGGTAGCCTCGGAATTCAACTTTACAGGGTGCCACCTCGTGCCCCCAGGCAGTGGTCCGCCACCGACCGCACGTACCGGCCGGCGGGCACTCGACAGCAACACCCAGCCCATCCGCGAACAGGCGCCGCACATGCCGCAAGTCACCGATGATCTCCCCGAGGCGGCCGCCGCAGCGGACACGTCGTCGGCGGACGCAGAGGCAGACGTCGGCGCTGGTGTCGCCGACACCGCCACCGACGACGCGGCCGCAACCGACGATGCAGTCGTAACCGGCCGGCAGCGGCGCAAGCACACGCTTTCCCTCAGCCTGCTCGCAGTCTGGGGCCCGGGGCTGATCGTGATGCTGGCCGACACCGATGCCGGCTCGCTGTTCACCGCCGCGCAATCCGGCTCGCAGTTCGGCTACGCGATGGTGCTGCCGGCGATCGTGCTGATCCCGATCCTATACATGGTGCAGGAGATGACCGTGCGGCTCGGGGTGGTCACCGGTAAGGGCCACGGCGAGCTGATCCGCACGCACTTCGGCACGCGCTGGGCGATGGTCTCGGCCCTGACGCTGATGCTCGCCACGGTCGGCGCGCTGCTGACCGAGTTCGCAGGCGTCGCCGGCGTCGGCCAGCTGTTCGGCATCTCCAAGTGGGTCACGGTGCCCGTGGCGACCGCGGTCCTGATCGTGGTCGCGCTGTTCTACCGCTACCGGAGGGTCGAGCGGATCGGTATCGCCTTCGGTCTCGCCGAGCTGGCGTTCATACCGGCGATGGTGCTTGCCCATCCGCACGCAAGCGCGCTGCTGCACGGACTCGGCAGCATGCCGCTGCACGACTCCAGCTACGTGACGCTGCTGGCCGCGAACGTCGGCGCCGTGATCATGCCGTGGATGATCTTCTACCAGCAGGGAGCTGTGATCGACAAGGGACTGACCCCCGCTCAGCTGCGCAAGGAGCGCCACGACACGGCCACCGGCAGCGTGATCTCGCAGGTGGTGATGATCGTGGTGATCGTCGCGATGGCAGCGACGATCTACCGCACGCACCGCGGTGCCGCCCTGAACACGGTCAGCCAGATCGCCGGCGCGCTATCGGCCGCGATCGGATCGGACACGGCGAAGATCCTGGTCGGCGTGACGTTCCTCGGCGCGGCGGTAGTTGCAGCGCTGGTCGTCTCGCTCGCCGGCGCCTGGGGTATGTCCGAGGTGCTCGGCTGGCGCCACAGCCTCAACGAGCCACTGAGCCGCCACAACGCCCACTTCTACGGGCTTTACGCGGTCGGTCTGATCCTCGGCGCCGCGCTGGTGCTCGCATCGGTCGACCTTGTCCGGCTGGCGATCGACGTCGAGGTGATGAACGCGCTGCTGCTGCCGATCGTGCTCGGCTTCCTGGTGGCGCTCGAGGCACGCGTGCTGCCGCCCGAGTACCGCATGCACGGCACCCACCGAGTGATCGTGACGACCGTCTGCTTCGCGCTGATGGCCTTCGGGCTCTACATGATCCCGAGCGCGCTCGGGCTGTAAGGCGTCGGTGCCGGCCGTCCGCGGTGTGGCGGCGCCAGGCGACCGCGTCGACCGCGTGGCGGCAGCGCGAGGCAAGCGATCGTTCGTGGCGGATTTTCGTCGGATACCGGGGAAATCCGCCACGAATGGCCGGCGGAGCTACTTGATCAGACGGCCGGCTGAGCTACTTGATCAGTCCGCGCACGGCCTGCGGGACCGTGATCCGGTTCGCGGAGACCGCGGCGATCATATCGTCGAGGTGCTCATCGAACCCGGGGCGCTCCTTGAACTGCCGCAGGATCGCCTCGTCCAGCAGACGGCGGAACCAGCGCAGCCGCTGCTCGGCGCGCCGCTGCTGGAGCTGACCGGTCTGCTCGAGCACGGCGCGGTGGCCCAGCACCGAGTCCCAGAGCTTGTCCAGGGCCTCATTCTCGCGCGCGCTGATCGTCAGCACCGGCGTCTTCCAGCCCGGCGTCGACGGAGGCAGCATCCGCAGCGCATGCCGGTAGTCGGCGGCGGCACGCCGTGCAGCGGGCTCGAGGTCACCGTCGGCCTTGTTCACCGCCATCACGTCGGCAAGCTCGACGACGCCGCGCTTAATGCCCTGCAGCTCATCGCCGCCGCCCGGCGCGAGGACCAGGCAGAACGTGTCGACCAGCTCGGCAAGCTCGCCTTCCGACTGCCCGACGCCGACCGACTCGACGATCACGACATCGAAGCCCGCGGCCTCGCACAGCATCATCGTCTCGCGCGTACGCCAGGCGACACCACCAAGCGTCCCCGCTGTCGGCGAAGGGCGGATGTAGGCGTTCTCGGCCACGGCAAGCTGCGGCATCCGCGTCTTATCGCCGAGGATCGAGCCGCCGGTACGCGCGCTCGACGGGTCGATCACGAGCACCGCCACATGATGGCCTTGCTGCACCAGCCACATTCCGATGCTCTCGATCAGCGTGCTCTTACCGGCGCCGGGGACGCCGCTGAGACCGAGGCGAATCGCCTTACCAGTGCGCGAGGCGATTCGGACCTGCAGGTCCTGCGAGGCGTCCTGGTCCTGCGGCCGACGACTCTCCGCCAGCGTGATCGCCCGCGAGAGCATCGAGCGGTCGCCGGCCAGCACCCCCTGCTCAAGCTGCTCGAGCGTCGGACGCTTCGCGACCGTGAACTTCGCGCCGCGCGTCCGGCCGGCATCGCTGATGACCGCCCCCGCCTCGGGCAGACCGCCCAACGAGTCCGAGGCGGGCTGGATCGGCCCGAGCGGGTCCGACGGCTTGCCGTCGGACCCACTCTTACCGGCTGCTCGGTTGATGCTCATCCCTGCGCGAGTTCGGCGGTGTGCCCGAGACGCTCCATCAGGATCTCGACGATCTCCTGTGCGGCCTCACCGAGATCGGTGCCAGGCGGGTAGATCGCCTCGGCCCCGTCAGCGCGCAGCTCCTCGAAGTCGTCCGGCGGAATCACACCGCCGACCACGACGACGATGTCGGAGCGGTTCAGGTCCGCAAGCGCCTTGCGCAGCGCCGGCACGAGCGTCAAGTGCCCGGCGGCCAGCGAGCTGACCCCGACCACGTGCACGTCCGCGTCGATCGCCTGACGGGCGACTTCCTCCGGCGTCTGGAACATCGGACCAACGTCGACGTCGAAGCCGGCGTCGGCAAAGGCGGTCGAAATCACCTTTTGTCCACGGTCGTGGCCATCCTGCCCCATCTTCGCGACGAGGATGCGCGGCCGCCGACCTTCGAGCTCCGCAAAGCGCTCCACCAGCTCGTGAGCCTTCTCGAATGACGTGCTGCCCTCTCCCACTTCGCGCTTATACACTCCCGAAAGCAGTTGGATCTCAGCCTGATGGCGACCGTAGACGCGCTCCAGCGCATCCGAGATCTCACCAACGGTAGCGGACGCCCGAGCGGCCTCAACGGCGAGCTCAAGCAGGTTCCCGTTCTCGTGCGCAGCGGCCTCGGTGAGGTGCTGCAGCGCCGCCTGGCAGGTGTCCTCGTTGCGCTCGGCGCGCAGCCGCCGCAGCTTCTCGAGCTGCTCGACGCGGACGGCGGAGTTATCGACCTTCAGCACGCGAATCGGCGTCTCGTGCTCGGGCTTGTGCCGGTTGACGCCGACCACCGTCTGACGGCCGGAGTCGATGCGGGCCTGCACCCGCGCAGCCGACTCCTCGATCCGCAGCTTCGGCGTGCCCTTCTCGATCGCCGCAGCCATGCCGCCCATCGCCTCGACCTCGTCGATGTGCTGCTGGGCGCGGCGGATCAGCCCGTTGGTCAGGCTCTCGATGTAGTAGCTGCCGCCCCACGGGTCGATCACGCGGCAGGTCCCGCTCTCCTGCTGGAGGAAGAGCTGCGTGTTACGCGCGATCCGGGCCGAGAAGTCGGTCGGCAGGCCCAGCGCCTCGTCCAGCGCGTTGGTGTGCAGCGACTGAGTGTGGCCCTGACTCGCCGCCATTGCCTCGACGCAAGTGCGGACGACGTTGTTATAGATGTCCTGCGCGGTCAGGCTCCAGCCGGAGGTCTGGCAGTGCGTGCGCAGCGACAGGGACTTCGGGTTCTTCGGCTCGAACTGGCGCATCAGCTTCGCCCACAGCAGCCGCGCGGCACGCAGCTTCGCGACCTCCATGAAGAAGTTCATCGAGATGCCCCAGAAGAACGACACCCGCGGCGCGAAGCTGTCGACCGGCAGCCCGGCGGCAATGCCGGCCCGCACGTAGTCGACGCCGTCGGCCAGCGTGTAGGCCATCTCCAGGTCGGCGGTCGCCCCGGCCTCCTGCATGTGGTAGCCGGAGATCGAGATCGAGTTGAACTTCGGCATCTCCTTCGACACGTAGCCGAAGATGTCGGAGATGATCCGCATCGACGGCTTCGGCGGGTAGATGTAGGTGTTGCGGACCATGAACTCCTTGAGGATGTCGTTCTGGATCGTCCCCTGGAGTTGCTTGTGCTCGAGCCCCTGCTCCTCGCCGGCGACGATGTAGAGCGCCATGATCGGCAGCACCGCACCGTTCATCGTCATCGAGACCGACATCTGACCGAGCGGGATTCCCTCGAACAGCTGACGCATGTCGAGGATCGAGTCGATCGCCACGCCGGCCATGCCGACGTCGCCGGCCACTCGCGGGTTATCGGAGTCGTAGCCGCGGTGAGTCGGCAGGTCGAATGCCACCGACAGGCCCTTCTGCCCGGCCGCGAGGTTGCGACGGTAGAAGGCATTGGACTCGGATGCGGTCGAGAAGCCGGCGTACTGGCGCACGGTCCACGGCCGCTCGACGTACATCGACGGGTACGGCCCGCGCAGATACGGCGGGTTACCCGGCACCGTCGCCAGGAAGTCGAAGTCAGCGGTGTCGGCGGCCGTATAGAACGGCTTGACGTCGATCCCCTCAGGGGTCTCCCAGGCTGCGCTCTCGCCGCCTTGCGTTGGCGGCGAGAGCGGGTCTGCGTCTTTACGCAGCCCCGTTAGGGCTAGCTTGCTGAAGTCCGGTACACGCGCGCTCATCACGCATCCCTCCCAGTCTTTGCAGCGGCTTCGCCGCCCGTGTCGAAGTGATCGAGCAGGCTGCCCAGCACCGCGACCATGTCGACGCCTTCGCGTACGCCGGCGTCGGCGCCCTGTGCCTTCGCCTTCTCATCGTCGGCCCCAGCCAGGTAGATCAACTTCGCGCCGGCCTTGCGCAGCGCCGCGATCAGGCTCGCGACCTGTTCGGGCTCAGTCCCGCGGCCGGGGCACACGGCAACCGTGTCCAGCTCATGCTCGGCCAGCAATGCCACCTGGTGCGATTCGTCCGGCTGCGCGCCGCTGGCGATGGTGACGATGCCACCGGCCTCGAAGAAGTTCTTGCCCCACTGCGCGATCGCAACGTGCGATGCCAGCGAACCGGTGCAGGCCAACAGGATCTTCGGCTCGTGCCCGGCTGCCGCCATCGCCTTCGCACGCACGCGAAGGTGCTCGAACTGAGCCCCGTCGCGAGCGAACGTCAGTGCCGTCTCGGCCACCTTGTCAGCGTCCCAGACGGAGGCGGTGTCGTCATGCGCTTCGTGGCGGACACCGTCGTCGCCGAGCAGCGGGAACTCGTTGATCCCGGTCTTCTTCAGCTTGCGGTGTGCCAGTCGCGCCTGGCGCTCAGCGGTTGCCTCGGCCAGCTTCTGGCTGAGCTTGCCGGAGGCGACCAGGGCAGTGATGCCGCCGTCGCGCTCGAACGCCTGGACCTGCTCCCAAGCCTTGCTGGCAAGCTCGTCGGTCAGCGACTCGACGTACCACGATCCACCGGCCGGATCGGCGACCCGCCACAGCGACGACTCTTCGAGTGTCACGAGCTGGGTCGTGCGTGCGAGCCGCAGCGCGGCGCCTCCCGGCTGGCCGAAGCCCTCCTGCTCGGCCTCGTCGAACGGCAGCTGGGTGATCCCGTCGGCACCGCCGACGGCGGCCGCGAAGTTCGCGATCGTGCCCCTGAGGATGTTGACCCAAGGGTCGACCGAGGAGACCATCCGGCGGCTGGTGCGCGCGTAGATCGGCGCGAAGCGCTGCTCCGCGGCCACGCCGCTGTACTCGAGCACTGTCGCGAACAGCCGACGCAGGGCGCGCAGCTTCGCGATCTCGGTGAACTGGTCCGTGCCGACGCTCACTCGGAACTCGAGCGTCGCAGCGAAGTCCTCAGGGCTGATGCCAGCCTGGTCGGCCGCGCGCAGGTACGCGATCGCGGTGGCGGTGGCAACCGCCAGCTCCAACACGGCGCCGGCGCCGGCGTCCACATAGGGCGCGGTGTCGACCGCCAGGACCCGCGCCTGCGGGAACTCGGCGTGGATTTCGCCGGTCAGCTTGACGGCCTCGTCGATCACCTGCTGCAGCACCCCGGCGGTGGCCCCGATGCGCGCATGCGCGCTAACCGGATCGAGCCCGAGCGAGCCAGTGACCGTCGCGGCCTCCGCGCCGTGACGACGCCACAGCTCGCACAGCAGGCGAGCTGTGGCGCTAGCCGCTGTGCCAGCCTGCAGAGCCACCGGCACGTGGTCGAGGTCGACGCCGTGAAGGACGAGCTCCAGATCATCGATCTTGGCGATCGGCAGGCCGCCGGCGCCATCCGCGGCGACGCGCAGCGACACCTCGTCGCCGCCGTCAGCCAGGTCCTCGGTGATCTGGTCCAGTGCATCGCTTAAGCTGGCGAAGCCGTACTCCTGGCGAACTGCCCACTTGCGGCCGACTCGCGCACCACGCACGAACGGCGCCGTCCCTGGCAGGCCGCCGGGATCGGCGCCGAGTGCATCAGCGGGCGTGTACAGCCACTGGGTGGTTACGCCCTCTTCCAGCTCAGTGAGAAGCGGCGCGTCGTTGCCTCGCTTCTCTTGGATCTGCGCCGCCCACTGTTCGGGCGACACAGGCTCGAACTCTGCGGCGAGTGAATCACTCATTAACGCGCTCCGATTAGGTTTTCCTGGCTGAGCAATCTGACCGCCAACGCTCACGCCACAACCGCGGCAGCTCCCCACTGCTCAATTCCACAATAGCTCAGAGCTATCCCCCGCCAGGACCTGCTATCCCCCGAGCCAACTCCCACTACCGGACGGTGATTATCCCTGCTTGCAAATGCCTTTTCGCACTTTCACCGAGACGCCCCCGGCAGCAGCAGCGTAACTGGGGGCTGACTCAGGCGCTATCGCGCCGGAAGGCGCGCGTGCCGAAGTAGAGACAGACGGCGCACAGCACGATCGCCCAGACACTGCCCCAGACGACGGTCATGCCGAAGTGGCCGACGAACGCCGCGCGGATGGCGGTGACGATGTGGCTCGTCGGCACGATGTCGGAGAGGTGCTGCAGCCACTTGGGGCCGAGCGATATCGGCAGCAGGATGCCGGAGAGCAGCATCACCGGCAACGCGATCGAGTTGAGCGTCGGCGCCAGCACGTCCTCGCTCTTAGTCAAGAGGCCGATCATGTCCGAGAGCGCGGCGCAGGAGGTTCCCAGCAGCAGCGTCAGCGCCAGGCCGAACAGCATGCCGCCGAGGGAGGCGCGCAGCCCGAAGGCGTAGGCGAGCGCGACCAGCACGATTCCCTGGACGAGTAGCTCGAGCACGTCGCGCAGGACCCGTCCCAGCAGCAGGGCGGTGCGGCTGGCCGGCGTCACCCGCTGCGCCTCGATCACGCCCGCGCGCCACTCGGCGACCAGCTCGAAGCCCGTGAACAGCGCCCCGAACAGGCCGAGCTGGATCAGCAGCCCCGGCACGAAGACCGCGTAGGCATTGCTCGTGCCGAGCTGCTTCGAGAGCGGCTTCAGCAGCGGCCCGAAGAGCACGAGGTAGAGGACCGGCTGCAGCAGCCCGATGATGATCCAGGCCGGGTTGCGCAGGCCCAGCCGGAGCTGGCGCCGGAAGATGATCAGCGTGTCGTGCAGGCCGGTCATGGTCGGTTCTCCGCGTTCTCGCCCGTCTCACCCTCCTCGCGGAGGCTACGGCCGGTCAGCGACAGGAAGACGTCGTCGAGCGTCGGTCGACGGACCTCCACGCCCGCGAGCTCGATGCCGGCGGCATCGATTTCGCGCAGGGTGCGGCCGAGCGACTGTCCTGCTTCGCGCACGCGCGCGCGAACGAACAGACCTTCGGTCTCGGCGCCCGTGCCGAGCGCCGCCAACGCCGCCACGACGGTCTGCAGGTGCTTGCCGTCGACGACCTGCAGCTCGACGAGGTCCCCGGCGACCTGGCGCTTCAGCGCGTCCGGCGTGTCAGCGGCGACGATCCGACCGTGGTCGATGATCAGGATGCGGTCGCAGAGCGCGTCGGCCTCGTCGAGGTAGTGGGTCGTGAGGAAGATCGTCGCGCCGCGCTCGTTGCGCAACGCCGCGATGTGCCGCCAGAGATTCGCCCTTGCCTGCGGGTCGAGACCGGTCGTCGGCTCGTCGAGGAACACCAGGTTCGGGTCGTGGATCAGGCCCATCGCGATGTCGAGCCGGCGCCGCTGCCCGCCGCTCATCGCTCGCGGCTTGCGCTGCCAGAGCCCCTCGAGGTCGAGCTGGCTGAACAGCTCGAGGCCGCGTGTCCTCGCCTGTTCGCGGCTGATGCCGTACAGCATGCCGTGGTCGATGACCTCCTCCCCGGCCCTCGCCTCGGGGCTGGTCGAGCCGCTCTGCGAGACGTAGCCGATGCTGCGACGCACGCCGACGGGATCGCTGGCGAGGTCGTGACCGGCGATCGTCGCGGTTCCCGCGGTCGGTCGCAGCAGCGTCGTCAGCATCCGCAGCGTGGTTGTCTTGCCGGCGCCGTTCGGCCCGAGGAAGCCGACGATCTCGCCTGCGGCGACGTCGAGGTCGACGGCGTCGACCGCCATGAGCTCGCTGTGCGCGCGGCCCTTGCGGGTCGTGAAGGTGCGGGTCAGCCCGCGTGCCTGGATCATCGGTTCCATCGCTGCACCGCGGCGGAGCGTAGCGATATCGACAGAGCGTCGACACGCGGTGCACGCACGACAGCGGGTCAGCCGAGTAGGGCCGGCCCGCTGGGCCGGCCCGAAGGCGTCAGTCGGCGGTCGAGACGACGATGTCCGCGCGCTCGCGCGTCGACTCGATCAGCACCGCGTTGGCGCCGTCGACCCGCTGCGCCCACTCACGCGCATCCGCCTCATTGCGGCCGAAGCGCATGTGCCGCTCGACCAAGCGCTGCAGCCGTACTGCCTCCGGGGCATCGCAGAACCAGCACTCATCCAGCAGCGCCGGAATCTGGCTCCACGGCTCGGCTTCGGCCAGCAGATAGTTCCCTTCGGAGACCACGATCCGGGCCTCCGGGCCGACCTCGATGCTGGCCGCGACCGGCTCCTCGAGGCTGCGATCGAAGCCGGGCGCGTAAACCGGATTGCCGGTCTCCGCCCGCAGTCGCCTCAGCAGTGCGACGTAGCCCCAGCCGTCGAAGGTGTCGATCGCGCCCTTCCGCTCGGCGCGCCCGAGCCGCCGTAGCGTCGCGTTTGCAAGGTGGTAGCCATCCATCGGCACTTGCGCGGCGATCCCCGGCATGTCCGCGTTCAGATCCGCGACCAGCCGCTCGGCCAGCACTGTCTTACCGACGCCGGGACTGCCGATGACACCGATGAGCACACGGCTGCCGTCGTGTGCCTGTGCCACCAGGGTCTGCGCGCGCTCCAAGGCCAACGAATAACCAATCATCACTGTGATCGGCATCGACTGTACCCGCGGTCAGAAAATGAGGTGCTCACGCATGACGCCGGCAATATGACCGGCGCCACGGTCGCCGGCGACACGTAACGCCTATGCTACGCTCTCTGCTGGAGAGCATTATCATGAGCGCCACGAAACCACGTTCTCAGCTACTTGATACCGGTCATCACGATCGGCGTCTTGCGAAGCGCTTGGCCGAGGATCCTGAGTTCCGGGCTGAGTTTGAGCGCCAGCAGCATGCGATTGCGGCGATTGATCAGATCGTCGCGCAGCTCGACGAGCTGCGCGCCGGGCATGGCTACACAAAGGCTCGGTTGGCGCGGATGATCGACAAGCACCCGGCCAGTGTGCGGCGGTTGTTGACCGTAGCCGGCAATCCAGAACTCGCGACGGTCGTTGCGATGGCTGACGCGCTGGACGCTGACGTTGTCGTCGTTCCTCGCCAGCGAGACACGCACGCCCAACGTGACAGCCGAGACGTCGCCGCTTAGCTTGCGCGCGACGCGTCTCAAGGCGTTGCATCTGGTGTCTGGACAGGTGCATAGGATCGCTGGTCAGTGGAGTGGGGAGTCGTTTACTACCAAGCGCCGGACGGCACAGTCCCGGTTGATGGATTCCTCGACTCCTGCCCGAGCAAAGTAGAGGCGACGATCCTTGCGGTCTTGGAGGCAGTGCGGGCTGCGCCTCCGCCTGCGTTCAGCGGCGGTGGGAAATGGGAAGCGATGCACGGGTCGATGGGCGGTTACTACGAAATCCGTGTGACCGGACCCAGTCGCCGACACTACCGCTTGTTCTGCCTACTCGACAACGGGACTCCAGAAGAGCTTGCCGCACTCGGCTTCGACCGGCCTCAGATCGCAGTCATCAACGGGATGGTCAAGCCGAACGCCGCCTTGTTCACCGACAACGAGTACCGCAGGCACATCCGCGACCTCGGCGACGACTACATCGCAAGCCGTCCGCGACGGATCGCCTCGTCGTGATTCTCATTCACGTAAAGCCGTATCTCACGATCATGCCGTCCTCGCTAGGCTCGCTTGGCGGCGTCACCGGGCTTGCCCTGGCGCCGCTTGACCGGCTTGTCGAAAGCGGTGGGCTGCCGCGACCACGCGACGAGCGGCAGATGGCATCCAAGGCGCCGCGGTAAGGCAACGACACCAAAGGATCAGATACTCGCGAACGTAGTGATTGAGGGCAGCTTCCTCGAACAGAAGCGAGAGCAGGTCTGATCAAACCGGTCCCCGAGATCCTTGGTTTCCGCGAACACGTCGATTCCTCTCATATGCGCGATCAGCCACACCAAGCACCAAGCACCAAGCACCAAGCACCAAGCACCAAGCACCAAGCACACGATGGTGACTCAGGGTTTCACCACGGATGTGGCACGCCAGCGTCGCCCGGTCGTCGTGAAGTACTGCCATAGCCCTACGTCGGTGGAGCCGCCGTGCTCCATCTCTCCGTAGGCGTCCGCGAAAATCGTTCGGCCGGCGTTTCCAACAAACTCAATCTGTCCCGGGAGCATTACCCGCCACCACGTGGTGCCGCCGTCGACCGTCAAGTCGACTACGGAGTTATCTTGCCCCCAAAAGAAGGCGACCCGTCCGCTGGATAAACCCGCTTGCCGGCTTGGCACGCCCACCTCGCCGACCGCCAACGCTGCCTGCGCCGCGTCGATATGGAGTCGCGGACCAGCGATGTGCCAGCTTGCGCCACGATCTTCGGTGGCCGCGGGATATTGCGCGCCACCAACGAACGCGAGCGCCCACCCATCGCAACAGTTGGAATATGACCGCACATCCAGCGCGGTTGACACGACCGAAGTGCCGCGGGCCAGCTCGCCCGCGGATGGCTTGATCGCATGGCCCACGGCCGCAGGCGGAGTCCATCTCCTCGCCGCCACGTCCACCGTCAGGCTAGGAGCTTGTCCATGCAGACGGGACGCGTGCTCAGAGCCACGCGCCCGGGAGCTGCCCGCGCTTAGAAGATGCCACGCAGCGAGTATTGCCACGCAGACAGCGAGCCCTACACAAATTAACTGTATTCGTCGCATTTGTGGTAATCAATCATCACTTCGATCCGCGCCAACTGTACTTGCAGTCAGAAGATGAGGTAGTCACGCACGAAGTGGTTCAGCTCGGCTCCCTTGGACCAATGCTCCTGGCAGTCGCGGCAAGGGAGCCTCAAAGATCCACGGCAAATCTCGACAGCGCTCCAAGACGGGCATGAACAGCCGCTCATCTCGACTGCGGAGCGAGACGTGGCGACTCTCGGAATCCAGGGAGCTGATATGCAACTGCCGTAGCCGCGAGGTTGTCCCGTTCGGGGTGGAATTTGGTGGTGGTTCTCCCGCCTTCGTCCGCTGCGTTTGGCAGCGTACGGGGGTAGGTAGATCAAGCCGTTCGCGGAGTTGACGCTCCGGGACGGAGACAGGAGAACCGTATGGGTACCGTATCGCCAGGCCAGGTCGTCACTGCTGATCAGGCTGCCGGCCGTGAGCTATCGCCGCGCGTGCAGGAAGCGTTGGGTGGGCTGGCCGGCGCCGCGAAGGAGGGGTTGCTGGCCTTGAGCGTCGGTGTTGGGCTGGGGGTGCTTCAGGAGCTGATGGGCGAGGAGGTCGACGAGCTGTGCGGCCCCAGGGGCCGTCATGACCCCGGTCGTGCAGCGTTCCGGCATGGCAGCGGGAAGGGGTCGGTCACGCTCGGTGGGCGGCGGGTGCCGGTCTCCAAGCCCAGGGTGCGTGCGAAGGACGGGTCCGGTGAGCTGCCGCTCTCCAGCTACCAGCATTTCGTGTCCCGTGACCCGCTTGCTGGGGTGGTGCTGGAGCGGATGCTGGCGGGCGTCTCCACTCGTCGCTATCGGCGTTTGCAGGAGCCTGTCGGCAGCCAAGTCGAGACCGGCGCCCGCTCGACGTCGAAGAGCTCAGTGTCGCGGACGTTCGTGGCTCGCACTAAGGTCGCGCTCTCAGAGCTTCTGGCCCGCCGGCTGGATGACGTGCGGCTGGCGGTGTTGATGATCGACGGGATCACGCTCGGCGAGCACATCTGCGTCGTGGCCCTGGGCATCAGCACGCAGGGCGTGAAGCTCCCGCTCGGCCTCTGGGAAGGCTCTTCGGAGAACAAGTCGGTCGCGACCGCGCTGATCAGCGATCTGGTCGATCGTGGCTTGGACACCGAGCAGGGCGTGCTCTGCGTCCTTGACGGCGCTAAGGCGCTGCGGGCGGCGGTGACCGCGGTCCTCGGAGCACGCACCCCGATACAACGTTGCATCAGGCACAAGGAGCGCAACGTCCTCGATCACCTCCCCGATCAGCTACGCGAGAGCGTGAAAAGCCGGCTGCGCGGCGCCTGGGCGCTGGACGACTACGAGCAGGCGCTGGGACAGCTCCGGAAGCTCGCTGCTGAGCTGGAGCGCTCCCACCCCGGCGCGGCCGCGTCGCTGCGGGAAGGAATGGCAGAAACGCTGACGGTGATCAAGCTCGGCGTGACGGGCAAGCTCAAGCAGACCGTCGAGTCGACCAACCCGATCGAGTCGATGATGGAATGCATCAGCCGCACCGCCCGCAACGTCAAGCGGTGGCAGAGCGGCGAGATGGCGATGCGCCCGGCCGCCGCCGGGATGCTCGAAGCGGAGCAGCAGTTCCGGCGTGTCAAGGGATACGCCGAGCTCGCGCAGCTAGCAATCGCTGTCGAGCAGCACATCACCGCTACCAAGCCAGGAACAGCGACGTCCAGAACGCCCGCTATCGTCGCTGCCTAACAACACCACATCCCGGAGCGCCGCCACCGAAATTCAACACGGACCGGGACAACCTCGTAGCCGCGACCGGAAGTGGTCAAGCAGGTTGTATGCGAGTCCAATCGTTGAATCTAACGGCCACGCGTGAACTATGTCCAAGCAAAATCCGAGGATGTCCCGTTCTTCGTGGAATTTCGGTGGCGGTTCCCACGATGTTTTTGTTGTTGCTAGGCGTTAATTGTAACGGCGTGGTTGGGTGTTGCGGGGGTTAGCTGGGGAGAGTTGATAAGGCGT
>Ga0255363_100013_pt1 | contig 125800 bp, 119 predicted proteins | sample GFST100metaG_FD_186007 | JGI IMG/M metagenome (GOLD analysis project Ga0255363, IMG submission 186007) | Peat soil microbial communities from Stordalen Mire, Sweden - G.F.S.T100 | ecosystem: Environmental > Terrestrial > Soil > Wetlands > Peat | place: Sweden: Norrbotten County, Stordalen Mire... | reverse complement strand
GGTGATCGGCCGGACGAGGATCCAGGAATGCGCGCGTCGACTCGGGCGATCGTGGCGTGCGCCTGCGGCGTCTTGACGACGACGACAGCTTCACCAGGGCGCAGCTCGCTGATTCGCTGCGGCGGCACGCGGTAGCGCTGTACCGCGCGCACGCCTGCCACCTCCAGCCGCCGCCCGCCGAAGCGGCCGCGGTACTCCCGGTAGCTGCGCTCCCAGGTCTCGACGGTGCCGGCGAGCTGCGCGACGGTCAGGGCCGACTCGGGCACATCCTGGCGGTGCGCGATCTTCACGGCAGTGTTGCCGAGGACCTGGTCGCGCAGACCACGGGCGACGCGGTCGAGGTCGGCCAGCTCCTGTGTGCAGAGCACCACGCCGACGCCGGCCTCGCGACCGCGAGCGAGCAGCGCCAGCACGTTATCGGAGCCGATCGCGGAGAACTCGTCGATCGCGACCAGCGCCGGCGGTGGGGGTGTCGGCTGCTCGCCGGTCGGCGTCGCCTGGCCGGCTAGGCGAGCGGCGGTGGCGCTGACGAGATCCTGGACGGCGAGCGTGCCGAGCTGGCCGGCAAGCTGGCCGTAGGTGACCGAGCTGAGGCTGAAGAGGACGACCTCGCGGCTGGCCAGCGCCGACCGCAGGTCGATCGTCTCCTGGCCGGGGGTGGGTGCCAGCAGCGGTGCGACGTGAGACTCGGTGAGTAGCGCAAGCCGCGAGTGCAAACCGCGGACGGCGCTGAGCTGATCCCGGGTCAGCGATGTCAGGTAGGTGCGCAGGGCCCGCGCGCGGGCGGGCGCCAGCAGCCGCGAGCGAGCAGCGAGCGCGGCGGGCTCGAGTAGCTCGACGACGGTCGCCAGCGTGATCGGACGCTCGCCGGCGGTCGCCTGCGCTACCTGCAGCGCCTGCTGTAGGTAGCGCTCGGCGGCCCGCTGATAGTGCGGCTCGGTGAAGCGCTCGGTGCTGATCAGCTTGTCCTTGAGCTCAGTCGCGTTGCCCGTCGCAAGCGGGTTCCAACATTCGCCGCCGTCGAGGGTCCAGATCCGGAAGTGGCGGCCGGCGCCCTCGGCGGCGGCACGCAGCTGGCGGGCGAAGCCCGGGGAGCCCTTCAGGTCGATCGCGACGATGGCCCCGCCGTGCGCCATTTGGTCGCGCAGCAGTGCCAGCAGGGTGGTTGTCTTGCCGGAGCCGGTCGCCCCGAGGATCAGCGTGTGGGCGCCGAGCGCGCTGGCGGGCACAAGCACCGGTCGGCCTGCCGGGTCATGGCCAAGCGGGATGCCGTCGGCGGGAAGCTCGGTCGCGCGGCGGCGCTCCTGCACATGGCGGGCGACGCGCCTTCCGAGCCGCCAGCTCGCAGCTGCCAGAACCAGCGCGATGGCAACCGCCGGCGACGGCAGCGCCACCGCGGCGGCTGCCGCGAGTGCCAGCAGCAGGACGCGGCGCGCCGGGCTCCCGGGCGGCGGACTCACAGCGACAGCTCCTGGGTGCGGCTGCGCGCCGCGTCTGCACGGTGCGAGCGGGCTCCAGCCACGCGTGTACGGGGGACGCGCGTCCGGACCGGCGGCGGCGGCGCGCCTTCGATCGCGCCACCGCCGGCGATGAGCTGGACGTGCACACGGTCGGCGATCCCGGACCGCCGAGCCGCCGCGATCACTGGATCGCCGATCCGTCGGCTGGGGACGAGATAGAGGACATCGGTGATTCGCGGATCGCCGGCGTAGGCGCGCATCACCCGATCAAGGCGCCACGCTCCCTTCGCGTGGAGCTCGAGCTCGACTGCGATCGTGCGACCGCTCCGAGCCCGGATCAGCATGTCGGCGAAGTGCGAGTTCGCGGGCCCGTCGCTCTCGACACCGATGCCGTAGCGCTCAGCCGGGGCGCGGAGCGTCGCTTGACGGGCGTCGAGCGACCGCATCCGGCGCTCGCTCACCAGCTCGGTCAGCGCCCCGAAGGCGCCGCTCCGGGCCGCGATCCAGACCCAGCCGAGGCCGATGTCGTGACGCCGCTGAGCTTCGCTCAGCTCGGGGGCGGGCAGCGGGCTGTCGATCCGGCGCAGACCCGCGTCGGTAATCAGGACCCCGGCCGGGGTGCGGACGTAGCGATCGTCGACCTGCACCAGTCCCAGACGCTGGAGGCGCCGCACGCGGGCCCGCACAGTGGGCGGCTTGACGCCCTGCAGAATCGCGATCTGGGTAAGCACGAGCACACGGTGCTCCGCGAGCATCCGCAGGAGCTCGCGGTCACGTTCGGAGAGTAGTTGCCGCTGATTGCCGCCCACCTATGTGTGAGCTGCGGGAGCGAGTCTTTTCGCCCCCTCAGGCGGCGGGGAAAGGAAGCAATTTGCGGATGTGCTGCGTAATCTCGCGACGGTTTGACACAGTGCGGTCAGCTCTTGATCGGCACCAGGATCCGCAGCGCCCGCGGGGCGACGCCGAGGCGCACCTCGCTACGTGTGCCGATGAAGTCGCCGTCGACCTCGAGCGGCAGCTCCCGCTCGTCGCGAGAGCGTACCGTCACGCTTGTCCCGGTGCGGAAAAGGCTGACGTCGGGATGCCCCCCCAGCTCGACCCGTGGCGACAGCAGCCGCCGCGTGATCGCCGGTACGGATCGGGTCCGCAGCTGTGCCAGTACGGCGCCGGTGATGTCGCCGCTGTCGAGGCGCGTACCCTTACCGAGCGTCACGGTCCGTCGACCGAAGAACGTGTAGGCAGCGGCGTTCTGCGTTACGACGGTGATGCCATCGAGACGCCTGCCGTCCTCGAGCTCGACGCTCAGCAGCGGCGGGTGCGAGAGGTAGTTGCGGCCGATCGAGTCGATCGCGACACGGGCGTAGTAGAGGTTGCGGTAGAGGGCCTTCTCGCGGGGATGGGCGTCGACCCGCTCGACCACGGTCGCGTCGAGCCCGATCCCGCCCGCAAACAGGAAGTAGCGGTCGCCGAGCACACCGAGATCGACGTCGCGATGCTGCCAGCTCAGGGCGGCGAGCAGCTCGATCGTCGCCTCCGACATGGTGGCGGGGACGCCCAGCATGCGGCAGAAGACATTGGCGTTGCCGCCCGGCAGAGGCGCCATCGGCACATGCGACCCGGCGAGCCCGTTGGCGACCTCGTTCAAGGTCCCGTCGCCGCCGAACGCGACGACAGCGTCATAGCCCTCGCTGACCGCCGCGCGCGCCAGCTCGGTGCCGTGGCCGCGGTGGGTGGTGTCGGCGACATCCACGTGGAAGCTCGCCTGCAGCGCGCACAGCACGAGCTTGCGGAGCCGGTCGGAAACAGTGGTGGCCTTGGGGTTCACCACCACCAGGAAGCGCCCGGTTCGCGGTGTGAAGGCAGCTTCCTTGGCCGACGTCGCGTCGAAGTCGTTGTTCATCACCCTTGAAGAATGCCGGATCGCGCGCTCTAACGACATTCTGATAACCGCGCGAGCCGGCGAACCGGCCCGGCGCGACCGCCGCCGCGCTCTCAACCGCCAGGCGGAGGGGTCCGTCATACCGACGTCTATGGGTCCGTCATACCCACGTCTATACTGCCTCGGACATAGCAGCACGCATCCAGAGGGGTGGAGGGAAATGGCCCATTGAAGCCCCGGCAACCGATCTTACGGACACGGTCCCAATTCCATCAGGCTAAACACGATCAGCCTGGGAGATGTGGAACAGGTGGCGTAGACCTCCGACCACTGAGCCCTGGCGGAGGTTTTCTCGATATGCCGCCGCAGTCACTTCGTTGCAGGGAATGCAACACGGAATACCCGCTCGAGGCGCGTTACGTCTGCGAGCGCTGCTTCGGGCCGCTTGCGGTCCAGTACGCGCCGGTCGAGGACGACGCGGCCACACTCCGGCGTCGGATCGAGGCCGGTCCGCACTCGCTCTGGCGCTACAGCGACTTCCTGCCGGTCACGGCGCCGGAGGTGCAGCTCCCGGCCGGCCTGACGCCGCTGCTGAAGGCGCCGCGGCTCGCGCAGGAGCTGGGGCTCGGCGAGGTCTGGATTAAGAACGATGCCGCCAACCCGACCCACTCGTTCAAAGACCGCGTCGTGTCGGTGGCGCTGGCGCGGGCGCGCGAGCTCGGCTTCGACACGATCGCCTGTGCCTCGACGGGGAACCTGGCGAATGCCGTCGCGGCGCATGCCGCCGCTGCCGGCTTGCAGTCGTACGTGTTCGTGCCGACCGACCTCGAAGAGCAGAAGATCCTCGCGACCGGTATCTACGGCACCCATCTCGTCGGGGTGCGCGGTAACTACGACGAGGTGAATCGTCTTTGCACCGAGCTCTCCGGTGAGCATGAGTGGGCGTTCCTGAACATCAACCTGCGGCCTTACTACGCCGAGGGCTCGAAGACGCTGGCGTTCGAGATCGCCGAGCAGCTGGGCTTCGAGCTGCCGGACCGCCTGGTCGCACCGATCGGCTCGGGCTCGCTGTTCACCCATATCGCGGCCGGCTTCCGCGAGTGGCGCGACGCCGGGCTAGTCCATGGCCGCCTGCCGATCTTCCACGGCGCCCAGGCCGAGGGCTGCTCGCCGGTTGCGAGAGCCTTCTCCGAGGGGCGGGACTTCTGCCGTCCGGCAAAGCCAGACACGATCGCGAAGTCCCTGGCGATCGGCGACCCGGCCGACGGGCCCTATGCGCTGGATCTCGCGCGCGCCACCGGCGGCTCGATCGACGCCGTCAGCGACGACGAGACCCGCGCCGGCATCCAGCTGCTCGCGCGTACCACGGGTATCTTCACCGAGACCGCGGGCGGTGTCACGGTCGCGGTGTTGCGCAAGCTCGCCGGTCAGGGACTGATCGGTCCCGACGAGCGCGTGGTGGCGGTGATCACCGGCGAAGGGCTGAAGACGCTCGAGTGTGCGCGCGGAACCTTCGCGACCTGGGAGATCGATCCCACCGTCAGCGACTTCGAGCACGAGGCCGATTTGCGTGCGGCGGCGGTCGCATGAGACGCCGCGCTATCCCCGGGGCAGGGGCCGCACATGAGATCGGGAATCGAACGGCAGTACGAACGGACAGGAGCTGAGGCGAAGATGGCAGTCAACGTGAAGATCCCGGCGCAGCTACGTAACGTCACCGGCGGCGAGGCCGTCGCCAGCGTCGGTGGTGACACCGTCGGCGCGGCGCTCGAGGCGCTCTACGCGCGCTTCGACGAGCTGCGCGACCGGATCAGCGACGGGGAGGGTCTGCGGCGCTTCGTGAACGTCTACGTCGACGGCGAGGACATCCGCTTCCTAGACGGTCTGCAGACGGCGGTGCGGGACGGCGCCGAGCTGACGATCCTGCCGGCCGTGGCGGGCGGCCGCTGAGCTACCGTGACCTGCCTGTGACCTGGCGGTGCCAGACGCCCGCTGGCGTCTGGCACCGGCGCTAGCCTCCGCGCATCTAGATGAATACCTGCGATTGGAGGGGAGCGATGCTGATCTCGACGATGAACGATCTGCCAGGCTACGAGGTGGAGGAGGTGCTGGGAGAGGTGTTCGGCCTGACCGTGCGCTCGCGGAACGTCGGCTCCCAGATCGGTGCCTCGTTCAAGTCGCTGGTCGGCGGCGAGCTGAAGGGCATGACGAAGATGCTCGCCGATGGCCGCGAGGACGCGACCGCGCGCCTGGTCGACGAAGTCGAGGCGAAGGGCGGCAACGCGGTCATCGCGTTCCGCTTCGACACTTCGGAGCTCGGTACTACCTGGACCGAGATCTGCGCCTACGGCACCGCCGTGCGTGCACGCAAGCTCTAGCGCGAGCGGTCAGAGACCGTGAGCGGCCAGCGCCGCAGCGGCGGCGCTGGCACCGGCCGTTTGCTCGGCCAGCAGTCCGCGCTCGCGCGCGGCCCGTACGTTGGCGGGGCTGTCGTCGAGGAACAGCACCGTGCCTGCGGGCAGCGCCAGTGCGGTGACGGCGTAGTCGAAGATCGCCGCGTCGGGCTTGACCAAGCCGAGCTCGAACGACAGAAAGCGGTGGCTGAAGGCGGCGGTCAGCGGCCAGCGGGCGACGGTGTGCCAGTGGATCGGGTTGGTATTCGTGAGGCAGCCGACGGCAGCACCGCGCGCGGCGCGAGCAACCACCTTAGCGGCGTCGGGATAGGGGGAGCCGAGCCAGGCGTCGAAGCGTGCGATCAGCTGCTCAGCGGTGAAGGGCAGCTGCCACTCCGCGATCAGGCCGGCCGCGAAGGCCGCCTGGTCACAGCCGCCCGACTCGAAGCGACGCACCGACGGACTCTGCAGCCAACGTCGTTGCACGGCGGCGACGTCGGCCGCGCCGGTCAGCTCCGCCAGCTCGGGAAAGCCGTTGAAGTCCGCTAGCACGCCGCCGAGATCGAAGAGCACCGCCCGCACGGTGCCGGAGGTCGCGGCTGTAGGCTGCAACTACGCCTTCAGCACGCCGACTGGGCAGCTGACGCCGGTACCGCCGACCCCGCAGTAGCCGTTCGGGTTCTTCTGCAGGTACTGCTGGTGGTAGTCCTCGGCGTAATAGAACTTGCCGGCCGGGGCGATCTCGGTGGTGATGGCGCCGAAGCCGGCGGCGCGCAGCCGCTCGCCATAGACCCTGGCGGATGCAAGCGCCAGATCGTGCTCACGCTCGCCGGCGTAGAAGATCGCAGAGCGGTACTGGGTACCGACGTCAGCGCCCTGGCGCATTCCCTGGGTCGGGTCGTGGCTCTCCCAGAAGACACGAAGCAGATCCTCGTAGCTGATCTGCCGCGGCCGGTATACGACCATTACGGTCTCGGCGTGCCCGGTGAGGCCGCTGCAAACCTCTTCGTAGGTCGGATTTGGGGTGAAGCCGCCGCTGTAGCCGGTGGCCGTTGTGAACACGCCGGGCTGCTGCCAGAAGTCGCGCTCCGCGCCCCAGAAGCAGCCGAGCGCGAACAGCGCGGTCTCGGTGTCGTCGGGGAACGGTGCCGTCAGCGTTGTGTCGAGGACGGCATGCCGCTCCGGTACGGCCAGCGCCTGCGCGCGACCGGGGAGTGCGTCAGCGGCCTGCAACATGTCGGTCCTCCGCGTCAGTCCTGCCATCGGTTCAGCTCAACCCCAGCGTTGTGGTGATCGTTTCCGTCTCAGCTTCCGTGATGCTCGTGATCCTGCTCTGGTAAACGTTAGCCAGGTGGTTGATCCGCTTGATCAACGCGAGGTCGCCGGCGGCCTCGTTGTGGACGAGGACGTTGTTCACGAACGTCTTCTGGCGGCTCTTCGCGGCCTTGTAGGTCTGGAAGTAGCGGCGGATGTAGGTGACCACGGTGCTCGAAGGGGCGCCGCTCGGCGTGTTTGCGGCGGCGTGGGCGTCAGCGCACACGGTCGGCGGCGGCAGCGCGACGAAGCGCGCCTCGGCGCTCAGGTACTGGTCGGTGTCGACGACGTAGGCTGGCGTCGACCACGCGAGCTGCAGGTGTCGCTTTAGCGTCGCGAGTGGCTTCGCGGTCAGCGAAACGGCGCGCAGTGCGACGAGCTCACTGATCTCGTCCTGCAGCGCCGTCTCGTTCGCGGAGGACAGCACCGTGCCGCGACTGCTGCCGAGCGTGAATACGGCGTGGCAGCCGAGCTTCTGCTGCTCGCGCGACCGGACTGTCGGCAGCTGGTTGTCGAGCTGGCTCAAGTAGTTGGCGTAAGCCTGGAGGGCGGCGCGGTCCGCCTTCGTGTTGAAGGTCGCGGCCGACGCGACCGTGGCTCTGGCGCCGAGCGCCACCAGCGCGACGCAGACGAGCACGACGGCGAGCCACAGCCGCCGGCGCGTGCGTGGGGTAAGCAAACCTCGGAAGGAAACTGCGATCTCGCTCACAGCCTTCTCAACCCCACGCGCGTCCGATAGTTGCACGGGTTATTGCAGCCGAGCGGGACTCGGTCGCCGCGCGCGGGCGCAGGCCTCTAATCTCTGGGATGAATGTGACGATGACATCGGTTCGAATGGGGAGCATCAGATGAGGTCTCTGGTGATTGTGGGGAACGTCAAGTACGACACGCTGGCTGCCATCGAGCGGATGCCGCGTCGGCACGAGAAGCTCCGCAGCGGCGAGATCGTGGCGAGCCTCGGTGGCTCGGGTGCCAACACCGCGGCCTGGTTGCACTACTGGGGCTGCGAGGTGGTCCTCGGCGGTGCCGTAGGCGGCGACCGTGATGGTCGCCAGTGCATCGAGGATCTGCAGGCTCAGGACATCGACTGCTCGCTGATGGCGATCGTCGACGGCGCTTCGACCGGGCGCGGCGTCTGCCTCTCGACCCCGCGCGAGAAGCGGATCATCACGACCTCGGGGCCGTCGATCGAGCTTGCGCTCGATCGCCTGCGCGGGGCGAAGCTCGATTGGAGTAACCGCGTCCTCCACGTCTCCTGCAAGGAGTCGCCGGAGCTGATCGCGACCTGCCGCCAGGCGTCCGCCGGCGGTGCGCTCGTCTCGGCGGAGCTGGGCGGTCGCTCGCTGCCCGCCGTCCGCGAGGTGGCGTCGCTCGCCTTCATGAACCACGACGAGCTGCAGCGGGTCTTCGGCGTGCGGCCGGAGGAGCTGACTACCGAGCACGTCGCGCAGTTCCTGCCGCAGCCGGGCGCGCGCCTCGTCGTGACGATGGGTCGCGGCGGCGCGATGTGCGTGAGCGAGCACGAGATCAGCCACGCGCCGTCCGTGCGCGTGCCGCTCGTCGAGCGCACCGGCGCCGGCGACGCGTTCAACGCCGGCTTCCTGTCGGCTTGGGTGCGCGGCCGTTCGGACCGCGAGTGCCTCGCCCAGGGCAACAAGTCCTCGAGCCTCGTGCTCGGGCTGCTCGGCGCGCAGCCGGGCGTTGAGATGATGGCTCGGGCAGAGTCCGAGCGCACGCGCGCGGACGCCGAGCGCGCCCGCGCCGACGTCGCCGCGTAAGGCAGCTTCGGGCTGCGGTTGCCGCACGAGCTGTTGCTCGCGCGGCAACCTTGGGCTGCCCGCATGGCATCAGCGTCTGCGACCGCCGCCTTGAGCAAATGCTTATCCAGTGGTCCTGTCAGAAACGTTTGCTCGGGATGGCGAGCGAAAACCAAGCATGCCAAGGATGCAGGCGCGAAGTCGTAGCGGCGCTACGGCGAGCGCCGAGGACGCCGACAGGCGCTGGTTTGCAGCCGCCAGACAGGACAAAGGTTCGCAGCAAGGACACTAGAGCGGTACCGCTGCCATCACCGCCGAGGCTGCGAGATCGAGTGCATGAATCTCGGAGGTTTGCGGTAAACATTCAATGATGTTACGCGCTCATTCATGTAGAGTGGTCATAAGAGCGGCGCAGGCACGCTGGCGCCGCGGCAGAAGAACAGGTACGAATCGAATGAAAGCGGTCAGCGGATGCCAGATGTAAAGCCACTTGGGCAGCAGTACCACGACGCCGTCGAGGAACTCAAGTCCCAAGGTATGAAGAACTCGGACGCGATCAGAGAAGTCGCGGCGCGGTTCCAGAAGCAGCCCAACGCGATCCGCGTTGGCATTCATCAGTGGCGTAGCCGCCACGGGCTACCGACCTCTTCCACGGGACGGGGCCGCAGCGCGCGGCAGGCGTCGCGTACCGTCGACTCGCTCGTCGGTGAGGCTCGTAAGGCGCTGGAGGATGCCCTCTCGCTGATCGACCGTGAGGTCGCCGACGCGAAGGTCGCGCTCGATCGCGCGCAGAGTCACTACGACGAGGTTGTCGCCGGCGTAAGCGAGAAGAAGCAGGACATCGAGGCGAAGCTGGGCGCGCTCAAGTAGCGAGCCCAGCTGTACCGAGAATCGCAGCGCTGCCGGGTGGGCAGCGCTGCGATCAATGATACGCCCGGTAGGATTCGAACCTACGACCTTTCGCTCCGGAGGCGAACGCTCTATCCCCTGAGCTACGGGCGCATGTGTCCGGGGTGGACAGCGAGTAGTCTACCGCGCCCCGGGGTGGGAGGAGAGGACGCGTTTCGGGGAGCTGTGAAAGCTGCTCGACGCTCCGATCTGTCAGTCTTCGCATATGCAGGCCGGGCGTTTCGGAACTACGTGGCGATGACCGATCTGTCCGTGTTCTTCGCCGGTACCGGCGGTTCGCTGCCGAGCCGCGGTCGTGGTCTGCCGGCGATCCTGATCGCCCGCGGGGGCGAGCGCATCTTGATCGACTGCGGCGAGGGCACACAGCGGCAGCTGCTGCGTTCGGTCGGCCTGCCCGAGCTTGACGAGGTGCTGATCACGCACTTGCACGCGGACCACTGGCTCGGCCTGCCGGGGATGCTGAAGACGTTCGACCTGCGGGCGCGCGAGCGGCCGCTGACGGTGTCGGGTCCGCGCGGTACACGCGACTTGGTGCAGACGCTGCTGCGCTACGTCGGCCGCACCACCTACCCGCTGTACACGGCCGAGCTGAACGGCGGCGACGTCCTCGAGCACGACGGCTACGAGATCACCGCGGTCCCGGTCGCACACCGGGGCTCCGCGCTCGCGTACGTGCTGCGCGAGCGGGACCGCCCGGGGCAGTTCGATCCCGCTGCGGCCGTCGCCGCCGGGCTGGTGCCCGGGCCGGAGTTCGGGCGCGTGCAGCGGGGGGAGACCGTCCACGGGGTCGCGCCCGAGCGGGTGATGGGTCCCGCCCGCGCCGGACGCACGCTCGCGTTCTCCGGCGACACCCGGCCGTGCGCGGCGCTGGCGGCGGCGGTGGCGGGCGCCGACCTGCTCGTACATGAGGCGACGTTCTCGATCGAGGACGCCGAACGCGCTTACGAGACCGGGCATTCGACCGCCACCCAGGCGGCCGGGCTGGCCCGCGACGCGGGCGTGAAGCTGCTCGCGCTCAACCACATCTCGATCCGCTACCGGCCTTCGGAGCTGCTGGAGGAGGCGCGCGAGATCTTCAGCGCTACGGTCGTGCCGCGCGACTTCGACACGATCGAGCTGCCGCTGCCCGAGCGTGGCGAGCCGCGTCTCGTGCCCGGCTCCGGCCGCGGCAATTGCTAGTCTCGGGAAGACACCTTTAACCAGGTCCAGAGAGGCCAGGAAGGAACGAATGTCAGATCCTACGGTCATCCTCACAGGCGAGGAAATCAGGCGCACGCTCGTGCGCCTAGCCCATGAGATCGTCGAGAAGGACGGGGTCGTGTCCGTCGCCTCCGACGGCTCGCCGCAGACCGCGGCCGGCCGTTCGGACGATCAGGCGAGCCATCCGTTGGCGCTGATCGGCGTGCACCGCCGCGGCGCCGTGCTCGCGCAGCGCTTCAAGCGGATCATCGACGAGCTCGTCGGCGGTGACACGCCGCTCGGCACGCTCGACATCAGCTTCTACCGCGACGACCTCGGTCGTCGCGTCGCCGGCGCGCCCAAGCCTTTAAAGCTCGCGCCGGTCGTGCGGGCGACCGAGATCGACTTCGCGATCGACGGCCTGACGATCGTGATCATCGACGACGTGCTCTACACCGGCCGCACGGCGCGCGCGGCGATCGATGCGCTGTTCGACTACGGCCGGCCCGCGCGCGTGCAACTCGCGACGTTGATCGATCGCGGCCACCGCGAGCTACCGATCCGACCGGATTTCGTCGGTAAGAACCTCCCGACGGCGTTGACGCAGCGCGTCTACGTGAAGGTCGAGGAGATCGACGGCGTCGACGCCGTCACGGTCGAGCCGACAGACCCGATCGCGGCCTGACGCCATGGAGAAAAACGAGATGCAGGGTCGCGGCACGGCCGCACCGCACATGTGCGGCAGCCGCACCCAAACAGAGGAAAGGACCTCGAGATGACTGCCAGTCTGCTCTCAGTCGAGCAAATGGACCGGGCCGCCATCGAGCGCGTGCTGGATCGTTCGGAGAGCTTCGCCGAGGTCTCCGGTCGCGAGATCAAGAAGGTCCCGGCACTGCGCGGCCGCACGGTTGTGAACCTCTTCTACGAGGCGTCGACGCGCACGCGCTCGAGCTTCGAGCTCGCCGCCATCCGCCTGTCCGCCGACGTCGTGAACATCCACCAGACGGGATCGAGCATCGAGAAGGGCGAGTCGCTCCGCGACACCGTGCAGACGCTCTCCGCCTACGACCCCTCGGCGATCGTGATCCGCTCGCCGCACGCCGGCGCGGCGGCGCTGGCCGCTCGCTTCACCGACGCCGCGATCGTCAACGCCGGCGACGGTAAGCACGCGCATCCGACGCAGGCGCTGCTCGACGTCTTCACGCTGCACCGTCGCCTCGGCTCGCTCGACGGCGTGAGCATCTGGATCGTCGGCGACGTCCGGCACTCGCGCGTGGCCCGCTCGGACGTGACCGCGTTCACGCGGATGGGCGCGACGGTCACGCTCGCCGGGCCGCCGACGCTGCTGCCGCGCGAGATCGAGACGCTCGGGGCGACGGTCACGCCGAGACTCGACGGGATCGGCGCGGCCGACGTCATCTACGTGCTGAGGATGCAGAACGAGCGGATGCACGAGTCGTTCGTGCCGTCGCTCGGCGAGTACGCACGCTGTTACCAGATCAACGCCGACCGGGTGCGACCCGGGCAGCTGGTGATGCACCCCGGACCGGTGAATCGCGGGGTCGAGATCTCCGCCGAGGTGATCGACTCGCAGCAGTCGCTGATCGGCGCGCAGGTCAGAGCCGGTGTCGCCGTGCGGATGGCGGTGCTCTACGAGCTGCTGGTCGGCACGCCGCCGCTGGCAGCCGACGGCGAGGAGGTGTCGCGATGAGCGCGGCAACGAACGCGAAGCTGTTCTACGCGCGGGGCCCGGCGGCGACGTTGCTGATCCGCGGCGCCCACGTCCTCGACCCGCGCAGCGGGCTCGACGAGGTACACGACCTGCTGGTGCGCGACGGACGGATCGCCGAGATCGGAGCGCCGGGTGCGGTGGTCGCGCCAGCGGGCGCGACCACGATCGACGCCACGGGCAAGCACGTCTTCCCGGCCTTTACCGACCCACACGTGCACCTGCGCACACCCGGACTCGAGTACAAGGAGACGATCGCCACCGGCACTGCCGCAGCCGCGGCCGGCGGCTACTGCCAGGTGATCGCGATGCCGAACGCGGTCCCGGTCGTCGACTCGGTGCCGATGCTGCAGGGGCTGACGCTCCGTGCTGAGCGCGAGGCGATGATCCCGACCGGCTTCCTCGCGGCGGTGACCAAGGGCGAGCAGGGGGAGTTCCTGACCAGCATGACCGGGCTCAGCGATGCCGGCGCACTCGGCTTCAGCGACGACGGCAAGCCGGTCGTGAGCGCCGGGATGCTGCGTAAGGCGCTGCAGTACCAGCATGTCGCCGGCGGCGTGATCGCCCTGCATGAGGAGGACCCGGCGCTTTCCTCCGACGGCGTGATGCACGAGGGCGCGGTCAGCGCGCGGCTCGGGGTCAGCGGCATCCCGTCTGTGTCGGAGTCCACGATGATCGCTCGAGACGCGGCGCTTGCCGCCTACGAGGACGCCACCGTGCACTTCCAGCACATCAGCGCCGCCCTGTCCGTGCAGGCCTTGGCGGCCGCGCGCGAGAACGGCGTCCGCGCAACCGGGGAAGCGACCCCGCACCACCTGCTGCTGACCGACGAAGCGGTGCTCGGGCTCGACACGAACTTCAAGATGAACCCGCCGCTCCGCGCCGAGCGCGACCGTCAGGCCGTGATCGAGGGGCTCCGCAGCGGCGTTATCGACTGCATCGCGACCGACCACGCTCCGCACGCCCTCCAGGAGAAGGAGGTCGCCTTCGAGGAGGCACCGATGGGCACGACCGGGCTCGAGACCGCGTTCGCCGCGATCTACTCGGAGCTGGTCGTCCCCGGCGTGCTGCCGCTGGCGCTGCTGGTGGAGCGCATCACCGCCGGTTGCGCGGTGTTCGGCCTGCCGCAACCGCGAATCGAGTCGGGCGCCGAGGCGAACCTCGTGCTGGTCGACCTCGAGCGCAGCTTCGTGGTCGGCGAAAGCGGCTACGTCAGCCGAGCTGCCAACTGCTGTTTCGACGGCCGCAGCTTCCGCGGCCAGATCGAGCTGACCGTCGCCGCCGGTCAGGTCGCGTATGCGGCCGCCGGCGTTCTCGATGCTGCCCCTGCGGAGGTCCGATGAGTAGCTACCAAGCCGACGCCTACGTACTGCTGGATGACGGCACCCGCTTCGACGGGATCGCCTGCGGAGCCGACGCGCCCGCAGTCGGGGAGATCATCTTCACGACCGCGATGTCCGGCTACCAGGAAGCCGTGACCGACCCGAGCTACGCCGGTCAGCTGCTGACCTTCACCTATCCGGAGATCGGCAACTACGGCGTCAGTGTCAACGCGATGGAGTCTGACCGCGCCTACGCGGGGGCCGTGATCATGCGGACGGCGGTGAACCGCGACGACTCGCCGACCGCCGAGCAAGGTTGGCTCGATTGGCTGCGCGACCAGGGAGTCCCGGCGATCACCGATGTCGACACCCGGGCGCTGGTCCTGCACATCCGTGAACAGGGCGCGATGAAGGGCGGCATCTTCCCGGCTGCGCTCTCGGCAGCGGAGGCGCAGGCGCTGATCGCGGCCGAGCCGCCGATGAGCGGCCGAAACCTAGCCGAAACGGTGTCGCCGGCGGCGCCCGTCCCGCTGGACGGCGCCGCCGCTGAGGCAATCGGCGCGGACCTTGCGGCAGCGGACGTAGCGATCCAGCTCGACGGCGCCGTGAAGATCGCGATGATCGACACCGGCGTCAAGCGTTCAATCCTGCGTAACTTCATCCGCCGAGGCGCACGGATCACGCTCTACCCGGCCGCATCGACCGCGGAGGCACTGCTTGCCGACGACCCCGACGCGATCTTCCTTGCGAACGGGCCCGGTGACCCTGCTGCCCTCGACTACATCTGCGAGACGATCCGCGGGGTGATCGGCGTCAAGCCCGTCTATGGCATCTGCCTCGGCCATCAGCTGCTCTCGCGGGCGATCGGCCTCGAGACCTACAAGCTGCCGTTCGGCCACCACGGCGCCAACCACCCGGTGAAGAACCTGGCCTCCGGCCGCACCGAGATCACGAGCCAGAACCACGGCTTCGCGGTGCTCGGGCCGGGCGGCGCCCGCACGATCGACGACGACAGCCCGGTGCGCTGGGAGACCGACTACGGCGCCGCCCAGCTCAGCCTCATCAACCTCTACGACCGCACGGTCGAGGGCCTGACGCTGCTCGACGTCCCCGGCGCAACAGTCCAATACCACCCCGAGGCGGGACCAGGTCCGCACGATTCGCTGTACCTGTTCGATCGGTTCCTCGACGAGATTCGGAAGGGGCGCTAACGCGATGCCGCGACGTGACGACTTGAAGCGCATCCTGGTGATCGGGTCGGGCCCGATCGTGATCGGCCAGGCGGCGGAGTTCGACTACTCCGGCACGCAGGCGTGCCGCGTGCTGAAGGCCGAGGGCTACGAGGTGATCCTCGTGAACTCGAATCCGGCGACGATCATGACCGACCCCGACGTGGCGACCGTCACCTACGTCGAGCCGCTGCTGCCGGGTCCGCTGGAGCAGGTGATCGCGCGCGAGCACCCGGACGCGCTGCTGCCGACGCTCGGCGGTCAGACGGCGCTGAACCTCGCGAAAGAGCTCTACGAGAACGGCGTGCTCGACCGTTACGGCGTCGAGCTGATCGGCGCGAACTACGACGCGATCGACCGCGCTGAGGACCGCGAGCGCTTCCGCCAGACGATGTACGACGCGGGCCTGCGGGTGCCGCGCTCGGCGATCGCCACGAACCTCGACGAGGCCCGCGAGGCCGTCAGGCAAGTCGGGCTGCCGGCGATCGTGCGCCCAGCGTTCACGCTCGGCGGCAGCGGCGGCGGCGTGCTCGAGCGCGACGAGGACTTCGAGCGCGTCGTCGGGCGTGGTCTCGACACCTCGCCGATCTCGCAGGTGCTGATCGAGGAGTCGGTGATCGGCTGGGGCGAGTTCGAGTTCGAGGTGATGCGCGACCACACCGATAACGTCGTGATCGTCTGCTCGATCGAGAACCTCGATCCGATGGGCGTCCACACTGGCGACAGCGTCTGCGTCGCGCCCCAGCAGTCGCTCCCCGACCGCCTTTACCAGGAGTTGCGCAGCCAGGCGATCACGGTGATACGCGCGATCGGCGTCGAGACCGGCGGCTCGAACGTCCAGTTCGCCGTCAACCCGAAGACCGAAGAGATCGTCGTGATCGAGATGAACCCGCGCGTGTCGCGGTCGAGCGCGCTTGCCTCGAAGGCGACGGGCTTCCCGATCGCGAAGATCGCCGCCCGGCTCGCGGTCGGCTACTCGCTGCAGGAGATCACGAACGACATCACGATGGCGACGCCGGCGAGCTTCGAGCCGGCGATCGACTACTGCGTCGTGAAGTGGCCGCGCTTCGCGTTCGAGAAGTTCCCGGGCGCCAAGCAGGAGCTGACGACGCACATGAAGTCGGTCGGCGAGGCGATGGCGATCGGCCGCAACTTCAAGCAAGCGTTCGCGAAGGCGCTGCGCTCGCGCGAGCTGGACTCGCCGCCGTCGCCGCCCGACGAGACCGACGAGCTGCTGGCGGCCGTCGCGGTCCCCGACGCCTACCGCTACGACTACCTGCTCGAAGCGCTGCGGCGCGGGGTGAGCGAGGAACAGCTGCATGAGCTCACGCAGATCGAGCCGTGGTTCCTGCGCGAGTTCGCGGAGCTGGTTGCAGATCCGGAGGCGCCGTTCGCCGGCGTCCGCACGTTCAAGTCGGTCGACACCTGCGCCGCCGAGTTCGCCGCTCAGACTCCGTACTACTACTCCGGCTGGGAGCGTCCCGGCCCCGACGGCAAGCCGAGCCACGAGGCGCACCGGGGCACGCGACCGAGCGTCGTGATCCTCGGATCGGGGCCGAACCGCATCGGACAGGGCATCGAGTTCGACTACTGCTGCGTGCACGCCGCGCAGACCGTTCGTGCCAAGGGCCGCGACGCGGTGATGATCAACTGCAACCCCGAGACCGTCTCGACCGACTACGACACCTCGAACCGTCTCTACTTCGAGCCGCTGACGAGTGAGGACGTGATCGCCGTTTGCGAGCTCGAGCAGCCTGAGGGCGTGATCGTGCAGTTCGGCGGCCAGACGCCGCTGAAGCTCGCGGCGGACCTGCTCGACGCCGGCATCCCGATCCTCGGCACTTCGCCGGAGGCGATCGACCTGGCCGAGGACCGCTCCCGCTTCGGCGCGCTGCTCCAAGGGCTCGGCTACCAGGCGCCGCCGTACGGCGCCGCGGCCACGCCGGAGGAGGCGCTGGCGCTCGCGCCGGAGGTCGGCTTCCCGCTGTTGGTGCGCCCGAGCTACGTGCTCGGCGGCCGCGCGATGGAGATCGTCTATAGCGTCGACGGCCTCCGCGACTACCTGAGCCGCGTCGGTATCGGCGCCGCGACCGGCGGTAAGGACACGACGATCTACCTCGACCACTTCCTCGAGGACTCGGTCGAGCTCGACGTCGACGCGCTCTGTGACGGCGATGAGGTCTGGATCGCGGGGATCATGCAGCACGTCGAGGAGGCCGGAATCCACTCCGGCGACTCGGCATGCGTGCTGCCACCGCACTCGCTCGGCGAGGAGATGCTCGCACGTGTGCGCGAGCAGACGATCGGCATCGCCAAGGCACTCGGCGTGGTCGGCCTGCTGAACGTCCAGTTCGCCGTGCACGCCACTCGTGGCCTACACGTGATCGAGGCGAACCCGCGCGCCTCGCGCACCGTCCCGTTCGTCTCGAAGGCGATCGGCTACCCCGTCGCCGGGCTCGCGTGCCGGCTGCTGCTGGGCGATAAGATCGCCGACCTCGGACTGCCGCCGGAGCCGGTGACCGACCATGTCTGCGTGAAGGAAGCGGTGCTGCCGTTCGAGCGCTTCTCCGGCGTCGACGTCCTGCTCGGCCCGGAGATGCGTTCTACCGGCGAGGTGATGGGGATCGCCCGCGACTTCCCGACCGCGTTTGCCAAGGCACAGGCCGCCGCCGGCTCGCATTTGCCCTCCTCGGGGACGGTCTTCATCTCGGTGGCGGACCGCGACAAGTCGGCGGCGACCGGCGTCGGCATCCAGCTGCATGACCTCGGCTTCAAGCTGCTGGCTACCACCGGCACGGCGCAGGCGCTGCGGCGGATGGGGATCCCGACCGAGCGGATCAACAAGATGAGCGAGGGCTCGCCGCACGTCGTCGACGCAATCAAGCGCGGCGAGGTCGATCTCGTGATCAACACACCGGTCGGCACTGGTGCGCGGACGGACGGCTACGAGATCCGCCGGGCCGCGCTGACGGCCCGGATCCCCTGCATTACGACGATGTCGGGCGCAGTTGCGGCCGCGCGCGCGATCGCCGCGGCCCAGCACGGCGTGCCCGAGGTCATCTCGCTGCAAGAGCTGGCGGCGCACTGAGGCGCAACCTCGCGCGCTCTGCGGCTGTGCGGACGCGGCCCCGAGCCGGGGGTTCCGGCGTGCGGGGAGGAGGCGCGAGGAAGCCTTGTCAGGAGGGCGGGACCGGTCACCCGGAGCCTTACCGACGGGGTGTCGCGCAAGACTCGATAGAGGGCGTCATAAGGCCCGCGACAAGCCATGGAAAGAGAGCGCAGCGCCGCCTCCACTCGCTCACCAACGATCCCAAACTACCTGCAAATGTACCGCATTTCCAAGATCGCGCAAGGTCGCCGTGCACCTCAAGTGGAGGTTGAGATGAAATTCCGATGCGGACTCGGCGCACGATGTATAGTCGCCCGCCATGCCGTCGGTTAGTGATTTACCAACTAAGAGCTTCACCGCCCCGGAGCGCTCGCTGGTGCAACGCATGGAGGCGCTGCAGCGCGCCAACGCCATTCGCAGCCGTCGGGCACAGCTCAAACGGGACCTCAAGGCCGGCCGTCAGCAGATCCAGGATCTGCTGCTCAACCCGCCTGACTACCTCGACTCGGCCAAGGTCTTCGACCTGCTGCTTGCGGTGCCGAAGTACGGCCGGGTGAAAGTGAACAAGATCCTGACGATCTGCAGGATTTCACCCAGTAAGACCATCGGCGGTCTCTCGCAGCGCCAGCGGCGGGAGCTCGTGGAGTTGATGCGGCGCCGCTGACCGGCGGCACCGCACCGCACCGCACCCAGACGATGGGGCCGGTCCTACCGAAGGTGTTCGTCATCACCGGCCCCTCCGGGGTCGGTAAGGGCACGCTGATTCGCGCGCTGCGGGAGCGGGTGCCCGAGCTGGAGCTGTCAGTCTCGGCGACGACCCGGCAGCCGCGGAGCGGCGAGCGTGACGGCGTCGCCTACCACTTCCTCGATCCCGCCGAGTTCGACCGCCGCGCCCAAGCGGGGGAGTTCGTCGAGCACGCTCGCTACGCCGGCAACCGCTACGGGACGCTGCGCTCGGAGCTCGAGCGGCGGCTCGCGGCCGGCGTGCCGGTGGTGCTCGAGATCGAGCTGCAGGGCGCCAGGCAGATCCGGACGAGCATGCCGGAGGCGGTGGAGGTGTTCATCGCGCCGCCCAGCTTCGCGGAGCTCGAGGCACGGCTCGCCGGTCGTGGCACCGATGCCCCGGAGCAGATCGCGCGCCGGCTCGAGACTGCGCGGCGCGAGCTGGCGGCGCAGAGCGAGTTCCAGCACGTCGTCGTGAACGGCGAGCTGGACGCGGCGATCGCGGACCTTGTCGGGATCGTCCGCGCTGAGCTTGGCGACCCTGACGGCGATGGCAGTGCCATCGGTAAGCTTTCTCAGTAGATCCATCGACCGGAACCATCGACCGGAAGGAACCAAGGACCCGTGAAACCCGCGAAGTCCCCCCGCATCGACAAACTGCTCGCGCACGTCGACTCGAACTATGCGAGCGTGATCGTGACCGCCAAGCGCGCACGCCAGATCAACTCCTACTACCACGGCATGGGCGAGACCGCATTCGACGAGTTCACGCCGCCGATGGTCGAGACCGCCTCGGACAATTACCTGACGATCGCGATGACCGAGGTCGCCGAGGGGAAGATCAAGTACCACTACCGGTGATCCCGGCCTCACGGCTGTGACCCGCACGGTGGCGATGCGATGCGACTATTGATCGGCGTTAGCGGCTCGATTGCCGCCTACAAGTCGCTGGAGTTGGCGCGCTTGGCGATGCGCGCCGGTCACTCTGTGCGGGTCGTGCAGACCGAGGCCAGCGCGCGCTTCGTCGGGCCGGCCGCCTTTACGGCGGTCACCGGCGCGCCGGTGCTGACCGGCGAGTTCGACGATGACGCCGAGCGTGGGCGTTTCCCCGGCGAGCCGCTGCCGGAGCGGACCCCGATCAGCCACCTGGCGCTGGTCGAGCGTGCCGATGTCTACCTGATCGCGCCGGCGAGCGCGAATACGATCGCGAAGCTCGCCGGTGGCCACGCCGACAACATCCTGACCGCCGCGGCGCTTGCTGCGAGTTGCCCGGTGGCTGTCGCACCCGCGATGAACTCGCGGATGCTGGCCCATCCGGCCACCCAGGCGAACTTGCGGACGCTGCGCGCCCGCGGCGTGACCGTGATCCCACCCGATAGCGGCGAGCTCGCCTCCTACGGTGAGCAAGGCGCCGGCCGGCTCCCGGAGCCAGCCGCGTTGCTCGCGGTGTGCGAGCGTCTGGCCGGTGGCGCAAGCGGCGCCGCCGGCGTTTCGGAGACAGTCGCGGTCCCGGATGCGAGCGATGTACCGGACGCAGGCGCCGACGCGGCCGTCGCCGCGGAGCCGGCCGCCGCAGCCAGCGAAGCTGTGTCGCCGCTGCAGCCCCGGGCCAGCGCGCACCACGCCGACGAGCCGTGGCCGGCGGCCGAGTCGCTGGCGCCGGCCACCGTCGGCGAAGGCGACCTCGCGAAGCTGCGGGTGCTGGTGACCGCGGGCGGAACGCAGGAGCCGATCGACGCGGTGCGCTACATCGGAAACCGCTCGTCGGGCCGGATGGGCTACGCCCTCGCGGAGGTCGCCGCCGCCCGCGGCGCCGAGGTCACGGTCGTGGCGGCGAACGTCGCGCTGCCGGCGCCGGCAGCGGTGAAGGTCATCCCGGTCCGCACGGCGGCCGAGCTGGCGGACTCGTGCACGGCCGCGTTCGACGACTGCGACATCCTGCTGATGGCGGCCGCAGTGGCCGACTTCCGGCCGGCGCAGGTCTTCGACCACAAGCTGAAGAAGGATACGGACGAGGCGCCGCGGCGGCTGAAGCTCAAGGCCACGAAGGACGTGCTCGCGAAGCTCTCCGCCCAGCGCCACGCCGGCCAGCTGCTGATCGGCTTCGCGGCCGAGCACGGCGGCGATCCGATCGCCTACGGGCGCTCGAAGCTGATCGGGAAGGACCTCGACGCGATCGTCGTCAACGACGTCTCGCAGCCGGGGATCGGCTTCGAGTCGCAGCAGAACGAGGTGACGATCCTCACCCGCGACGGCGGCGTCCTCGAGGTTCCGCGTGCCGACAAGCGGATCATCGCCGAGGCGATCCTGGACGCCGTCCGGGGCCTCTACACGCTGACTGCGTTCGCGCGTTAGCGCCGGTTCCGCCGGATGGGTCGTGAAGCTGGGCGAGTGGTTCTGTCGAGCGTCGCGAAGCTGGGAGAGAAACCGCGCCTGGAGGGCGGTTTCTTTCCCAGCTTCCTGCTGAGGGCGGGGCTTTAGCGTGCCCGTCTGCGCTGCCGAACAGCCCAGCTATCGTTTGTATAGCGCGGATCGGTAAGCGCGACCACGGACAGGAGCATCGACAGGAACCACGATGGAAGGCGTATTCGACCTCTACATGCGAGGCCAGGAGCTACTGGCGAGCGGCGACCACCATTCGGCGGTGGTTCCGCTGACCCGCGCGCGAAACCTCGCGCCCGCGCACGACTCGATCCGTGAGGCGCTCGGGCGGGCATTGTTCCGTAGCCGGCGCTACGAGGAGGCACTGGTGGAGTTCCAGGCCGTAGCCGAGCATGCGCCGACTAACCACTTCGCACTGTTCTGCGCCGGGCGTAGCCTGCAGATCCTCGGCCGGCACGAGGAGGCCTGCCACTCGCTCGCGCGGGCGGCGGCGCTCGAGCCGGGACGGGGCGACTACGCGCACTACCGGGATCGCGCGCGAGCGCGCGCCTTCGCCTGAGCGCGACGGCGGCTCGGCAGGCGCCAGGACGCGGCGGCCAGCACCGTTTTCGAGCAGATGACCCCGGCCTCCGGCTGCGCCGGAGGCCGGGAGCCGCAGCCGTATCGCGGGTGCCGCGACTCGCTCTCGGACGCGCGCGTGGCGGTGCTACGCTGCCCGTACAACTTCTGTTAGGCCAGGGCGAACCTGGCAGCAGTACCGGAAGTGGGCGCACGCCCGCTTTTTTTGTGACCAGACACGTTTCGCGACACCAGGGGGATAATTGACCGAGTTGACCACAGAGATCGAGGGACTGCTGAACCAGCGGCTGCCCGAGCTTGAGGTTCTACTCGTCGAGGTTGTCGCCGGTGACACGCTTCGCGTCTACATAGATCACTCGGATGGGGTGACCTTGGCGCAATGCGCAGAGGTGACCGAGCAGCTGAGCGGCTACCGCGACCGCTACACGATCGAGGTCACGTCGCCGGGCGACGACCGGCCGCTGACGAAGCCACAACACTTCCGCCGGTATCTCGGGCGGCGCGCGCGGCTGCGGCTGCGCGAGGCCCGAGACGGCCGTAGCAGCCTGACCGGCGAGCTTGTCGGTGCCTCCGACAGTGAGGTCACGGTCTCGGCCGGCGGAGGCGTCGTGTCCATCCCCTATGAGCAGATCGCGCGCTCGAACCTAGTGCCAGGAGACTGAGAGGCCGCTATGTCCAAGGAGATCCTCGAGGCCGTACGCGGCCTTGCAGCCGAGAAGAACATCTCAGCGGAAAAGCTGATGGAAGCGCTGGAGGACGCGCTCCTGTCCGCCTACAAGAAGACGCCTGGCTCCGTGCCGTACGCGAAGGTCGAGATGGATCGCGAGACTGGCGACTTCACGGTCTGGGAGCTGAAGATCCCGCCGGAGTTGGAGTCGCAGCTGCTGATCGAGACCAGCGAGGAGCAGGAGGCCACAGTCGACCCCGACACGGGGGAGCTGCGCGAGCCGCCGGCGCCGGAGCTGGACCTCGAGAAGCTCGAGGAGTTTCGCGATCAGATCGAGGTCGCGGACGTCACGCCCGCCGACTTCGGCCGGATCGCCGCGCAGACCGCGAAGCAGGTGATCCTGCAGCGAATTCGCGAGGCCGAGCGCAACATGATGTTCGAGGAGTTCAACGACCGCATCGGCGAGCTGATCACCGGCATCGTCCAGCAATCCGACTCGCGCTACACGCTCGTACAGCTGCGCGAGCGGGTCGAGGCGCTGCTGCCGAAGTCCGAGCAGGTGGACGGTGAGCGCTACGACCACTCGCAGCGCATCAAGGCCGTGATCAAGGATGTCTCGAACTCCACGAAGGGCCCTTCGATCATCGTCTCCCGGCGTGACCCGGAGCTGATCAAGGCCCTGTTCGAGCTCGAGGTGCCGGAGATTGCGGACGGCCTCGTCGAGATCACGGGCGTGGCCCGCGAGCCCGGCTACCGTTCGAAGATCGCCGTGGTCTCACACGTCGACGGCGTCGACCCGGTCGGCGCCTGCGTCGGTCCGCGAGGCTCGCGCGTACGCATGGTCGTATCCGAGCTACGTGGCGAGAAGATCGACATCATTCCCTATAACGAAGAGCCCGCACGGTTCGTCGCCAAGGCCCTGTCACCGGCTCGCGTCCGCGAGGTCCTGGTCGACGACAACGCCAAGCAGGCGACGGTGATCGTGCCCGACGACCAGCTCTCGCTGGCGATCGGCCGCGAGGGCCAGAACGCGCGCCTGGCGGCGCGGCTCACCGGCTGGCGGATCGACATCCGCTCCGAGACCGCGTTCGCCGCCGAGGAGGCCGAGAATGGCTACGAGGAAGAGGAAACGGCTGGCCGTTGCGCCGCGATCCTTTCCAACGGTCGCCGCTGCCCCAACGCCGCGCTGCCCGGATCGCGGTACTGCGGACTCGAAGCACACCAGGCGCTGGCCGCGCGCGGAACCGACCACGTGGACGCCGACGCATAGCGGCAGCGCATCTAGACTGGACGATTGATGGCAACGCCCCCCAAGGACACCTCCAAGCAGGACACAAAGCCGACCGAGCACGGTGAGGCACGCACGGCTGCGACGCCGCGTACCCGGAACCCGAACCTCCGGCGTGTTGCCATCTCGTCGAATGACGGGCCCGGCCGGCCGCGACGCACAACCGTAGTCAGCAACCGCACCGAGCCTGCGAACGAGCCGTCTGCGGCCGCGGCTGCGGCTGCGGCAGCGCTGGCCGCTGCCCGCAGCGTGGCGCCGGTCGACCCGCGCATCGCCGCCGGCATGACCGGGCAGCCACCGGCCGACCCGCGCGCGGGTCTCGCCCGCGGCGGCAAGCCGGGTGCTCGTAACACCCGTTCGGACGGCACCAAGCGTGGCGCCGCCGAGCCGAAGCGCAGCACTGATGCGAAGGCCGGCACCGCAGCAACGTCAGCCGGCGCTCGCGCCGCCGGGACGCGGACGCGTCCGGCGGCTGCCGCGAGCAACGGCACTGCGACTCGCGGCCGCAACGGCAGCGCCACCGGCACGGCCGGAACGGCGCGCACAGCTGGCACCCGCGGCGGTGTTACCGGCATCCGTGCACGCCCAGGCGCGGCACCGAAGGATCCCCGCCGCGGCACGCCCGCGGCATCGCGGCCGACGGTCACACGGCCGGCGACTGCGGGCACGGCCGCACCGGCGGCGAACGCTGCCGCCGGACAGGGAACCGCTGACCAGCACAAGCGGCCGACGCGCGACTCGCTGCAGGGCGAGCACGCGCCAGCGACGGCCGCCGCTGGTGGCGCCCGCCGCCGCGTCGTGATCGACTCGCAGGCCTCGCGGCGCGCACCCGGCGGAGGGCCCGGCGGCCCCGCCGGCGGTCAGCCCGGGCGCCGTCCGCGTCGCGGACGCCGTCGTCGCGGCACGTATGACGACGAGGCCGAGTCGCGCGGGAACCAGAGCACGATCTCACCGTCGCGCGACCTGATCCGCGTGAACTCCGGCTCAACCGTGAAGGGCGTCGCCGAGTACTTCGGCGTGCGCGTCCCCGACATCGTCAAGAAGCTGATGGAACTGGGCGAGATGAAGAACCAGAACCAGACGCTTGCCGACGACACGATCGAGGTGCTCGCATCTGAGCTCGGGCGTCATGTCGAGATCGTCTCCGTGAAGGACGCGGAGCCGGATCAGGAGGAGTTCCACGACGAGGACAGCGACCTCGTGTCGCGCCCGCCGGTCGTCACGATCATGGGTCACGTCGACCACGGCAAGACCTCGCTGCTCGACGCCATCCGTCAGACGCATGTGGCCGCCGGAGAGGCCGGTGGCATCACGCAGGCGATCGGCGCCTACCAGGTGCCGCACGGCGACTCCACAGTAACTTTCATCGACACACCGGGCCACGAGGCGTTCACGGCGATGCGCGCCCGCGGCGCCAAGGTCACGGACCTCGCGGTGATCGTCGTCGCCGCCGACGACGGCGTCAAGCCGCAGACCGAGGAAGCCGTCGACCACGCGAAGGAGGCCGGCGTGCCGATGCTGGTCGCCGTCAATAAGATCGACAAGCCCGGCGCCGACCCGGTCCGTGTCCGCACCGAGATGACGAACCTCGGGTTGCAGCCGGTCGAATGGGGTGGCGACGTGGACTTCGTGGACGTCTCGGCGAAGACCAAGGAAGGCCTCGACAATCTGCTCGACACGATCGTCACCGAGGCCGAGCTGCTGGAGCTGCGCGCGAACCCGAACGCGCCGGCGTCCGGCTCCGTGATCGAGTCGAAGCTCGATCCGGGACGCGGCGCCGTGGTCACGGTGCTGGTTGCGCGCGGCACGCTGCACGTCGGCGACGCGCTGCTCGCCGGCTCCCACTGGGGCCGTGTACGGGCGATGCAGGACTTCATGGGCGAGCGCATCGAGTCCGCCGGACCGGGCGTCCCGGTCGAGGTGCTCGGCTTCGACGGCGTGCCGGAGGCCGGCGAGAACGTGCGTGTGGTCGAGAACGAGCGCCGCGCGCGACAGCTCGCGACCGAGCTGTCGATCCGGCTGAAGAGCGAGTCGATGGCGCGCCGCAGCGCCAAGCGGATATCGCTCGAGGACATCTTCAGCAGCGGCACGAAGGAGCTCAACCTAGTGCTGAAGGCCGACGTCGCCGGCTCGCTCGAGGCGATCGAGGACGAGATCTCGAAGCTGCCGCAGGACGAGGTCTCGGTCAACATCATCCGCCATGCGGTCGGCGGCGTGACCGAGTCGGACGTCATGCTGGCAGCAGCCTCGCAGGCCGTGATCATGGCCTTCAACGTCCGGCCGGTCGGCGACGCGCGGGCCGTGTCCGAGCGCGAAGGCGTCGAGATCAGGTCGTACTCGGTGATCTACCGGGCGATCGACGAGCTGCGCCAGGCGATGCAGGGAATGCTTGCGCCCGAGGAGGTCGAGGAACAGCTCGGCAGCGGCGAGGTGCGCCAGATCTTCCGGGCCTCCAAGATCGGCACGATCGCCGGCACGCACATCACCGAAGGCAAGCTCACGCGTGGCGCGAAGGTGCGCCTCGTGCGGGACGGGACGGTCGTGCACGAGGCGGAGATCGCCTCGCTGCGGCGGTTCAACGACGACGCGCGCGAAGTGACCGCTGGCTTCGACTGCGGTGTCGTGCTGAAGGACTACGCCGACATCAAGGAAGGCGATGTGCTGGAGGCCTACATCACCCGCGAGGTCGAGCGGGAGCTGAGCTGAAGATGACGCGGGCTGATAGAGCCTGCGGCGGTGGTCGCAGGTGAGATGGCAAGCGGCCGCCTGCGTCGGGTAGATGAGGCAATGCGCGTCGCGCTGTCCGAGGCGATCACCACCGGGGTACAGGATCCCGAGCTGGGCTTCGTGACGGTGACGTCGGTGCGGACGAGCCCGGATCTGCGCCACGCGCGCGTCTACGTGAGCGTGCTCGGGGATACGACCGCACGTGAGCGCAGCCTGCAGGCGCTGACCCGCGCGCGTGGCTTTTTGCAGTCGCAGATCGCAACGACGGTGCGGCTCAAGCACACGCCGACGCTCGCCTTCGATTACGACGAGTCGATCGATCGCGGTGCAAGGATCGATCGGATACTGGAGGGAAAGCCAGATGAGCACCACTAGCGAGATCGAGACGGACGCCGAGCTTGCCGCCACGCGTGCCGAGGTGGTACGACGGCTGCTGGCTGCGGACCGGCTGATCATCGCCGCCCATGAGCGCCCGGACGGGGACTCGCTCGGGTCGATGGTGGCGCTGCGAACAGTGCTGGGCGCGCTCGGCAAAGACTGCCGTATGTACGTCGACGGCGCCGACCTGCCGCTCTCCTACGAGTACCGCTGGCTGTCGCTGGAGGGGCTGACACGTGAAGCCCCGGCCGACATCGATCAGCGCGTGGCCGTCTTCCTCGATTGCGGCAACATCGATCGCAGCCCGCACGCGGCGGCGATGGCACCCGCCGGCGGCTTCCGCGAGCTGATCAACATCGACCACCATCACGACAACACGTGCTTCGGCACGGTCAACTACATCGTGCCGCACGCCTCGTGCGTGGCCGAGATCATCTGGGATCTGCTGCCGGCGCTCGGGGCGCCACTCACGCATCCGGTCGCCGAGGCGCTGTACGTGGCGCTAATCACCGACACCGGCTGCTTCATGTACGAGAACACCGGAACGCGAGCGCACGCGATGGCCGCCTCCCTGATCGATGCCGGCGTCGACGTGCACGCCGCCTACCAGCGCATCTACGAGGGCGTGCCGGACGGAAAGCTGGCGCTGCTCGCACGCGGGCTCGCGCACCTCCAGCGCTACGACGACGGCGCCCTGACAGTGAGCTACGTAACCGTCGAAGACTTCCGGGAGAGCGGCGCGGAGACGAGCTACTCGGAGGGGATCGTCGATCACTTGCGAGCGGTGCGCGGAACCGCGCTGGCGGCGCTCGCCCGCGAGGTCATCACGCCTGAGCATGAGCCGGTGCTGGACGACACCGGCGCGCGGTTGCGGAAGGTCTCGCTGCGCGCCACCGATCGCGGCGTCGACGTCTCCGCGATCTCCCGCGTGGTCGGTGGCGGCGGCCATCCCGCGGCGGCTGGCTTCACGACAGCGATGTCGTGGCCGCAGATCGTCGAGTTCCTGCACACGCAGCTTGCGGCTCAGCGCGAGGCCCAGTGAACGAAGGCGGCCCCGAGGGAATCCTGCTGTGCGACAAACCGGCGGGGATCACTTCGCATGACCTCGTCGCGCAGGTGCGGCGACGGCTCGGCAAGGGGATCAAGGTCGGCCACGCCGGCACCCTCGACCCGTTCGCGACGGGCCTTCTGATCGTGCTCGTCGGACGGGCGACGAAGACTCAAAGCCTGTTCATGCGCCTGCCGAAGCGCTATATCGTGCGGGCCCACTTCGGCGCACGCTCGAGCACCGGCGACCCCGAGGGCGAGATCACCGAAACCGGCGTCGTGCCGGACGGTGACCTGGAGCTGCCGGCTGGAGTCATCAAGCAACGCCCGCCGATCTACTCGGCCGTGAAGGTCCAGGGCCAGCGGGCCTATAAGCGCGCCCGCGCCGGCGAGAGCTTCGAGCTGGCCGAGCGCGAGGTCACGATCTACCGCTTCGCGGAAACGGCGCGCCTAGGGGCGGAGCGCGAGTTCGTGATCGAGTGCTCCGCTGGCACCTACGTGCGGTCGCTGATCGCCGACCTCGGCGACGCCTACTGCGTGGCGCTGCGGCGTACTCGAATCGGCGACTTCGCCGTGGCCGAGGCTGACCCGGAGCGGCTCCTGCCGCTCGGCGGCGTGCTGCCCCGGCTGGAGCCGGAGCAGCGTTGACCGGTACGCTTGGGTGCGCGATGCAGGTCCTGCGACTTGAGGATGTCCGACGCCGTCCGCGGCGGGTGGCGGTCGGCGAGTTCGACGGCGTCCACCTCGGTCACCGGCAGGTGATCGCCGGCAGTGACACCGTGCTCACGTTCGAGCCGCATCCGCGCACGGTGCTGACGCCGGCAGTGCGGCTGCCGCGCCTCACGTGTCCGGATGCGAAGGCGCAGCGGATCGCCGAGCTCGGCGTCGAGGAACTGGTGATCGTGCGCTTCGACCGGCAGTTCTCGACGGTCACCGCCGAGCAGTTCATCGACTCGATCCTCGTCGATCGGCTCGGTGCCACGCACGTTTCGGTCGGCTGCGACTTCCGTTTCGGGCACAACGCGCAGGGGGACGCGGCGCTGCTCGCGCGCGACTCGCGCTTCACGACCCGGGTGGTGGAGCTGGTCAGACGCGACGGCCAGCGTGTCTCCTCGACGCACATCCGCCGGCTGCTCGCGGTGGGGGACGTGGAGAGCGCCGCCGGGCTGCTCGGGGCACCATTCACGCTCTGCGGCGAGATCGTCCACGGCGAGCAGCGCGGTCGCACGCTCGGCTTCCCGACCGCGAACATCGTCCCGGATCCCATGTTCGCCTGCCCGGCGCCTGGCGTCTACGCGGGCCGTGTCGGCGAGCATCTCGCCGCAATCAGCATCGGCGTGCGGCCGACGTTCGGCCAGGGCCTGGCGCTGCTGGTGGAGAGCTACCTGCTCGACTTCGACGGTGACCTCTACGGCCAGCACCTGACGGTTGAGTTCGATCATCGCCTGCGCGGCGAGGAGCGCTACGAGAGCGTCGAGAAGCTGGTCGAGCAGATGCACGCGGACGTTGCCCTGACCCGCAAGCTGCTAGGCTCAAACGCCGCATGACTACTACCCAGGAACAGAAGGCCGAGATCATTGCCAAGTACGGTGACTCGCCCCAGGACACCGGTAAGACCGAGGTCCAGGTGGCGCTGTTGACCGCGCGCATCAACGACCTCACCGAGCACCTTCGGGTCCATAAGAAGGACCATCATTCGCGTCGCGGCCTGTTGATGCTGGTCGGTCAGCGACGTCGTTTCCTTGCCTACCTGCAGCGCACGGATCTCGAGCGCTATCGCAAGGTGGTCAAGGACCTCGGACTGCGCAAGTAGCGACGCGCCCCGCCGGGCGTTGCTGATGCCCGGCAGGTGCGCGTCACGCGCGTCCGAATAGTCTCGCCGCGGCTTTTCGGCCCGCATGCAGCGAGATCTCCGCTGCCCGCGTTCAGGCGGGCGGCATAGATCTGCCTGTTTACTCGCTACGATCTGTTGCAGTTCGGATCAAGAGATACGAGAAACGAAGCACTTCGCCCACCGAAGGGCGGAGCGGAAGGGAATTACATATGTCAGACGCGGTAACGCGTGTGTCTGTCGAGATCGCCGGCAACGAGATCTCATTCGAGACAGGCAAGCTCGCCAAGCAGGCCTCGGGCGCGGTAGTCGTACGTGCCGGCGACACTATGGTGCTCTGCACCGCTACGGCCGGTGCTCTGCGCGACGCCGACTTCCTGCCCCTGACGGTAGACGTCGAGGAGCGCATGTACGCAGCCGGGAAGATCCCGGGGTCGTTCTTCAAGCGCGAGGGCCGCGCGGGCGAGAAGGCCACGCTCGCCGCTCGCATGATCGACCGTCCGATCAGGCCGCTGTTCCCCGAAGGCTGGCGCTACGACACGCAGATCGTTGCGATGCCGCTGTCGGTTGACCACATCAACCCGTACGACATCCTCGCGATGAACGGCGCATCCGCCGCGCTGATGATTTCGCATATCCCGGTCCCGGTAGCGGTCGGCGCGGTGCGCATCGGGAAGATCGACGGGAACTTCGTCGTCAACCCGAGCGAGGAGGATCTCGCCGAGAAGACCGACCTCGACCTCATCGTCGCCGGTACGAAGGACGGCATCCTGATGGTCGAGGCGGGGGCGAACGAGGTCCCCGAGGCCGAAGTCCTGGACGCCCTGGACATCGCCCACGACGAGATCAAGAAGCTTTGCGCCGCACAGGAGCAGCTCCGCGAGCAGGCCGGCAAGGAGAAGCTCGTGTTCGAGGCTCCGGCCGTCGACGAGAAGCTCTACGCCAAGGTCAAGGCCTCGCACGGCGACGCCCTCGACGCCGCCACCCAGATCGCGGACAAGCTTAAGAGCCAGAGCGCGGTCGCCGCGCTGGCGGCCGAGGTTGTCAGCGAGTACGGCGGCCCGGCAGACGCCGAGGACCACGCCGAGCGCGCAGCCGCGGCGCGGCATGCCTTCGAGCTGCTGGAGCGAACGCTGATCCGCGAGCGCATCGCGATTCAGAAGAAGCGCCCCGACGGCCGCGAGCAGACCGAGATCCGGCCGCTCTCGATCGAGGTTGGCATCACCCCGCGCACGCACGGCTCGGCACTGTTCACGCGCGGCCAGACGCAGGCGCTGAGCGTCGTCGCGCTCGGTACCACGCGCGAGGAGATGCGGCTCGACACGCTCGGGCTGGAGACCTCCAAGCGGTACTTCCACCACTACAACTTCCCGCCGTTCAGCGTCGGCGAGGCCGGTCGTCTCGGCGGCCCCAAGCGGCGCGACATCGGCCACGGGGCGCTGGCGGAGCGCGCGCTGCTGCCGATGATCCCGAGCCAGGAGGAGTTCCCGTACACGATCCGCGTCGTCTCCGACATCCTGGAGTCGAACGGCTCGAGCTCGATGGCATCCGTCTGCGGCTCGACGCTGTCGCTGATGGACGCTGGCGTCCCGATCAAGAAGCCGGTCGCCGGCATCGCCATGGGCCTGATCAAGGAGGGCGACTCCTACATCGTCCTGACCGACATCGCCGGCGTCGAGGATCACCTCGGCGACATGGACTTCAAGGTCGCGGGCACGCACGATGGCATCACCGCGCTGCAGATGGACATCAAGATCAGCGGCGTTACGTTCGACATCATGCGCGAGGCGCTGACGCAGGCGAAGGTCGCCCGCGAGTTCATCCTCGGGAAGATGCACGAGGTCATCGCCGAGCCGCGCGCCGAGCTGTCGAAGTACGCGCCGCGGATCTCCCAGGTCAGCATCGACCCGGAGAAGATCGGCCTGCTGATCGGTAAGGGCGGCGAGACGATCCGTGCGCTGCAGGAGGAGTTCGACTCGCAGATCGACGTCAACGACGAGGGTCAGGTTCTGGTCTACGCCTCGAGCGGCGAGCTCGGCGACGCGCTGGTCGACCGGATCCGCTCGATGACGAAGGAAGTCGAGATCGGTGACGAGTACACCGGGAAGGTCGTGAAGACGACGACGTTCGGCGCCTTCATCGAGCTGGCCAAGGGCACCGACGGGCTGCTGCACATCTCGAACGTCTCGCCGGGCCACCGGATCGCGACGGTCGAGGAGGTTCTGAATAAGGGCGACGAGCTGACCGTCCGCGTGGTCGAGGTCGACCGCGAGCGCGGTCGCATCGGCCTGCGCCTGGCGGACGACCCCGAGATCGCGGGTAAGACCGCCGAGGAGCTTACTGCCCTCGGTGACGCCAACGGTGGCAGCGCGGTCCACCGCGAGCGCCCGGAGCGTAGTGATCGCGGTGACCGCGGCGACCGGCCCGAGCGTGGCAGTCGCGACCGCGGCTCACGCCCACATTCGCGCGGTCGGGTGCGAGACAGCGACCCCGATCGCGGGAAGGCGTGACGCTGAACGCGGAGCTCACCCAGCGGAGCACCACGCTCGCAAACGGGATGCGGATCGTGACGGAGGAGCTCTCCTCCGTCCGGTCCGTCGCACTCGGCTTCTGGATCGCCACCGGCTCGCGCGGCGAGTCGGATTCGGAGGCCGGGCTGTCCCACCTCGTCGAGCATCTGCTCTTCAAGGGCACGACGAAGTACAGCTCGTTGCAGATCGATGAGCTGTTCGACGCCCTCGGCGCCGATGTCAACGCCGGCACCGGCAAGGAGAACACGTCGGTCTATGCGCGGGTGCTTGCCACCCATCTGCGGGAGGCGTTCGACGCGCTTGCGGACATGGTGCTGCACCCGACGCTCGCCGATGTCGACTCCGAGCGGGAGGTCATCCTCGAGGAGATCGCCATGTACCAGGACGATCCCCAGGAGAAGATCTTCGACCTGCTGACCGAGGCGACGTTCGGGAGCCACCCGCTGGGCCGTCCGATTGTCGGCCGGGCCGAGGTCGTAGCCGGCACTCCGGCCGCGGCGATCGGCGCGTTCCATGCGAGCCACTACGCGCCCGAGAACATCGTGATCGCCGCCGCCGGCGCGATCGAGCACAACGAGCTCGTGGCCCTGGCCGAGGCGCTCGCGCCAGCGGGCGCGAGCGACGACGCGGCTTTGCAACCGCCCACCCCGGCACCGCCTGACCCGGCTCCGAGCATTCGCTTCGAGCGTAAGGACACCGAGCAGTTCCACCTGGCGATCGGTGGCGTCGGCATCTCGCGCCACGACGATCGTCGCTTCACGCTGCGAGTCCTCGACACGATCCTCGGTGGCAGCTCCTCGTCGCGCCTCTTCCAGGCGGTGCGGGAGCGTCGTGGCCTCGCGTACTCGATCTACTCGTTCCATAACGCCTACGACGACAGCGGCCAGGTCGGCCTCTATCTCGGCACGCGTGAGGAGAACGTCGAGGAGGCCGTCGCGGTGATCGGCAGCGAGCTGGCGAGGCTGCGGCAGACGGCCGTCGCGCCCGAGGAGCTCAGTCGCGCCAAGGAGAACATGAAGGGCCGGCTGATGCTGGCGCTCGAGTCGACCGGGGCGCGAATGAACCGGCTCGGCTCGGAGACGCTGGCGCGGATGCCGCTGCTCGACCTCGACGAGCTGATCGCGCACGTCGACGCCGTGAGCCCCGCGGACATCCAGCAACTCGCAGGTCAGATCTGGGATCCGACCGGGCTCTCGCTGGCCGGCATCGGCCCCGATCAGCAGCGATTCGAACAAGTTGTGGAAAGCGTGCGTACACAGTGGCAGAGCTGATTCGCGTCGCCGTCGCCGGCGCCGCCGGTCGCATGGGCGGCACCGTCTGCGAGGCGGTCGAGAGCGCGCCGGACCTCGAACTGGCCGGCCGCGCCGACCCGCAGCTCGAGGTCTCGGTGGCGGACTGTCTGGCGCAGTCGCGGCCGGACGTCCTGGTCGACTTCTCGGTTCCCACGGCGGCGGTCGAGAACATCCGGACGGCGGTTGCCGCCGGCGTCCACGTGGTGGTCGGGACCACCGGCTTCGACGTGAGCGACCTGGCAGGCCTGACCGGAGCGAACGTGCTGGTCGCCCCGAACTTCGCGATCGGCGCCGTGCTGATGATGCGCTTCGCCGCGGAGGCCGCAAAGTACATGCCGGCCGCGGAGATCATCGAGCTGCATCACGACAGTAAGCTCGACCGCCCGAGCGGCACCGCCAAGCTCACCGCCGAGCTGATGCGGGCCGCGGCACCTGAGCGGCCGGCACCGCCGATCCACTCGGTGCGCCTGCCGGGTCTGGTCGCGCACCAGGAGGTCATCCTCGGCGCCGCCGGGCAGACGCTGACGATCCGGCACGACTCGCTCGACCGCGTCTCGTTCATGCCGGGCGTGCTGCTCGCCGTGCGGCGGGTCGCGTCGCTGCCGCAGACGCTGACGGTCGGGCTCGAGAACATCCTGTGAGATCATCGATCGCTATGAGCTTGGATCTGGGAAGAGTCCTAACGGCGATGGTGACGCCGTTCGATCAGGACGGCGCGGTCGACCGTGAGGCGATCGCGCGGCTGCTCGACCATCTGTTCGAGCACGGCAGTGATGGGGTGGTGGTCTGCGGGACCACCGGCGAGGCGACGACGCTCAGCGACGAGGAGCAGCTCGGGGTGATCGAGCTGGTGGTCCACCGCGTCCGCGCTGCCTACCCCGGTAAGAGCGTGGTCGCCGGTGTCGGCTCGAATGACACGCGTCACGCCGTCGAGCTGACGCACCGAGCGAGCGCGCTCGAGCCGGATGCGCTGCTGGCGGTCAACCCGTACTACAACCGGCCTGGGCCCGACGGGATCCGGGCACACTTCGCTGCAGTCGACGCGGCGACCGAGCTGCCGATCGTCCTCTACAACATCCCGCAGCGCACGGGCGAGGACATGCCGAACGCGCTGCTCGCCGAGCTCGCGACGCTCGACCACGTGGTCGCCGTCAAGCAGGCGAACGCCGCCAACGTCGCCCTGGTTCCGGGGCTGGCGCTCTACGCCGGCAACGACAACCTGCTGGCGAAGGTGCTCGATCTCGGCGGCGCCGGCGGCGTCCTCACCTCGAGCCACATCTTCGGCGACGTCTTCCGGCGGATCGCCTACGAGCCTGAGCAGCGCGCGGCCATCCACTCCGCGCTCGCGGACGTCTACCGCGACATGGGGATCGCGCCTGCGGCCGTCACCTTGAAGACGGCCCTGAACCTGATCGGCGTGGCGGTCGGCGGACCGCGGCTGCCGTACGTGCCGCTGAGCGATGCGCAGTCCGCGGTCATTCGCGCACTGCTACTACGTCACCACCTACTGGATGTGATTGCGTGAGCACTCCGAAGCTACGTGTGCTGCCACTCGGCGGCCTCGGCGAAATCGGTAAGAACATGATGGTCATCGAGTACGACGAGCGGATCGTCGTGGTCGACACGGGCATACGCTTCCCGACGCCGGAGATGCTCGGCATCGACCTCGTCCTGCCGGACTTCGGCTATCTGCGCGGCCGCACCGACGACATCGAGGCGATCGTAATCACGCATGGTCACGAGGACCACATCGGCGCACTGCCGTGGGTGCTGCGCGAGCTGGCGCGCGACGGCGCCGAGCTGCCGCCCGTCTACGGCGCGCCGCTGGCGATGGCGATGGCGCGTTCGAAGCTCGACGAGCACCGCATTAAGGACGTCGACCTGGTCGACACGGCCTGCGGCGAGGAGATCGAGGCGGGGCCGTTCGACATCGAGCTGATCCACATGACGCACTCGATCCCGGATGCCTGTGCCGTGGCGCTGCGGACGGACCTTGGCACCGTGCTCATGACCGGCGACTACAAGTTCGACCAGACGCCGGTCGACGGCGCCCCCGCCGACGTGCAGCGGCTGGCCGAGCTAGGACGCGAGGGCGTGCTGCTGCTCTGCGGCGACTCGACCAACGCGAACCGGGTCGGCTTCTCGCCGTCCGAGAGCGTCGTCGGGCCGCACCTCGAGGAGGTGTTCTCGCGTGCCGCCGGGCGGATCATCGTCACGAGCTTCGCCTCGAACATCCACCGGGTGCAGCAGGTGATCGACGCGGCCGCGGCGCTGAACCGGAAGGTCGCGCTGGTCGGGCGCTCGATGCGGAAGAACGTCGGCATCGGCCGGTCGCTCGGGCACATCGACGTGCCGGACGGCATGCTGATCCCGACCCAGGAGGTCGAGGACTGGCCCGATCACAAGGTCGTGGTGATCTCCACCGGGTCGCAGGGCGAGCCGCTCTCGGCACTGCGGCGGATGGCGTACAACGACCATCACCAGATCAACCTCCACGACACCGACACGATCGTCTTCTCGGCGACGCCGGTCCCCGGTAACGAGCGCGCGGTCTCCGACACGATCGATCGGCTCTACCACATGGGCTGCGACGTGGTCACGACCGCGGACGCGCCGATCCACGCTTCGGGCCACGGCTACACCGAGGAGCTGAAGCTGATGCTGAACCTCGTGCGACCGCGCTACGTGATGCCGGTCCACGGTGACTACCAACGGATCCGGCTGCACGCCGAGCTAGCCGAGGCGGTCGGCATCGAGCCCGACAACATCTTCTCGGGCGCCAACGGGCGACCGCTGGAGCTCGACGAGAAGGGCGCCGGCTTCGGCGAGAGCTTGAAGACCGGCATGATCTTCGTCGACGGCGTCGGCATCGGCGACCCGCAGGATGTGGCGCTGCGCGACCGGCGGATGCTCTCGGCTGACGGCATCTTCATCGTTGTCGCGACCGTTTCCGAGGATGGCGCGCAGCTGACCGACGCGGAGGTGATTTTCCGCGGCGTGCCGTTCATCCGCGAGGCGGAGAAGCTCCGCGAGAAGATCCGCGACCAGGTGCAGCGCACGCTGACGCGCTTGGCAGCCGACGGGGTCACCGAGTCGGACATGCTCCAGGAGGAGCTGCACGATGACATCTCCGAGCTCGTCTACAACCAGCTGAAGCGCCGCCCGATGGTGCTGCCGGTCGTCGTCGAGGTCTGAGCGAGGCGCTAGCAGACTGCGAGCCCCCGCCGGCTGGTGCCAGCAGGCTCACCAGCTAGCGCCGGTTGGGGTCCCTTCGCCGGAGTTACGCGCAACGCTCCGGCGGAGGGACGCCAACCGCACACTCTTGGGTGCCGCAACGCGGGCGTGCCACACCGCAACGCGGGCTCAGGCCGAGCATCTGTCGTCGTCCCCTGTAAGCGCTCCTTTTGCGCATTATGCGAGTCGGTCCTGTACCTTCTTTGGCACTCCAGGCATCACTATGCGACTTACAGTGCCAAAGAACGCAGGGCTGGTGAGGTTGGCGCTCGCCGCGGTAGTGGCGGTCATGCTTGCCGGATGTGGGAGCGCCGGCTCGCAAGTGCAGGGCACGGCAACTTCGACTCTGACGAAGGCCAGCTTGACGACCAGGACGATGCTGACGACCTCCGGACCTGGGCCGCTAACGGCGTCCGAGCGGGCGAAGTTCGGAACGGTGAAGGGCCAGGTCGATCTCTGCGGCGGCCGCAAGACGATGCCATGCCACCTCTACACCGGCAGAATCTCCGGCTGTGAGAACAAGCTGTGCAGCAGACTGAACGAGGTCGCGGTTGTGGCTCCGGCCAGGAACATGGCGGTAGTGGCGCCTTTGCGCAACGGTCGCTTCTCGTTGAGCCTCAAACCCGGCGCCTACACCGTCAAGCTGCTTCGTGTCGTGGCGAGCCGTGGCAAGCTGCACGGTCAGGAGCAGCCCAGTCCGCCCAGCGAGACACAGAGCATAACCGTCGCCGCCGGTCAGACAAGAAACGTCGTGTTCAAGCTCTACGCGGGCTGAGGCCGACGACCACAATCATTCTTTCCACCTAAAGGACGCCGTCCGAGGCCGGCGGCGGCGCGCGGATCGTTCCTCCTTCTAGCGGTATGGCGCGGAGGCGGGCTTGGCAGGCACGTCCGCGGACGCAAGGTCGAGCCGCTCGAAGCGGATCTCGAAGCGGGAGCCGTGGAGCTGCGGCAACGAGGTGAGCGTCACCTTGGCGCCGTGCGAGGCCGCCACCGCAGCGACGATCGCGAGGCCGAGACCGGAGCCGCGCCGGCCGGAGCCGGTGTCGCCGCCGCCGCGGAAGAAGCGCTCGAAGACGCGCTGCTGCAGCTCGGGCGGGATCCCCGGACCGTCGTCCTCGACGACTACCAAGGCGGCGTCCTGCTCGCTGCGCGTGCCTGCGCTGATGCGGGTGCCGGGCGGGGTGTGGTGGATCGCGTTCTCGACCAGGTTCAGAACCATCCGGTGCAAGTCGTCGCTGACCCCGTAGACGACTGCCCGGCGCGGGGAGATCGTGAGCTCGTGGTCCTCCGCAAGCTGGCCGACCTCGGCGGCGGCGTGCGTGAGCACGTCGCCGAGATCGATCGTGGTCCGCGTCTGCTGGCGCTGTGTGTCGGCCCGTGCCAGCAGCAGCAGGTCTCCGACGAGGCGCCGCATCCGGCGGGTCGAGAGCAGCGCCGAGTTCGCCGACTCTGCCTGCTCGCCCTGAAGCTCATCGGCCAACAGCTCGAGGTTCGCGAGCACCGCGGTCAGCGGCGTGCGCAGTTCGTGCGAGGCGTCGGCCACGAACTCGCGCTGGCGCGCCAGCGCGACCTCGCTCTCGTTGCGCGCCGCGTCGAGCGCTGCCAGCATCCGCTCCAGCGTCCGCGCAAGCTCGCCGATCTCGTCGTCGGCCTCGGGGTGCGGGATCCGCAGCGTGGGGTCGCGAGTGCGCTCAATGTTACGGGCGACAGCCGTCAGCTCGGTGATCGGGTGCAGCGCTCGCTGGGCGACGTAGAGGCCCGCAAGCAACGCCAGCACGCTGCCGCCGAGCACGAGAATCGCAAGGCGCAAGCGGATCCAGTCGATCGTCTTATCGAGCGACGAGAGCGGTATGGCGTAGATGACCCAGCCGGAGGCGCGATGCCAGCGGATGCGGGCAGCGGCAACCTCGTAGCCGCGCTCCCGGTAGGCGAAGTTCGCCACGGTCGGCTTGCTGAAGCGCGGCGTCACGGTCTGTGGTCTCGACGTATCGAGTGCAAGCTGCTGACTGCAGATCACCTTGCCGGCGCGGTTGAAGACCCGGATCTGCGCGTCGTTGGCGCTTGCGAAGTCGTGCAGGTCGATCGACGAGCCGCCCTCCGGACACACCGGTTTACGGGTGATCTGGTCCACCTGAACGTGGACCTTCGCCTGCAGCACCGCCGTGTTCTGCAACGCACGGTTCACGAACTGCACCGAGATCTCGCGCGTGATCAACGTCCCGCCCGCGAGGGCGAACACCGCCAGGATCAGGAACGTCAGGGCTGCTGAGCCGCCGGCGAGTCGCCAGCGGGCGGGGATCGTCCTATAGGCGGAGGACGTAGCCCGCGCCGCGGATCGTATGCAGGAGGCGAGGCTCGCCATCGGCCTCCAGCTTACGCCGGAGGTTCGAGACGAAAACCTCGATCGTGTTGGTCATCGAGAAGGGGTCGTAGCCCCAGACCTCGTCGAGCAGACGCTGGCGCGAGATCACGATCCGCTCGTTCCGCATCAGGTATTCGAGCAACTCGAACTCCCGCTGCGTGAGGTCGAGCTGGCGCTCGCCGCGCAGCACCTCGTGCGTGTCCGGGTTCAGCTTCAGCTCGCCGACGGTGAGCACCGCCTGACCCCGGGGCGGCCGGCGTCGCAGGAGGGCGCGCATCCGCGCCAGCAGCTCCTGGCGCTCGAACGGCTTGACGAGATAGTCGTCGGCGCCTGCGTCGAGGCCTTCGACGCGGGCTTCGACGGCGTCACGGGCGCTCAGGACCAGGATCGGAACGTCGCCGTCCTTACGTAGCGCCTTGGCGACCTCGATGCCGTCGAGCTTCGGCAGGCCCAGGTCGAGGATCACGAGGTCGGGCACGAACGCCGCGGCCACGTCGAGAGCCTCGAGCCCGTCGCCGGCGACGCGGACGTCGTAGCCCTCGAGCCGTAACGACCGCTGCAGCACCTGGGCGATCGGATCGTCATCTTCGACCACGAGTACGCGTGGCGGTCGCTCGTAACCGGTGGATTCCATGACGGACATCGTACGTATCGACCCACATCGTAGGTGCCATGACGTTCGATTGCCAAGCTACCGCCGGGCCAGGGGAGGCGGCTCGCAGGGGAGGCAGCGGACGTCAGCGCAGATAACCCGAAGTCCGGATAGGGTTAGACAGGTATTGCACATCGCAGTCAGAGCTGTGTGGCTGCGATCCGCGAGAACGGGCCGCCGTTCGCGGCCAGCTAGACGCGCAGCAGTAAGCAGAAAGGACTCGAAACGTGAAACCACGTATCCCGATGGGATCGCTGCGTCGGCGCGCGACGCTCGCAGCCGCCGCGCTGATCGCAGCGGCGGCGATCGGCGGTTGCGGCGGCGCCAGCGGCGGCAGTGTCGTGCACGCCTCCGGCCAAGTTAACGGCCACACGGTCGTCGGGCTCTACGGCTCGCTGCCGAAGAGCGGCACGCCGAGTGGCAGCGGCACGATCACGATGGGGCAGCTCACCGGCGACACGCCAACCTATCTGTTCCCGATCGTCCCCGGCGCGAGCGCCACGGACGGCACCGCCTTCCTCATCTCCCAGCTCTACGTCCCGCTCTACAGCCTCCAGGTCGGGGGCTCGATGCAGGTGAACTACGCGACCAGCGCGGCCGAGCATCCAACCTTCTCCGACGGCGATCGACGCGTGACGATCAAGCTGCGGTCGGGCCTGAGCTGGTCGAACGGCAAGCCGGTCACCGCCGACGACGTCCTCTTCGACATCGCGATGCTGCGCGCCGCCGTCAAGCAGAGCGCCGCCAACTGGGACCAGTACACGCCGGGGCTGTTACCCGACAACCTTGCCAGCGCCGCGGCGCCCAACGCCAGCACGGTGGTCCTGACGTTCAAGCGCCCGTACAACCCGGCCTTCCTGCTCGGCGACCAGCTCGCGAACACGCTGACGCCGCTACCGAGCAGCGCCTGGGACCTCGACCGCGCCGGCGGGCCGCACCTGGACTGGCGCTCACCCGCAGTTGCGGCCAAGATCTACTCCTACCTCAATAAGGAGGGTGCGTCGGTCTCGACCTTCGCGACGAGCCCGCTCTGGAAGGTCTCGGACGGGCCATTCACGTTGCACAGCTTCAACACGACCAACAGCTCGTTCACGCTGCAGGCGAACCCCCGTTACACGCTCACCGGCAAGGTGCGCTTCAGTGACCTCGACGTTTCCACCTATACCAGCGATACCGCCCAGCTCAACGCGCTCGCGAGCGGCTCGCTGGACGTCGGCACCGTCGACTTCTCGCAGCTCGGCGAGGTGGGGGAGCTGCAGCGCGGTGGCTACTCGGTTTTCGGCTACCCGAACATCGGCTCGTTCGGCGCGATCCTGAACTTCAAGGACACGACCGATCACTGGGGCGCGATCGTGAAGCAGCTCTACGTCCGCCAGGCGCTGTCGCACCTCGTCGATCAACCCGCCTACATCCGCGGCGTCTTCCAGGGCGCGGCGGCCACCGCCTACGGGCCGCCGACGATCCCCCGGACGCCGTACACGCCGGCTGACGCCGGCACCGACCCATACCCGTACAGCATCACGAGCGCCGCCAAGCTGCTGCGCGCGCACGGCTGGAAGGTCGTCCCCGGCGGCCAGACCGTCTGCGCCAGGGCCGGCAGCGATTCAGGCGATTGCGGCGCCGGAACCCCGGCCGGCACACCATTCAAGTTCACGTGGTTCTCGACTCCGGCGGCTGAGACGCAGTCGATCGCGATCGAATCGGAGGCCTTCGCATCCGCCGCGAAGCAGGTCGGGATCGAGATCTCGCTGGGAACTAAGACCTTCAACTACCAGATCGAGAACTTCAACGACGGCAATCCGGCGGCCGCACACTACGAGAGCCAGTGGGGTGTCGCGAACTGGGGTGAGTACGGCACCACGCCGTATCCGACCGAGGAGAACATCTTTAACACCGGTGGTAGTGAGAACATGGGCGGCTACAGCGACCGGACCGCGGACAAGCTGATCGATGCCGCGATCTACGGCACGCAGGCCGACGCCGCGACTAAGGTCGCCGACTACCTCGCCCGCGACGTGCCGATCCTGTTCCTGCCGTGCGCGGACGTCATCGACGCGGTCTCGCAGAAGGTCGACGGCACCAGCGATTCCTTCCTGGCGATGACCCAGGACGTCTTCTATCCGCAGTACTGGTACCTGAAGGGGTAGGGGCGGCCGCCGTCAGCGACGTCGCCGGGCGGCTGCGGCGGCGCCGCACCGCCCGGCGACGGAAAGCAGGTTCGGCGGCGCCAGCGTCGAATCCCGATAGAGGTCATGCCGGCGACCAAGACCAAGAACTCCACCGGTGGGCGGCGCGGCACGGCACGTGCGGCGACGCGCACGCCACCGACGCGAGCCAGGCGCAGCGTCCTGGCCAGTCGGCCGTGGCTACGGCCGTTGCGCGACCTCTCGCCGCAGCAGATCGACGTGCTGGCGCTGGCGCTGGTCGCGATCGGCATCTTCCTCGGTGGCGTCGCCTACTTCGGCTGGACGGGCGGCGCGATCGGCCACGGCGCGATGACCGTCCTGAAGCTGCTGTTCGGCGCGCTCGCCTACGTCGCACCGGTCGTCTTCATCCTCGGCGGGATCCGCGTCCTCGCTCGCGACGCGACGCTCGCTCCGGCCTCGCGGCCGTTGCGGAGCGGCGCGCTCTGCCTGACCCTGGCGCTCGCGCTTGCCCTTGCCGCCGGTACGCTGGGGATCGGTCCCGGCCCGACGCCGGCGCACGGCTTCTGGGCTGGGCACACGTTGCAATCCCGTGGTGGCGTGCTCGGCGGTGCGCTCTACTGGATCGCAGAGCGACTGCTCTCCGTCAGCGGTGCCGACATTCTCGCGATCTTCCTCGCCCTCGCCGGCCTGATCCTGCTCAGCGGCGCGACTGTCGGCTCGGTCGTCCGCGCCAGCCACGTCCGCGCCAGCCAGGCGCTGCACCACGCGGACTTCGGGAAGAGCGCCACGAAGCGCGCCGAGATCCGGGCACGGCGGCTCCGCGAAAGCGGTCGCTACGGCGGCGACGATCCCTTGACCGACGACCGGCCCACCGCGGCGCTGGACATGACGGCGGTCCTCGCCGGTGAGGATGACGACGAAACTCCGATCGACCCACCCGAGTTCGAGGCCCCGGTCGGGGGTTTGCCGCTGCAAACCCCCGAGCCCGACGTCTTCGAGGACGTCGACGGCCAGCGCTCGTTTGCCGTAGGCGCGGAGGACGGCGTCGCCGGGGACGACGTGACGGTCGTCGCGCCGGCGACGGCGCCGGCCGGCGAAGCAGCGGCGAGCCGGCCGCAGACCGGACCGCGGCGTGAGGTGGACCCGGAGGAGCTGACCCCGGCCGGGCGCTACCGCGACTCGGTGCTGGAGGATCCGGAGTTCGTCTGGCAGTTGCCGTCGCCGCGCTTCCTGGTGCGCTCGACCGGCGAGGCCGCGAAGCCGGACACAGCCGGCCTCGCGAAGACGGGCAAGGCGCTGGTCGAGGGGCTGGCGAGCTTCGGCGTCGACTCGAAGCTGATCGGCCAGGTCTCCGGGCCGCACATCACTCGCTTCGAGCTGCGCCTGCGGCCGGGCATCAAGATGTCGAAGGTCGCGAGCCTGAAGGACGACATCGCCTATGCGCTGGCCGCGACCGACATCCGCATCCTCGCGCCGATCCCCGGCAAGACTGCGGTCGGTGTCGAGGTTCCGAACGCCCGTCGCCGGATCGTCCACCTCGGTGACGTCTACCAGCCGGCACCGGAGGGCTCCTCGCCGCTGAACGTCTGGCTCGGCAAGGACATCGCCGGCAACCCGGTGGCGGCGGACCTCGCGAAGATGCCGCATCTGCTGGTCGCCGGCACCACCGGTGCCGGCAAGTCGGCGTGCATCAACGCGATGCTGTGCTCGATCCTGCTCGGCGCGAGCCCGCACGACGTCCGCATGGTGCTGGTCGACCCCAAGCAGGTCGAGCTCAGCCACTACGACTCGGTGCCGCATCTCTTGACCCCGGTCGTCACCGATCCCCGCGTGGCCGCCTACGCGCTCCAGAACCTCGTCCGTGAGATGGAGTCGCGCTACGGCACCATGGAGCTGGCGCGAACGCGCTCGCTGCCGGAGCTGAACCGAGCGCGGGCGAAGCGCGGCCAGGCGCCGCTGCCTTACATCCTGTGCGTGATCGACGAGCTTGCCGACCTGATGATGGTGGCGGGTGCCGACGTCGAGGACTCGGTCATCCGCCTTGCGCAGAAAGCGCGCGCCGTCGGCATCCACCTCGTCGTCGCGACGCAGTCACCGCGTGTGGACGTGATCACCGGCATGATCAAGGCGAACATGCCGTCGCGCATCGCGTTCGCCGTCTCCAGCCAGACCGACTCGCGCGTGATCCTCGACCAGAACGGCGCTGAGTCGCTGCTGGGGCGCGGGGACATGCTGTTCTCGCCAGTCGGATCGAGTCGCCTGCAGCGAATCCAGGGCGCGTTCATCGACGAGGAGCAGATCGCCCACCTGACCGGCGAGTGGCGCAAGCAGGGCGCACCTGAGTTCCGTGAGGAGCTGTTGGAAGAGGTGCCGAGCGACAGCGATGGCTCCAGCGGCGGCAGCGAGGGCGGCCTCGATCCCGACGAGGATCCGCTGCTGCCCGATGCGATCGGGCTGGTTGCGCAAATGGGAACCGCTTCGACGTCGATGCTGCAGCGGCGGCTGCGGCTAGGGTACACACGCGCCGGCCGCTTGATCGACATGCTCGAGCGGCGCGGGATCATCTCCGGCTACGAGGGCTCGAAGCCGCGGCAGGTGCTGATCAGCGAGGGCGACGTGCCCCGGCTGCTGCTGGCGCTGAACGCGGACCAGAAGACCGATACCGCCGGTGGCCACGAGGCCGCCCATGATGCCGGACACGACGGAGAGCACGACCGCGACGGTGCTGATGCCGGCGCCGGTGGGCAGAGCGCCGACTTCGACCTCGACGGTCTCGAGGACGAGCCGATCTGACGGTTGCCCCGCGGGGCGCCGCAACTTGACGTGTGCGGCCTGTCGGGGGGACGGTAAGTCTTCCGTCCACAACCTCTAACATCGCCCTAGCACGCGCGAAATAATTGCGTGCTGGCAGCGTACGCTAGGGGTTGATGGCTGACATTGGCTCAATCCTGCGGGAAACGCGGATGCGTGCCCGCATTGATATCAGTCAGGTGGAAGCGGACACGAAGATCCGCGGCAAGTACTTGCGCGCGCTCGAGAACGAGGAGTGGAGCCTGCTCCCGGGCGATGTGTACGTCCGTACCTTCATGCGCACCTACGCGGAGTACCTTGGCATCGATCCGCGCCCGCTGGTCGACGAGTACGACCGGCGTACCCAGTTCCCGCCGGAGCGTCCGGCGCGCCGGCGCACGCAAGGGCGGGAGCCGGCACCACGCGCGCGCGAGCAGTCGGCGCGGCGTCCCGAACCGCGTCCGAACCAGCGGCCACAGCGCGTGATCTCGCCGCCGGTGCTGATCGGCGCCGCCCTGGTGCTGATCGTCGTGGCGCTGTGGATCGTCGGGAACTTGACCGGTGGCTCGGGCAAGCCTCCGTCGTCGGCGCAGGTCACGACGACGCCGACCACGGTCAGCCGTGCACAGAAGACGACCGATACGAAGACGAGGACGACGAAGACAACGACGACGACCGTCGCAAAAACGACGGCGACGCTGAAGATCGTGCCGACCGGGACGATCTACGTCTGCGTCGAAGATCCGACGGGCAAGCAGCTCATCGCCAACACCTACACGACCGGCGAGAGCGTACCGCTGAAGAGCGGCAACAAGTTGCTGGTGACACTCGGCAACGCCGAAGCCACCCTGACGGTGAACGGCAAGCCGTACACCCCCAGCGCCGACAAGTACCCGATCGGCCTCGAGATCCTGCCCACCGGAGTCAAGACGCTGACCCTCGGGCCACAGTGCACATGACCGCTTGGCGTCCCGCGGTCTCGCGCGCGCACGGGCCTGTGCGCGCCGGAATCCTGGTCAGCGGCACCGAGGTACTGACCGGGGTCGTCAGCGACCTCAACGGTCCCTGGCTGTCACAGCGGCTGGCGGAGCTGGGTGTCGACGTCGCCGTGATCGAGCTGGTCGGCGATCGACCGGACGACCTGCTCGCGGCGCTGCGGCGGCTTGCCGAGGGCGATCTCGCGCTGGTCGTGACGAGCGGTGGCCTCGGCCCGACCGCCGACGATCTGACCGCCGCGATCGTCGCGGAGTTCAGCGGCCGCGAGTACGTCCTCGACCCGGAGCTGGAGCTGGAGATCCAGGCGATCATGCGGCGCCTGCGCGGACTCGGCGCGGACGGGCGCGAGCAGCTGCTCGAGGAGCTGGCGGCGGCCGCACGCAAGCAGGCGACGGTGCCGTTCGGCGCGAGCGTGCTATCACCACATGGCACCGCACCCGGGCTGGTGGTGCCGCCGCTGCCCGGCGTGCAGGCGCCGACCGTGCTGGTGCTGCCGGGACCGCCCACCGAGCTACAGGCGATGTGGCCCGATGCCATCGCCGATGCCTTGCTACGGCAGGCGATCAGCGGCGCGACGAGCTTCCGGACCCACATGCTGCGACTGTTCGGCGTCTCCGAGCCGCAGATTGCAGAGCTGCTCGACGAGGCGCAGGACGGCGCCGGGATCGACCTAGGGCAGCTGGAGATCACCACCTGCCTGCGGCGCGGCGAGCTTGAGGTTTCGACTCGGGTGCCGGCCGGCAGCGAGGCGGCGTACGAGGATCTGGAGACGCTGATCGCGCGGCGCTATCCGGACGAGATGTTCTCACGCGACGGCGCGACGATCGACGAGCAGGTCGCCGAGCTGCTGGGGGGTGGCGAGACGATCGCGCTCGCGGAGTCGTGCACGGCCGGCCTGCTGGCGGGCCGGCTGACGGAGGTCCCGGGCTCGTCGGAGTACGTGCTCGGCGGCGCCGTCGTCTACAGCAATTCCGCGAAGACCGATCTCGCGGGCGTGCCGGCCACCATGATCGCCGCCAACGGCGCGGTCTCGCGCGAGGTGGCTGAGGCGCTCGCCGCCGGGGTGCGCTCGCGCTTCGGCGCGGGCATCGGCGTCGGGATTACCGGCATCGCCGGGCCCGGTGGCGGGACCCCGGAGAAGCCGGTTGGAACCGTGTGGTTCTCGGTGCAGCGGTCCGTGCATGCGGCTGATGGCTCGGGGCGGCTGCTGAAGCGGACCCGGGGGCTGCGGCTTCCCGGCAACCGTGCCGGTGTGCGCGACCGCGCAACCACGGTCGCGATGCACCTGATCGCCGACGTCCTGCACGGGCTCAGCGATTGAGAGGGATGAGCGAGGCCCGCTGGCGGGTGCGGGTGCGGGTGGCCGGCGAACACCTCCGCGGGCCGCGACCGCCGTTGTAACAGAGTTGGCACGGAAGGCGCTTGTTATGTAACCGAGGGCGGCGATAAGCTGCGGCCCATGGCGCCCGCCCACGGATGCGGCCGGGCCTCAGTGGGCCCGCCGGATCCGTCCGTCTGCGTGGTTAGGCTGGTTATCTGAAGACGTCACACCAAGGAGCGATCACAGCATGAGCGATAAGGACAAGGCCGACGGCAGGTTGACGGCGACGTCGGATTCCAAGTCCGATGCAAAGCGTCAGGCCGCGCTTCAGGGTGCGCTGACCCAGATCGAGCGCCAGTTCGGGAAGGGCACCGTGATGCGGATGGGTGATCCCGGTGCCCGCGTCGCAGTCGACGCGATCCCCACGGGGGCGCTGTCGCTGGACATCGCGCTGGGCGTCGGCGGACTACCGCGCGGCCGAGTCGTCGAGATCTTCGGCCCTGAGTCATCCGGTAAGACGACGCTCGTCTATCACATCCTCGCCGAGGCGCAGAAGCGCGGCGGCGTCTGTGCCTTCATCGACGCGGAGCACTCCATGGACCCGCTCTACGCGGGCCGGATCGGCGTTGACATCGACGAGCTCCTGGTCTCGCAGCCGGACTACGGCGAGCAGGCGCTGGAGGTCGTCGACATGCTGGTGCGTTCGGGCGCGGTTGATGTGATCGCGATCGACTCGGTGGCGGCACTGACCCCGCGCGCCGAGATCGAGGGGCAGATGGGCGATCAGAGCGTGGGCATGCAGGCGCGGATGATGTCGCAGGCGATGCGCAAGCTCACCGGCTCGCTCAACCGTACGCAGACGCTGTGCGTGTTCACCAACCAGATCCGCGAGAAGGTAGGCGTGATGTTCGGCTCGCCGGAGACCCAGCCGGGTGGCCGGGCGCTGAAGTTCTACGCCTCGCAGCGGCTCGACATCCGCCGGATCGAGACGATCAAGGACGGCACCGAGGCCGTCGGTAACCGTGTCCGCGTGAAGGTCGTGAAGAACAAGGTTGCGGCGCCGTTCAAGCAGGCGGAGTTCGAGATCGATTTCGGCAAGGGGATCTCCACCTCTGGCTGCCTGATCGACCTCGGGGTCGAGAACGACATCGTCACGAAGTCGGGCTCGTTCTTCTCCTACGGTGATCTGCGCCTGGGGCAGGGTCGCAACAACGCGAAGGCGTTCCTCGACGAGCACGCGGACGTGGCCGACGAGATCGAGACAAAGGTCTACGAGGCACTCGGACTCGAGCGCAAGACCCAGGCGCCGATCGAGCACGACCCCGCTGCGGTACAGGCGGTTGCGGCGGCGATCTAGGTCTAGGGGCGCATGGCTGCGGCGCGCGAAGGCGTCAGTGCGTTCGAGCTTGCTTACCGATATATCGGTAAGCGCGAACGCACCGTCGCGGAAGTACGCGCGCGGCTGCAGCGCGCCGAGCTGCCGGCTGACGAAATCGATGGCACGGTAGCCGAGCTGCAGCAGCTCGGCTACGTCGACGACGCCCGCTACGCGCGGATGCTCGTCGAGGACAAGCGGGCGCTCGAAGGCTGGGGGCGGAGGCGGATCGTCCTTACCCTGAGGCAGCGTGGGGTCGCCGAGCATGAGATCGAGGCGGCCCTAGCCGAAGACGACGGCGAAGGCGACGAGGCCGAGGTCGCACGGGCATTGGCCGTGCTCGAACGCCGCTTCCCCGACGGGCTACCAGATCCGAGCGCTCGCCGGCGAGCGTTTGGCGTGCTGACTCGCAAGGGCTACGCCGGAGAGTCCGCGGCAACCGCGCTACGGCGTTTCAGCCGCGGCACCTGAGCCTCTGGCGACGGCGCGCCGGGCCTGCCGCCGCCGCCCTTGAGAACGGTGTACACCACCGAGGTCCACACGGGCCCCCTCGCGCTCAGCCAGACCGCCCTGCAACCCCCGGAAGCTCGACTAAGCCCAGTTCCTCGACACGCTCTAGGATCTCTCCTGCAAGCGGCGAGTCGGCGGTTCGTGCGCGCGGCATAGCGTGGCTGCGACTGGACTGCAAAGGGAGGAACGACCATGGACATCATCGCCGCCGGAGCACTGATTGCAGTGGGCATCGTCCTTGCCGCAGTCCTCTACGCAACCGTGCTAGGCCGTGGCGGGGCGGCCCGCACTCAGTCAGGTAGCCACGCGACAGCGCCGGTCACCGGCGCTGAGGTCGGCACGTCCGCCGGCGGCAAGCGCGCGAGCGAGGTCGCGCTCGCCGACCAGCAGAGCAAGATCCACGCCCGCGAGCAGGAGCTGAGCGCCCGGCTTGACGAAGTCAGACAGCAGCACGACGAGCTCACGGCGAAGCTCGAAGCGGTGGCCGGCCTGTCCGCCGCACGTGCGAAGGAGATACTGCTCTCCGAGGTCGAGGAGCGCGCGCGGATGGAGACGTCGCGACGCATCCAGCGGATCGAGGATGAAGCCAAGCACGAGGCGGACCGACGTGTGAAGAGCATCCTCGCGGTTGCCACGCAGCGTCTCGCGGCGGCTCACGCCGCTGAGACCACGGTATCGGTGGTGCAGCTGCGCTCTGACGACCTGAAGGGCCGCATCATCGGCCGTGAGGGCCGGAACATCAGGGTCCTCCAGATGCTGACAGGGGTCGACTTCATCATCGACGACACGCCCGGCGCAGTCGTGCTCTCCGCGTTCGACGGGGTTCGCCGCGAGATCGCCCGGCTGACCCTCGAGCAGCTCCTGCAGGACGGCCGCATCCACCCGGCGCGGATCGAGGAGGTCTACTACCAGGTGAAGTCGGACCTCGGCAAGCGCATCGTCGAGATCGGTGAGCAGGCGGCGTTCGACGCCGGCGTGCAGACGCTGCAGCCGGAGCTGACCGAGATGCTGGGGCGGTTGAAGTTCCGCACCAGCTACGGGCAGAACGTCCTCGACCACTCGGTGGAGGTAGCGAACCTCGCGGCGATGCTGGCCGCCGAGCTTGGGGCCGACGTTCGGACCTCCCGCCGTGCCGGTCTGCTGCACGACATCGGTAAGGCGGTGACCCATGAGGTCGAGGGCCCGCACGCGCTGGTCGGCGGCCAGCTCGCGCGGCGCTGCGGCGAGAGCGACGCGGTCGTGCACGCGATGGAGGCGCACCATAACGAGGTCGAGCCGCAGACGATCGAGGCGGTTCTGGTCCAGGCGGCGGACGCGCTCTCCGGCGCGCGTCCGGGTGCCCGCGGCGAGTCGCTCGAGCAGTACGTCAAGCGGCTGCGCGACCTCGAGCAGCTTGCTGCCGCCCACGCGGGAGTCGAGCACGTCTACGCACTCCAGGCTGGGCGCGAGATCCGCGTGATCGTCGCGCCGCAGCAGATCGACGACGCCGCCGCGACGATGCTCTCTTACGAGATCGCCCGCGACATCGAGCAGCGTCTCGAATATCCCGGCCAGATCAAGGTCACCGTCATCCGCGAGGCCCGCGCCGTCGACTACGCGCGCTGACGAAGCAACTGGATCACGCGTCACAAGCGACGGCTAGGACGTGGCGAAGTCGGCGGCTTCCAGCTCGTCCACGTCGACGTGCTGACGCGCTATCCAGAGGTCGTACGCAGCCTGCATGGCGAGCCAGCTCTCGGCTGAGCGACCGAGGACCTTCGCGAGGCGCAGCGCCATCTCCGGCGTCACCCGGCTCGAACCATTGAGCACTCGCGCGAGCGTCGACGGAGAGACCCGGAGGCGAGACGCGAGCTTGCGCCCGGTCAGCCCGAACGGTTCGAGGTAGGTCTCGGTGATGAACTCGCCGGGATGAGGCGGATTGAACATGAGAGTGATGGTGGTCGTAGCCATCAGTGGTAGTTGCGCAGTCGCTTCGCCTGAGATGGCTGGATGCGTCTTACTGTGCCCTTCTCGAAGAGGTCGCGCAAGCCCTTGTGTTTGAACGACCTGATCATCGCTTGAGTGTCGCGTGTCGCGTGTCGCGCGCCACGCAACGGCGTTATGCGACAGCCTCACAGGGCGACAAGGTCACCTTGCACTCCCGCCGTGGGAACGGATAGCCACTCACTGGCACCCCGACCTGTCGAGGTCTCTAGCTGAGGGCCAGCGCGATACGTAAGCCCTGGTCTACCTGCGCGACGGCCCACGCGGGCAGCTCGGCAACCAGCTCAAGCAGGTCCGAGCGGTCCACGGAGTCGATTTGCGTCACGTTCACGACTGAGTCAGTACCGAGGCCGCTCAACTCCGCCGGAAGCAACACGTTGCCCGGGGCCGCCGCCCACCGCAGATTGGTCGTGAGCGCGACGACCGTCGCAGTTCGGATCCCGGAATTGTTGAAGTCATCGGCACTGACGATAAGCGCGGGGCGGACGAGTGCTGGCGCCGATCCCCGTGGCAGTCCGAAGTCGGTGCTCCAGATCTGTCCGCGGGCTAGTCCCACAGCCCCGAGGCAACGGCCTTGTGAGCAGCCGCGTGGACCAGCTCAAGATCCTGCTCTTGGTCGATGCCCTCCAACGCGCGGTTGATGGCCTCTGTCAACTCGGGTCCTTCGAGCTGTTGGAGCCACTTTTCAGCAGCGCGAGCAAAGAATTCGCTACGGGAGATACCGAGCTTGGCCGTGGCTTGCTCGACGCGCTCGAACGTCTCATCTGGAAGGGAGATGGCCGTCTTCATGCCCGAAGTATGACACGGTAATACCGCACTCTCAATCTTCCATCCGAGTTGTCACGTCGTCCTTGTCGCTGCGGTCGCGACGGAGAGACCCGGAGACGGGACGCGAGCTTGCGCCCGGTCAGCCCGAACGGCTCGAGGTAGGTCTCTGCGATGAGCTCGCCGGGATGCGGCGGGTTCAGTATGAGCGGAGGGTAGCGCGCCCCCTACTATTGGGAAGCGGCAGCACCAGCCTGATCCGCGCCCGCCAGACCTCAACCCGCTGAACGATGAACGACAGCAAGACCTATCACCTGACCACCTTCGGCTGCCAGATGAACGAGCACGACTCTGAGCGCATGGAGGGGATGCTCGAGACGCTGGGCTACCGGCAGGCCGACGATGCGGCCGACGCGGACCTGATCCTGTTCAACACGTGTTCGATCCGCGAGCGCGCCGACGAGCGGTTCCTCGCGCACCTGCACGAGGCGGCGGCGATTAAGCGGCGGCGGCCCGAGACGCTGATCGGCGTCGGCGGCTGCTGGTCCCAGTCGCTGAAGGCAGAGATCTTCCAGCGCTACCCGTTTGTCGACGTCGCCTTCGGCCCCGGCCAGGTCCATAAGCTCGGCGAGTTCCTGACGAGCGACTCGCTGAGTGCCCAGGGGTACTTCGAGTTCGAGGGCTTCGCGGGTGACCTGCCGGCGAAGCGCCACCGCGAATATCAGGGCTGGCTGCAGATCTCGGTCGGCTGCAACATGGTCTGCAGCTACTGCATCGTGCCGTCGACGCGCGGGCGCGAGGTCAGCCGCCCGCCGCGGACGCTCGTGGCCGAGGCCGAGCGGCTCGCCGCCGACGGCGTCAAGGAGCTGACGCTGCTCGGCCAGAACGTGAACTCCTACGGCCGCGACCTGCCGCCGGAGGAGCGGATCAGCTTCGCCGAGCTGCTGGGGCTGATCGATGCGGTCCCGGGCATCGAGCGGATCCGTTACACGAGCCCCCATCCGAAGGACATGAAGGAGGACGTGATTCGTGCGCACGCGAAGCTGCCGGCGCTCTGCGAGCACATCCACCTGCCGCTGCAGTCGGGATCGAACACGATCCTCAAGCGGATGCGGCGGCCGTACACGCGCGAGCGCTACCTCGACCGCGTGGCGCTGATCCGCGAGTACGTGCCGGACTGCGCGATCACCACCGACATCATCGTCGGCTTCCCGGGAGAGACCGACGCCGACTTCGCGCAGACGCTCGAAGTCGTCGAGCAGGTCGGCTACGACGGCGCCTTCACCTTCATCTACTCGCCGCGCCGCGGCACAGAGGCTGCGGCGATGGCTGACCAGATCCCGCACGAGGTCTCCGTCGCGCGGCTCGAGCGGCTCGTCGCGGCGATCCAGCGCCACGCCAGCGCGCGCGCCCAGCGCTTCGTCGGTCGCACGCTCGACGTGCTGGTCGAGGGTCCGTCGCGGACCGATCCGGCACGCCTCCGCGGGCGCTCTCGCCACAATAAGGTCGTGAACTTCGACGGGCTCGGTCGGGCCGGTGACATCGTCTCCGTGAAGATCACCGGTGCGACGAGCCAGACGCTGACCGGCGAGATGGAGCTGGCAACAAGTGTGGCCAGCGGCACCCAGGCCGCCTGACCGAGCGCCCGCAGATCATGCGCAACCCCTTCCATCCGCACCGCCAGAGCGTGCTCGAGGGCATGTTCGAGACGCGCAGCGAGGCGTGGTCGGCTGCCGGGCTCGAACGCGAGATCAGCGTCGAGCAGGCTCAGTCGGCCAGCCGCCGGATCGCGTTCACCGTGCCGGCGCTGATCGCGACGTTCGTGCTCAGAGCGCTGTGGCTGAACCACATCGAGCACCGGCCGCATCTGCACTGGCTGCTCGGCGAGACTCCGACGCGGATCGTGGCCGTGGTCCTCGTGGCGTGGCTCGGCTGGATGATCTCGCGCGACGTGGCGAGGCTCGCGCCGGTTCTGTTCAAGCGGATGGACCCTGCGACCGCCGGCACGGTCGGCTTCATCCTGCGGCTGACGTTCGTCGCCGCGACGGTGCTCGCGACGCTGGCGGTCGCCGGCATCACGACACGTACGCTCGCGGTCGGCGGCGCCTTCACGGCAGTCGTGGTCGGCCTCGCCGCCCAGCAGACGCTGGGCAACCTGTTCGCCGGCATGGTCCTGCTCAGCGCGCGGCCCTTCAAGCTCGGTGAGCTCATACACCTGCAGGCCGGTGCCCTCGGCGGCCCGATTAAGGGCGTCGTCAGTCAGCTCGGCCTGCTCTACACGACCATCGCCCGGGGCGAGGATCGCGTCCAGATCCCGAACACGCTGGTGCTCTCCGCGGTGGTGGTGCCGGTGCGCGAGCCCGAGCCAGTCGACGTGCGCGTCCGCCTCGCGGCGGGGATCATGCCGAGCCATCTGCAGGCAGTGCTCGACAGCGAGGTCTCGACGCCGACGTTGAATCCACCGACGGTGGTGCTCGAGGAGATCGACGGCGACGAGCCGATCGTCCGCGTCCAGGCTACGCCCGAGGACGCCGACGACGGCGTCAAGCTCGCCGACGAGATCATCGGCGCGCTGACCGGCATGACCGGCCAGCACAGCGTCACCACGCGCTCGGACGTCAGCTCCTAGCGGGCGGGCACCACCTCTCGATCCGGTCTGCGAGCGACCGCGCGGCGCAGAATTGCTAGGCCGCGGGGCGCTTGCCGACCTGGCCGTCGGCGACGTTGCGGGCGACGCCGAAGGCGCCGTTGCGGCGCTCGAACTGCGAGGCGAGTCCGGGGGCGACCGCCGCGATCTGCGCGCCGATCCGCATTGTCAGGGGCGCCACCATCAGCTCGGCGCGGTCCCGCTCGATCGCGTGCAGCACGGCCCGGACGACCTCGTCGGTGGTGCTCGTGCCGACACCGCGGGGCAGGGTGGCGCCGGCGTCGGCGAACATCCCCGCGTCGGCGATGAACCCGGGCAGCACGACCGACACGCCCACGCCAAGCGGGTGCAGATCCTCGCGGAGCCCGAGCGCGAAGCCGCGCAGCGCGAACTTCGTCGCGTTATAAAGGCTGGAAAGCGGCGATGCCGCCTTCCCCGACAGCGACGACATGAAGACCAGGTGGCCACGCCCACGCTCGACCATGCCTGGCACCAGCGCCCTGGCCAGCGCGATCTGCGAGCGCAGGTTCACCTCCAGCATCACGTCGATCTGGCTCTGGCTGAGCTCGAGGAAGTGCCCGGACGCCGGCAATGCCGCGTTGGCGACCAGAACGTCGATGTTCCCGGCTGCGGCCGCAAGGCGGGAGACCTCGTCGCGGTCGCTGAGATCAGCGGCGATCGTGGTCGCTCCGAGCTGCTCGGCGAGCACCGCCAGCCGCTCGACGCGACGGCCGCTGAGCAGCATCCGCGCGCCCCGCGCCGCAAACGCGCGCGCAAGCGCCTCGCCGAGGCCACCGGTGGCGCCCGTGATCAGCACACTGCCGTGCAGAAGGTCCTCGCTCACGTCAACGAACGATACTGAAAGACGATGTCTGCGGATCGATTGATCGCGATCTTCGGGCCGACCGCGATCGGGAAAACCGATATCGCCATCGCGCTGGCCGAGCGGCTGCGGGCCGACGGGCGGACCGGGGTCGCCGTTTCGGCCGACGCGCTGCAGATCTACCGCGGCCTCGGCGTCCTGACCGGCGCCGCCGATGTCGGTCAGCAACGGCTGCTGGAGCATCGGCTGCTGTCGTTCGTCGACGTCTCGGAGAGCTTCAGCGCCGGCCGCTACGCCGAGCTCGCGCATCGCGAGATCGACGCGCTGCTGGCGGCGGGACAGGTGCCGATCGTCGTCGGCGGTACGGGCCTCTACCTGCGGGCGGCGCTTGCGGACCTGTCGCTGGCGCCACCACCACCACCGGAGCTACGGGCACGCTGGCGAGCTGAGCTGCAAGCACAGGGTCCGCGGGCGCTGCATGAGCTGCTCACGGAGCGCGCCCCCGAGCACGCCGCGACGATCGCGCCGACCGACGCGCAGCGGATCGTGCGCGCGCTCGAGCTGTACGAGCTCGGCGCCTTGCCGCCGCCGCGCGGTGCAGACTCCGAGCTGTGGACCGAGGCGATGCGCCGGCCGACGCTGCTGGTCGGCCTGACGATGGGCCGCAATGAGCTGCGAGCCCGGATCGACGAGCGCGTCGACGCCATGCTCGCCGCCGGCGTCGAGGCGGAGGTCCGCGCTGCGGTGGCGGCCGGGGCCGGCGAGAGCGCTCGCAAGGCGCTCGGCTTCCGGGAGCTGCTGGCCGGCGACACCGAGGCGATGAAGCGCCGCACGCACGCGTACGCGCGCCGCCAGCTGACCTGGATGCGCAAGCTTGCCGGCGTCTGGACGGTCGACATCAGCGGTCGCGACGCCGCAAGCGTCGCGACCGAGATCCACGACCGCTGGGCTGGTTGACATCGCCTATGACCGCCAAAAGCGGTGCCGAACCCCTCAACCGAGTTGCTCGACATGCTTTAGGCTCACGTGCATGCGATTCGAAAAATGGCAGGCTCTCGGCAACGACTACGTCATCGTCGACGCCGAGGAGCTGCCGTTCGAGCTGACCGTCCCGCGCATCAAGCGGATCTGCGCGTCACAGGTCGGTGTCGGTGCCGACGGCATCCTGTTGCTATCGCAGACCGATCTACCCGACTGCGCCGCGCGACTGCGGATCTTCAATCCGGACGGCTCGGAGGCTGAGCTCTCCGGCAATGGCGCTCGCGAAGCCTTCATGTATCTCTACCACGGCGGTTGCGGCGGCGGCGAGAACGGCGACGAGCTGGCGCTCAGCACCGCCGCCGGGCCGGTCTACGCGAAAGTCCTCGACGACACGCACTGCAGCGTGCGGATGGCCCGCGCCCGCCGCACCAGCGACGACTATCCAGGTGGGGCGGCAGACGGCCGCGGCAAGCTGAGCACGCCCGCCGGCGACTGGAGCTTCCAGCACGTCCAGGCCGGCAACCCGCAATGCTCGATCGCGGTCGCGACGCTCGAGCAGCTGCAGGCGCTCGACCTGCCCGCGATCGGGCCGTCGATCGAGCACCACGCACTCTTCCCGAACCGCACCAACGTCTCGTGGTACGTGCCGCTCGCCCCCGGCCGGATCCAAGCGCGGATCTTCGAGCGGGGCGTCGGCGAGACCTCGGCCTCCGGTACCGGCGCGATCGGCGCCGCGGTGGCTTACGTGCTGGCCGGCGGCAGCTCGCCAGTGACCGTCGTGCTCGATGGCGGCGAGCTCGAGGTCGCGGTCACGGATGACCTCGACATCACGCTCACGGGCTGGGCGCTGCCGGTGTTCAAGGGCGAGCTCAGCGAGGCGCTGGTCGCGGAGCTCAAGTCAACCAGGTAGGAAAAAGGGGAGCCGTGCAACCAAGCAGCCGACTGCAGAAGATCCCGCCGTATCTGTTCGCGGAGCTGGAGCGGAAGATCGCGGCGAAGAAGGCCGCCGGCGTCGACGTGATCAGCCTCGGGATCGGGGACCCCGACACGCCGACCTACCCGGAGATCGTTGCCGCCGCGCAGGCGGCCGTCGCCGACCCGGGCACTCACCGCTACCCGACGAACCGTGGCCGCCAGGACTTCCGCGCAGCGGTTGCCGCCTTCTATAAGCGCCGCTTCGGGGTCACGCTCGACCCCGAGCATGAGGTGATGGCGGCGATCGGCGCCAAGGAGTGCATCTTCAACTTGAGCCTCGCGTTCCTGAACCCGGACGACGTCGCGCTTGCCTCCGACCCCGGCTACCCGGTCTACACCGGCGGCCCGCTGCTCGCCGGCGCAAGCTCGGTGCTGATGCCGCTGAAGCCCGAGCTCGGCTTCGCCCCGGACCTGAGCCAGCTCGACGCGGAGACGCTACGGCGCGCGAAGCTGCTGTTCATCAACTACCCGAACAATCCGACGGGAGCGATCCTGCCGGAGGGCCTGTTCGAGGACGTGATCGCGCTCGCCCGCGAGCACGACATCCTCGTCGTTCACGACAACGCCTACTCCGAGACCACCTACGACGGCTACGTCGCGCCGTCGTTTCTTGCGACGCCGGGCGCCAAGGAGGTCGGCGTCGAGGTCTTCTCGTGGTCGAAGGGCTACAACATGACCGGCTGGCGCTGCGCCGCGATCGTCGGCAACGCGGATGCGATCGAGAGCTACTGGCGGCTGAAGTCGAACATCGACTCGGGCCTGTTCGAAGCCGTGCAGCTCGCCGGCATCGCCGCTCTGCAGCCGCAGCTCGACGCGGAGGTGAAGGCGATGAACGCCGTCTACGCGCACCGCCGCGACCTCGTCTGCGACGCGCTCGCGCAGGCCGGCGTCGAGGTCGTGAAGCCGCGCGGGACGATCTACATCTGGGCGCCGATCCCGGCGGGCTTCGCCAGCTCCGCCGAGTACTGCGAGTACGTGCTGGAGGAAACCGGCGTGGTGATCTCGCCGGGCGGTGCCTACGGCGTCAGCGGCGAGGGCTTCTTCCGGATCTCGTTGACGACACCCGATGACCGGCTGCTCGAGGCGGTGGCGCGCCTGCGCAAGCTGCGCACTCCGCAGTGAAGGCCGTCCGCGAGCGCAATACCATGTGTGGTGTTGGTGTACGACGCTGAGATCCAGCACAAGGCCAGCCGCGACCGGGGCGCGGCAACCGTTGAGTTGCGCGGCCGCGCCCGCCAGCGGGCGCTGCTGGTGGGGGTGGGCCCCGACGCGAGCTCGCACTCGCTGGACGAGCTGCGCGAGCTGCTGCTGACCGCCGGCGTCGCTGCCGCCGGCGAGCTGGTGCAGCGCCGCGATCAGCCCCATCCGAATACCTACCTGGGTGCCGGCAAGCTTGCCGAGTGCAAGGCGGCGATCGTCGCCGCCGAGGCGAACGTGGTGGCCTGCGACGATGAGCTGACGGCGCGCCAGCAGCGCAACCTCGAGCAGGAGCTGCAGCTGCCGGTGATCGACCGCACGACGGTGATCCTCGACATCTTCGCCGCGCACGCCCACACCGCCGAGGGCAAGTTGCAGGTCGAGCTGGCGCAGCTCGAATACAACATGGCACGGATGCGCGGCTTGTGGACACACCTTGAGCGACTCGGCGGCGGTATCGGCACCCGTGGACCCGGTGAGACCCAGATCGAGACGGACCGCCGCCTCGCCCGCAACCGCATCGCGACGCTGCGGCGCCGGCTCGCGCACGTGCGCCAGACGCGCGGCGTGATGCGGGCCGAGCGCGAACGCACGGGAATCCCGCGGATCGCGCTTGCCGGCTACACCAACGCCGGCAAGTCGACGCTGCTGAACGCACTCACTGGCGCCGACATCAGCGTCCGCGACCGGCTGTTCCACACGCTCGATCCGACCACCCGCGTGCTGCGCACTGGCGGGCGCGACTACCTGATGACCGACACGGTCGGTTTCATCCGCAAGCTCCCGCACCAGCTCGTCGAGGCGTTCGGCGCGACGCTCGAGGAGACGCGCGTGGCCGACCTGATCGTCCATGTGGCGGACGGCTCCGCCGGCGACGACGAGCGGGCGGAGATGATCCACGCCGTCGATCAGGTCCTGGCCGAGATCGGCGCCGCGGAGCTGCCGCGGCTGCTGGTGCTGACGAAGGTGGATCTGCTCGACGAGGATGCGCGCGAGCTGCTGCAGATGACGCTGCCACAGGCGGTGCTGGTCTCGGCCGTCACGGGCGACGGCCTCGACCCGCTGCGCGCTCGCATCGAGCAGGAGTTCGAGCGGATGCTGCACCCGGTGCGGCTGCTGATCCCGTACGACCAGGGCGCGAAGCTCGCCGAGCTGCACCGCGCAAGTGCCGGGCTCGAGTGCGAGAACACCCCGGCCGGAGTCGTGGTGCGCGCGCGCCTGCCACAGGCGCTTGCCGCCCGCTACGCCCGTTTCGCCCGCAGCGCCGAGCCGGTGGCGGCAACGCCGCAATGACGGCCGACGACGACGGCACCGCCCCGGCGCTGCGCATCCGGCGACTGGACCCACACGCGATCCTGCCGACTCGGGCCCATCCCGACGACGCCGGGCTCGACCTCTACACGCTGGCGGACGTCACGCTCGCGCCGGGCGCCCGCGCCACGGCCGACACCGGCGTCGCGATCGAGCTGCCGGCTGGCCATGCGGGCCTCATCCTGCCGCGATCGGGCCTTGCCGCCCGTTACGGTCTGGCGCTGGCCAACGCGCCCGGTCTGATCGACGCCGGCTACCGGGGGGAGCTGCGCGTGCTGCTGCTCAACACCGACCGCGACCAGCCGATCACGCTCAGCGCCGGCTCACGGATCGCGCAGCTTGTCGTGATCGCGCCGGCCCTGCCGCCGGTGGTCGAGGTCACCGAGCTCTCCGGCAGCAAGCGCGGCGCCGCCGGCTTCGGCTCGACCGGAGTCTGAGACCAGCCGCCGTCCGCGGGACCACCCGAGCGGCGGACCCGCGTCAGTTGCTGCCCGGCGGGAAGGCGGCTGGCATCAGTCCGTTCGCCTCCAGGAACTCGCGGGCGGCAACGGACGGGTCGAGGTGGTTCAGCTCGACCTCGGCGTTGAGGCCGCGGATCGCCTTCAGCGTCAGCAGAGCGTCGACCCGGTTCAGCGTCGCGACGAACTCCGGCCCCTCCGCCTTGATGACCTTCTGGGTGGTCACCGGCACGACGTTGCCGATGCCGTAGACGTGCCTCGGATCCTTTAACAGCGTGTAGCCGTCGTGCTCCAGCTGCGGATCGGTGGTCGCGACGTAGGCGGCCTGGATGACGTTGTTCACAAGGTCGCTGTACTGATCCCCGAACGCCATCTGCTGCACCGCCGCCGGATGCAGCCCGTAAACGCGCTCGAGCAGCGGCAGCCCCGTCCGCGAGGTCTGATACTGCAGCGGCACGCCGACGATCGGATGGATTCCGCCTGCAAGCGCGGTCAGCGAGTGGACGTTCAGGTTCCGCGCGTAGAAGTCAGTCACCGCCAGCGCTGCGGTGTCGCTGAACGGGGTCGGGTCGAGCAGCACGAGGCGATGCCGGTCCGCGTAGCGCCGGGCGATGGCAAGCGCCTCGCGCTCGTCCCTGAGCGTCTTGTGGATGCCAGCGATCTCCACGTCGAAGTCGTTCAGGTAGGCGGGGTAGACGTCGAGGATTCCCTGCTTCAGCGCCTGACGCGTGGTGGCGGGAATGCCGACGTTACGACTGACCGCGACCTCGTACCCCCGCGCCCGCAGCGCGTAGGCGTAGAGCTGCCCGAGCACGAACTGCTCTGGCGTGTTCTCGTCGCCGAGCAGCACAACCGGCTTGTGGTAGCCGGGCAGGTTCTCCTCGGGCGTCGTGACCGGCTCGGCGATCGTGGTGGTGCCGATCACCGTCGTAGTCTCGGTGGCGGTCGTGATCGTCGTGCTCGTTGCCGCGGTGGCCGTACCGGTAGTCGTCGTCGACGTCACGGTGGCGACCATCGTCACCGTCCCCTTACCACCCTTCAGCTGCTTGGTAGCCGGCAGCGGCCCGGTGATCTGGTCGCCGTTCTGGTCGGCGCCGTGCGGCGCGCACGCCGCCAGGCTGGCGCCGAGCCCGGCTGCGCAGGCGAGCACCACGATGAAGTGCAGAAGCCGGCTGCGCACCATTGTCAGACTCCGGCGGCACGACAGGCGTCGGCGTGCGCGAGCCGTTCGAGCGTGTCGTCGAGCTCGGCCAGCGGCGTCTGCAGACCCAGCGCCGTGGCGATCAGCCAGTCGGCGAACCAGGCGTTCTTCGGCAGCAGCGGTCCGTGCAGGTAAGTGCCGATGACGTTACCGGCGCGCGCGCCCTCCAGGCCGTCCTCGCCGTTGTTACCGCGACCGCGCAGCACCCGCCCGAGCGCCCGCCCGCTTTCGCCGAGGTACGTGCGGCCGCCGTGGTTCTCGAAGCCCGCGAGCACGCGCGGCGCATCGACGCCCGGCAGATCGACCTCGATCGCCACGTTGCCGATCAGCCGCGGCCCGTCGGCCCTAACCGTCTCGACGTCGAGCAGGCCGATCCCCGGCAACGTCTTCTCGCCAAGCTCGTACGAGTGACCGAGCAGCTGATAGCCGCCGCAGACCGCGAGCACGATGGCGCCACGCGCCGCCGCGGCCCGCAGCGGCTCGCGCTTTAGCTCGACGAGGTCGGCGGCGCACAGCTCCTGGTCGCGGTCCTGGCCGCCGCCCATGTAGAAGAGGTCGGCCGCATCCGGGTCGAGCGGGTCGCCGATCGTGACGCCGCTCAGCTCGAAGCCGAGCCCGCGCCAGCGACAGCGCTGCTCCAGCATCAGCAGGTTGCCGCGGTCGGCGTAGATGTTCATCAGCTCGGGGTAGAGGGCTGTCACCCTCAGCGTCTCTCGCTCAGGCACCGAGCACCACCACCTCGCAGCCCGGGTCAAGCGTGGTCGGCTCCAGGTGCCGCCGCACGACCATCCGCAGGCCGGCCCGCTGGCCGGCCTGTTGCAGCTCGGCAACGTCCAGGACGTCGACCGTTGCCCGCTGCCACTCGCGCCGCAGCCGTCCGGTGGGGTCGACGTGCTCCCGTCGCCGGACGAGCTCGAAGCTGGCGCCGCGCCGCCGGGCGGCGGTCGGCTGGCTGCAGAAGACATGGCCACCGCGCTCGACGACGTCCGGCAGCGGCGTCCATTCACCGTCATGCCACTCGAACTCCCGCAGCGTCGCCTCCGGCTGGAACGTGAGCACCACGATGCCAGCGGGGGCGAGCACGGCTCGCGCCCGCTTCAGGAAGGCTTCGCGCCCGCTGTCGCCACCGAGCTTGGCAACGACGTTCGCGGCGATCACCAGTGGGAAGCTCGCGCCCGGCAGCTCGAACGAGCGGGCATCGGCGGTAACCGTCGTCAGCGGCAGCTCCGTGGCGCGCGCCTGCAGCTCGGCGAGCAGCACCGGATCGCGGTCCAGCGCCACGACCTCGATGCCGGCGCCGGCCAGCGCCAGCGCCACGCGACCAGTGCCGGCGCCCACGTCGAGCACGGGCCCGCCGCAGCTTCCCGCCAGCTCCAGCCAGAGGGCGAGGTCGGCGTCGTGCCCGTCACGCTCTAGCTCGTGCCAGACGACCGCCGGCTCGGGGGCACCGGCACGAGCCTGCTGGAGCCCCGGTCGGGCTGCTCTGCGAGCGCCGCTCATGGCTGCTGCTCCCGCCAGTAGTGATCGACGCCGGTGCGCCGGCCGAGCTCGTCGCGCAGCGCCAGCATCGCGGTGTAGGTCGGCAGCACGTAGACCTGCCCGCCCGGAGCGTGGCTCAGCGCGCGGTCGAGCGCGGCCGGCAGCTCGGGGATGACCTCCAGGCGCGACGGCTCGACGCCGGCATACTTCAGCCGCAGCGCCAACTCGGCCGCGCGCGTCCCGGCGCAGACCATCGTGGCAACGTGTGGCACCAGGAGTTCGAAGTCGGCGTCCCAGACCCAGGAGACGTCGCGGCCGTCGGCGATCCGGTCGTTCAGCACGCCGAGGATCTGCAGCTTGCCGCCCTCCAAGGCCAGCGTGCGCAGCACCTCGTTGGCACCGGCGGGGTTCTTGATCAGCAGCAGCCGCAGCCGGGTGTCGCCGACCGTGACCGACTCGGCGCGCCCGAACGCCGCCTGCATCGACGAGAGCGCAACCTGGGTCTGCGGCAGCGTGACGCCGAGCCGCAGCGTCAGCGCCGCCGCGGCAAGTGCGTTGTACACGTTGTAGAGGCCGGGGAGGGGCAGCTTGATGCGGACCTGTGCGCCATCGGCGACCTGAGCGCCGTCAGCGCCGCCGTCGGCGACAAGCGTGAACTCGGCGCTGTCGGTGCCGTGCAGGACGATCTCGCGGGCGGCGAGTGACGGCTGCGGCCGGCGCTGGCCGCAGCTTTCGCAGTGGTAGCTGCCGAGATGACCGAGGTACACCTGGTCGTAGTGGTAAGGGGCGCCGCAGTTCCGGCAGTGCTTGGAGTCCGCCGCGTGCTGCATCTGCGGCAGCGCGACCGACGGGTCCTCGATCCCGAAGTAGGTGACGTTCGCTCGACCGCGGCCGAGGTCTGCGATCACCGGGTCGTCGGCATTCAGCACGAGCGCGCAGTCAAGCGGGAGGCTCGTGACCACGTCCGCCCAGCGCTGGGCGATCGTCTCGAGCTCGCCGTAGCGGTCGAGCTGGTCGCGGAAGAGGTTGCCGAGCACCAGCGCCCGCGGCGCCAGCTCTCGGACCAGCGCCGGCAGCCAGAACTCGTCGACCTCGAAGAGACCGAACTCGCCGCGGATCGAGCGACCATGGCCCGCCGCGGTCAGGAGCGTCGCAGCGACGCCACCCGCCATGTTCGCGCCCGAGCGGTTGTGGACGAGGTGCTTACCCTGCCCGCCGAGGATCGTGGCGACCATCGCGGCGGTGGTGGTCTTGCCGTTGGTCGCCGAGATCGCCGCGCTGCCCTCCGGCAGCCGCGCCGACAGCTCCGCGATCGCGTGCGGCTCCAGCCGCAGCAACACCTTCCCGGGCAGGCTCGTGCCGCCGCCGCGACCACTGAGCCGGACGAGCGCGCCTGCGGTGCGCGCGATCGCGACCTTGCCCGCAAGCAGGGTCACGGCCCCACCAGCACCTGCAGCGCGTGCTCGTCGACGCTCAACTTCACCGGCAGCGGCAGCAGCGGATCCCCATCCGCGTACATCAGGCACTCGCGGTCGGCATGGATCTCGAGCTCCTGACCCCGGACGATCGTCATGAAGCCGCAGTTCAGGTGGTTGCCCCCGAACACCTTCGGCAGATTCTTGAGGAGCCGCAGCTTCGACACTTCGCTAACCAATACCACGTCGAGCCGCCCGTCGGCGAGGCTCGCGGTCGGCGCGAGGTGCATACCCCCGCCGTAGCTGCTGCCGTTGGCGGCGGAGACCATATAGCCGCTGAGGCTCAGCGGCCGGCCGTCGAGCACCAGCCGGTAGTGGAGCGGACGCCAGCGCGACAGCGCCCGCAGCGCGCTGTAGAGGTAGACCAACCGCCCGAGATGCAGCCGGCTTTCGTTGGCGAGGCGGTTGGTCTCGGCGTCGAGGCCGGAGATCGCGATCCCGACGAAGAGGTGCTCCTCGCGGTCGGCCTCCGGGTCGTCGCACAGGCTGGTAGCCACACCGAGATCGACCGCGGCCGGGCGGCCCGCCGCGATCACCGCGCACGCCTTGACCGGGTCGATCGGCACTCCCAGGCTGCGCGCGAAGTCGTTGCCGCGGCCGCCGGGGATCACGCCGAGCACGCCGCCGGTACCGCGCAGCGCGCCGGCGACCGCGGCGACGAGGCCATCGCCGCCGAACGCCGCGACGATCTCGCCCGCCGCGGCGGCCGTCCGAGCAAGCTCACGCGCATCATCGAGGCTGCGGCTGAACCGCGCGCTGTAGCGCACTCCCAGCCGCTCCAGCTCAGCCTGGACCGCGGGCAGGACGCGGCGCGTCCGGCCGCCGCCGGCCTGCGGGTTGACGATCACCGTCACCATCCTGCTGAGGTCCTGGTGCGTCGAGCCCGCAGTCAGAGCAGTTCCGGCAACGTCATTTGCCGCTGCGTGCGGCGAGCTCCGCGTCGCGCTTGGCCTCGGCGGCTTTGCGCCGGCGCCGCCCGAGCAAGACCATCACGACCGCCACGACGATCACCAGTACCACGCCATAGAAGATGCAGAGGTCCCACGAGAGGCCACCGAACGGAAGCGAGACGGCCTTCACGAGACCGATTCCAGCCACCATGATCACGATGATCGCGGCGATCGCGATCACGATGCCCAGGAGCCGGCGAACGATGCCGGCGCTCTTCGGCGGAGCGACGATTCCGACGATCCGGAGCCCGAGCAGCTGACGATTCGTCGGTGCCTCGACCCCGAGCTTCTCGGCGGCGACCTTCAGGTCGCCGGCGCGGCGCTCAGCAAGCGCCAGCGAGGCGTTCGCCATCCGCCGGATCTGCACCCGCTCCTGGGGACGGGCCGCAGCCAGCGCCTTCTGGAAGTGCGCACGGGCAGTGGCGGCGTCGTATTTCTCAGCGGCACGCGTGCCGAGGATCGTCTGCGCCGCGGCCTTGAACCGCGTCTCGGTCTCCAGCTCGTCGTCGCTGCGGGACTCCAGGTCCTGCATCGCCGCAAGCTGGCTCTTCTGCTCGACGCGCATCACGCGCTGCTGTTGCTTGGCCATGGCTTCGCTGAGTCTATATGGTCAGGGCGGTCCGAGCCTGGTGCGTCGGCATGCTTAGGAGTGCAGCAGCGAGCGGTAGCGACGATGGATCGTGACGGCGACGAGCGCCGTGATCACGGCCTTCGCACTGTCGCCCGGGATGAAGGCGCCCGCACCGATGAAGGAGGCCCGCAGACTGATGCCGCCGGCGACCGACGTCCAGGGGATGCCGAAGGCGTAGATCACGCCGACACCACCGATCAGCGCGCTGATCGTCACCAGCACGTAGCGCAGCCACAGTGCCCGGGGTCGAAGTGCCAGATACTTCACGAGCAGGCCGATTACGAGCGCCCCCGGCGCCCAGCCGACGACGTAGCCACCGCTCGGGCCGACCAGCACACCCAGGCCGCCGGCACCGCCGGCGAAGATCGGCAGTCCCGCGAAGCCGAGCACGACCACGACTAGGCATGCGAGCATCCCCCGCCACGGCCCGAGCAGCGCGCCGGCGAGCATCACACCGAGCGTCTGCAGCGTGATCGGGACGGGAACGACCCCCAGCGTGATCGGTGGCACCAGGCCGAGCGCGGCGATCAGCGCCGCCATCACGGCGACGTGGACGGTGTCAGTGGTGCTGCCCGAGCCCGCGCGCGCCTCGCGGGCGCGCGCGACTGAACCTCGACGGGCCAAGCCACCGCGGATGGTCTCGCTGTCGTAGCAGCGTGCGTCGATCGCCAGCGCAACCTCCTGCGCGGACTGCAGCGTGCGCGCGATCAGCGGTACCAGCACCGCGCGCGGGCTGCCCTGCAGACCACGCGCGTGTTGCGCCTCGCGCACCTCGAAGTAGGTGTTGCGGATCTCCGGGATGAAGCGCACGGTCATCGACAGTCCGAGGCTCATCTGGGCGCTGCTGTAGCCGAGCCAGCGAACCGGGGCGAACAACTTCTCGAAGACCGCCAGCATCTGGTGGAACCGGGTGCTCATCGTCACCGCAAACGCGAATAGGCACAAAGCGAGCAGCCGCACCCCGTACATCGCGGCCGCGTCGTAGCCGCGCGTGAAGGCGCCGATCACGACCACCAGCGCGATGATGATCAGCAGCCCGGAGAGCGCCCGCAGCAGCCGGTCGGGACGGACTTTCGCGGCTGCCAGCGCGGCGATTGCCAGCACCAGCGCGGCCAGTACCAGCGGCCAGCTCGAGACCACGTAGATCGCGATGCCGACGGCGAACAGGACGGCGAACTTCAGTCCCGCGGGCACCCGCGCGAGCGGGCTCGGCACGACTGTCGTGAAGCTCGAGGCGGAGACGCTCATGCCGCCCCGCAGAGCTCGCGATGGAAGCCGACCGCCGCGTCAGGGGCTCCGTCGAAGACGACCTTGCCGGCGTCGATGACAATCGCGCGCTCGCATTCCAGCGCCAGCTCCAGATCGTGGGTGGCGACGATGGCACGCTGCTGAAGGCGCGCGATCTCGCGCCTCACTCGCAGGCTGTTCCGCAGATCGAGCATCGTCGTCGGCTCGTCGAGCACGATGGTCGAAGGCTCCATGACGAGTACCGCAGCGAGCGCCAGCATCTGCTTCTCACCGCCGCTGAGCGTGTGCGTCTCGTGGTCGTAGAGGTGCCCGAGCCCGAGATTCGTAAGCACGGCTTGGACTCGGGTGTCCACCTCGTGTCCACGGATCCCGAGGTTCCGCAGGCCGAAGGCGATGTCCTCGCAGACGACCGGCATCACGATCTGGTTGTCGGGGTTCTGGAATACGAAGCCGATCTCTCGCCGGATCTGCCTGGCGTGCCTGGCTGTGGTCAGCTCGCCGACCCGCACGTCGCCGGAGCTGGGGGAGATCAGCCCGTTCAGCAGCCGGAGCAACGTGCTCTTCCCGGAGCCGTTTGGCCCGAGGATCGCGATCCGATGCTCCGAGAGCTCGAGCGAGACGTCGCTGAGCACCAGCTTGCCTTCGCGCTCGACGGTGACGTCCTCGAGCACCAGCGGCGGCGCCAGCTCGGCGGCGCTGGTCTCTGATTCGGACGTGGCTGTGGCTGTCATTGGCATCTCTCTGCTGGCGCTGGTTCGTTGCTGCCGCAGTGGGTCGCACCGGTCTCGAGCAAGCCGCGCGAGGCCGGCGTGGGCAGCTAGTGTTCAGTTCGTGGTCGTCCGCATGCATCGCCCAGAACGCAGGCGAACTGCACCATTTGAACACCGTTCAAACACTACCACGGGCGCGTCACGGTGACACTCACCCGCGATCAGATCGTCACTGCGGCCCACGCAAGGCTCCGCGAGTACGGCTTGAGCGGCCTCTCGATGCGTCGCATCGCCCAGGACCTCGGTGTGGCGCCGGGCGCGATCTACTACCACGTCGCCGGCAAGCAGGAGCTGCTGGTTGCGCTCGCCGGTCGGATCCTCGGCGACGCCGAGCCGATCTGCGAGTCAGACGCGGCGCAGGCGGCGAGCGACATCCGCGCGGCTTTGCTGAAGGCTCGCGACAGCGCCGAGATCGTCTCCTTCGCGCACGCCTACCAGCCCGGCGCGCTCGCGCCGCTGCGCGAGCTCCAGGCACAGATCGTTGCGCAACTGCCGGCGCCCGAGGCGGAGTGGGCCGCGCAGACGCTGATCCAGTACGTCCTCGGGTTCGTCGCCGAGGAGCAGAACCGCGACGAGCTGCTGCGCGCCGGTGTCGTCTCCGACCGACCCGACCCGATCGGCTCGAGCGACGCCTTCCGCTTCGGCGTCGCCGCGATCCTCGCGGGGGTCAAGGCTACGACCAGCCGCCTTGACCGCGTGCCGGAGCGCTAAACACAGCAGACGATGCTCATCCGCCTGATCAAACGCGTCGGCCGGCCCTATCTCGTGGCCGTGGCGATCGTCTGCGTCTTCCAGTTCGTGCAGGCGATCGCGTCGCTCTACCTGCCGAGCCTAAACGCCGACCTCATCGACAATGGCGTCGCCGTCGGCAACACGACCTACATCTGGCATACCGGCCTCGTGATGCTCGCGATCACCGTGCTGCAGGTCGCCTGCAACGTGGTTGCGATCTACTACGGGGCGAAGGCCGCGATGGCGATGGGCCGCGACATCCGCGCCGCCGTCTTCGACAAGGTGGAGGTCTTCGGCTCGCGCGAGATGAGCGCCTTCGGCGCGCCGACGCTGATCACCCGCGGCACGAACGACGTCCAGCAGATCCAGCTACTGCTGTTCATGGGCCTGACGATCCTGATCTCGGCGCCGATCACCGGCATCGGCGGCCTGATCATGGCGCTGCGCCAAGACGTGGAGCTGTCGGCGATCTTCGTGATCGTGCTGCCGGTGATGGGGGTCACGCTCAGCCTGATCATCCGTGCGATGCGGCCGCTGTTCCGGCTCCAGCAGCGCCGGCTCGACAGTCTCAACCGGGTGATGCGCGAGCAGATCAGCGGCGTCCGCGTGGTGCGCGCGTTCGGGCGCGAGCAGCGCGAGACCGAGCGCTTCGGCGACGCCACCGAGGAGGTGCGGGCGGTCGCCACCAGCGCCGGTCGGCTGATGGCGCTGCTGTTCCCGACGCTGATGGTGATCATGAACTTCTCGCTGGTGCTGGCGCTCTGGTGGGGCGGTCACCGGATCGCCGACGGCCACCTGCAGATCGGCCAGCTGATCGCGTTCCAGCAGTACCTGATCCAGACCCTGATCGCGGTGATGATGGGCACCTTCATGTTCATGCTCTGGCCGCGCGCCGAGGTTTCGGCCGAGCGCATCACCGAGGTGCTGGAGACCGAGCCCGCGATCGACATGCATCCCGACGTCCCGGCCGTGCAGCTCACGTCCGGACGGATCGAGCTGCGCGGCGTCTCCTTCGCCTACCCCGAGGCCGAGGCCGACGTGCTGCACCGCGCCGACATCGACGTCATCCCCGGCGAGACGACGGCGATCGTCGGCTCGACCGGCTCGGGAAAGTCGACCACGCTGCGGCTGATGGCGCGGCTGTTCGACCCGACCGACGGCCAGGTCCTGTTCGATGGCCACGACGTCCGCGAGCTGCGCCCCGAGGACGTCTGGGCGGCGATCGCGATGGTGCCGCAACGTTCGATGCTGTTCACCGGCAGCGTCGCCTCGAACCTTCGCTACGGCCGCTCCGAGGCGACCGACGACGAACTCTGGGAGGCGCTCGAGATCGCCCAGGCCCGCGACTTCGTCGAAGCGCTGCCGGACCAGCTCGAGTCGGTCGTGACCCAGGGCGGCACCAACTTCTCCGGCGGTCAGCGTCAGCGCCTGGCGATCGCTCGCGCGGTCGTCCGGCGTCCGCACGTCTACTTGTTCGACGACTCCTTCTCGGCGCTCGACTTCGCGACCGACGCGGCCCTGCGGCGCGCGCTGCAGCCCGTCACCCGCGACGCCGCCGTCGTGATCGTCGCCCAGCGGATCAACACGATCCGCGACATCGAGCGGATCGTCGTGCTCGACGAGGGGCAGGTCGCCGGCACCGGCTCGCACGCCGAGCTGATGGCCGGATGCGAGGTGTACCGCGAGATCGTGCTCTCGCAGATGACCGAAGCCGAGGCGGCCTGATGAGCTTCGGCCGTCGCAACGCCCCCGGCAAGCCGCTCGACTTCAAGGGCACGCTCAAGCGCCTTATGCGGCTGCTGCTGGCCGACCGCCTGATGGTCGCAGGCATCGCCTTCTTCGGCGTCGTCTCGACCGGCCTGTCGGTGCTCGGACCGAAGCTGCTCGGCAACGCGACCAATGAGATCTTCGACGGCTTCCTGGCGATGCGGATTCCGGCCCACCTCTCGCGGGCACAGGTGATCGCGATGCTGCGGCAGAAGGGTGAGCAGCACCTGGCGAGCATATTCTCAGCCACGAACATCGTGCCCGGCCACGGCATCGACTTCGGCTCGCTCGGGCGGCTGCTGCTGATCGTCGGCGCGATCTACCTGGTGTCGTCGGTGCTGAGCTGGTTCGGCGGGGTCATGGCGATCACGATGGTCCAGCGCCTCGTCGCGAACCTCCGCAACGCAGTCGAGGAGCAGGTCAACCACCTGCCGCTGGCCTACATCGATCGCGAGGAGCGGGGCGAGATCCTCTCGACCACGACGAACGACCTCGATAACCTCGCCCAGTCGCTGGCGCAGTCGCTCAACCAGATGCTGATCAGCGTGCTGACCGTGATCGGAACGCTGGTGATGATGCTCGTGATCTCGCCGCTGATGACGCTGATCGCGGTCGTCACGCTGCCACTCGCGGCGCTGATCGCTAGTGCCGTGATGAAGCGCTCGCAGCCGCAGTTCGTCGCCCAGTGGAACCAGACGGGGCACCTGAACTCGCACATCGAGGAAGTCTTCTCCGGTCACGAGGTCGTGAAGGTCTTCGGTCGCCAGCGGCAGGCCCGCAAGGAGTTCGACGAGAGCAACCAGGGGCTCTATGGCGCCGCCTTCAAGGCCCAGTTCATTTCGGGGATCATCCAACCGGTGATGATGTTCGTCTCGAACCTGAACTACGTTTTGGTGGCAGTCGCCGGCGGCTTGATGGTCACCGCCGGCAACTTGACGCTGGGCTCCGTGCAGGCGCTGATCCAGTACTCCCGCCAGTTCTCGCAGCCGCTGACACAGCTCGCCTCGATGGTGAACATGCTCCAGTCCGGCCTCGCCTCCGCCGAGCGCGTCTTCCGCCTGCTCGATCAGTCGCGGGAGACGCCGGAGCCGGTGGACGCGCCCGCGCCCGAGCCGGTGCGCGGCCACGTCGTCTTCGATCACGTGCGCTTCTCCTACTCGGACGAGCCGCTGATCAAGGACCTCAGCCTCGTCGTCGAGCCGGGTCAGACCGTCGCGATCGTCGGGCCGACCGGCGCCGGCAAGACCACGCTCACGAACCTCGTGCTGCGCTTCTACGAGCTCGACAGCGGCCGCATCACGCTCGATGGCTTCGACATCGCGAAGATGAGCCGCTCGCAGCTACGGCGCGACTTCGGCGTCGTGCTGCAGGACACATGGCTGTTCGACGGCACGATCCGCGACAACATCGCCTACGGCGCCGACAACCCCAGCGACGAGCAGATCCGCGCGGCGGCGAAGGCGGCGCTGGTCGATCACTTCGTGCGGACGTTGCCGAAGGGCTACGAGACGCCGATCGACGCCGAGGGCGGCGGTATCAGCGCCGGCCAGCAGCAGCTTCTCACGATCGCGCGTGCGTTCCTGGCGGACCCGGCGATCCTGATCCTCGACGAGGCCACCAGCTCGGTCGACACCCGCACGGAGTCGCTGGTGCAGAGCGCCATGGACAGACTGCGCGCCGGGCGCACCAGCTTCGTCATCGCCCACCGGCTGTCGACGATCCGCGATGCGGACCACATCGTCGTCATGGAGCATGGCGACATCGTCGAGCAAGGCGACCACGAGAGCCTCATCGCGGCCGGCGGCGCCTACCAGGCGCTCTACCAGTCGCAATTCTCCTCCGAGACCGTCGGCTGAACCGGCTTCCGCGTCGGCGCACCGCCGGGTCACCGCCGGGCAGCGGTGGCGGGCTCGGGGGAGGGCCGTCGCCCATTGCTCTCACTCCGTTAGCGGTGCCGGGGCGCCGCTACGGCCACCCGACCTAAAACGATTCATACGTGGTGCTTATATAGGTGCCATGCGAAATCCATCTGGATAACAAGGCAAATGCTCTTGTGTACTACATCCTCTGGAGTTACATTTGCCTTTGTAAGGTAACCGAGTCCGATACCACCGGACACCAGCCGGCGGGCGAACGACGAAAGGACCCCAGCTTGTTGCACTTCACGATCGCCGCATTAGTCGTCATCGGCTTCCTCGTTGCGCTGCGCCTGGCGTTGCGCGAGGAGCTGAAGGGCGTCGGTGGCATCACGACGCGGCCAAGCGCCCTGCAGCGCTCGGCCACCGAGGCTCGTGACGTGCAGCACGACGGCCACGACGGCCCGCTCGCTGTCGACTTGAAGTGATCAGTAGGCGAGACGCCTGCAGGGCATTACGAGCGGCCGGTTGTAGCCGCACGCAGTGTGTGACAGACCACGGTCATTACGTATCGGTATCAGACCTATAAGGGAGTATGAGAGTTAACGTGAGCACCAGCCATCAACCAAGCGTTGTTGCCGTTGCCAGCAGTCGCCAGTGCCGTCGCGTCCGGCAGCTGCTATTCCACACAGTGAGCACCGCCGCTTCACATCGCGTCCCCGCGTCCGGCTTGCAGTTCGTCTCCGAGAACCGCTCCGGCACCGCTTCGCCGCGCCGCCAACTCAGCACGAACTGATCGGCCCAGCGCCGGTTTGCAGCCGCTAGACAGGGCAAAGGTTCGCAGCAGGGGCACTAGCTAAGGTGAGACGCCTCGGCTCCGACCTCCGCGGCTGCTTCCGCGCCGGCCTTCGCGGGTTGGACCGCGTCCGTACCGGCCGTACGCTCGTAGCGCACCCGGGCCGCCGCCGCCCGCGCCCGCTTCGTGGTGCCGAACCATGCCATGACAGCCACGACGATGCCGCCCGCGACAATGACCCACCAGCCGGCGTGGGTTGCCGCCGGTAGCTTCGCGGCCACATCACCGACCAGGGCGTGGGTCACCAGCGCGCCGATCACGGCGACGCCGAGCGCCTGCCCGACCTGCCGGCCGGTAGATGCGATCGCTGCGGCAACGCCGCCGCGAGAGGCCGGCATTCCCGATAGCGCGACGTTCGTCACCGGCGCGTTCAACATGCCGAAGCCGATGCCGAACGCGACCAGCGACGCCAGCAGCCGCAGATCGGTGCTGGTGCCAGTCAACGAAGTCAGCAGGACGCCGCTCAACGCGAAGCCGAGCCCTGCCGCCATCAGCGGCAGCCGCGGTCCGCTGCGAGCCGCCAGGGCACCCGACAGCGGCGCCACCAGCACGACCACTAGCGCCCCGACTGCGAGGAACAATCCCGCCGCGGCGGGGCCGAGACCGCGGCTGCTCTGCAGGTAGAACGTCATCACCCAGAGGTAGCCGCCACTGCAGGCGGTGCCGATCAGCGCGATCGCGACCGCGGCGCTGAACGGGGGCGAGCGGAAGAAGCGCAGGTCGATCAGCGGCTGCTGCTGCCGCGACTCCCACCAGAGGAAGAACGCCGTGCCCGACACCAACACCACGATCATGACGATCTCGACGGCTCGGCCGAGCGTCGAGCCGTCGATGACCAGCAGCGCGACCACGACGAGCAGGCCGCACAGCACCGTTTGCGCGATCGGGTCGAGGCGCCGCGCCGTCTGTCCGCGCGACTCGCTGACGAACAGGGCCGTCAGCAGCACGCACAACAGCGCGATCGGGGCGGTGACCCAGAAGACGGACCGCCAGCCGGTGGCGCCGACCAGGAACCCCCCGAGACTCGGGCCGAGCGCCATCGAGAGCCCGTAGGCGCTGCTCCACACCCCGAAGGCGCGCGCCCGTCGGCTCGGGTCCGCGTAAGCGGCGGAGACGATCGCGAGCGCCACCGGATTCATCATCGAAGCGCCCGTCGCCTGCAGCACCCGCAGCCCGATCAGCCAGCCGACCGTTGGTGCCACACTGCACGCCAGCGAACCCACCGTGAAGACGCTGAGCCCGATCTGCAGCATCCGCCGCCGGCCGTAGCGATCGGCGATCGCGCCGGAGCTGATCAGTAACGCGCCGAGCACGATCTGGTAGGCGTCGATCGTCCACTGCGCAGCGGCGAACGAGGCGTGCAGATCGTGCCTGAGCGTCGGCAGCGCGATGTTCACGATCGTGTTGTCCATCCCGACACAGACCACGCTGAGGCAGCAGATCGCGAGGACGACGCGCGGACGTGAGGTGCGCGAGAAGCTCACCTGTCCAGTATGGGATATGTGCAGTTTGGCTGCGGATCGGGCGGTGAACGCGGCTCGGGGCCGGGCGCCGGATCGGGCATCCGGCGCTGGTCGCGCGCGTGCCTCAGACCGCGACTTCCGTCAGCTTCCCGCTCAGCCCCCAGAGCCGCTCCCTGGCCTCCGGCTCGTAGGCCTGGGGCCGCGCGGTGGCCTCCTGCGTGCGGTCGTGCAGGATCAGACGCGTGGCCGGCGTCTGCGCCAGGTGCCGCGCGACCTCGCGGTCGCGGCCGTCGGCGGCCGGCGCGCCACCCCTGCCAAGTTTCGCTTACGATCGATCCACCGCAATGAGCACGCCAACCTCCGATCCGTGGCCACTTGCTGACGCTCGCTTCAGCGGTGTGCTGTTCGATAACGACGGCACTTTGGTCAGCTCGATCGACGCAGTGGTGCATTGCTGGCTGGAGTGGGCCGATGAGCTCGGCGTTGACCACTCGGCACTGGTGAACATGCACGGCATCACGGCTGTCGATCTCGTGCGCCGGCTGGTCCCCGCGGAGCGGTACGACTACGCGCTGCGGCGCATCAACGAGATCGAGGCTGCCTGCGAGATTCCGATCGAGGTTCTGCCCGGCTCGGTGCGGGCACTCGAAACCCTTGGGAACCGCTGCGCGATCGTGACCTCGGCGAAGGCCGACCTGTTCCATACTCGTGCCCGCGGCACCGGCATTCCGGTGCCGGCGGTCCTCGTCACCGCCGAGGACGTTCACGCCGGCAAGCCAGACCCCGAGGGTTTCCTGCTCGGCGCGAGTCGCCTCGGCGTGCTGCCGGAGCGTTGCCTCGTCGTCGAGGACGCCCCCGCCGGGGTGCAGGCCGGCCACGCCGCCGGTGCCCTGGTGCTCGGCATCGAGTCGCACTTCGACGCGCGCACGGACGTGGCTGGCTCGCTGGCCGCCGAGGCAGTCGTCCCGAACCTCGACGCCGTCCGCTTCGTGCTCGACGGCGACGAGATCGCCGTCCAGCTCGCCTGACGCCTGTCCAACCCAGCCGACGATCCAGCTCGCCTGACGCCGTCCAACCCGCCCTGACGCCTGGCCAACCCGCCCGCGCAGGAAGCGGGGAAGGAAACCACGCCTCAGGCGCGGTTTCCTTCCCCGCTTACGATCCGGTCCACCCGGTGGCTGGGCTGCGGGTCCCGCCACCTCTATACTTAGGTATGTATTTCGAGCACGACTGGCGTGGGTAGATAACTACCAGGGAGTGAAGTCGAGAGCGTCGTCCGCCTGGGCGTTCTCCGCACACGTTGGAGGATCCCTTGTCATCAGGGTTTATCGACGGCGCCGCGCTCGCAAGCACGATTCTGGAGGATGTCGCCACCGGCGTCGCGGCGTTCCATCAGCAAACGGGGCGGCCGCCGCAGCTGGTCACGGTGCTGGTCGGCGACGACCACGCTTCGCAGGTCTACGTCCGCATGAAGGTGAACCGCGCCCACGGCGTCGGCATGCTCGCCCGCAGCGTCGAGCTGCCTGCCGGAACGACTACCGCGGAGCTCTTGCAAACGCTCAGCGAGCTATCGGCCGACCCGGAGGTCGACGGTATCCTGCTGCAGCATCCAGCGGCGCCCCCAGTCGACGAGCGCACCGCACTCGAGGCGATCACCCCCGAGAAGGACGTCGACGGCCTGACGCGCGAGTCATTGGCCCGCGCGGCACTCGGCGAGCCCGGCTTCCGGGCGGCGACCCCAGGTGGCATCATGCGGCTGCTCGACGCGTATGAGGTGCAGATCGCGGGCGCCGAGACCGTCGTGATCGGCTGCAGCGCGATCCTCGGGCTGCCGGTTGGGCTGCTGCTGCTCGCGCGCGGTGCCACGGTGACGTACTGCCACCTGCGCACCCGAGATCTGCCTGCGGCGGTGCGGCGGGCCGACATCCTCGTCGCAGCCGCCGGTTCCCCCGAGCTGGTGAAGGGTGACTGGATCAAGCCCGGCGCCGTAGTGATCGACGCCGGTTACAGCCCCGGTGGCATCGGCGACGTCGAGTTCGACACGGCCCGCCAGCGCGCGTGCCTGATCACGCCCGTGCCGGGCGGCGTCGGCCCCATGACGATCGCGGTTCTGCTCGAGCAGACCCTGACCGCCGCGCGCTCCCGCGCAGGCGCTATTTAGTCGCGCTGGCTCCAATCGATCCGGTCGAACCGTTCGCGCAGTCGCCGCCCCCGATTCGGGTTCGTCGCCGCAATCCAGCCGATGCGGCCGAGCAGATGCGCGCGGAAGTCGGGCACACCCGCGCGATTCTGGCTCTCGACACCGTGCAACTCGCAATTGCGGAGGATCGCCTTGAGCTGGTCGTATTCGCTACGGGCTACGTTCGGGCCCGCATTGACGACCAGCCCGCAGGTGCGCTGGGAGCCGGCCTGCGTCACCAGACGCGATTTGCGCTCGTTGACCGTGAAGCCCTCACCCCGAACGATCGTCGTGGCTGCCGCGCGCAACCGCGGGACTGCGGCGATCAACCGGCTGCCGCCAGAGAACGTGAGGTCGTCGGCGTAACGGGAGTAGCGCGCCTCGAAGCGGGCGGCAAGCCCGGTGAGCCGCCGATCGAGCGTGAAGGCGGCGAGGTTGGCGAGGGCGGGGGAGGTTGGCGCGCCCTGCGGCAGGTGCGCCGTTCGCAGCCGGCGGCCGAGCAGCGCATAGGCGGCCACCGCGAGCGGATCGTGACGCGGGCACGGAACTGTCGACCAGACATCGGCGGGGACAGCGTTGGTGGCCAGCCCGGCGAGGACGTGGGCGACAGCCTCCGGGTAGCCTGCCATCCTGAAGATGCCGTAGACGCGCGCCGCCGAGATCGACGCGAAGAAGCTCTGCAGGTCGAGCGACAGCAGCACGTCCTGCCCGCTGTGGTAAGCGGCATGGGTGATCGCCGAGCGACCGTGAACGAAACCGTGGGCGGCATCGCCCAGTGGGATCTCGTCGAGGATCGTATGCAGGATGCAACGCTGCAGCGTCTTCAGGCGGTGTTTCGGTCGCTCGACGAGGCGAGCAGCGCGGCCCGCACGCTCGAGCACGAGGTACCGGTAGTTCCGCGGCGGCTCAGCGCTGACCCGCCGCTCGAGGCCACGAACGTCGGCCAGCCACGCAAGCTCGCCGTCACCGGTCTCGAGCAGTGCGGCCAGCTCGGCGACGGTCCCGATCCGCGGTACCGGCCAGGGCCGTCTCAGCATCGCCCCGGCGGCCACCCGCCAGTGCAGCGGCACTGGCGGCTCTGCTGCACTCGCGAATACCTCCTCCTCGGGCACCGCGGAATCGAGCTGGGCAAGCATCAGCGCGATGAAGCGGGCAAGCTCACGGCGGCGGTCGAGTGGCGGACGCACGTAGGCCGCAATCACACGCTGCACGAGCGCCTCTGCCCACTCAGGAGCTGGTGTCAGCGCCGCGCCGCAGCGTGCCGTCATCGCGGCAACATCCCAGGGACCGGCCAGCAGCTCGTCGGCGAGACAGCTTCCGATGTCGCCCTGCACGCGCGCGTCGTACATACGGCAATAATGGCGGTGTCGCGCACCGACTGCGCTTCGCCGTGCGCGCCCCTACCTGCGGCCGGAGGTCGCAGCCACGGGCTCGCGATGCACTGCCGTGAGAACGGGGGTGTCCCCGGGGTAACCCCGGAGAGGATGAGTCATGCTCACCCACCTCGGCAACGCAACACCGCCGCGGCCCACGCTAGCGGCTGCACGATAAGTGTGCGTGACCGGGCGCCCGCTGGCGCCCGACTAACGGCGACGCCGCTCAGTCGCCAACCTCGCTCGAGTGGACACCCTCGATGTAGGCATCCACCCGGCTCGTCGGCAGCCGCCGCGAAAGCGCCCAGTAGTAGCAGATCAGCGCCCATGCGGCTGAGATCAGCATCGTGCCGCCGAGACCGAGGTCGTTATTGCCCCCGTGGTCGAGCACATGCTGGAAGACGCCGATCCCACCGATGATGCCGCCGGCGCCGAAGCTGCCGAAGTACATGATGATCAGCAATCCTATGAGGTAGCCCGCGATCCAAGGCAGCGCGTCCCAATCCATCGCCGGCGCCTTCGAGTTGCCCTTGAAGACATAAGACATCCAGATCACGACGTAGCCGATCAACATCGCCACGATCAACGTCGTGTAGGTCTCCCAGCCGGAGAAGACGACCACCCAGGTGGCGCCGACGAAGCCGACCGGTGCCCAGAGCCGTGCGGCCGGCAGGTGGTACGGCCGCGGCATCTCCGGCTTCTGCTTGCGCAGCGCCCCAAGTGCCAGCGGCGCTCCCGCATACATCAGCACGGAGATCGAGGTCACCACGCCCGCGAGCTTGTTCCAGCTTGGGAACGGCAGCAGGAACAAGAGCCCGATCAAGGCGGACACGATCACGCCGAAAACTGGCACATGTGTGCGGCGGTTCACCCGCTCGAACGCCTCCGGTAGGAAGCCGTTACGGCTCATGCCGAAGCCGATGCGCGAGGAGGTGGTCTGGTAGATCAGCGCGGTGCCGCTCGGCGAAATCACTGCGTTGATCCGCAGCACCGACGCGAGCCAGCCGACCCCAGCCATGCTCGCGACCGTCCAGAACGGGCCACTGTTCAGCTTCGTGAGCGCCGGGTTGCTGGCGTCGCCGAGCTTCAGCCAGCCACCGTGGGCCGCCAGGAACGCCGGGTCCATCGCACCGATGAACGCGACCTGCACGAGCAGGTAGATGACGACGCCGATCATCAGCGCGCCGATCACGGCCCGGGCGACGTCCTTCTGCGGGTTACGTGCTTCCCCGGCGAGCTGCACCGCCTGTTCGAAGCCGAGCAGCGAAAAGACGACGCCAGCCGGCAGCGTCTCGACGATGCTGCGCAGCGGCGCCTGATGCGTGAAGAAGCCGTTGAAGTTCGAGCCATGGAAGTGCCCGAGGATCAGGATCAGGATCGTCGCCGCCGGAACCGCGATCTTCCAGAGGGCGATCGCGTTCGAGACGCGGGCGAGCCAGCGGATGCCGACGATGTTCACTAGTGCGAAGAACAAGGTCAGTGCAACGGCGACGAGGATGCCCACCCCATGCAAGCTGCCGGACTTCGAGTACCAGCCGCTGGCGAAGCTCCAGTTCGAGACGTACTGGATCGTCGCCAGCACCTCGATCGGGGCGATGCTCGTCGACTGCAGGTAGGAGGCCCAGCCGAAGGTGGCGCCGGCGAAGCTGCCGAACGCGTAATGGGGGAAGCGGCTGGTGCCACCGGTGACGGGGAAGAGGCCGCCCAGCTCCGCGTGGATCAGTGCGAGGATGGCGACCAGGATGCCGCCGATCATCCAGCCGATGATCGCCGACGGTCCAGCGATCACGGCGGCGGTCAGTGCCCCGAAGAGCCAGCCTGACCCGATCAGCGATGTAGTCGACGACCACAACAGGCCGAAGAACCCGACCCCTTGCTCGAGACCCTCATCGCGAAGTTGCGTTGGCCCTGCCGTTCCTGGTGAATATGTGACCTCGGTCACCCGGCCTCCATTGTGCTTGCTTGTGCGCCCGAGTCTATGGGATGGGTGGCGTCGCGGGCACCGTGGTGGCAGCGGCGCGTTAGCCTCGATTAGGCCCAGTCAATGGGCATACGTTTGCCTTAACCACGGAGCCTGAGAACATGAACCCAGCCAATCTCACGCGCGAGGAAGCCCGGAAGCGCTCGCAGTCGCTCTCCGCGCACTCGTACCGCGTCAGCGTCGACCTCACGGGGATGGGCAGCGACGGGCAGCGGCTCGAGCAGCCTGAGGAAACGTTCGTCTCCACGACCGTCGTGCGCTTCAGCTCCGACGGTTCGGACAGCTGGATCGACCTGATCGCCGACGCCGTGCTGGCGGCGAAGCTCGACGGACAGGCGCTCGATCCCGGCAGCTTCAAGCAGTCGCGCCTGCCGCTGCAGGCGCGAGCCGGGGAGCACGAGCTCAGCGTCACCGCGCTGTGCCGCTACTCGCATACCGGCGAGGGACTGCACCGCTTCACCGACCCCGCCGACGGCCGGGTGTACCTCTACACGCAGTTCGAGACCGCCGACGCGAGGCGGATGTACGCCTGCTTCGAGCAGCCGGACCTGAAGGCGACCTTCCAGCTGACGGTGCGCGCGCCGCAGGGGTGGGCCGTCGTCTCGAACTCACTCACGCCGGAGCCGTCCGCGCCCGACGCGGCTGGATCCCAGGTCTGGACTTTCGCCGCGACGCCGCGCATCGCCACCTACATCACCGCCCTGATCGCCGGCGAGTTCCAGGTCGAGCCCGGCACGATCACCACGGCTAAGGGCGAGATCCCCGCGGCGCTCGTCTGCCGCCAGTCGATGCGCCGGTATCTCGACTCGGACCGTATCCGCACGACCACGCAGCACGGCTTCGACGTCTACGAGGAGGACTTCGGCCGCGCCTACCCGTTCGACAAGTACGACCAGCTGTTCGTGCCCGAGTTCAACGCCGGCGCGATGGAGAACGCCGGCGCGGTGACGATCCGCGACGAGTACCTGTTCCGCTCCAAGGTGACCTCGGCCCAGTACGAGGCGCGCGACAACACGATCGTCCACGAGCTTGCCCACATGTGGTTCGGCGATCTCGTGACGATGCGCTGGTGGGACGACCTCTGGCTCAACGAGAGCTTCGCCGAGTGGTGCGCCTACCACTGCCAGCAGCGGGTTGCGGAACGCCTCGGTGGCATCGACCCGTGGGTCAGCTTCGCGGGCGGGCGCAAGGGCTGGGCCTACACACAGGACCAGCTGCCGACGACGCACCCGATCGCGGCCGACATGGTCGACCTCGAGGCGGTCGAGCAGAACTTCGACGGGATCACCTACGCGAAGGGCGCGAGTGTCCTGAAGCAGCTCGTCGCCTACGTCGGGGAGGAGCAGTTCCTCGCCGGTGTCCGCGAGTACCTGGACGATCACGCGCTCGGTAACGCCGAGTTCGCCGATCTGCTGGCGGCCTTGCAGAAGGCCTCGGGCCGCGACCTGAGCGACTTCGCCGAGCAGTGGCTGACCACCAGCGGCGTCAACACGCTGCGCGCCGACGTCGCGATCGACGCCGCAGACCGCTACACCCGCTTCGAGATCGTCCAGACCGCGCCGACCGAGCACCCGACGCTGCGCACGCACCACATCGCGGTCGGCCTCTACGAGCCCGAAGGTGAGCGGCTGCTGCGCAGTGAGTCGCTCGAACTCGACGTCAGCGGCGAGCGTACCGCGGTGCCGGCGCTCATCGGCCGCAAGCGCGTGGCGCTGGCCCTGATCAACGACCAGGACCTCGGCTTCGCGAAGATCCGGCTCGACCCGGACTCGCTGACGACCGCCCGCGAGCGCATCGGCGCGATCGACGACCCGCTCGCGCGCTCCCTGATCTGGGGCATGGCCTGGGACATGGTCTACGACGCCGAGCTGCCGGCCGCTGACTACATCGCGCTGGTCACGCGCGGGATCGGCGCCGAGACCGACATGACCGCCGTGCGGACGCAGCTACGCCAGGTTCGTTTCGCGGCCAGCGCCTACACCGCTCCGGCCGAGCGCGAGGCAGCCGCCGCCGCGCTGTTCGCCGGGCTCAGCCGCCAGCTCGACGCCGCCGCGCCAGGCTCCGAGCGGCAGCTGCCGATGGCCGACGCGCTAATCGCGGCCGCTTTCGACGAGCGCAGTGCTGGGCTGCTCGCCCGCTGGCTGGCCGGCGAGCAGTTGCCCGAGGGCTTGGTGATCGACCAGGATCGTCGCTGGGCGATCGTGACGACGCTCGCGCGCCTCGGGCGCGCCGGTGAGGCCGAGATCGTCGCGGAGGCCGAGCGCGACCGGACGATCTCCGGCGCCGAGCTTGCCGCCGGGGCGCGGGCCGCGTTGGCCGATCCTGCCGCCAAGGCGGCGGCCTGGCAGTTGGCGACAGAGGACCCCGACGTCCCGAACGGCACGCACGCCCACATCTGCATGGACTTCTTCAACTACGGGCAGGAGCCGCTGCTTGAGCCCTACGTCGACCGCTACCTGCAGGTCTGCGAGCTGATCTCGGCCAAGCAGGGGATCTGGGCGACCCGTGGCCACGCCGTCAGCGAGACGGTGCTGGCCTGGCTCTGGCCGATGCCGCTCGCCGATCGCGCCTTCATCCGTAGGCTCGACGCCTGGCAGAGCGCCGGTCAGCTCTCGGACTCGGTCCGGCACACGCTTTCGGAGCGGCGCCACGCGACGCTCCGGGCGCTGGCGGCGCAGGAGCTCGGCGCCACCGCCGCGGGCGCCACAGCCACGGCGTAGGCAACAGACAGAGGCGGGTAGGCGACGAGCAGGCGACCCCACGACGCAGCGCGCCGCAGGCCTCGTGATGTCGCGAAATCGCCCGCCGGCATTGGCGCTTGCGGCAACGCGGCGGAGCCTTGGGCGGGCGGCGGCGGCAATTCCTACCCACAAAGCATGGATCTAAAACATGGTGGTAGAGTCGGATTTCGTGATTGAGCCGCCGATTCCCCTGAGCATGGTGCGCCCCGGCACGACGGTACGCGTGCAGTCGGTTTCAGGCAAGGATGCAACGCGCCGCCAGCTCGGCAGCATCGGCTTCGTCGCCGACGCCGAGGTGACGGTGGTCTCGGAGCTGCGCGGCAACGTGATCGTCACCGTCAAGGGCACAAGGGTCGCGATCAGCCGCGCCCTGGCGCATCGGGTGCTGATCGCATGACCGCTGTGCCAAGCGACGAGACATCAGGAGACGCGGTGCGCACGCTGAAGGACGTCCAGCCCGGCGAGACGGTCGTGGTCAACAGGTTCCTCGGCGCCGGCGCGGTGCGCCGTCGGCTCATGGACATGGGGATCACGCGTGGCACCAGCGTTTACCTGCGGAAGGTCGCCCCGCTGGGCGACCCGATCGAAGTGAAGGTGCGGGGCTACGAGCTGTCACTGCGCAAGTCGGAGGCGGAGAGCATCGTGGTCGACGGCGCGCCGGCAGGGGAGGATCACCGATGAAGATCGCGCTCGCCGGCAACCCGAACTGTGGCAAGACCACGATGTTCAACGGCTTGACCGGCTCAACCCAGTACGTCGGCAACTGGCCGGGCGTCACGGTCGAACACAAGGAAGGCCGGCTCCGCAACCACAGGGACGTGATCGTCACCGACCTGCCGGGGATCTACTCGCTCTCGCCTTACAGCCTCGAGGAGGTCATCAGCCGCAACTACCTGCTCAGCGACGACCCCAACGCGATCATCGACCTGGTCGACGCCACTAACCTCGAGCGCAACCTCTACCTGACGACCCAGGTCCTGGAGCTTGGCATTCCGGTCGTGCTCGCGCTGAACATGATCGACCTCGTCCGCAGGTCCGGCGACCGGATCGACGCGGTCAAGCTCGGCGAAATGCTGGGCTGCGCCGTGGTCGAGACTTCGGCGCTGAAGGGGACCGGATCCCAGCAGGCAGCCGAGATGGCGCTCGAGCTCGCGGAGCAGAGCCTCGAGCAGTCCCCGCAGGGGATCTTCTCGGCACCGGTCGAGGCGGCCCTGCAGGCGATCGGGGTCGAGTTCGGGGAGCTGGTCGATCCGCGGCGGGCGCGCTGGTATGCCGTCAAGCTGTTCGAGCGCGACGAGCAGACGCTGGACACGTTGCAGCTTACCGAGCAGCAGCGCGCGCGACTCGAACAGATCACCACTCCCGTCGAGCAGCGGCTAGGTGACGACAGCGAAACGATTATTACCAACGAGCGCTATGACTACATCGCGCGCGTGGTTGACGCCGCCGCCGAGCGACGTGCCGTGCAAATGACTCTGTCGGATAAGATCGACCGGGTCGTTACCAACCGAATCCTGGCGATCCCGATCTTCGTGGCCGCCATCTTCGCGATGTACTCCGTCTCGGTGACGACGATGGGCGCGCTCTCGGTGACGAACTGGGTCAACGACAAGCTGTTCGGGACCTGGATCACGAACGGCGCGACCTCGGCGCTGCACGCGGTGCACGCGGCTGGCTGGCTGGACAGCCTGATCGTTAACGGGATCATCAACGGCGTCGGCACGGTACTCGGCTTCGTGCCGCAGATGCTGGTGCTGTTCTTCTGCCTCGCGATCCTCGAGGATTGCGGCTACATGGCCCGCGTAGCCTTCATCATGGACCGGATCTTCCGCCGGTTCGGGCTCTCCGGCAAGTCGTTCATCCCGATCCTGATCGGCACCGGCTGCGGCGTGCCGGCAATCATGGCCACGCGCACGATCGAGAGCGAGAAGGACCGGCGCATGACGATCATGCTCACCACCTTCATGCCGTGCACGGCAAAGACCGTGATCATCGCCATGATCACCACGACGTTCTTCCCGCACTCATTCTTGATCGCGCCGGCGATGTACTTCCTGGGCATGGCGGTGATCGTCTTCTCAGGCGTCGGCCTGAAGAAGACCCGCTACTTCGGCAGCGATCCGGCGCCGTTCGTAATGGAGTTGCCGGAGTACCGCGTCCCCCTGCCTAAAGGCGTACTGATGCATACGTGGGAGCGCTCCCGGATGTTCATCATTAAGGCCGGGACGATCATCTTCTCGGTCGTCGTCGCCGTCTGGTTCTTCTCGAACTTCAGCGTTTCGATGCAGCTCGTCACCATCCAGCACAGCATGCTCGCGGACTTCGGGCGAGCGGTCACGACGCTCTTCGCGCCGCTTGGCTTCGCCACCTGGAAGGCGACGGTCGCGACGATCACCGCGCTGATGGCTAAGGAGAGCGGGATCGCAACGCTCGCGACGCTCAACGGGGTCGCAGACCCCGATCGGACGCGCGCCGTGATGCAGGGGATCTCCACGATGTTCGTGCCGATCAGCGCCTTCTCGTTCATGATCCTGAACCTGTTCGACCCGCCCTGCATCGTGGCAATGGCGACCACAAGCCGCGAGATGAACAGCCGCAAGTGGACGATGATCGCGATCGGATACCAGGTGGTGCTCGGCTACAGCATGGCCTTCATCACCTTCCAGCTCGGCAGCTTCCTCTTTTACGGCCACGCGTTCGGTCTCGGCCAGGTGATTGCCATCGCGGTGCTCGCCCTGATGGCGGTACTCGTGCTGCGGCCGGCGTCGGCCCAGAGATCATTGGTCAGTGCCGGTGACGCCGAAGTTGGGGCTGCATGATGGCAGCGAAAATGGAAGTGACACGATGAACGTCGCCACGATCCTGCTGACCGTCATCATCGCCTGGCTGCTGGTGCGGGCGGTGACCTACGTGCGACGCCGGGGAATGTGCGCGATCTGCGAGGTTCGCGGCTGCCCGCTGGTGAACCTCAAGCCAGCCGGGCGCCGCTCACTCGTGGCCCGTCTCTTCAAGCCGGTGCGCCAACCGCCATGCGGTTCAGCGCCTAGCCGTCGCCCAGCGATCCTCCGATCCGACACGGCAACGGCGGCAGCCGGCTTCGATCTGGGCGCACTGCGTGTGAAGACGCTGACGGAGCTTGACTTGGACGCACTCGATGTGACGACGACGGACTTCGATCTGCGCACGCTGCTGCAGACCCCGGACGACGGACAGAGCCAGGGTCAGGGTCAGGCTACGCAGGCCGCAGCGCGATCCGAGCGGGCCGCAGCGGCGGCCCGCGTACACGCGGGCGTCAACTGAAACGAGCAGGAGTCAGCGATGGTTTCAACGATTGCAATCGTGGTCGTGATCGGCGCCTTCGTGCTGCTGGGGGCGCGACACTACCGGCGGGTCATGCGCGCCGGCTGCTGCGGCGCCGACGCGGACCCGGCGGTTAAGAAGGTGCGCGTTGCCGACCGCGACCTCCGGCACTACCCGTACCAGAAGGAGATCGACGTCGAGGGCATGACGTGCGCCAACTGCGTTGCCACGGTGCAGAACGCCTTGAATGGCCTGGACGGCGTCTACGCGAAGGTCGATCTCTCCCAGAAGCGCGCCACGGTGCGGATGCGGGCCGAGCTGCCGGATCAGCTCCTGCGCAGCGCTGTAGTCGGCTCCGGCTATGCGGTGAAATCGATCCACGCGAAGCGTCGAGTGGCCGTAGCCGCCTAGGAGTGGTTCCACGGCCTCGGGACCCAGGCGCGGGGTTGACCAGGGCCGTGGAATCCGGGCATGGACCACCAGGGCCGTGGAATCCGGGCATGGGCCACCAGGGCCGTGGAATCCGGGCACGGACCACCAGGGCCGTGGAATCCGGGCATGGGCCACCAGGGCCGTGGAATCCGGGCACGGACCACCGGCGGCGGGAAACCGTAGAACCGTGCAAACCGTTTGCGGCCCCGCCGGTTTTCGGAGTTCTACGGCTATATCACGACAAACTCCGAAACGCGCCGGCGATCAAAACGGTTTGCACGGTTCTACGGGTCGCCAGCACCCCAACCGACCCCAACGCCTAAACCCACAGAACTACCCATCAAGGCGACGGCCGACGAGACGCCGTCGGCCACCGCGGCGGCCACGGCGGCCGGATGCGACCACCACACAGCACCGGGATCGCGGTGACGAAGACGATCGCCGCGATCGTGAGGTAGGCGTCGTGGATACCGCTGACGAGCCCGCTGACGAGCTTGTCGTGGAGCGCCGCCGTCGTCGCGCCGGTGATTGCTGAGCCATAGGACTCGCCGCCCGCGGCGGTACGCGGCTGCCCTGCGGCCACCGAGCCGATCAGGATCGTGCCGGCGATCGCGACGCCGAGCGCACTGCCGACCTCGCGGCTGCAACTGTTGAGCGCTGAGCCAACGCCGGCGCGCGCCTTCGGTAGGCTCGCCAGCACCTCGCTGGAGAGCACCGGCGTCGAGAGTCCCATCCCCGACGCCATCACCACCAGCGCGACCAGGTATAGCGGGTACGGAGTACCGCGGCCGGCGGTGCCGAGCAGCACCAGGCCAACCACGATCAAGGCCAGCCCGAGGCCGATCGTCCGCAGCCTCCCGATGCGGCCGGCGATCGCGTTCGCGTGCGGCGAGACGGTCTTCATCACGTAGCCCTGCGGCAGGATCGCAAGCCCCGTCAACAACGGCGAGAAGCCCTTCACGTACTGCAGATACTGGGCGTTGATGAAGAACAGCGTGAACATCCCGGTGAAGGCCACGGCGATGCCGGCGCTGCCTGCCCGCAACCCGCGCAGGCGGAAGAGCCGTGGGTCGAGCAGGGAATCGGAGGTATGCAGCTCGAAGACGACGAAGGCCACGATCGCCAGCACCGTCAGCACGAAGGCACCGATCGTGTTCGCGCCCTGCCAGCCCAGACTCCGCCCCTCGGTGAGACCGAAGAAGAATGCCCCGAGGGCGACGATCAGCAGCGCCGAACCGGGCACATCGACCGGCACCGCGTGCGGCGCGACCGCGGTGGTCCGGCGCCGGATCAGCACGCCCAGCGCTACCGCGAACGGCACCGGGACGAGGTAGAGCCAACGCCAGTCCGCGAACTGCAGGATGATGCCGGCGACGACGTTGCCGGTGAGGCCGCCGATGCCGGTCGCCGCCGACCAGTTGCCGATCGCGCGGCCGCGCTGTGCGGGCGGCGCCCCGGCGACCGAGATCGCCAGCGTCGCCGGCATCACCAGCGCCGCACCGACGCCGCTGATCGCCCGCGCCAGCAGCATCACCGCAACGGTCGGAGCGAGTCCGGCGCCGACCAGGCCCACGGCGAACGCTGTCAGCCCGACCAGCAGCATCCGCTTACGGCCGTAGCGGTCGCCGACCGCGCCGGCGGGGAGCAGGCAGGCGGCGAACACCAGCACGTAGATCTCGACCATCCACACGACCTCGGTCGAGCTGGGGTGCAGCGCCGAGCCGGCCAGGGAGGGGATGGCAAGGTTCGTGCCCGACACCAGCGCTTGCACGAGGATCACGGCCAGGCTCATCAGCCGGGTGGGAGAGCTTGAGGTCGTCGCTGTATTCGCCTGCCCGTCGCTGGTCGCCGTCACTTGCCGCCGCTTTCTCGCTGCTGCCGCAGCGGCAAGTCTCGGGTGCTCCGCGCCATACGTCAAATGCATGTTCGCAATGTGATCTATGCTCCCAGCGACATGTTGTGATGTGACCGATTGGACGGTTTGATGGAGCGGGGAGACGTCGATCTGAACTTGCTGAGAGGGCTCGTCGCACTCGTCGAGGAGGAGTCGGTGACCCAGGCGGCGGCGCGGCTGCACCTCTCGCAGCCGGCGATGAGCCGGACGCTGGCGCGAATCCGCGCGACCGTCGGCGACCCGTTGCTGGTGCGTGCCGGTCAGAGCATGCAGCTGACCCCTCACGGCGAGCAGCTGCGCACGCAGGCGGGCACGATGCTGCAGGCCGTCACCGATCTTCTGGCGCCGGCGCCGAGCGTCGCTGAGCGGGAGATCGACCGCACCTTCACGATCATCGCTAACGACGCGATGACGAACTCGTTCGGCCTCGATCTGCTGCGAGCCGTGCGCGCCGCCGCGCCGAAGGCTTCGCTGACATTCGTGACCGAGACCGCGACACCGTCTCAGGCGCTGCGACTGCCGCACGTCGACCTCGAGATCGGTGTCCTCGACGACCCGCCCGTCGAGGCGATCACCGAGGACCTCACCACCGACGAGCACGTCGCGGTGTTCGACCCCGGCCGCCATCCGGAGCTGCTCGGCGCACCCGCGGCGGCGACGCTAGCCGCCGCCGACCACGTCGTGGTCACCCGCAAGGCGCGCGCCTGGGGGCCGCTCGACGACGCGCTGTCCGAGCGGGGTCTGTGTCGGCAGGTCGCTGCGATCGTTCCGTCCTTCAGCGCGGCGCTGCTGATGCTCGTCGGCACCGACCTCGTGACGACGGCGCCGCGCAAGCAGTATCAGCGGGCGATCGCGAACCTAGGGCTGGCCTGGGCGCCGATTCCGCTGCCGCTGCCGCCGCTACGGATCCAGCAGTGCTGGCACCCCCGTTATGCGAACGACCCCGAGCACCGCTGGCTGCGCGAAAAGCTCCGGCGGGTGGTCGCGGACTGACCGCTCGTCCACTGCGAACAGCCGCGAGGTTGACCACTGCGGCCGCGCTGGCGAGCTGCGCAGCGGTCAATCCTGAACGGCTGCCCGCGGCTGCCCGCGGAACAGCGTCACAGCGGTGATGATCGTCAGCGCCGCACAGGCCGCGGCGACAGGGTAGGCGTGGTGCAGGCCGACCACGAACGCGTTGCCGATCGCCGCGTGGGCCGCCGGCGTCACACCGCGGATCGTCTTCAGCCCACCGCTCGCGCTTGCATGCCGGGCCAACTCGGTCAGGTGGCCGGCGGCAGTCGCTGACAACCCCAGGTGCTTGATCTGGCCCGGCAGAGCGCCGAGGAAGCCGGCGAAGGTGAGCGTGCCGAGCAGCGCCACGCCGAGCGAGCTGCCGACCTGACGGAAGGTGCTGGTCACCGCGCCGGCGACGCCGGCGCGGTCGGGCGGCAGGCCGGACACCGCGGCGTTGGTGATCGGCGTGTTGACCAGCCCGGCGCCGCAGCCGACCAGCAGGTAAGCAATGATCAGCAGCCACACCGGGACGGTGCGGCCGGCGAACGAGAGGATCAGCGAGCCTGCGAGCATCACGAAGCCGGCCAGCGTCACCGGCAGCCGCGGTCCGCGGTCGGCGGTCAGCCGGCCCGACAGCGGCGCCAGGAACACGGTGCCGACCGTCGCCGGCATCACCAGCAGACCGGCGGTCAGCGGCGAGTAGCCGCGGACCTCCTGCAGGAACAGCGTGTTCACGAACAGGAAGCCGGTGAAGATGATGAAGTACAGCGTCGCGACGGCGGCTGCGGCGCTGAAGTGGGGGCTGCGGAACAGTCGCGGCTCGAGCAGCGCGTCTTCCTTATGGCTCTCGACGGTGAGGAACGCCACGAGCGAGACGACCGTCACCGCGAACAGGGTCAGCACGGTCGTCGAGGTCCAGGCACCATTCGAGGCCTCGATGAAGCCGGACGTCAGCGACACCAGGACCACGAACACCAGGAACTGGCCGAGCGGATCGAGTCGCCGGCGCACCGTCTCCTTCGACTCGGTTGCGTAGCGGGCAGCGAGGAGCACCGCGATCACCACGATCGGTGGGTTGATCCAGAAGACGCTGCGCCAGCCGAGGTACTCCACGAGCAGCCCGCCGAGCGGCGGCCCGAGCCCGGTGCTGAGGCCGGTGGTGGCGCTCCAGATGCCGATCGCCTGTGCCCGCTCGCGACGGGTGGGGTAGGCCTGGGCGATCAGCGCGAGGCTGCTCGGTACCAGGAAGCAGCCGCCGAGCGCCTGGATCACACGGGCGCCGATCAGCATGTTCACGGTGGGGGCGAGGCTGCACAGCAACGAGCCGGCACCGAACACCACGAGGCCGGACTGCAGCAGCCGGCGACGGCCGAAGCGGTCACCGAGCGCGCCGGCCGACAGCAGCAGGCAGCCACGCACGACGATGTAGGCGTCCACGACCCACTGCAGCGCCGAGGTGTCGGCGTGCAGATCCTTCCCGATGCTGGGCAGAGCGACGTTCGCCACCGTGTTGTCGAGCGTGCTGATGAACAGTGCCAGGCAGCAGACGACCAGCACCATCCGTTGCCGGTGGACCTCACTCGGGCCGCGGCGCGCGCTTGTGGCGGCTGTCGTCATGGAGCGCTTACCATCCGGCGCCTAACTTTAGAATTCGTCAGCGCGAAGCGCAGGCTGCCTTCATACCTTGGCCGACCGTTGCCGCCGAGCGCCGCCCGCCCGTCGACCGTTGCCGATCTTCTCCCATATATGTACAAAATCGGCAACGGCTGACCGAGGGTCGCACCGCCGAGTACTGACCGCCCTGCCGAGTGCGGACCCGCACCCTCACCGCGCGAGCCGACCCGAGCCCATCCCGAAGTAGCCGGCCTGCGGATGGTGGACCATCAGCGACACCGTCGACTGCTCGGGATCGAGCGAGAAGCCCTCGGTCAGTCGCAGACCGATCGACTCGGGCCGCAGCAGCCGGAAAACCTTGGACTGCTCCGACAGGTCCGGACAGGCTGGATAGCCCCAGGCATAGGCATGGCCTCGATCCGCCGGAAGGCCCAGGTCGGCCAGCGCTTTGGCGCGCAGCCAACGGGTCGTCGCCAGCGCCGCATACACGCCCAGCCCGCGCACGAAGAACTGCTCGGCCAGCTCGCCTTCCGACTCGAGTCGGTTCGCCTCTGCACTGACCCCGGGCCCGACGGTGGCCGCCTGCAGCTCGACGACATCGACCGCGCCGGCAGCACCTGGCTGCAGCGGGCGGAAGAAGTCGGCGAGGCAGAGCCGGTCGCAGCCAGGCTGGCGCGGGAACGAAAGCCGCTCGAGCTCACGTGGGTGGGCGGGATCGAAATCCTGCGGGTCCCAGACGATGAGCTGCTCGCCGTCGCCGTTGCAGGGGAAGAAGCCAAGCAGCGCCCGCGGCTTCAGGTAGGAGGCCTGACGCCACATCCGCTGCAGCCGCGGCTCGAACTCATCGCGCACCAGCCGCTCCCACTTCTCGCCCTTGACGCCGTGGCCGCCCCAGCTCATCTTGAAAAGCCCGTGCCTGGCGATGTGGGGGACAAGCTCGTCGAGGCCGACCTCGAGCTCGCGCACACCCCAATACGGCGGCACCGGCAGCGGCAGGTCGGTCCGGGCGGCGCTGCGTGCGCCGGATCGCTGCGGACCCGGTGCCGCCTTCACGGCGGACGGCGGCTCATCATGCAGCGCGCGGGCGTCCACGGCCGTCTCATGCACCAACTTGCGGCGCGCGCCAGGAACTGAGAGCCGCTGCAGGGTCGCCAGCGCGTCGAAGCCGTCCTTGCAGAAGAACACGCCAGGCTCGTAGACGGCATCGGCGCCCGCATCCGGCAACAGCATCAGGCGTAGGGCGAACTTACGGGTGACCAGCGGCCCACCGATCAGCACCGGCAGCTCGAGTCCGCGAGCGTGCAGCTCCGCGATAACCGTCGACATCTGCTTGGAGGTCGAGGTCAGCAGCGCGCTCAGCGCGATCGCGCTGGCCTCGTGATCGACCGCGGCAGTGACGATCGCCGACGCTGGCACCTTCCTGCCAAGGTCGATCACCACATAGCCGTTCGCGCGTAAGACCGCCGCCATCAGCGACTTGCCGATGTCGTGGACGTCGCCCGAGACCGATGCAACGACGATCGTGCCCTTCATCTGACTGGCAAGCGCGTCATCGTGGCACTTGAGCTGCGCGATCGCGCGCTGAGCCACCTCAGCCGCAGCCAGCAACTGCGGCAGAATCAGCTCACCCGCAGCGAACCTGCGGTCGACCGCCGCCATCGCCGGCAGCAGCACGTCGTGCAGCGTCCGAGCCACACCAAGCTCAGCAACAGTGTGATCGACCGATGCCTCTACGCCTTCGCGTTGCTGCCGCAGGACCAACCCGCGCAGGGCCTTGGCTGGCCTCAGCGCCGCCGAACCGGTCACGGTCGCCGTGTTGATGCCATCACCTGTCACCGGTCCAGATCTGTTGTCGCTGCTCACACCGTCACGCGTTTCCTCACCCTACGTACCATAGGCGTGCGGTCCGGTGCCGGCCCGCTGGCCGGCACCGCAGTGATGAGATCACGACGCTGACGATGCCGCAGCGACCCGCGCCACCGCGTCCGAGGTGACGCCGGAGTGCGCCGGCAAGCGCAGTGGCGACCGCCCGGCGACCGCGCTCACGACGCCGAGCGACGGTGCCCGCCCTCAGCCGCAAGCTTGAGGCGCTCCAGCCGCGTCGCCCAGGCCGCATCGGCAGCAGCGAGCCACTCGATCGCCGGTGCCAGCCCCCGCGGCGCCGGCTGATAGATGACCTCACGACGGCGCGAGCTCGATGTGCGCTGTACCAGGCCGGCCTGCTCGAGCGCCGCGAGGTGCTTCGCGACCGCCTGGCGGCTGATCGGCAATGTGGCCGTCAACGCGGGCACTGTGGCCGGGCCGTCATGCAGCAGCGACTGCAGCATCTGCCGGCGGGCGGGGTCAGCCAGGGCGCCGAAGAGCAGGCTGACCTCCGGGTCGGGATCGGCTACGCGAGCGCGAGCGTCCATCTGCGACCCAGGCGTGTCCGGTGCAGCCCAGCGGCGGCGCCGGCGAGCATCGAGAGCGGCAGGCTTGGCGCCGACTCGATCACGATGACCCTGGTCCGGCCTTCCTCGGGCACAGCGATGATTTCCACGCGATGCTCCGCTCGGTCGGGCGCCTGCCAGCGCCAGACCAGCCGGCTGGGCGGCTCGGATTCGACCACCTCGATCGTCCGCCCAGGCTCCGGCTCGAGCCACTGCCGGCGTCCCGCTTCGCTGTCGAGCAGCTCCCAGACCTCTGCCGGCGTCGCCTCGATCGTCGTCTCGCGCCAGACGCACGGATCGGCAGCCTGCGGCGTCATGTCGTTCTTCTGCGTCTCATCTCCCTGCATCGCTTCGCCTCCGCCGCATCGTTTCCGGTTGGGCGCCTCGCGGCGCTTCGGGCCCGGCGCCAACCGCACCCACAAGTTGACAACCAATTGGTTGCTATCGTCAGGACGACAACCAACTTATTGTCGAAAGGATAGTGCGATGTCATTGGTACCGATGGTCATCGAGCAGACTCCGCGCGGCGAGCGCTCGTTCGACATCTACTCGCGTCTGCTGGACGAGCGAATCATCTTCATTGGCACGGAGATCAACGACGCGGTCGCGAACCTCGCGGTCGCGCAGTTCCTGCATCTGGAGTCGCAAGACCCCGATAAGGACATCTCGCTCTACATCAACTCGCCCGGGGGAGTCGTCTACGCCGGGCTTGCGATCTACGACACGATGCAGTTCATCAAGCCGGACGTGCAGACGATCTGCTTCGGGATCGCGATGAGCGCGGCGTCGCTGCTGCTCGCCGGCGGGGCACCCGATAAGCGGATGGCGCTCCCGAACGCGCGGATCCTGCTGCACCAGCCTTCCGGCGGCTTCCAGGGGCAGTCCACCGATATCGCGATACACGCGCGCGAGATCCTGGAGCTGCGCGACCACGTCGAGGCGATCTACGAGCGCCACACCGGCAAGCCGCGCGCGCAACTGCACGACGACATGGAGCGCGACCGCTACTTCACAGCCGAGCAGGCACGCCACTACGGACTGATCGATCGGGTGATCGAACGGCACGAGCTCCATCAGACGAACGCCGGCTTCCACGGCTGAGACGTAGGATTAGAGGTGGATGAGCGTTGATCAGCAACCGGCGAGCAGGGATGCTGCCGGAATCCTCACGATCCATCTGGTCCGCCATGGCCAGACCGACTGGAACAAGCAAGCTCGCATGCAGGGACAAAGCGACATCCCGCTGAACGCCACCGGCTTGCGGCAGGCCGACGCAGCCGCCGTGGCGCTCAGTGGGCGGCCGATCGGGGCCGTGATCGCCAGCGACCTTATTCGTGCTCGCCAGACCGCCGAGCCGATCGCCGCTGGGGCTGGGGTGAAACTGGTACTCGAGCCGGCGCTGCGAGAGCGCAGCTTCGGCAGCGCCGAGGGCCAGTTCGAAACCGAAATCGACCGGCAGCTTGCAGGACGGTTCCGCGAGCGCTGGGCCGACCCCGACTTCACCTTCGCCGGCGGCGAGACGCGCCGCCAGCTCTACCAGCGGGTTGGCGCTTTCCTGCGCGACCTACTGACCTCCCCGCCTCAAGGGGAGATCGTCCTCGTCGCCCACGGCGGCACGCTCCAGGTCGCCCGCGGGTTCCTGGAGCAGATTCCCGTGGAGCAGCTGCCCGAATGGCATTTCGATAACGCCGGGATCACCACGCTCACGGTGCTGCAGCGATCCGCGCCACCGCAGCCGGCATGACGCGCTGGATTGCGGCGATGGTGGCGGCCACGGCCCTGGCGGCGACGCTGGCCGGATGCGGCGCCAGCGTCAGCACCGGCGCAGCGGGCACGACACCGGCAAGCACGACGCCGGTGGTGACAGCAGTCGCCACGACTGCCGCCGCGCCCAGGGCGGTAACGGCCACGGCTCCAGCGCCCGCGACGGCGACGCTGGGGAGGACAGCGCCGGTCACGGCCAGAGCCGCGAAGCTGCCGCTGGCTGGCAAGGTGGTGGGGATCGACCCAGGCCACAACGGCGCCAACGGCAGGGACCCGGCGCGGCTCAACCGCAAAGTCTGGAACGGCCGCGAGTGGGAGGGTTGCGACACCACCGGGACGCAGACCGACAGCGGCTACACCGAGGCCCGCTACAACTGGAACGTCGCCCGCTACCTGCAGGTGGACCTCCGGCGCCTAGGGGCGAGGGTCGTTATGACCCGTCACTCGAACGATGGCTTCGGTCCCTGCGTGGACACCCGAGCCCAGATCATCGATCGGGCGCACGCGAACGTGGCGATCGACATCCACGCCGACGGCGGTCCCGCGACGGGTCGCGGCTTCGCAATCCTCGAGCCGGTCGCCGACTCCGTGAACCGCCGGGTGATCGCCGGCTCCGGCCGCTTCGCCGAGATCCTGCGGGCGCGCTTCACGGCTGTGACGAAGATGCAGGAAAGCACGTATGACGGCAGCCACGGCCTGCAGCCACGCGACGACCTTGCGGGATTGAACCTCACCACGGTGCCGAAGGTGCTGATCGAGTGCGGGAACATGCGCAACGCCACCGACGCACGGCTGCTGGTCTCTGAGACCTTTCAGCGACGAGCTGCCAAGGCGATGGCACAGGCGATCGAACGCTTCCTGGTCGGCCGCGCCTAGCGGACCCGCGCGGGGGGCGTGGTGTACCCCTGGTGTATGTCCCGCACCAATATCGACATCGACGATCGCGCCTGCGCCGAGGTGATGCATCGCTACGAGCTGTCAAGCAAGCGCGAGGCCGTGAACCTCGCGCTACGCACGCTCGCCGGAGAGCGACTCGACGCCCACGCCGCGCGAGCTCTCCGAGGCTCGGGCTGGGACGCAGATCTCGACGAGCTGCGGTCAACACGAGCTTGGGGAGTATCGGGGAATCGTTTGCCGTTCTGACGGCATCTGGACGCGCCATGGTGGATGGCGGCGAGCCAGCCGTACCACCAGTACGTCTTGGCTCGCCGCCAGTCACGCCCAGCCACTCGCCAGAACCGTCAACTAATCCCCGCACGGCCCGTTAGCGTCGCTGGGCGCCCGACCATCGACTCGCTTCTTTGTAAGTTCACCTACGCATAGGGGAGGGAAACTTACAAAGAAAGGGGTTTCCCTCAGCTTCCTGCGACAACTCGACCGCGCCTTGCCGCCTTTTGGCGGCTGGCACACGGCACGTCTGCGGTCAGCCAAGCAGGCCGCGGATGTCGTCAACGTCGATCTGCCCGGCGAACAGCTCGCCGTCGTCCATCACACCTTTGAAGAGGGCGGCTTTGCGCTGCGCCAGGGCCACGACCTTCTCCTCGATCGTGTTCTTCGACACCAGCCGATAGACCATCACCTGCCGGGTCTGGCCGATCCGGTGGATGCGGTCGATCGCCTGCGCCTCAACTGCCGGGTTCCACCACGGATCAAGCAAAAAACAGTAGTCGGCCTCCGTCAGGTTCAGGCCGAAGCCGCCGGCCTTGAGGCTGATCAGGAAGACCGGCGCATCGCCCTGCTTGAACTCGGCCAGCACCTTGTCGCGGTGGCGGGTGCGGCCGTCGAGGTAGCAGTACTGCAGATGCGCGGCATCCAAGCGCGCTCGCACCAGCGCCAGAAAGCCGGTGAACTGGCTGAACACCAGCGCGCGGTGGCCGCCGCCGGCGACGTCGGCAAGCTGCTCGGTCAGCGTTTCGAGCTTCGCCGACCGGACCTTCAGGTGCTGCTTGTCGACCAGGCCGGCGTGCAGGCTCAGCAGGCGCATGCGGGTGATCGCGCTGAGGATCGTGAAGCGGTTCTTATCGAAGTCGTCAAGCAGCCCCAGCAGCCGCTGGCGCTCGCGCTGCATGTAGGTGTCGTAGAGCTTGCGGTGGCGCGGCTGCAGGCCCACTTCCAGGATCTGCTCCTGCTTGGGCGGCAAGTCAGCGGCCACCAGCTCCTTGCTGCGCCGCTTGACCAGCGGACGGATGCGGCGTCGCAGCCGGGCCAAGCGCTCGCTGTCATTGTGGCGCTCGATCGGCTTCGCGTAGTAGTCGCCAAATGCCGCCGGGTCAGGGAACAGCCCCGGCGCGACGATCGACAGCAGCGCCCACAGCTCGGTGAGGTTGTTCTCCATCGGCGTCCCGGTCATCGCCAGCTTGAAATCCGCCGGCAGCCGCCGCACCGCCGCGTAGGTCTTGGCGCCGGGGTTCTTCACCGCCTGCGCCTCGTCGAGGATCACCCCGGCCCATTCGACGCGCTGATAGCGCTCCGCGTCCAGGCGGACAAGCGTGTAGGTCGTGACCACCACGTCCGCCTCGGCGGCGATCTGATCGATCTCCACGTCCGCGCGGGCGAGCGTGTCGGTCAGCGCCCGGACGCGGAGCCGGGGGGTGAAGCGCTCCGCCTCGGAGACCCAGGTGGCGACGACGCTGGTGGGGGCGACCACCAGAAACGCTGCAGCGGGGCTGCCGGCCAGCGGGCCGGCAGTCCCGGCGATCGCATCGGCAGGCGCGGCGACAGCACCACCAGGCCCGGCGACAGCACCACCAGGCCCGGCGTCCGCACGACGCTGATCGCACACGTGGCAGATCAGCGCCAGCGCCTCCAGCGTCTTGCCGAGGCCCATATCGTCGGCGAGGATCCCGCCGAGCCCGAGCTGGTAGAGCGTCGCCAGCCACTCGTAGCCCTCGCGCTGGTAGGGACGCGGCGTCGCTTGCAGACCTGAGGGTAGCTCGACGGGATCGAGTTGCTCAAGCTGCAGCAGACCTTCGACCTGCCGGCGCCAGCTCTCCGCCTGCCGGCGCACAACCCCGAGCTTGACCAGCTCCTCCCAGAGGGAGGCTTGGTAACGGCTGATCTTCAGCGTCCCGAGCGTGCTCACGTCGCCGAGCGTCCGAGCCTCCTCAAGCAGCTCGCGGAGCGCGCTCAGCCGCGGCGAGTCCAGCGAGAAGTAGGCGCCGTCGTCGAGCAGCATCCGCGTCTCGCCCTCTGCTAGCGCCGTCAAGACGTCCGCGAACGGCAGCTCGCGGCCGTCGATCGTGATCGTCACGCCGAGATCGAACCAGTCGCGCTCGCCCTCGATCTCGATCGTCGCCACGCCGATCTGCAGCGACTCGTCAACGCTGTGGTAGTCGAGCGGCTCGCCTTCGGTCTCGACCCGCAGACCCCCGCGCTGCGCCAGCGCCGGTAGCGCCTCGGTCGCGAGCCACACCGTGTCGAAGCCGTGCAGCGACTCCGGCGCGCGCGCCGGACGGCCGCTGCCATCGAGTAGGCCCAGATCGCTCAGCCCGGTGTCGCTGAGCTCGAGCTTGTCGAGGATCGCCTGCTCGGCGGCCATATCGCGAAGCCCGGCACCGCTGTCCGTACCCAGCGGGAAGCTCAGCAGACGCTCGCCGACTTCGTAGGCCCACTCCCAGCCGACCTCGGTGATGTGATCCTCGCCGTAGCGAGCGCGCAGCAGCAGCTCGGGCGTAGAGACCTCCGGCACGCTGAACGAGCCGTCCGCAGAGACCACTGGGGCGATGTTCCGCAGCGCCGGCGCCAGCTCGCTCGCAAAGCGCGGCAGCTGCTCGCGCGGGACCCGCAGCCCCGTGCCCTCCGTGACCATCCGCTGCAGCTCGGGCGGCGTCTCGCGCGCGAGCCGCACCAGTCGCAGCCGCCGCTGGCCCAAGGGGGGATCAGAGGTGCCGTCGTCGCCGCGCTGCGTCAGCAGCAGCCCATGTCCATTCGCGCCCAGGAACTGCAGCACCCCGTAGCCATCGAGCTCGCCGGGCGGGTCAAGCCGCAGCTTGGGGAAGACGCGGGCGCTGTCGGCGTCCTGCCGGCTGACGTCGAGCACCAGCTCGCCGCTCCGGTAGCGGGGAATCTCAAGGCCGCCGCGACTGCCCTGAACCAGCACGACGCCCAACCGGGCGGCCTGGTCGAGCAGCGGCCAGAGCTGCATCCCGTCCCAGTCGGTCAGATCGATCGTGCGCTGGTCACCAGAGCTGTAGTAGTAATAATGGCTGCTCGACGCCTCGTGGGCTTGATGGGCTGCATCGAAGCGACGCGCAAGCGCGACGTGATCCTCACGGTAATGCTCGCCGTGCAGGCTCCAGGGCTCGAGCGAGCCCCAGGAGAGCGAGCCGTTGACCCAGCCGCCACGCGCGCCGGGCCGCATCAGCCGCGCCTTCAGCCGCGGCGGACCGGGGCTGCTGCTATGTACGCCGGCGACAAGCGACAGCTCGATTGCCAGCGGCTGGCCAACAGCGGCTTGGGAGGAGGCAGCGAGCATTGCCTGCAGCGGCTGCTCCCACGTTACGCCGGCCTCGGGGCGGCGCTGAGCTGACGCCGGTGTGGCGGGCGCGTCGCGGCTGGCCGCCGTCGCGCCACCGCCGGCCGTCACCGCATCGCGGCTGGCGGTAATGGCCAGGGCGGCAACGTGCTTGCAGTCGTAGCCGACGGGGCAGGAGCACTCGCCTTCGATGAACGCGAGCCCCTCGCGCCCAGGCTCGAAGCTGGCGACGGTGTCGTAGATCTGGCCGTGGCCGACCACCTTCCCGTGCAGCTCCGACTCCTGCGCATCCCAGGCCAGCGACATGACGTGCCGGCCGTTCGCGTAGCTCACGCCGCGCTGGAACGCCCGATCACCAACGGCTGCCTCGATCTCGTCGAGGTCGATCTCAACGCGAGATCCGGTGACACTCACAGCTGCATAGGCTAGGCACGCCACCGGATAGATCTGCGGCGCGAGGCAAGCCGGGCGCCAGCTCACCCTCGCGACACCAGACGGGTAGGGGTCATCGCCATCCGCGTACATCTATACGCGCCAAGTACATACGCAGTGTATAGTGGCGTCCATGTCAGTCACCAAGACGTTTCTCGGCCTGCTTGAGCACGGCGCCTCCTACGGCTACGACTTGAAGCGCGAGTACGACGCTTACTTTGGAACCGAGAAGCCAGTTGCCTACGGCCAGGTCTACGCGACGCTGGCGCGACTGCTGAAGAGCGGGCTGGTCGAGATCGACTCGGTGGAGCCAGGCGCGGGACCGGAGCGCAAGCGCTACGCGATCACCGACGCTGGGGTCGCCGACGTCGAGCAGTGGTTGGCTGAGCCCGAGGCGCCCGAGCCGTACCTGCAGAGCACGCTCTACGCGAAGGTCGTGTTGGCACTGCTGACCGGTCGCCCGGCCGCGGCGCTGCTCGACACCCAGCGCACCGCGCACATGCGCGTCATGCGCGAGCTGACACGGCGCAAGCAGACAGGTGATCTCGCTGACCAGCTGATCTGCGACCACGCGCTGTTCCACCTTGAGGCCGATCTGCGCTGGCTTGAGCTGACCACCTCACGGCTTGCTCAATTAGCCGCGCTGATCAAGGACCAAGGCACTGCACCGGGCGACGACGAGCAGCGATGAGCATGCTCACCTGCCTCGAGCTTGAGAAGCGCTTCGGTCGCACCCCCGCGCTTGCCGGCGCCAGCCTGGAGATCGCCCCGGGGGAGATCATCGCGGTCACCGGTCCGTCCGGGTCGGGCAAGTCGACGCTGCTGTATTGTGCGGCCGGCATCCTGACCCCTGACGCCGGCAAGGTTGTCTTCGACGGACAGTCGCTCGATCGCCTCAGCGACAGCAGGCGTGGCGCGCTACGCCGTGAGCAGTTCGGCTTCATCTTCCAGTTCGGCCGGCTCGTGCCCGAGCTTTCCTGCGCCGAGAACGTCGCCCTGCCATTGCGACTTGCCGGCGCCCGCCGCCAGGACGCAAAGCGCCGGGCGCTCGAATGGCTCGACTACCTCGAGGTCGGTGAGCTCGCGGACAGCACGCCGGGCGAGATCTCCGGCGGCGAGGGCCAGCGGGTCGCGGTCGCCCGCGCCCTCGTTGGCGACCCGCGCGTGGTCTTCGCCGACGAGCCGACCGGAGCGCTTGACTCGATCAACGGCGAGCACGTGATGCGCCTGCTCAGCGAAGCGTCCCGCAACACCGGCGCGGCCGTCGTGCTGGTCACCCATGAGGCGCGCGTCGCCGCCTATGCCGACCGCGAGGTCGTGCTGCGCGACGGCCACACGCGGGAACTGTGATGCCCACGACGCCGGCTGCCGGAACGCAACGCACGGCCCCGCGGGGCCGTGCGCACCTGACACCGGCCGGCCGGTCGCTCAGCGACCTGCGCCTCGGCGCCCAGTTGGCGCTGCGCGGCGGCGGCGAGGTGTGGGTACGCAGCGCGCTGACCGCAGCCGGGGTGGCGCTGGCGATGATCGTGCTGCTGCTCGGCGCCGCGGTCCCGCACATCGTCGCGGCGCACTATCAGCGCGACCAGGCGCAGAGCGTGAACTGGTCGACCTCGCCGCAGCATCTGCTCGGAATGCAGGTCACGACCTACTACGACGGCCACGAGATCGGTGGGCTGGCGTTGCAGGCCACGCAGGCTGGCACACCGCTGCCGCCCGGGGTCGACAAGCTGCCGACCACCGGCGAGCTGGCCGTCTCGCCAGCGCTCAAGCAAATGATCGAGGAGCCGGGCGGCCGGCGCTTGGCGCAGCTCTTGGGCGGGCGCGTGAGCGGCGAGATCGGCGGGGCCGGGTTGACCGGACCGCGCCAGCTCATCTACTACCTCGGCGCCAGCGATCTCGCGCTGCGCCCGGGTGCCGGACCAATCGCTGGCTTCCACGGCTCACCGGATGTCCTCACGTCAGCTCAGAACTCCATTATCACGGTGCTCGAGATCGTGCTTGCGGTCGGCCTGTTAACCCCGATCGGCCAGTTCATCGTGACCGCCAGCCGCTTCGGCTCGGAGCGCCGCAACGAGCGGCTGGCTGCGATCCGGCTGCTCGGTGCCGATCGCTCAGCCAGCGCCCGGATCGCGACCGGTGAGACCCTGCCCGGAGTCTTCGCCGGCATGGCGCTCGGCGCACTGCTGTTCTTGGCGCTGCGACCGTTGATAGGTCACGTCGAGCTGTTTGGCCTCAGCGTCTTCACCGGCGACGTGCGGCCGTCAGCGGCGCTGGTCCTGCTGGTCGTGGTGCTGGTGCCGTTGATCTGCACGCTCAGCACGCTGATGGCAATGCGACGGGTCGTGTACGATCCGCTCGCCGCGACCCGGCGAAGTGTCCCGTCGCGCCGGCGCTTGGCCTGGCGACTGGTGATCCTGGCGGTCGGGTTCCTGCTGCTGACGCCGCTAATCTTGCACCGCTCCTACCTTGATGACGGATCCGTCGCAGCCGAGCTGGTAGTCGCGCTCGGCGTGATACTGGTGCTGCTCGGCGTCGCCGCGCTGACCCCGTGGGCGGTAGAGGCATTCGTCGCGCGCGCCGGATCGAAGGGGTCGCCGTCGTGGCTGCTGGCCGTGCGCTCGCTGCGGCGTGCGCAGGCCACCGTCGGCCGGGTGATCGCCACGATCGCGCTAGCGGTGGCCGGTGCGGTCGCCCTGCAGCTCGTCTTCGCCTCAGCCGGCTCCTACGACGAGAATCCGGCCACAACTGCGCTCGTCGGCAATCAGAGCGTCAACATCAGCTCGATCGTGGTGAGCGGGCCGGGCGCGCTGGCGAGGGTCAGCCGGCGCCTGGCAACGTTGCCCGGCGCCGGGCAACCGCGCATCCTCGGGGCCGCAATGGCGGGCTCGCGCGTTCTGGCAGGGGTTGCGCCTTGCAGTACGCTCGCGCGGATCAGGGCGCTGAGGCCTTGTCGTCCCGACAGCATCTATCTGGCCGCCGACGCGCAGCTCTCCGCCGGCGGGCGTTTGCACGTCGGCACGGACACCATCAAGCTGCCCGCTGGGGTGCGCCGCCTGCAGCTTGGCTCGGCCTTGAGCTCGCTGCAAAACCGGCTCGGGGTTGGTGGCGTTGAGACTTGTTCGACCACGGAGGGATGCGGCCGGCAGAGCCAGTTTGGGCTCGGCGGCGAGGAGGCCAAGCTGCTGCTGACGCCGGCGGCGGCCCAGCGCCTCGGCCTGCACACGCTGGCGGTGCAACTGTCACTGCCGTTCTCGGTGCCACCCGGAAACTGGATGCGGCTGCATGACGCGGTCGCGCTGATCGATCCGGTCGCGCGGGTCGAGAACGGGATCTCGCCGGTGTCGTCGGAGAGCAGCGAGCTGCATACGCTGAACAACCTCCTGCTGGCCGGGGCGCTGTTGGTGCTGGTGGTGCTTGCCGCCGGCGTGCTGGTCGCAAACGCCGATCAGCTACGTGAGCGCCGCGCAGCGATCGCCGGTCTGGCGGCGCTCGGCACGCCGCGGAGGGTCCTGGCCGGCTCGCTGATCTGGCAAACGGCGATCCAACTGGTCCTCGGCACCCTGATCGCGATTGCGATCGGCCTCGGGCTCGGAGCCGCGCTGGTAGCGGTGATCCACGGGCCGCTGCGGATCGACGTCGCCGCGATCGCGGCGCTAGCGGGCGCCGCGATCGCGCTGGTGGTGCCGGTCACGCTCGCCTCGCTGCCGCTCTTGGCCCGTCAGATGCGCCCCTCGGCATTGCGCACTGAGTAGCTATAGAGACCTCACCTAGGCGCCCGGCGTTACGGGCGACGATCAGTCGCCCTCGGCGTCCGGGCTTTGGCGCTCGCGCTTGCGCTGCGCCTGCTCGCGCTTGGCTGTGAGCCGGCGCCGGCGCGACGCCCTGGTCGGGCGGGTCGGGATGCGTGGCGCCGGAACTTGCAACGCCTCGCTCAACCGGGTCTGCAGTCGTGCAAGTGCCAGCTCGCGATTCTGGCTCTGGCTGCGCTCGTCCTGCGCGATCGCCGTCACTCGCGGACCGAGCCGGGAGCCGACGAGCTGCTTCTGATCCTCGCTCAGCGCCGTCGACGCCGCAACGTCGAAGCTGGCCTCGATCCTCGAAGCCGTGACGTTCGTATGTTGCCCGCCGGGGCCTGATGAGCGCGACGCGCGGAGCGTGATCTCGGACAGCGGGATCCACGTGTCAGCTGCCACCGGCATCGGATCTTCCATTCGAACTCGCAGTTTGGCACGAGCACGGGACGAGGTTTCCCTGACCTGGCCGCAAACGCGGCAGCCACGGCGCGCGTTAGTGAGTGAAAGGGTTGCGCACTTCGACTCCGTTGATGCGCTCCCCGTCATTTAGATCCTCTGACCACAGGAGCGCGCAGTGCATCTGCTGCGCACTATGGGCGATGAGCGCGTCCCAGAACGACAGCTGGTAGCGCTCGGCAAGCTGTGCGGCGGCGATCACATCGCCGGAGAGCGGCGAGTGGACCGGCCAGCGGCTGAATGCGCGCAGGCGATCCTGTGCGGCGTCAGGTGCGAGCGGGCAGGCGATCTTATGGACCGCATTCACGTAGAACTCTTGCAGCACCTGGACGCTGATCGCGCCCTGGCGGCTGTGCGCCAGCCGGGTTACGAGTGCGCGAGCGCGTTCATGACGCTCGCCCGCGCTGCTGTCGTAGGCATAGAGGAGAACGTTCGTGTCGACAAACTCGGCGCTCACCGGCGATGCAGCTCATCTCGCGTCCAGGTGACAGGGCCCACACGCAGAGAGCCTTCCTGCATCAAGCGCTCCTCCACAGCCCATACCTGGTCATAGTCGGGAGTCGTGCCCGTCGCGTCTTCAAGCAGCTCGCCGACCAGCGCCGAAACCGAGGTATCACGCTGGGCGGCGAGCACCTTGGCGTGCCGCACGAGCTCATCCGGCAACGATAGTGTGATGTTACGGGTCGACATGTGAAGCAGTGTAACACGGGTTCACTGGACAGCCGTGAGCTGAGACCACACGACGCCTTCGACCTCGAGCACGTCGGCCCCGGGGCCGCTGCCCCGGGGCCGACTGTGGTCCGGAACTCGCCGGACGTCCCTGTCCGACTGCTAATTGACCTTGACCTTGGTCGCGGGCCCGTTCGCCGTGCCGGCCACGTAATTGGAGTTACCCGCAAACGAGATCTTGACCTTCCAGGTGTCGGCCCGCTGGCCGGCACCACGCCAGCGCTAACGGCAATCTGCTGTCGAGCCCGCCGGCGCCGCGCCTACGGCAACGGTGCAGCCGGCTTCAGTCGTCCGGATTCGACACCGGCGGGCGACGCTCGCCGTAGACCAGGTCGCGGTAGTCGGCGTGGCGCGCGATCCAGCCTTTGATGAACGGGCAGAGCGGCAGCACCTCCCGGCGGCCGTCGGCGCGCACATCGTCGAGGGCGAAGCGGGCGATGGCGCTGCCAACACCCTTACCTTCGAACCCCGACTTGACCTCGGTGTGGGTGAAGATGATCAGGCGATCGGTCAGCTGGTACTCGGCAAAGCCGGCCAGAACCCCGTCGATATGCGCCTCGTAGCGGTTGAGGTCGACGGCGTTCGCAATGATGGGATCGCTCATTCCAGCTCCTCGCTCCCGGCAGGACCGTTCGGCACGACGTGTCCCCAGGATAGGCGTGGGGGAGATGGCATGGTTGAAGGAGTCGTGATGCGCGCGTAGCCTTCAGCTATGACCGATGAAGGCCCCCCGAGCGGGCCCGACCGAGACGAAGAGGGCAAGCAACCGCCGCTTTGGAGAAGGCGGGGTATCCGGCGGTTGGGTATCCGGCGGCGGAGGCGACCTGGCGGCGGCACCAGCGTGCGGGAACCGCGCAAGCCCAAGCGCAAGCCCAAGCCGGACGAAGGAGCGGACGCCGTCGAACTCGATCCGGAGACCGGGGAGCCAGCTTCTCAGCTACGCCCGCGACCAGTGGCTCCGCTGCGTAGCCGCCGGCGACAGCGGTCGCGCTCACGCCGGTGAGTCTCGCTGGTCAGGCCGGCACGTAGGCGCAGGCGGGATCCTCACCAAGCGGGTCGCCGGAGGCCGCGTAAGCACGCGACCGCGAGCCGCCGCATGCCTCGCGGAACTCGCAGCGCCCGCAGCGCCCGCTGAAGCGCGCCGCGCGGATTGCAGCCAGCAGCGGGTGCTCGCGATAGATCGCCACGGGGTCCTCGTCGCGCACGTTGGCAAGCGCGAAGGGCAGGAACCCCGCGGGGTAGGCGGTGCCGTCGTGGGCGATGAAGAAGATGCCGCTGCCGTCGCGCGTCCCGGAGCTGGCCAGGTGAGGCTTTGACGGCGCCGGGCCCATCAGCGCTGCCAGCTCACGGGAGAGATGGCGGTAGAGCGGCCCAAGCGAGAACGTGGTTGCCGGGTCCGCGTCCGCTGCAAGCTCCTCACGCCACGCCGCCACGCGCCGGCACCACGGCCCTTCGACGGTCCGCACGGCGAACTTGTAGCTCGAGGCCTCGTAGAGGAAGTGGGCGACATCCTCGTTCTCCTGCGCCGAGAGCTCCTCCTGAGCGCGGCCGCGGCCGACCTTAACCAGGAAGAAGACCTCCCAGGCGATCGCGCCGACCTCGCCGACGATCGCGGCGATCTCCGCCAGCTGCGCAGCGTTGGAGCGCATCACGGCGGTGTTGACCTGCAGCTTGAAGCCGAGGGCGGAGATGCGACGCATCGTGTCCAGCGTCTGCTGGAAGTGCCCGGGGACGCCGCGCACGCCCTCGTGAGTGGCGGCGTCGGCGCCGTCGAGGCTGATCGAGATGCTGCTGATGCCAAGCTCGCGCAGCCGCATCAGGCCCGCATCGTCGAGTCGCGGTGTTACGCTCGGGGCCACGGCGACCGGGAGCTTCGCCTGCTGCGCCCGAGCGACCAGCTCGGGCAGGTCGCGCCGCATCATCACGTCGCCGCCGGTGAGGATCAGCACCGGGCGCCGCGGGCGGAAGCCGGCCAAGCGGTCGATCAGCGCGGCACCTTCGTCCGTCGAAAGCTCGCCCGGAAACGGCTCCGCCCGCGCCTCTGCGCGGCAATGCCGGCAGGCAAGCTCGCACGCGCGCGTGGTCTCCCAGAAGATCAGGATCGGAGCCTGGTTGAAGTCCACAGCCTCCAGAATATGCTTCTAACCGGCGACGGCGAGTCGCTGGGCAAAGCAGCTAGAATTGTGTACATGACGACGCTGTCACTCGCTGAAGCTCGCGCAAATCTCTCGAAGCTGGTCCAGTCGGCCATCGCGACTCATGAGCGCTTCGACGTGACGCGCAATGGCGCCAGAGCTGCGGTCCTGCTCAGCGCCGACGACTATGACTCGCTGCTAGAGACCGTCGACGTCCTCAGCCGTCCGGACGAGGTGGATACCGTTCGCCAAGGCCTTGCCGACATCGATGCCGGTGATGTCTCGACGCTGGACGAGGTCCGTGCCGCGATGATCGCGCGCGGCAGGCTAAGCGGTTGACGGCTTCCTACGAGATTGTTTTCACGCGTCGCGCTCGCCGCGCGCTTGAGTACGAGCTACCCGAGAAGGTTGCCGCAGCAGCATTCGAGTTCATCGCCGGTCCGTTACGCGATAACCCGCATCGAGTCGGCAAACCGCTGCGTGAGCCGCTGGCGCCGCTCTACTCCGCGCGTCGCGGGGAGTACCGCATCCTCTACAGAATCGTCGATTCGCAGCTGATCATCGAGATCATCACTATCGTCCACCGGCGCGACGCCTACCACCGCTGATACGACGCGTCCGGCCAATCGCGCTCCACGTGACCAGCCGGACAGCATCACATCGGTGGATCAGAGCGACTTGCCGATCAGCTGCGAGAACTCGACCAGGCGGTTCGAGAAGCCCCACTCATTGTCATACCAGGCAAGCACCTTCACCTGGTTGCCGATCACCTCGGTCAGCGGCGCGTCGAAGGTCGCCGAGTGGGGGTTACCGACGATGTCGCTTGAGACGATCGGCGCCACCGAATACTGCAGGTACGGTGAGAGCACAGGTGAGTCCGCGGCGGCTTTGAACGCCGCGTTCACCTGCTCGACGCTCACCGACCGGGACACCACCGCGGTCAGATCGGTGATCGAGCCCACCGGCACCGGGACGCGCAACGCGAAGCCGGTCAGCTTCCCGTCGAGCTCGGGGATGATCTTCCCGATCGTCCGCGCTGCGCCAGACGAGGTGGGAATCGTCGAGAGCGCCGCGGCCCGAGCCCGCCTCAGGTCGCTATGCGGAGCGTCGTGCAACCGCTGGTCGCTGGTGTAGGCATGAACCGTCGTCATCAACCCGGACTCCAGGCCGAACGAGTCGTTCAGTACCTTCGCCAGCGGCGCCAGGCAGTTAGTGGTGCAGGAGCCGTTCGAGAATACGTCGGAGGCACCGGCATCCAGCGCATCGCTGTTCACGCCGAGCACGAATGTCGGCACGTCACCTTTGGCGGGGGCGGAGATGAGCACCTTACGGGCGCCGCCGGAGAGGTGTGCGCGGGCGCTGTCCGCATCGGTGAAGCGTCCGGTCGACTCAATCACGACATCGGCGCCCACCGTGCTCCAGGGGATGGCGGACGGGTCACGCTGGCTGAAGACGCGGATCGACTGCGCACCTACCTCGATGCGATCGTCGGCCGCGCGCACTGAGTCCAGATGACCGGCGATCGAGTCCCATTCGAGCAGCGAGGCCAGCGTGGTCACATCCGTGATGTCGTTCACCGCCACGACCTCGACGTCCGCCTTGCTCGCCAGTGCGGCGCGCAGATAGCTGCGGCCGATGCGGCCGAACCCATTGATTCCGACACGAACAGTCATGAGCTTTCCTTTGTTCGAGATGCCGGCTCCGGCTTTGAGGTCAGAGCCGGCGTTTCTGAGTCCGCGCTGATGCTGCTTTGCTGCGCGTTCAGCAGGCTGATCGCGCCCCGGATGGCTGCGTCCATCGGCGCCTGTGACTGCTGCGCGCGGGAAAGCACATAGCCGCCCTGGATGACCGCGGCCAGCGTCCGAGCCAACTCGCCCGGGACGATGCTCGCCGGGAGCTCGCCGGCTGCGATCGCCGCGGCGATCGCCTGCTCCCAGCGGCCCAGCATCGTGTTGAAGGCGTCCGCGACGATCGTGATGAGCTCCGCATCCGCGACAACCTGCGGGTCCTGAGTCATCCGGCCCACCCGGCAGCCTCGCGTCCCCGGCCGCGGCAATGAGAGGTAGCGCTTGATCCGCTCCAGCGGGGAGCCTTCTCCCTCCAGCAGCGACGACTCGCCCGCCAGCTCTCCGGCGACGATCGACAATGCCTCGACCGCAAGCTCGTGCTTCCCGCTGAAGTGGTGGTACATACTGCCCTGACCGACCGCTGCCCGGTCCAGCACCTCGCGTGGCGAAGTGGCGGCATAGCCGCGTTCCCACAGCAGCGACTCCATCGCCTCGATCAGCCGCTGGCGCGAGCCCGCCTTCACAGCTTCAGATTCCGTCTGCACAGTGCCAGTGTACCAACTAGTATGTACAGCGGATGAAGCGAACATATCCGTTTGGGGTTCCTTAGCGATGTCGGGCCCCTCGGTCAAGCCCGCAGTTGGCCGTTGGCGCCCAGTGGCAGCGCTAAACTTTGTCGCTAGTGCCAGAAACCGCCACCATCAGAGTCGACCGAGAGGTCCGCGATCAGCTCGCACGAGTTGCCGAGGGGCAGGGCATATCTCTTGCTGGTCTCCTACGACGCTACGCGCGCGAGCAGGCGATCGCCTCAGAGCGTGCCGCGACGCTCCGCGACAGAACGGTGCCGGAGGCCGTCGCGGAGCAGGACGACTGGGACTTCACCGTTGGCGACGGAATCGACTGAGCCGTCGCGAGGACAGGTCTGGCTCGTCCGGCTTGGCTCGACCACGCCAGGGGGGCCCGGGAAGAACCGTCCAGCGATCATCGTCTCGGTCGACGCGCTGCAGACGGGCAGCGATCGCGACTTGTTCGTGGTGATACCAATCAGCGCGACGGCACAGGTGTCCCAGCTCCGCCCGCCGCTCGCGCCGGGCGACGGTGGCGTGCGGCGCGCCAGCGTCGCCGTGCCGCACGCGATCAGGGCGGTGTCCCGCTCGCGCCTGCTGCGGCACGTGGGCGACGCGGCGCCTGAAACCCTGAAGGCCGTCGAGCAGGCGCTGACGGTCATTCTTGGCCTCGACGCGCATGCATAGGGTGCGCGAGGCGATGATCGCGCGCGACAGGCTAAGCGCCTGATCGAGGCAGCACGCGACGCGCCGGTTCAGTACTGCGAGGGCTTGTTGCGGATCGTGACCATGCTGACGATCTTCCCGTCACGGACGCTGAAGTAGCTCGCCAGGACCAACGGGTCGGGCAGGTTGGTCTTGTCGAAGTCGCCGTCGTAGGCGGCGCGAACGATTGTGTCGCCATGGTGGTCGATGACCTCGGTGACGTTCATCGTCACATGGTCGCCGACGATCTCCTTCTCGACGAAGGCGCGAATCGCGTCAACGCCGTGGATCTCCCGGCTCGCGTCGTTGACGTACGCGTCCTGCGCGAAAGTGGCCACGACCGCCTCGGTGTCGAACGCGTTGACGGCGCGGACGTGCTCAGCAAGCACGCCGGTCAGGGTTGTCATAGCGGGCATGGGATGCCTCCTTGTGAGACTCGAGTTCCCCGTCGTTCCGGGGCCTACAGAGAGGGTTGACGATGCCGCCGGGGGAGAGTCAAGACCCAATCCGCTCGTTGACTCTCCCCTTGCGGGAGAGTCGATACTGGCTGGCATGAGCGCTACGACGATTGGCATCGGCGACTTCTCCAGGGCCACGCAGCTCACGATCAAGACGTTGCGCCACTACCACCGGATCGGTCTGCTCGAGCCAGCCGAGATCGACGCGTCAACGGGCTACCGACGCTACGCGGTGGACCAGATTCCGCAGGCGCTGATCATCTCGCGGTTCCGTGCGCTCGACATGCCGCTGGACGCCATCCGCGAAGTGATGACCACACCTGAGCTGACGACCCGTAACGCAGTGATCGGCGCGCACCTGGAGCGCCTGGAGGAGACCCTCGCACATACCCGTTCGGCGGTCGAGTCCCTGCGCGGACTGCTGGCCGGCGGCGAACCGTCGTCAGCCGCGATCGAGGAGCTGCAGCTCCCGGCCACAAGCGCCGCCAAGATAACCGCAACGATCGGAGCCGGCGACGACACCATGGCGTGGGTGCTGGGCGCCCTCGCTGAGTTGCACGCCACTCTGCAGGCACAGGGGCTCCATGAGAGTGGCCCTGCCGGTGGGATCTTCGCGGATGAGCTGTTCACAGAAGCGCACGGGGAGGCAACGATCTTCGTTCCGTGTAGCGGCCAGCTCCGGCAGATCGGGCGCGTCGAGCCGGCCATCGTACCCGCCGCCGAGCTCGCGACGATCGTTAACTCCGGCTCTCACAACGAGATCGATCGCGCCTACGGCGCGCTTGCCGCGTACGTCGCGGAGCATGCGCTCGCGGTTCCCGGGCCGCTGCGGGAGTATTACCTCACCGATCTGGCCACCACGCCGGATCGCTCACAGTGGCTGACCCGCGTCGGTTGGCCGATCTTCCGCACAAAGCCTTGACCTCGGGAGGCGGCGTCGCGGGTCGCCGCCGGCGTCGAAGTCCACAGATCCGCCCGACCGGCGACCTACCCTGAGAGGCGATCATGAGCTCACTCTCCGAGAAGACAAACGTGCTCCTGATCGGCGCCTCGCGCGGCCTCGGCTACGCGCTCGCCGAGGAGTACACCGGCCGCGGGTCGCATGTCGTGGCGACCGTTCGTGGCCGGGGTCGCACCGCGCTACATGATCTACGGCTCCGCACGAATGGACAGCTCGAGATCGAGCATGTCGACATCAACGCGCCGGAGCAGATCGAGATGCTGAGAGAGCGTCTCAAGGCGCGCGTGTTCGATCTGCTGTTCGTGAACGCCGGCGTCGCGAATCGGGCGGAGGAGACGGTCGCCGACGTCGAGGCCGACGAGTTCGTCCGGCTGATGGTCACGAACGCGCTGAGCCCGATGCGCGTCGTCGAGGCCCTGGGCGACCTGACCGACCCGGCCGGCACGATCGCGATCATGTCGTCCGGCCAGGGCAGCATCGCGAACAACGAGCGTGGCGGCTTCGAGGTCTACCGCGCCAGCAAGTCGGCTCTTAACCAGCTGATGCGCAGCTACGCTGCCCGCCACCAGAAGGACCCGCGGACTTTGCTGCTGCTGGCTCCGGGTTGGGTGAAGACCGATCTCGGCGGGCCGAACGCCCGCCTCACGATCGCCGAGAGCATCCCCAACCTCGTCACGACGATCGACGCTCAGCGCGGGAAGGGCGGCCTGCAGTTCCTCGACTACCTGGGTAACACGGTCGCCTGGTGAGGCTGTGAGCACCGCGCGGCTGCCCGCTGGCAGCCGCCGAGGCTAGAAGGACCGCGACGCCAGCGGCCGGTATCGTTGCCGGTCGTGCTCGAGACTCACCGGGCTCCGCGAGCGCAAGGCCGTCGCGTCAGCCGTCCGTATCCGCCGTACATCTGGCTTTTGAGCAGCGCGACGCTGCTGCTCGCCGTCATCGCCGTCCGCTGGCGCCTCTCCGCGGGGCCGTTGCCCGGCGACGTTTGGGCGGCGCACCTCGGGACGCTGCCGAAAGCGCGGCTCATATGGCGCATGACCAGGGCCTATCAGCAGGTCGGGCGCCCGATCGTCGCGGTCCTCGAAGTAGTCATAATGCTTATCTGGTTGTGGCGCGCCGGCGGCCGACGAGCCACCCAGGGACTGCTGATCGCGTTGCTGGCGTCCGCCGTATGTGGCCTGATTAAGACCGTTTCCGGTCCAACGCCGCTATGGATCTCGCTGCATCACGTCGGCAGCAACTTCCCGAGCGGCGTCGTGACGTTCACGACCGCGACCGGCGGCTATCTCGGAGCGGCGCTGCGGCGCCAGGGACGGCGGATCGCGCCGGCGGCGTTGCTCGTGATCATCATCGGCGCCGGCCCGGCGCGCGTGCTCGGCGGTCAGCACGTCCTGAGCGACGCTCTCTGCGGCTACATGCTCGGCGCGGCTGGTCTGATCGCGGCGTATGCGTATCTGGCGGCGCCCGACGCTCGCACGGTCGAAGAGCGCATTCCCGAACCAGCAGATATTCCTGAGCCAGAAGATCAGCGCTCGCAGGCCGCGCCGGCCACCGTCTGAGCCCTTGACATATACAGTCGGTCGATATATAGTGGTCGCATGAGTAAAGAGCGGACGATGCAGGAGACGAGCTTTCTCATCCTCACTGCGTTGGCGGGCGCCAGCCTGCACGGCTACGGCATCATCACCGACGTCGCGCAAATCTCCGGTGGGAGGGTCCAATTGAAGGCCGGGACCCTCTACGCAGCCCTCGACCGGCTGGCCGCCGACGGGCTCATCGAGCCCGACCGAGAGGAGATCGTCGATAACCGCCTGCGTCGCTACTACCGCATCACCCGTAAGGGCGCCGAGCGGCTCGCCGAGGAGGCGGACCGCCTGCGCGCCGACGCGCACGCCGCTCTCACACGCCTACGTCCAGGGGTCGCGACCTCATGACCGATCACAATCCGCTTGAACGCCGCTACCGGCGGTGGCTGGCCCTCTATCCGAAATCCTTCCGCGCCGACCGTGAGGACGAAATGGCCGACGTGCTCATGCAGGGCGCGGATCCCGACCAGACCCGTCCTCGCGCCCGCGAGGCCGCGGATCTCGCCGCGCACGGCCTGCTCCGTCGCCTGAGCGGCGGACGGTTCCCGAGCCCATGGGAGCGCGCGCACGCAAATGTGATGTTCCCGGTGCGCATCGGCATCGCGCTGTGGCTCTGCTTCATCAGCGCGATGTTGGTCGGCTACCACCGCGGCGAGCTGTGGCTGCTGCTGCTCGTGCCGGCGATCCTGCTGCACCTCTACATCGCATACCGCATCCGCCCGAGCGCCATCGCCCGCTAGCGAGGGCCGCAACGGCCGTCTAGCTGTAGATGTGCGTTCGCTGACGACGACGGGTGCTCGCGCGAGCTTCAGCCGCCGCCATCGACGTGCAGGCGACGCCCTCGATGAACGAACACACGTTCGCTTTTGGCGTCCGAAGCTCGCGCCAGAATCGCGAGTGTGGAACCGTTGACTCTTTCCGAGCTGAGCCTTGGCGAGGGGATACGAACCCTCGAAGTGCAGGAGCGTAGCGTCGATCAACTCCGCGCCCGGACTGGCATGCTACTGGCAGCCTCGTCGCTCTCGGCCTCGTTTCTCGGTGCACAGACGATCCAGCATGAAAGCGGGCTGGGCGCGCTCTCCGCGATAGCGTTGGTTCTCCTCATCGTCTCAGTCGGCCTATGCGTCTACCTACTGCTCGGCAAGCAAGGGTTCGTGTTCAGCATCAGTGGCCGGGAGATCTACGAGTCGCTGTTCGCCTTCCAAGACGACGCTGAAGAGACGCGCCGGCGGCTCGTCTACTGGATCGAGGCGTTTTGGACCGCGAACCAAGCGAAGATTGAGAATCTCTCGCGCTACTTCCTCGTCGCATCGATCGCCTTGGTTCTCCAACTGATCTTCTGGGCGTTCGCACTCGCATCTAATATCTCCTAGTGATGACCGAGAAGCCTTCAAACGCGTCGCCAGCGACGAAGCCGTCGTCAGCGCCGCCGCCACCACCGCCGCCACCGCCGAACCTCGGGCACCCCGAGATTCGTAGTGGCGTGCTCGGGCCGCTGACACGCTGAGCTCAACCGCAAGGATCGGCCCGAGAGCCCTCGCCGCGGAGCCTCCCAGTGGGCTTCTAGGCGGCTTGCAGGAGCTGAGGGCTTGTGAGTGATGCAGCGAGCGATCGACGATCGCGATCACCGCGACGACAAGCCGACATCAACGACGATGCAGGCTTCCACTAGTGCTTGCGACGCAATATGAAACGCAGCCACTGCACGAATCCAGCCCAGGCTGAACCCGCAGGCGCCGCTGGCGCGAAAGCGGCATCCGAGGCGCCGGCGGGCTCCCCGCTTGTTTTTGGCTCAGGATCATTGGCTGCCGTGACGTCATCTGGCGAATCAGTCGGTCGGCGGGCGACGGTGTAGCTGCGAGCGTCATCCCACCCGTGACGGTCGTGATGTTTACGAGATCTCTCAGCGTCCCAGTCGGGCTGCAGCCGGCGGGCACGGTCACGGAGGACAGTAGCCGCGTCGCGCAATTGCTGCGCACTGGCCGCGTTTGTCAATTCGGTGCGAGCGGCATGCTCAAGACACCGTGCGATGGTGTGAAGCGCTGGTGGGCTGTCAGTCGCAGTTTTTAGCAACTTCAGGACCGCGTCTGCCGCATCTAACGGTTGCCCGAGATCGATGAGTATTTGCACTAGGCCGACGAGCGCGGGGGATGGGTCGTCTCCAGGTGCTTCTATCGCGATCTGAAATGCCTTCAGAGCAGCTTCTAGATCACCCTGGTCGCGCTGACAGCGCCCGACACCCGACCAAGCGAAAGCTATGGGTCGGACATGTGCCGCATGGGTGTAATAGACGAGCGCGGCCGCCGTGTAACCGTCTCGCTCTAGATCTTGGGCGAGGTCAACCGCGCGCCTATATCCCAGGCCATCAGGCTCCGGCAGCTCGGCCAGTATCCAGGCCACGGCATCAAGCTAACGGCCAGAGCGGACGGAACAAAACCGGCGTTTGTTCGTCAGACTGGACTCGACTACGTTAGCCGCGATTTTGCGCGGACCTAGGTTGCTGGCCGCTCTCTCGGGGGTACTCAACGATCGTCGCCTTGCTTGCGTCAGTCGCGCGAACGTAGCAAGCGGACAGTCTGGTCCTGACATCTTGGCCGCAGATCACGAAGCGTCGATCTGCCAGACCAATGAATCCGCACAGTCGCCTCATCGTCGCGACGTGGGTGGTCACTGCCGGGCACAGGTCGGCCTGTCACGGCCCGATTTCCGCCTACGTGTTCACATAACGCACATTATCGAGCATTAAATAAGGGAGGCTCGAGGCACGCTCGGGACTTCCCCGCGGGTGCTCACGCCGCGCCGAACAGCACTCAGCGACAGCGCTCAGCCGTTGACGTGCGTCCAGGCCTCGTCGATCGCCAAGCCGTATTGCTCGGTGCTGATCGCGCCGGGAATGCCGAAGCGGTCACCGAGCACTGTGAACGGCACGCCACGCGCGCCCAGATCCACCGCTACACGGGCGTCGTCGCGCACGGCATCGGCATAGCGGTCCGTCGCGAGCACATCATCGATCTCGGCGGCCGGAATGCCGAGCTCAGTGCCGACGCGAGTCAGCGTCTCAGGCTTGAACGCGTCGAAGTTACCGCCGAAAACCTCCGTCTGCAGTGCACGCAGATACTCCCAGGCAACGCCGTGCTCAGCCCCGAGATGGACCAGGCGCAGCATGTCGAAGGTGCTGCTCAGCGGACGGTCGACCTCGAAGCGCAGACCCTCGCTGCGGGCGTCGCTCGCCAGCCGCTCCTCGGTCGCACGTGCCTCGTCGACGGGAACACCGTACTTCGCGGCCACCGATTCGAGCGTCGGCATGACCTCGGTGCTCGCATTCGGGTCAAGCTGGAACGAGTGGATCCGTAGGTCGATCTCAGCCGCATGCTCCGACCGGGCGATCGCGTCGTCGAGCCGCTTCTCGCCCAGGTAGCACCAGGGACACACGACATCAGCCCAGACGTCGATCGTCAGCTTGGCGGCTGTAGCTTCTTCAGTTGCCGTTGAACTCGTCACGCGACTCCCCCTGAGGAAGTTGGATAAATCTCACCAAGTGGTGCTGCCCGGATCCGGCGTGCCTTAGACGGACGCGACGAGCAGTCGCAGCGGCACTCCCGGGAAGCGCTTCCTTACTGGTTTTCGCTTGCGGTGCCTTCATCCGAAGTCACATCCACGCCGCCGCTGCGGAGGTGTATAACGGCACTTGCGATGTCTCTCTACCTTGACCGCTGGATCCGCTGCGACGACGACGCGCTCGTGGTGCGTGCCTACTACTTTCCCTGGGGCACGAAGCGGATCCCCTACACGAAGATCCGGGCCGTGACAGTCGTGCCGCTTGGTCTCCTAAGCGGTAAGGCACGGATCTGGGGCAGCGCCAACCCGACGTTGTGGGCCAGTCTCGACCTTCACCGCGCGAGCAAGCAGCGGGCTCTAGTACTCGACCTCGGTCACACGGTACGGCCTTTCCTGACCCCCGCCGACATGGACGCCGCCGTCCAGGTGATTCAGCAGAAGACCGGCCTGCAAGCCGGGTCGCGGAAGCGCGGCCAGCCCGTCTGAGTTCAACGTCCGCGCGCCGCTGAACGCGCTGTGGCTGCTAGGCCGCGGCGAAGCCCAGTAGCAACGCTAACCGCAGTGCTGATCAAGCCAGCCGATGATGTCGGCCGTGACCCCGTCGCGGTTGGTCTCGTTCAGGATCTCGTGGTGCGCGCCGGGATAGACCTTGACGGTTACATCGTGCAGGCCGGCAACGGTGCGCAGCCGATCGGCGACCGAGTCGAGCAGCTCGGCGCCCTCGCCGTTGATCGGGTCGTCGCTGCCGGAGGTGATCAGTACCGACAGGTCCGGGTTGACCTGCGCCAGCGCCACGGGATCGTAAGCGTGTGCCGCCGAGCCGATGAACTGCGCCATCGTGTCTGGTTGGGTCTCGAAGCCGCACAGCGGGTCGGCGACATAGAGGTCGACCTCGTGGGTGTCGCGCGAGAGCCACTCGAAACCGGTCCGCTGCGTGAAGCCCGCGTTCAGCGCCGCCAGACCCAGCTCAGTGGCGTTCAACTTCCCTAGCAGCTCGCCGAACCGCGCCAGGTCGGTGGTGCCGATCAGCACCACCGCGGCGTAGAGCCGCGTGTGCTCGGCAATCACGTTCTGCGCCGCCATCGAGCCCATCGAGTGGCCGATCAGGATCAGCGGCAGATCCGGGTGCGCACGCCGCACGAGGCCACCGAACTGGATCACGTCCTGCCACATACCGGTGAAGCCGGGCTCGCCGAACTGGCCCAGCGGGCGCTCAGCGTCGACCGAACGGCCGTGGCCGCGTTGGTCGTTCGCGTAAACCCAGTAGCCGCGATCGCGCAGCGCCCGTGCAAAGCGCTCGTAGCGCTCGGCGTACTCCGCCAGCCCGTGCGTGATCTGTACCACGCCTCTGCACTCGCCCAGCGGCTTGCCCCAGTCGTAGAAGTAGATCTTCAGGCCATCCTGGTCGGAAGTGAAGGTTCGCTTCTCCGCGCTCGATGCCATATCTCTCTCCCGCCGTTATCCCATCGGGTCTCGCAGCCTACGCTCAGATGGCTCAAGGGGCTTCGTCATGTGGAAGTTGATCATCCGCACACCCGCGATGATGGGGCGCTGCTTGGCGACCGCGATGAATCCCTGATGCTCGAAGAACGGCCGTGCGGTGATGCTCACATTGGCTGACAAGCGCTGAGCCCCGAACTCTCGCGCAGTCGCTTCTAATGTCTCCAGCAAAGTCCGCGCCACGCCGTGTCTCGTGTACCTCGACGCCGGACATGCCAGGCTGTCTGCCCCCTACATCGCTTCAGGTGCTCGCGTCAACAGATGCACATTCGCGATGACCGCAACCAACGTCGCCGGCGAGACCGTGCCGCGGCGACGCTTGAGACGATCGCGACTGATTGCTCGTACCTGGTATGGCAGCGCGTACGAGCAAGCCTCAAGTCCGCCCTCGGGCGGATCGATCTGGACCTCGGTTGGCACGCGGTGCGTCCGCGTCAGCGGCACTACGATCGCAAGCTCCCCGGGGCCAGTTCCAAGCTGATCAACTGAGATCACCAGGCAGGGCCGTCGGCCGTCCTGCTCATGGCCGCGGATCGGACCCAGGTAGCAATCCCACACTTCACCCTGGCGGGCGCCGGGGCTCATAGCTCAGGCGCCGCGTTGTCCCAGGCCTCGGTCTCAGTCTGGTGCTCTTCCCATCGCTCGCGATCTCCCCGCAGCGTGGCGAAGCCGGCGTTCATCGCATCGAGCAAACGGTTGTCGTGCTCGCGCTGGGCGATGCGCGTCACCAGTGCGGAAGTGCTGACGCCCTCGGCCTGCGCAAGGTCGTTGAGCAGATCGCGTGTCTCGATCGGCACACTGATTGTCGTAGATGCGCCCATGGCGACAACTATAGCTGTACCTATAGGCACGGATCGCGCCTGCGCCTGCGGTCAGCCAATGCCTGTGCACTAGCTCACGCACACAGATCAAGCCGCCGCGTAGATCTCAGCGACGATCCCCGGCGCGCCCGCGAGACGCGCGTCGCAGGTCACAAGCGGAACATCCAGGGCTTCTGCCAAAGCAACGAACGCAGCGTCATAAGCCGTGAGGTTGTCGCGCAGCTCCCAGATGCGATCCGCCAGCGGCTCATGCGGATACCGTCTGATCTTCAAATCGGCGAAGTCGGTGCGGGCGTCAGTCGCGCGGTCAACGCTCAGCTGGCCCGCGCGCACCAGGCTACGAAGTGTCTGGAGGAACTCGACATCGAGCAGATGCGGTGCGTGCAGGTCACCGTCGTCGGCAAGTCGGCCCATCACGGCGTCCCGGCCCGTCCCCCGCCCCACGAGCGCAGCGACCACTGCAGACGTGTCGACGACGAGCATCGTCAGTTAGTCGCGATCACGGCCAGCTCGCGCCGCCGCCACGAGGTCCGCGATCGGCACGCCCCCAGCGCGCGATGCCGCCCGTTGCAGCACATCCGCTACCGCCGGCCGCTCAGCGGAACGCTCAAGCTCTGCGAGTGCGTAGTCCGAGAGGGAAACGCCAGCAGCGGCAGACCGCGCGCGCAAAGTCGAATGAACAGCGTCGGGCACATTCCGGATCTGAATCGTCTTCACGACAATCATGCTAGCAGTATGGGTGTGCTACACCCAATTTGCACGTAAGGCGTCTGCGCGAGCCTCATCGGCGGCCGCGTCGACGCTTGGACGCTCTGCGCCGGCTCGATCCCGTTCATGCCTAGCCCCGCGACCGCGAACTGGGGAACCTCATTCCTCCGGCTCGGACGCCAGTGGTTGCAGCGGCCAGCGCTCCTGCTCGACGGCGTCTGCGGCCTCATCGTCCGCGTGCGTACGCAGATACCGGGCAAACTCAGCCCGCTGGCCACGCGCCCAGAACCGCTCCGCCGCGAACAACCCGGCCGCGTCCTCCCGGAGCCGCAGCCAGTCGGCCTCGCGCCGCGCGTGGGCGTCGTCCTCGTCGTAGCGGCCGCGCACGACCCTCCCCGACGTGCACATGACCCGCGCCAGCCGGGCGGCAGCCGTCGCATCGGCTGTCGCCGAGTGCGCCTGCTCAAGCTCGACGCCATACGCCTCGCAGAGGTCCGGCAGGCGTCGCGAGCCGCGTCGGAAGCGGTCCAGATGACGATCGATCACAAGCGGATCGACTATCAGCCCCGGGAAGAAGTCGGGCAACAGATGCGTGAGGCCGCGGCGCCGTGCCTCGCGGTCGAGCACCGTCAGGTCGTAGCGTGCGTTCATGATCACCACGGGCGTGCGCGGACCGTTAGCGGCGAAGCGCCGCAGCGTTTCGGCGATCACCGCATCCGCCGGCTGTCCCTGCGCCCGCGCAACCTCGGTCGTGATCCCGTGGGTCGCGGTGGCGCCTGCCGGGATCTCGATCCCGGGATCTGCAAGCTGCTCCCAGACATCCACGACCTCGCCGCCGTCGAGAGTCACCAGCGCCACGGTGACGATCCGCGCATCCTCAATGTCCGTGCTCGTTGTCTCCAGGTCGAGGCCGACGAGCTTACCGCTCACCCAGTTCATCTCCGCCTCCCCGCGTGCTAAGCGCCAAGTACCACGACTTGAGGTAAGTGTCGCGCACTTCGCGGACGCCGCGACGTTAATTAGCCGGTTGCGTCGTGTCGATCAACGAAAAACAGGGCCTGAACGCGCCAGTCCACTCGCCTGGGCGCACGAGCCTACCCGCTCGGCCGCCCGGTGCGATACTGCGGCTGTGCCCAACGGCGGTCCGAGTCCTTTGTTCGTCAGCGGTTACACAGGCCGGGCGCGCCTCGGCCGCCGCCGTGAGCACCGCCATGTCGGCCGCGTGCTCCTGATCCTGCTGATCCTGGTGGTGATCGCCGCAGCGATCGCGGCCGCCTACTTCCTCGCCGCCCGCCGCTATCGCGTCAATACCGCAACCGGGCAGGCGACCGTCGGGCGCCGTGACACCGCGACGCTGGTCGCCGCGCAACACACCTATGCGCTCGACGGCGGCGTCACCTGGATTAACTCATCCGGCGCCACCGTTGCCGGCAGTTGGCCGGAATGCTTGCCGCACAGCGCTACCTCAACGGTGACCTTCGGCTGGCTCTGGGTGCAGAAGCTCCACACCCGCGTCGTCGTCTGGGTCAAGTGCTGAGTCGCTGAGCGCACGCTCGATCGCCGCGCGCAGCGTCTGCCAGTGCTGTTGCTGGTGGCCGTCACGCGGGCGGCTGAAAGCGATCTGGCGTGCCAGCGTCCGCAGCCGGCGCTCGCGCCCGCACGCCTGCCGCGCCGACGCCATGGCCGCGTTCAGATCCTCTGCTTGGACCCACTCGAACCGCTTCCAGATGCAGATTCCGAGGCACTCCTGCATCGCATCGACGGACCCGCACTGCGAGCAGCGCCAGATCGTCAGCGGCTCGGGGTCAGCCTCATCCCCACCCTCAGCGCTCGCGCCGGCGTCAGGCGCCGACGGCACCTCCGCGAGCGTGGCGCGCGCGGCCGCTGCCGCACGCGCCAGGGCCTTCGCAGGCTCCAGCCCCTCAGTCGCCGCGAGAACATCCACAAGCGCCTCCCGCAACCTCGCGCCCGCGATCGCCGCAAGCTCGCAAGCTGCCAGCGATCGATCGAGGCCCTCGGCGGGCACCAGCTCGAGCCGTTTGTAATCGCAGACGTCGCAGGCCTCGTCGAGACGCATCGAGCCGCAACCGATGCACTGTGGAATCAGATAGCGCTCAGCGGTCGGCATCGGCGCACACCTCGAGGATGATGCGGGAGAGCTGGCTGCCCTGCCAGGCCAGCGGCGGATGGCCGGGCTGCTCGGTCTCGAGCCGCGCCCCCGGGATCGCGTCGGCGTAGGCACGGGCCAGCGCCAGCGGATGGTCGGGGTCGGCGGCGTCGTTGTCGCCGACGATCACGGTCGGCACGTGCGGCAACCCGGTGAGGTCGTCGACCTCTCCGAACGGCCGTGAGCGCGGAACCGACTGCAGCGCGTCGGCGAGCGCCAGCGGGTGCTCATGCAGGGAGAGGCGCTGGCGCACGACCTTCAGGACCGTCCGGGCGACCCGCTCATCCGCGAAGTGCGGGTTCCCGTAGGCAGCAATGAAGCCGTCGACACCGTCTTCCCGCAGCCCACGCGCAAGCGCGTCCCAGTGAGCGATGCGTTCCGGCGCGAGCGTTGCCGCCCCCTCGAAGGCGGGTGTGATCACCACCAGCCCAGCGACGCGCTCGGGCGCCCGCAGCGCGAACGACAGCAGCGTGTGCGAGCCCATCGAGGCCCCGACCAGCACTGCCCGCTCGATTCCGCGCTCGTCCATCACCGCCTCCAGGTCGTCGGTCAGCAGCGGGTAGCCGTAGCCGTCGGCGTCCGGGGCCGGCGACGACTGGCCATGCCCGCGCGCGTCGTAGAGCACGACCCTACGGCCGGCGCGCTCGATCGCGGTCGACCCCATCACCACGTAGCGGCGGGTGGCGGTGAGTCCGTGGAGCAGGACTACGGCCGGGCCCGCGCCCGATTCCTGACCGGCGAGCGTGACCCCGTCGTGCCGTACCGTGAACTCAGTTGCCAAGCGCGCTCCTCATCTTCGTCGATCCTATGATTCTCAGGATATGGAGGTCACAACTGAGAACTTCCAGAGCGTCGTAATCGAACGCTCTCACGAGCTGCCGGTCGTAGTCGACTTCTGGGCCGATTGGTGCGCTCCCTGCCGCCAGCTCGGCCCGGTCCTCGAGCAGGCGGTCCAGGCCCGGGCCGGTCAGATCGAGCTCGTGAAGGTCGACACCGATGCCAACCAGCAGCTTGCGATCGACTACCGGATCCAGAGCATTCCCGCGGTGAAGGCTTTCCGTGACGGGAAGGTCGCCGCGGAGTTCGTCGGCGCCCAACCCCCGGCCGCCGTCGAGCAGTTCCTCGACAGCCTCCTCCCCTCCGAGGCTGAAGTGCTGACCGCACAGGGCGGCGAGGCCTCGCTGCGACAGGCACTGGCGCTCGAGCCGGCGCGCGCCGACGCCGCCGTGCCGCTGGCGAAGCTCCTCTACGCCCGTGGTGAGCTGGACGAGGCGCTGACGGTGCTGGCGCCGATCGACGGCTCGTTCGCCGCTGATGGGCTCCGCGCGAGGATCGAGCTCGTGCGCGCCGAGCAACCTGATCTCTCGACGGCGTTCGCCGCCCTCGATGGCGGCGACGCGGACTCGGCGCTCGACGAGCTGCTCGGAGCTCTACCCGCTGCCGGCTCTGCGCGCGACACCGTGCGCCGCGCGATCGTCGGGATCCTCGACGAGCTAGGCACCGAGAGCGAGCTCGCCCGCAGCGCCCGCCGCCGCCTCGCGACCGCCCTTTACTGAAAGCAGTGCTCACGGGCGCAAAGCCCCCGTTGCCACCAGCTAGATCGCTCGCCGCGCCCACCGCGTCTGGTCGCTAGACCGCCAGCCGCAGCTGACCCCGCGCGTCCTAGACCGCCAGCCGCAGCTGACCCCGCGCGTCCTCGTCAATCGGCGCGAGGCCACCGACCCGCACGCCCAGCAGCCGCACCGGCCGGGGCGCCGCGAAGGCGCGCAGCAGCTCCAGCGCGGCGGCTCCGACGCCAGCCGCGTCGTTGATCGGCGCCGGCAATGTCCGCGCGCGAGTATGCGTAGAGAAGTCGTCGAGCCGGACCTTGATCGAGACGTTGCGGCCGGCGAGACCCTTGCGCTGCAGCGTGACGCAAAGCTCGCCGGCGAGCACCCCGAGGATCCGCTCGAGCTCCCCGGCATTGTCGATGTCGGTGTCGAACGTCCGTTCTCGCGACTCGGAGTGCTCCTTACGCTCCTCGCTGACCGCGCCGTCGTGCTCGAAGCGCGCCAGCGCCTGCAGGTAGGAGATAGTGCTGGCGGCGAACGCCACCCTTAGGGAACTCGGCTCCGCCTCCCGCAGCTGGCCGACCGTGGCGATCCCGATCCGCTCAAGGCGTTCGGCTGTGCGCCGGCCGATGCCGGGGATCACGCGGCACGGCGAGCCGGCGAAGCGCTCACACGCCGCTTCGCGCGTTAGCACGACGAAGCCATGCGGCTTCTCGGCGTCAGAGGCGACCTTCGCGACGAGCTTGTTCGGGCCGATCCCGACCGAGGCCGTCAGGCCGACGCGCTGCTTGATCTCCAGCACGATCCCGCGCATCGCCGCCTTTGGCGCCGGCCAGCCGCTCAGGTCGAGGTAGATCTCGTCGAGGCCAATCTGTTCGGTCTGCTCGACATGGCGACGGACGATCGCCATCGCCGTCGCCGAGACCTGCCGGTAATACGGGAAGTCCGGCTTCAGAAACGTCCCCTGCGGGCAGAGCCGGTGGGCCCGCGACGACGGCATTGCCGACCCGACCCCGAACTTCCGGGCTTCGTAGGACGCGGTGGTCACCACTGAGCGTGGCCCGTCGCCGGCGACGATCACCGGCAGCCCCCGCAGCTCCGGATGCCGCAGTAGCTCGACCGAGACGTAGAAGGCATCCATGTCGAGGTGGGCAACACAACGTCCGTTCATTCCACTCATCATGCAACGGCCAGCAGCGGACGACTGGCAAGCGGTCCGCCGCCTGCCACTTCCGGAGGACGGCGGGCCCACGGCCCGCCGTCCGCCACTACACCCCTACATATTGGTGTGCGAACGCACGAGGCCGAGACGTGGCCCCGTCACCGAGGTCGCACGGACCCGGCGCTGCACCACTCCGACCGCGTAGGCCGGGAAGAAGACGCCGGTCGCCGGTTCGCGGTGGCCGCAGGTCCCGTCCGAGTTGCCGACGTTGTTGTACCAGAGCAGCCCGTCAAGGTACGCGTAGCCGGTGTTCCAGGTCACCGGCCCGGCACCGCGACCGCTCGGGTTACAGAGGTTCTCGATCCCCTGCGTGCGCGGGTGCTTGTTCAGTAACGGCCCGCGTCCGTTCACGCCGGTGTCGACGATGAAGTGCTTGCCTCCGGTCATCCGCGCGAGCTTCTGGCCCCACCTGATGTCGCTGGTGGTCCAGTAGAAGTGCGTTGAGTTCACGGCGAACCCCTGCGCCTGAGCGACGTCCGACTGTCGTAGCATCGACGCCATCCTCGAGGCGCTGATCAGCGTATCGGGAGCACCAGCGTCGAGGTAGATCAGCACGTGCGGGTCTTGGGAGAGAGCCTTGACCGCGTACGCCAGCTCCTGGAAGCGGACTTTCCGCTGTGCGCCGCTTAGACACGGCGTCTCGATCAGCGAGTCCTCCTCCAGGTAGAGAACAACACGGAAGTTCCCGATCCCCTTGGCGAACTGCGAGATCCATTGCTCGTAACGGTTGCGGATGTTCGCCGGCCGCTCGCAGCGGCCGTGGATGAGCGAGTAGGTGGTGAGCTGGACGGTGGTGCCCGGC